>ERZ1643246.1744-NODE-1744-length-22789-cov-7.821589_pt1 | contig 22789 bp, 47 predicted proteins | sample MGYA00579265_ERZ1643246 | MGnify/ENA primary metagenome ERZ1643246 (study PRJEB29033, sample SAMEA4952261) | chicken gut metagenome | biome: Broiler Chicken; feature: Gastrointestinal Tract; material: Caecum | place: Ireland | collected 2018 | study: Broiler...
ATTCCAGATGCAGATGCATCAGAATTTTCTGAATATGACGGAATATTACTATCTCTGGCAAAGTGTATTTCCGGCAGAAATTCTGGCGATTATGATTATCATATTTGCGATGATTGGCCGAATGTCATGGAAAAATAAAAAATGGCAGAGATCGAAAAGTAACTAAAAAATATGATCAATAAATAAACATCCTAGCTGTATTGTGGAAAAAATTTCTAATTCAAAATAGCTAGGATGTTTATTTTTATAAAACCAAATTTGAAGCACAAGAGAAGGAATGTCGCAATTCATCTGAACGAATTTGAGGAGCCAATAGATAATTTTTGAAATAGTATAATATACGTGAAGGATCTATCTCACATTTAATACTTGAGTCTTTAGAATCAAACCAGCATTTATTTGAACGCAAACACATAAATTTATATATGTCAAAACGCCCGGAATATCCAATACATTCTGGCTTCCACTTGATATAAGTCACGTCCTCTTCTGAAACAATTTCACAGTAGAATTCCAACAGTGTTTCCTTATCTTCCTGTGAGATAGGCTCACTTGGATATAACCACTTCCCAAAATCTGTAAATATAACATCGTAGTCACCAATAGAAATCAATGTTTTGTAATCAATATAATTAAACTGCTTGGATGTCACTAGAATATTTTTCTTGCTTTCTACTAAGCGGCGGATTGCTCTGGAAATATTGGTAACAGATATTCCGTTCCGAGTATTGATTTTGCATTTGAGTGTGCCAAAAGTATTTGGACACATCTTTAGAATCTTTTGCCGATCGACATTATCCGCAACGACAACCATGATATTGGACTGAAGAGAGATGTTCTTGATGTGTGTAGCCATATCAGTATAATTTATTTTCATAGAATGTCAGCTCCTTTCTTGAATTCATCAAATACAGACAGGTCCCGGATCTTGGCCGCACTGTATGCGTCTCCGGATTCTTCATAATGTTTGCGCCAGAAGTCATTCTGCGCCGAAACATAGTCATAGATCTGCTGGATCTCATCGGGAGAGTAGGGCGGTTCTTCTCCGGAGTTTACACAGCGACAGAATTTATTGTACATCTGAGCCAGGGCGCGGGGAGCGATTGAGTCACTTTCAGACCGATTAAATATATCTCCCGGATTGGTAAACATCAGCCGACTTACATAGAGATCAATGATATGCTGATTTTCATAGAGTCCGTAATAATTCTTGTTGCGGAGCTCGCCATATAGAGTTTTCTGAACCACTCTTCTTACATAGATTAGTTTTAATTCTTCAAGTGCTTTAAAATGGTTTAGTATCGTTTTTTCTACAGCCCCAAGTTTCTTTGCAAAATAAGCTGATGGAGCACACCCCACAAAGTTGTTTTTTTGTTCATCACCAATCGTAATGCTCTTTGTATAATCAATGGTGGTCAATAAATAAAGGAAAAATGCCAGGAGATCATCAGTATTTTTCCGGGAACTCCGCATGATCGTGTATACATCATTCAGTGTGGCCGCGCAAAATCCTTCAGATGGATCATTCCTTATCGTTGAACAGTCTAATTCATAGAATGTGGGGGTAGATGATACCACGGAAACGATGTTCTTTAAAATTAACTCATCTAACCCTATACTCATTTTCTTTAAAAATCCGCGAGAAACCGATAGGGGCTTGCCAAGAGCGTGGCTGATAAGAAATGGATTTGTCAGAATCTTGTCTTCTGGCCCAGCTCCCATAATCCTTAAACCGCAATAAGCGCAGATGGCGTAAGGTGACAGATCGTCGCGCGACAATAGGTCTTTTGAAAAATACAAGTTAAAATTATCCATTTAATTACTCCTTCTGAAAATGTAAAATTATGTATGATTTTTTCGATACAGCAAAATACGGTCAAGAACGGATGTACTCTTTTGTTAATATTTAATAAAAAATATATATAAAAAATACATAGTTATCGTTTACGATTTTAACAGGAATTTTGGGTATCTATGAGATATACTTATCAATGGTTACAGGTGAAAGAGTTTCTATAACTGCATCATTCAGCTTTTCATCCAAATCATTTATGAATGATTCAATTACCTTCCGGGATTTTTCATCTACGAATCCTTTTAATACTCTAAGTATTAACATATTCTCATCGTGGATAGCACTGCAGTATAAGAGCAGTAATTCAGTATTTGTCATATCTAAAGATCCTTTCTGTATAGTCTAATATAATATTCTCTTTTCGGCGGAGAGTTATGTTGCAGCGAGTGCATAGCACTCTCGCATTATTCTGCCTGTACTCACGTCCAGCCAAGAATAATATTAGAGTAAAAATGTTCGGGAAAATGGGGTACTAAGGGATCATTTTCTCTTGTAACTACTGAACTTTTTGTTGTGGAATTTGGGGAAATTTAGGATTCTTCGATTTTATCAAGAGTAGTAAGGGATTTCACCTGTAACTATGGGATCATTTGATGATTTTCGGGGAAAATTAGGGATGAGAATGTTCTTGGGAGAAGGGAAGTTTTCGAAGTGTAATCGAAGCGAATTTCGAATGATTTTTTGGAGGATTTTGGGACTCGATGAATGAAAGTTGTGACGGATTTGAGAAATGGTCACATACCGGTATTGGCTGAAAAATGGTTGACATAAAAAATGTAAATGTACCCCTATACTGCGGATATAAAAAACTATGGGGCATAAGATAATTTGCAGTTTTGAGCAAAGTGTAAATTCCGGCAGATTTTACAGACATCCACCCATCCCAGAGGGTAGCGGGTTGATCTGGTAATATGTATCCCCATAGCTTTAAGTTAAAGTATATTTGTTTACATAACTTATAGTTATCTAATATTTGTTCGGTTTATGGCATATGCCAAAAACTAAAAATTTTTAAAACTATAACAATGTTACCACAATTTCCCCATAACCCCATCAATACACCCACAAAAATATAACAATATTCACATTTCTGCCGCAATCATACAAATATTACTCCTGTAACTATAACAATAGTACCACAAATAAATACAAATCAACAATATTGTGTAAATAAATATGACAATATTCACGTGCAAGGCCGTTATATTATCATATAATGTACACTATTATACTGCTCAGGCCGCAGGGGCATAGCGATAATAATATATATTATACATATATGACATACAATACTATATATTATATATACTATACACTATATTATACATACAATAACATATATCATACATTATATACTATATAATACACTATATTATATATACTATAACATACAATAGCATACGTTGTATATATCACTATAGCGATATCACTAAAGCGATACATAAATGGGTTTATTCACTATACAATGACTAAACCCATTATATTATTGCATATACAATTAACCTTTATATCCATTTTCCCGGGCTATCTGCTCCATAATATCCCATGCGTCCCCGCTACTATGTGCGGTATTATCGTCTGATTCCCATGGCAAACGGTCGTTATTATCGTTAGATGCGGGTGTGGCTATTGGATTATCGGACGGATAGGGCGCGTTGTGTGCGTCCAGATCACGCCGTATGAGTGACTTGATGTATGCGTTGGCTGATTGTCCGGTTTGGGCCAGATATGCCCGCAAACGTTCCCCGTCGGGTTTATCTGCCGCTTTATATTGTACGGCAAATTGTATAGGTTTTACCTTTTCTCTGTATTTTTTACTTGCCTTTTTTTGCGCATCCGTCAATGCCATTTAATCACATCCTTTTTTTGCGTTATATAGGTATATTCTCTTTCCCGGGTTGTTTTACATTGATATTCAATGGTCTAGCATTGTGCAAAATAGATATATTGCTTAACCAATACTTGTGCATATTGCTAAACCCACAAAAATATTGCTTAACCCATGGTACAGTATAATCACAGCAAGGGACAAGGCAATAAAAAATCCTAGCTGCAAAGTCAATAAAGTACCTGCTGACCTGTTACGGCGGGCGGGCTGAAGTGAAAAGCCTCTCATCTTGAATATATTCTATTGTCTTTCCCCAGCGGGAAATGACGAAATAGACACTGTTAGAGGGGGCCGAAAAAGTAGACAGTCCAGACTATAACAGGGCGATTGTACCAGATACAGTCGACAGTAACACATTCTCTTTTATCTTAAATGGAAGGGGGTGAAAGAGAATGGGAACCTATACATATAGGGGACATGTAATAGTCATATCCCCTAAACAATCAGCCGTTTTGGTCTTCCGGCAAGGCACGCTGATAACCGAAACGGCAACAGATACGGACGCAGAATCGTATATAGATTCTGTCCTATCTGAATTGTAACACATTAACCGATTTTGCGCAATGGGCGGTCTGCTAGTTTTCACCGCCCAAAAAAACAAAAAAGTCCGCGACGGGCACCACAAGAAATAAGTCCCGCACGGCATCAACACCACGGTTTTACAGTTTTCCGCAAAAAAAGAAGGTGGGCGGTTTTCCGGCAGAGTACCACGGTAAAAGATAGGAAACCGGAGACAGCAGGGAAAGCTAAACCATCCAATAAGGCTCAGGACGGGCAATGCCTTAATAATTGTGCCCGCATTCCGGGAGCTGGCATATCTCCCGCAGAAAAACAGATTATGCCCGCAAAGGATCATAGTAAGACGGCGAAATACTCTTCAAGGGCTGGAATAGTCAGGCGGTGCGGAAATCTGCGGAAAGTACGGTAAACACTAACCAGGATAAAAATAAAAACCGCGTGCGAGTCCGTAAATCGCGCCTGTACAGAAAAGAATGGATAGCAGGCAGACACGGCGTCACTACTCAAAAGAGTAACGGAGATAATTATTTTAGTTTTTATCATGCCGCGAAAAGCAGAAGAGACAAACACTTGCAACGGCAAAACCACCGTAACCAACGGGACATATGCGACAGATACAAGTAATTGAAAAACTCTAGTTTTTGGCGGCATGGCTAAGGATTAAAAAGGAAGAGAGGAAAATACAATGAAACAGAATTTTGCAACGATCAAAGCGGCTAATGAAATTATCAGAGAGACAAAAGAGAAAGAACTTACTAGCTATTACGGACAGACTTTTTCCGCAGTTCTTCCGCAGTATTTGAGCTTTGCGGAAATGAAATCCAATTTCCGGAGCAAAGGTTTTGGAGAAGCGGAGGCAAATTTTATTCTGGCCTGTATGGTGAAAGCCGGATGTAAATTTACTATTTAAGGAAGAGAGGAAGGCGGAATAAAATGAGAAAGAAATTAGCAAGCGCAGCGTGTTCTTTATTGGTGTGCGCTTCTCCCGCTTTTTTGGCGGCGGGAATGATCGCGTACTGGATAATTGTAGGATACTAAACCATCCAGAAAAACGCTACCTATTTTTTATGTAATGTGGTACAATGGTAGCAAAAAGTAAGGCGGTGAACATGTGGAGAATATCAGCATACAACATAAAATAGAAATTGCTTGTAGTATTGCGGGCATCACTAAAACGGAGCTAGGCAGGCGGCTGGGAATGAGTCAATCAAGATTTTCCCAGCGGCTTAAAACCGGGAAATTTAGCGATGAAGATTTTAAAAATATCGCGGCGGCGTTGGGCGCGGAATATTTTTCAGGTTTCCGGTTTCCTGATGGGCGGATGGTACAATAAAAAACTTACAAAACATTAGAAAAAACTGCTGACACGTTAGAAATAACGTGTTATAGTTTACTCAACAAAAACAGAAATTCCTTATGAATAAACAGGAAAAACTGTTACATAAGAGTTGAGTGCCGAAGCAACTATAAAACTGACAGGTGCCGGGAACACCGCCGCAGAAAAAAGCCCATCTTGTAATGTAGCCTATCGCATGATAGGCGGTCACAAGCCCGCACAAATACAGAGTGCAAGAGAGAATAAAGCGGAGGGATGGAAAAATGACGAACGCACAGATAATTTTTAATGAACGTATTAATCTGCTGAACGCTGGAAAAATCGCCGCAACTGGTCGGATTCTGGAAGTTGTAGACAACGCCGGAAAGAAAAGCCAGATTCCAGAGCCGGAAGAAATTCATACATATTCAGCATGGAAACAGCTTGGCTTTCAGGTCAAGCGCGGACAGAAAGCCGTCAGCAAGTTCCCCATCTGGAAGCATGTAACTAAGGCGAAGCCGGAAGGCGAAGCGGGCGAAGGTGAACAAAACGAACCGGAAGCCGCGCGGATGTTCTTGAAGGTTTCCGCCTTCTTCAGTAGGTCACAAGTGGAGGGAATAGAGTTATGAAAAGAACAAGATCAATGTTTTATAAGGAAACAGTCGAAAGCCGGGAATTATACCTGTATACAATCAATGACGGAAATTTATACCGCCGCATGACTACTCCGCTTATTACGAACTTGAAGAAAAAAGCGGAAAAAGGAACCTATGACAAAGAAAAGGCAGTAGATGCTTTTTATTCCATCGCCTGCGAAGCGGCGAAGCGTTACGGCGCGGAATATGGCGGCTCTTTCAGTGTTCAGGCCAGATTCACGGCCGCGGCGGATATGGAAGCATATTACGGGGCCAACGAAGTTTTTCGCGGAAAGGAAGAATAAAATGAAACGGAAGAGAATTAAAGAAGAAATAAAGCTGTGCCTTGTGTGGAGCATTCCATTTTTGGCTGTGGCCGGAATGTTTCTGCACTGGTTGATTGTTGGCTATTAATGTGGTAAAATAACGAAAAGGTGGTGAATCAATTTGAATAAGAAGACATATAATGATGTAATAAGCGGAAAATCTGACTACAATATTAAATACTCAGACTTTCAGAGCCTTATTATTGATTTAGGCTTTGTTTTCAAACGTCAAAAAGGATCTCACACAATTTATTTTCATAGTGGAATAGGAGAAATTATGAACATTCAAAAGGATGGATCAAAAGCAAAAGGCTATGAAGTGAAACAACTGAGAAATCTTATTTTGAAGTATAATCTTTAGGAGGCGGAAAATGGCAAAATATTCTGTTTTTATTCAGTATGATGAAACTGACAATATTTTTGTTGCTAGTATCCCGGAGCTTCCTGGATGCATGGCGCACGGAAAAACTAAAGAGGAAGCGTTGCACGAGTTAGACACGGCTTGCGAATTGTGGATTGAAACCGCACAGGAAATAGGAAGAGAAATTCCGAAACCTTCTTTTTATATGGAAAATGTTTAGACAGAAGGTGAAAAATAGAATACAGTAGGGAAGGTGAGAATTTGACGATACAACAGAAAATAGATATGGCATGCGCTCATGCTGGAATAAGTCGCGCGGAGCTTGCGCGGAGATTAGGAACATCGCCGCCAGCATTCAAACAGCGGTTTGATCGTGGAAAATTCACACAAGAAGAACTTCAGAGAATCGCCGCTGTATTGGATGGAGAATATTTTTCAGGATTCCGGTTTAGTGATGGCACTGTTATTGGATAGCAGTGCTTTTTTATAAAAGTGGAATTAAGAAAAGCATTAATAAAATTAAGAAAAATATATTGACTAGTAAAGGAATACATGATATGATCAATTCAAGAATTAAGATAAACATTAATATACAAAACGAAAAACTTAATTCTATGTACTTTGACAGTATAGCTTCACCGCCCCGGAAATCCAATCGGACGGAAAACCGGGGAAAGCGTGAAAAACGTTTGGCGGCTGGTGTGAATTGTTCTTTTTATGATATGAAGGCCGGAAAGCTTCCGGTTTCCATATGATAGAAAGAGAATATCTAAAGAGAGGGGAGGAACGGTCATGAAGAAGGACGAGCGGAAAGAACTGGAAAATAAAGCGTATGACATTATCATTTTATCCATGGAACACAATGGAGAAAACGAAGTGGAAATTTTGGAGAGCATTCACGCTGCGACGGATGAAGAGTTGCGGAATTTCTTAGAAGAGTAGGAGGGCCAGAACCATGACTAAGGGTGCAAGATTAATTTACGGATACAACGATAAAGAAAATATGATTCCCTGTGTTTATACTGGCGAATATAGAATCACGACAGAAGGAGGTGTTCTGATCACAGCGGAAGTTTTACCGGAAGGGAACGGGAAAATCATAGCAGACATAACGCTTTTCCGGCCCATGAAAGTATATACTACATATGAACAGGCCGCGGACAGGATGCAGGCAGGATGCGATACACGGACAGAAGTGGAATGGATGAAATATTACAGGCGATACGTGGACAAGGCAGAATATACGGACTTTGAGGACTGGCTGACGGACATGGTATCTAGCGGAAATTTAGTGGAGGAAAAATAATGAGAAAGAAAATTACGTATATACTGATCACAGCGGCGGTTTCTTGTGCCGCCTTTTTTATCGGAAAAAATACGGTGAACCCTACATATGACCTGGAGACAGATACAGGCGTTGAGGCTGTCTGCGACTACATGGGGAGTATTGTTGACTGGAATACGAACGGAGAAGAGCTTGCAGTTATGACTGATGATGGATACGAGTTTTACGCCTACAAGTCAGATGATATTTATAGCAATCGGCTCTTTGTTCCGGTAGAAAGTGAGGACTAAATGAAAAAATATATGGTGATAGAAGATAACGGCGGCGGCCTGACCTTAGTTGTATTTGCGGCGGACGGAGAAACCATAGAATATTTATTGAGCGGCTATGAATACAATCCGGGCCAGCTGTCGGAAGATCTGGAACATTTGCAAAACGGCGACAATCCCGCCGAAGATTGGGACGGAAATTTTCTTGACGACGAAGAAATGACGGCACACATGGAAAATCCGCACGACTGTGAGAACTGGTTTCCGTGGGAGCAGCGCGGGCAAGGCTGGAATATTGTGGCGGACAATGATGGGATATATCCGGCAGTCATGGGAGAGGCTGCACAGATTGAATTTGGAAGGAGAACAGCATGACAGTATATGATTTGAACGAAAGCCAGATGGAAGAACTGAAGCAGGCGTATGCAACTCAGATTTCTGATGATGGAATAAGCTATGGAGAATTAGCTGCCGCCGCTGAAATCCCGGATGATATTATCTACAATCACTATGATGGAGTTATCTTTTCGGAAGATGATTTTGTTTCCTAATGTGGAATTAAGAAGGGAGTAGAACATGGATAAATTATATAAAATTCTTGATGAGATAGAAGAAATCCGTCGGATGGCAAATGGAACTTTTCATATTTAATGGGAGGAAAAAAGATGAGCGAATATATCATGAATAAAGAAACCGGAAAATTAGAGCTTCACTTTGACAAGTCGGAATACATGGAACTGCCGGAAGAATCAAAGAAAGAAATCAAAAGCAATTTCCTGTTCAGTCGGAAAGCTGGCGCATGGGTAAGCCGTGCGAAATTCCCTAACCTGTGGCGGGCGGAACAGGTAGCGAAAAACCTTGGACTGGAAAACGGCGGAAAAGTTGGTGAAACACTTTCTTTCCGGGAGCAGATGGAACGGAAAGCAGAGCGGGCAGAAGCACGAGCGGAAAGATATGACAACAGATCAGCCGCCGCCGAAAGCCGCGCGGAGAATTTGCAGAAACCGATTAATGACAGGCACGGAGATATTGCTTTCTTCACGCAGCCAAATATCAACACTTCTGCCGGTAGAGCATTTTCTCGCCAGCGTGACAGGATGTGGGCGGCATGGGAACAAGGCTTTGAAGAGTTTAAAAAGTCGGAATATTATGCGGAGCGGGCAGCAGTGGCGAGGCAGACCGCCGCGGACACAAAGCCGACAGATAAAGGCTTCTGCGACCGGAGAATCAAAGATGCGGAGAAAACCATCCGCGCCCAGAAAAAGAATCTGGAATCCTATAATAAATATCTGGAAAGAATCGCCGCAGGAGAAACGCTTAAACGCTATAACGGAGAAACCATTACGGAAGAAGAAGTCCGGGGATGGATTGAGAACGCGGAAGAAATCATTGACCAGGCCATCAGTAAATCAGTATATTATCATGAATGCCTGGAAGAATTAGGCGGTGTCGCCTTCTCAAAAGAGAATATTAAACCGGGATATATTATCAAATTGAAACGTTGGGGAAGATGTGAAGTTCTTAGCGCCGGAAAAGTAAACGTCAAATATAGAATATTGGAAGGTGGAGCTTCCGGATTGGGTGGAGTTGCCGCATATGCTGAAATTGTAGAAGTTATCAGCGCGGAAGTTTCGGAAGAAATAGAACATCCCTTCAAGGTCGGGGAAAAATTCACGGTCTCTTGTTGGAACGGTGAAAAATACGTGCCGAAAGAGTACGTCGTCACAAAGGTGACGCGGGACAAAGTAACTCTGAAGAGTGGAACAGATAGAGCGATCAGCCGCAGGCCACGGAAATACAATAATGGAAAAGTCGGTTGGGCTTTAGGAATCTGCGATGGAAGAAACGGGACGATTTATAAGAAAGAAGGTGAAAGTGCATGAGGATAACTGTTAGATTCTGGAGACGAAAAGCGAATTTTGAGCCGGATTACAGCAGAAGAATTGAGCGATTTTTTACAGGGAAAACTGCGCGGGAGTGCATGCGTTCTATTGAGGATTATAAGGATCATCATGATCTGGCGGAATATACACCGCCGGAAATTATAAGCGTTGAGGATTAAGCGGGCATGCCAGCGAAACCGGTGCGCACTTCCCCGGCTGCCTTTCCCGGAAAAATCCGGATATTTTAGAAAAATGGAGGGAATAAGGAAATGAAAAGAACATTAGCAAGCAAAAACGGATTTACACTAATTCATGATGAATATTACAATGATTTTTATTTTGGAACCGAAAGACAAATAAACACGATTTCAATGCCATGTAACCAATATGGCACACTGAAAGAAATCAGAACAGAGCTTGAGCGTTGGAAAAAAGAAGTTGACTTCGACAACCCTTTCATGTTGGAAGTGGAAAACGCTTTTCTTTTGGCGTTATCGCAATTTTAGGAAAGAACTTAGGAATCTTGTGGCTATAGGTGCGGCGGAAGATATTACATACGGAGATAACGATACACGGAGAAAAAATTGAAACAGAAGAAGGGGGCTATACTCAGATAGGTTATGCGTCTGGAACTTATGGGTGCAATGGAATACTTTTACGTGGAAATAGAACTGGAAAATTATACGCAATTACCAAAAGAACTACAGCAATATTTATTTTTTAAAGGGAGGGATAAAGATGAAAGGTTTTACATTTCAGCTGGGACGGAAAGATATTTTTGTAAAAACAGAATATAAGAACAAGACGAAAGCGCTGGCGGAAAAAATACTGCGCAAGCTTGCTCTTCCGGAAACTCCGGGGACGGTCAGGGAAATCCTTTATTATCTGCAAAAAGCAGAATGTGAAGAACAGCAGCTTTCCAATGGCCGGAAATATTATGATATCTCCGGAGAAAATTTTGGTGGCCGCGGAAGTTTTGAGGATGATGGGAACACTGTCATTGTGGAAATTTAATGAAAGGAGGAATAAAAATGAGAAATGAGACCTTGAAAATCGAAAAGGAAAGAGAAATCACCTATAGAGTCGATACAATAGGAGAACAACTGGTTGCTTTGGTAGATGAGTCAGACATTGACGATTATGTAAAGGTCATGTTTGAAAATCCTGTTCTTGTAGGTATAACCTATGAGAATGATAAGAAAATTAGAGTATACAGAAAAGATGACTTGTACTTTGCCATTGCGGAAAGCAGCGGACACTATATAGTCCCGATAAAAAATGACGAAATAAAAGCATATGCCGCCGATATAAAAAAAGTTAATAACCATAACGGAAAAGTTTTTGCTAAAGAAAAATTAATCGTTTTTGCGGAAGATGTAGAAGTTGCAAAAGTGAAAATAGAAAAACGATTGAAACATGAGGAAGACTACTATGAATTCTGGGACCAGAATATTTTAGAAGTGCCAGAATTCAAAAGGTATGGTAATGCAGAGGAAATTCGTTTGCCAATATCGGATTAAGCACTTTTATTAAATGCTTAAGCGGAAAATGAAGACTTTAATGAAAGGAGAAAATAAAAAATGAAACTTGGAATTTTGAATACTTCAATTTTAACAGCGGCGGGAACCTACAAACTGGAGGACATTACACTGGAGGGTGCAAAGAAGCTTGTTGCGGAGAACGAGATTGACTCTGCTGTGGGGCATGTAGCCACGGCGGAAATTATGACAACACTTTTGGGCGCTTACATTCCGGTCAATCGACAATTCTTTATTCAGCAGCCCGGACAGTCTGCTTTGGTATTCAAACTCAACGGGCGGCCAGAAGAAGGAAAAATTTTGACAGCCGAAGAGATAGAGCAGATTGGATACAAATTCCAGTTGCTAAAACGGATGGATTAAGCACTTAACCAGAGCGCGTATATCGGAGAATATGCGCGTTTTATTATGGGCTTAATGGAAAATGTAGATGGTATATAAAAGGAGGTTAATAAAGCATGAGCGGAATAGAATATCATGAATACAGGGCGGGAGAATATGACTATGGAGAAGATCATAGGCTGACAAATAATTGGAATCCTGATTTAGGTTATGGAAATGAATATGCGAAAGTATACTTTAACGTGGAAAGCAAAGGCTACTCTTATCCGCAGTTTTCTTTTAATGATGAGGACAGAGCTGCTTTTGATGCAGAAGTGGAACGGATATTTTCTTCTATCGGATGGAAATGTTCAGAACCGCATTTTCGCGGAACATGTGCGACTTGGACAAAAGGAAAATCTCATCTGTATCTTCATCCGCAGCAATTCAGCGGCGAAGTTTTAAAAAATGACATTAAGACTGTGGCGGAAGCTATATCGACTGGAACGGCTGTTAGTTTAAGATGGGTGGACATTCGAGATACAGTATATGATATTCCCGATCAGAAATACGATGAGTATTTGAATGGTAAAACGGAAGATATTCAGCGAGACTTATTTAAAAACTTTGGAACTACGCGAAGAACTATTTTTTTATATACATATGATGTCTGTCGAGTGCTTGTTGGTAGGTATGGGTTGCACAGAATTGGAATACATGAAGATGCCCAGGCTACTGCATTCATCCGTAAGATTATGGAAAAAATGGCGGAAAATCATCTGATTGTAATGGAACGCGGCGGCGATTTAATCAGGAGTTTAAATAAGACAGAGAAGAGGAGGTTAAAATGACTGCATGATGTATTACATAACGGAATCCGAATGGGAGAGAATCCCAGAACAGGTAAAAGAGATTACAGCGGAAGGAATTCGCATTTGTCCGGAATGTTACATTAATCGGAACGCCCCCTACATCCGGATATATGAGAATGATGGTTTCTGCATTGTGCCGGATAAAAAGGAGAAGCCGATATGAAGAATGCTGGATATGAAATTATCAGACGAAAGCATCTGACAGATAATTTTGATGCTGTGATAGGATACGATCCGGAAAATCCAATCCCATATGTATGCTGGCTATATAATAAAGACGGTGATACCTATGGTTACGGAACTTATTATAAAGAATTGCGGGATTTTGATGACGCAATGGAAGGAAAGAGATATATAGTCAAGCCAAGATATTGGTGAAATGGAGAATGTTTGAAGGGAAGCCTAGTGCTTCTCTTTTTTTATGGGGTGATAAAATGGCAGAATATAAATACAGGTATCCGGAAAGCAGGCAGAAGCAGGATGCATACGAAAATGCATGTGACTGCATTACTGCCGGAATACCGATGAAAGATTGGAACGATTGCGGGCTGGAATTTGAGCAGCTATTGTCCGTATGGAATCGGGCCGTGAAAGATGTTGGAAAAATATCAATGGTATAAAGGAGGAAAAGTCATGGCGAAGTTTGCAGTATCTTACACAGAAGTTTATCGGAAAACATATATTGTAGAAGCAGAAAGTTGGGCAGATGCGGAAGAAAAATTGCGGGAAGTGGCCGAAGATAGCGGGCTTGATGCATCGGATTGTTTTGACCATTGGGATACAGAACCGAGCGATACCTTTGGCTGTAAACCAATTCCGGAAAATGCTGATTTAAGTTGCTTTGATATTTTGGAAACTCGAACGACGGAAGAAACTAGAAGTGTTGAAAAAGAGAAGTCATTGAATTATATAACTTTATTTGCAGCTTCATCTGGGTGGGAAGATTTTAACTGTAAAGAGAAAATTAGAGCACTATTTACAAGCTATTGCTTTGTTTTTGGAATTGATGCTGACACTTTAGAATGTGACAATACTTTGCTCAAAATTTATAGAGAATCAAACTTGGAATCATTGGTTGAATATGGGGACTTTGAAAAATATATGGTTGAATTAATTGTGTAGGAGGAATAACCATGGAAGAAATTAGGAATAAAGAATTGGAAGATCTGTTAGACATGGCGGAGGATTGGAACTGCCGGATTTACAGCGAAGAGGATGGACATGCGTATGTAGAATTACAAAAAGAATCGCCTGCCGGAGAAGATTTTATCATGTACATATACTTCAATCAGTCAGAACCGGTAACTTCTTTTCTGGAAGATTTAAAAGAATATTATGAAGATTTTGATCCGGAGGAACATGCAGAAATGTATATTGATTGCCGCGGCCAGGATGGGGTGCCGGAAACAATACGGGAGCTGCTGGATGATGCGGATGAAATCAAGGAAATGATCGGGGATGTGTGGCGTGTTTTATCGGAGAAAAGCAATATTACCAATGGATGATCTCATAATTCAATAAGGGTAGGTGTGTTTATGTCATTAAAAGAATATTTAATCCAAAATGAGGTGGACGAAATAGAGGATGATGAAGAATTTTGTGAAAGAGAATATGACCTTATTGGTGAATATCTTCAAAACAATAGGGCATCGGAGGAGGATGTAAAAGAAGTTGAGTGCCGTGGCTATTTTATGGATTATTTTGCAGTAGCGGAGGAGTAGGGTAATGGATAAAAAGAAAATATTAGAAATGCTGGATAATGGAGAAATCAAAGAGCTGCGGGCCAAACTGGCAGAGGAAATTTATGAGGATGAGCTGGCAAAAAGTGGAGGCTCTACCGCAAAGAAGCGTTATGCGGCCATGAAACGGTATTTTAAATACGCGGATGGATATGCAGAGACAACGAAATTTCCCTGCCGGAATGTAACGGTAAGCATTCACGGAGAAAATAGAGTGATGAATTGCTTCTGCGAAGGAAGGTCGATTGTTCTCACACCGGAAGATATAGGCAGCATGGAAGAATTTAACGGCGATAATTATTTAGATGCAAATAAAATCATCGGAACGATTCCATATGAGTATGAAGAAATCGACCTGAATGAGATTATAGCGCGGGCAAAAGCGCAGGGATACCGCTATAAAAAATCGGAATTATCCAACTATGATTTTAAATATTGTTGGAAATATCAGGACGCGTATTATAAAATTGGCCTTCTTGATGGTGCGTTTAGTATCATCAATGATGGAGGAAAAGCGAAAGTGTACTATGTTGGCCCGAAGAGCATTCTTTACATAGAGACATCCGTTGGCTATGCTGGGATTCTTCCATTCGTCCCGAAAGAGCAGACGAAATTAATAGAAATTGAATGATCGCTACGGCGGTCATTTTTTATTGGAGAAAAAGAATATATTAGGAGGAGGAATTGCTTATGTTTACGCTTGAGTTTACGAAAAGGGAACTTGAAATTATCGCGGATGCTTTACTGACGAAAGCTATTAATATAACTGAATTGTCCAAAGAGTTTTCAGAGCATCCGGAGATACGGGCAGGGATAAAGGCAGCCGCATATGAGTTAGGAGAGATTAGCGAGAAAGTAAGTAGGTATTTGGATGATGAACATAACGGATGATGTTGTAGCTGAGTATGATTATTACACGCTGGATCAAGCGCGGAAAATTATTGCGCAGGAAGAGCGTCATAAGCAGCTAGTAAAAGAGTTTTGGGAGCATCGCCGCAAAGAAGAGAAAAAGCGTCTCCGAAAGAAAAAAAGAAAAGAACTGGCGGAAGATATTCTAATCGCGGTTTTGATGCTGGCTCCGTTTTTTGCGATGGGATTACATTGGTTATGTTTTGGGTATTAAAAGGAGAAATATGGAACTGATTTTAATAGGATTTGGAGCAATAATAGTGTCGAAAATTATTGATTTGCTGCATGTTGATAGTCCGCAGGAGAGAAAGTGGAAAGAATTAAAAGATAAAATGATTGGAAGTTAAGCGGATGAATTGGGAGATGAAAAGTAATATGGGTTTGAAGAATGATCTCCGTTTGTGAAAGTAGTCGGCTTTTTATTTGGAGAATGATATTGTAGAAATAGTATTTCTCATCTGTTATGATATACTATATTATTTCAGAAGGGAGAAGAAAATGGAGGAACTTTACGATTACATGATATGGGGCGATTACAATAAGCGGATGGAAGAACTGGCGGATATAGCGCTGGAAGAGCCGTGGAGTTTTGGAGATCAGAACGATCTTGGAATTCTTAAAAATTATATGAAGCATACTTTCTTCCGTTTGCTGGCTGAAAATAAAGTCGTAGAAACGGAAAAATATTGTGTGTTTAATACCGGACTTTTTACAAAATATTATGAACAGATATATGTATACGGGGAAAAGGAAAATTTTGACTGGAAGTTCCGGGAATACTGCACAGATTATGATCTGGGGGAATATGGGGTGGAAAAAATTCCAGAACGGGCGGATTATTTCTGGGATCCGAGCTTGCTTGTCTTTGATTGGCATTATCCGGTAAATGTACAGTATAAACATATTCTGGAAGATGAAGCGAACCGGAAGCGATTGCCAAAAATGGTTTTGAAAAGCCAAAATAAGCTTGCTATTTTAAAAGGTGCGATCGATATTTCGATTAAGCGTGTTATGGCAAATTATAAATTAGCCGTGCCACAGTATTTTCACGGAAAAATTCAGTTGCTACTTCCATTGTATTTTGAAAAAGATACTCCGGAATTGGCACTTGTAGTATCCAAAACACAGAATGGATATTATCAGGGACACACATGCTTGACGATTGAGATGGCCTACAACAATGCCAGATTGATTGCCCGCCCGGAAAGTAATTGGTTGGTTCCGTAAGATAATTTATATAAATAAAAGTCGTTTGCAGAATATAAAGACAAGCGACTTTTTATTTTGCAAAAGAAAGAGAGGAAAAGTCATGGCAAGAAAAAGCAATAAGGGGAACGAAGTAATGTTTGTTGGGGCAGAACCGAATAAGAATGAAGGGAAGTATTCAACGGTTATGGATAATCTGAAGCCGTTTGGCTACATAGGAAAATCCAAAACGCCCGTTCTTTGTAGTGCGACAATTCCATTGGATGTGTGTTATGTAGACGGAAGATATCAGGGCTTGCGCCAGCATAAGAAAATCAATCATCTGATCAGCCGTTGGGACATCCGGAAACTCACTCCCATTGTGGTTGTGCCGCATCCAGAAGAATCCCGCTTTGCGATTGTAGACGGATATGGCCGCGCATGTGTGGCAGCAATGAAGAAAATGAAATCACTGCAGGCGATTGTCCTTATGGATGCTCCGGAAAATTATGATGAACGCCTGAAATTTGAGGCGGAATATTTTATCGGCCAGGATGCGGAAGTTGAAAACGTGAAACCGCTGGAAAAACATCTGGCGCGTTGTATTCTTGGCGATCCGGCTGCTTTGGCGATGGATAAATTGCTGAAGAAGTATGGAGTAAAATTTGTAAACAGCCAAGGGCGGCGGGAAGAATCCGTTTTAGGCAGTTATCCCGATACATATAGGATTGTGCAGACTCACGGAGAAAAATGCCTGGACTTCTGTTTTTCCGTGATTCAAGAGGCCGGATGGAATAAAGAAAGTAACGGATATGCGACGTTTGTAATGCGGCCACTGAAAGAAGTATGGGCGGCTCATCCACAAGAAAGAGATAAGATCAAGAAGTTTCTTGCAGAAAATTTGCGGCAGGTAAGTCCTCAGTTATTCACTTCATCGGCGCGAATTGCCTATCCTAAAAGAGATCAGAAAACTGCGTGTGTATTACACATGGAAGATATTGTTTGTAATGGACTACATCTTACGAAGAAAATATATTATGATAACCAGGCGATGCGTGGAAAAATCGTGAACCTGTAATTTATTAGGGAGGGATTGGAATGAAAAAATTTGTAAATAGATCTGATAAGGTGCGGGTAGAATGGACGGTAAATAGACTGGTAAATTATCACAAGGATGGTACGGTAACACTTGATAATGCTGTGCAGCGTGGATTCGTGTGGGACAACGCCCGGAAATCTAAACTGATAGAATCCTTGATTCTGGAAGATCCGATTCCTCCCATTTATGCGGCAAAATTTGGGGAGACATACTCCTTGATTGATGGAAAACAGAGGACAGGAGCGATTTCTGAATTTTTGGATGACGAATTTGTGTTGGAAGGATTGGATATGTTTTCACTGGAAGATGTAGAGACGGGGGAAATAGAAGATTACGACATCAATGGAATGAGATTTTCCGACTTGCCGGAAATTTTCCAGAATGCAATCAAGGATTCTACCCTGACGGTCATTGTCATGGACAATCCTTCAGAAGAGAAAATCTGTGAAGTATTCTATAAACTGAACAATGGAAAGCCTTTGAATGCGATTACATTGACTAGAGTTAAGGCAAAATCCCGGAAGGACATTGTAGATCTGGGGTCTCATGAGTTGTTTAAGAACGCTTTGACGGCGAAAGCACTGGAGAGATACACGAATGAGGATATCGTGGTAAAATCTTGGGCTATCCTTCATCAGGAAGAACCGAGTCTTGAAACAAAAGTCATCCGTCCGTTGATGGAAACGATAGAATTCACGGATGATGACAAATCGCAGCTGGAAGAATGCTTTGACCGTATTATGGAAGTTCACGGCCTGATTGAGGATAAGAAAGTCGCAAAACGGATTCTTACCAGAACCCATATGATTAGCATTATGCGGGTTGTTTGGCAGTCTATTGAAGATGGTTTATCCGCAAAACAGTTTATGGAATGGTTTACTACATTCTATGCGGGGAAAAAGAAGGCGACGATTAGCAATGCGTATAACAGCTATGCGGGCGCTGGATCCGCAAGAAAGGAATCTGTGAAAAAACGGTTGGATGAAGTGCAGAAACACTATCATGCCTATTTCAGCGGGAAAGTAGTTAATTATGTAGCTTAGGGAGGGAGCCATGGCGAAGGATAGATTGACACCGTGCCTGTACTATATATGTGCAGGCCAGTGCTCTAAAGGGCGAGCGGCGGAACACGAAGGCTATTGCCAGCACTGCGACAAGTATAAACCCCGAGCCAAAGTGCGGCATAAGAATCTGAAGAAGGAAAAGCTGGAAAAAATTCGGCGGGAAGAGAGGTATTAAGATGAAATCTATTAAAGAATTAAAAGAAGAATTGGTGGAGAATGTTTTCACTATGGATGATATGGAAAATCTTCTGGCGGAAAATAAATTTTTCCCTGTTGAGGCGGAAGAAGCGGAGGATGGAGATAATATCTCCAAATATTCCAATGGAAAATGCCAGCTTTGGGTTTACTATACGCAGGATGATGAAGATAATATCCTTGTGACGGCAGTTAAGCGCGTGACGAAGTGTGCGGGCAACACAGAGGTGGATCCGTTTCATACATTTGATGACCTGAATAAGGTTCTTAGGTATTTTTATGACAGCGGAAAGTATCATCATTGGCTGGCCGCCTGCCTAATGGTGGCTTTTGGAAGACGGATTAGTGATACTCTGTCGCTGAAGTGGTCAGATTTATTTCTGGCGGATGGGACAACCTATCGTGATCGACTGAATACCTTGGTGGAACAGAAGACGGGCAAAACGGTGGGAGTTAGAAGTAATCAGTTTGCCATGGTATGTATAGCGGATTATTGTAGAATAGCTGGAATCAATATCTCTGATCACTATACGGAAAATATTTTTAATATTACGTCTGCAGCTTTTAGAGCGGCCACGAAACAGGCCGTAAAAGAAGTTGGAATTGATTATCCCGTAAGTACGCATAGCTTCCGGAAATTTTACGGAAACATGATGTACAAACTTCATCAGCAGGATGCTGATGCTCTGTCAATCATCCAGACGATGTTTGGGCACTCCGATCCGAATATTACAAAGCGTTATATTGGTACGATTGGAGAAAAAATCGACAAGTATAACCGTGATTACTCACAATATCTTCTGGACTGCAAAGCTGGAAAGGATGTTGCCTACAGTAATTCTCCTGTCGTTGTTTTGACCATGGAAAATCTGCGGGAGATTCTGGGAAACGCGTATAAGAGTGGGATGAATAATTGCGGCGGCGATGTAGATGTGCAGTTGGAAGATATAAATAGGTTGCTTGCGGCGGTGGACGAGAGGAAAATTTCATAATGAAGTTATCTAAATATTGACAATGTTATCTAATGATGATATACTTTAGATAACAAGAGTTGATAATTAGATAACTTTGGAGGTAAGCAATGAAAAATAATTTAAAGGAAATACGGATAAATGCAGGATTAACACAGGAACAGCTTGCAGAATCCATGGGGACAAGCAAGGCATATATTTCTCAGTTGGAAAACGGGTTGAGAAATATAGAGACGATTAGACAGAGTACAATGTCGAGTATGTGTACTGCCTTAAATTGTAAGCCGGAAGATTTGATTATTCCAATAGAATTTGAATACGACGAAAACGGAAAATTAATCATTGATTCTGCTTGGCACGATCCACATTTCCCGAGAGATTTCGTACTTTTCATTGATAACCATGTTTTCCTTTTGCCTATGGGCAGAAATTATAGTAGTGGGGAGGAGGCCGTTAAGATAATGCGGCCGCTAAAGTATTACACAAAGAAGAATCGTGCAGAAAAAATAAAGGATTATGAATATATACTTATTCCCTGTGTCCCTAAGACTGGATTTAATGTCAAAATCGGAAGAGCTATCACAGAAGAAGAGTTGACTTCAATTCGTAAGGAATATAATATTTCAGATGATGATATCTCAGGACGGTTTGAAGCTGTCAAAGGGAAAATTTACGGAAAATATGCAAAGACTTATGTATGCGTTCAGGTGAAAGTGGACTATAGCAAGGCCATTCCTCTGGAAAGTCGGCTTGTAAAGAAGGGAATTGAAGCGGGGAACATTGCTCCCGGCCGCGTTAATATCCGGGTGGAATAACATGAATGATTATTGTAATGGAATCGCATATGCGACAGGTTATATAGCGAAAGAAAAGCATACTCAATATCTTTCAATAAGAAATTGTGATCCATGGTACGCAGATTGCATTGCAAAAGAAACTGGATATGTGATGTATAAAGCTAACTATTTAAAGAAGCACAGAATAACAGACCAATGGGTAGTGAAAGTAAAGAATATAAAAAATCTTGTTTCTTTATCTGAAGTACAGAATGTGTCAGATTTTTTACGCGCCTATATTGAAATTCACGGAGTCCTGGATACTTCTAAACGTAAGAATAATAAGAGAGGGTTACGGCTGCGTATTTATGGGAATAAAAATGTGATTCAATATATAAACCATTCTCTTCCTGCAAAAGAAAAGAAAATTCAATATGTGCAGAACAATATAGAGAATAAATATATTGGAAAAACATGTGTAATCTATTACCAGAACCGAATAGAGATAGAGGATATTTTAAATTTTTTAAATGGAAGTCCTAAAAATGTGCGTATATGGAAGCAATGGGAACAAGTAATGGAGGCGTACAGAGCTACCACAGCAAAAAAATCTAATCGTACCGTGCCAGAATTTGATGGTTTCATTAGAAGATTAGAAGAGTATAAGCACTGGTGCAAGGAAAATTAATTCAACTATTGGTGAATTCGGAAGAAAATATATGAGTAGATACACAATACAAGAAGTTGTAATCGTCCTTGACGAAAATTCTGACGTGGTGGATTGGTTTGATACTCTTGAGGATATGGAGAAGAAAGGCTTGAAATATTTAAAACAATTATGAAGTTTATCATTGAGCTACAGCAGTATCGCAAGATCGGCACTGTGGAAGAGTGCCGGGAGGCGGTGAAGAAGCAAAAAACCACTGACAGCCTTTGACTCGGAAAAAATTAGCAGAAATGTTAGGGGTGTCACAGGCTGTTTTGGGTGGGAATATTCTGGATGTCGGTGTGTGCGTAGAGGATGACGATAACGATAGATTTTGGTGCCATTTCAGTAGTAAAAGCATTGAGGCTTTAGTTCGGCGGTATAAAAGGTATCAGGAGTATCTTGCAGCCGTCGGTAAAAGAAAGAGTGTTTAACCGTATAAAGAAGTTTGGTAGCGTTAAATGATATCGTTATCTTGACATGAGTAATCTGGTTATTCAGTGAGTGAATGAGAATTTGGAGGAAATGAAAGATGAATAAGGAGATGGCTTTAGAAACTTTAAAGATGCTAAGAGACTATGTAAACGAAAATTGGGATGAAGAATACAGAGAAGACATTGATAATGTAAACGAAATGTATGATTATCTCGTCCCATTATTGTCTGATACAAAAATTGTGGGGAGCGCAACCATAAATGGGAAAACATATGTGATAAGTGAAGTGGCGCAATAAGAAAGAGGAGAATCTAATCATATGAAAATCTGGATTACAAAATATGCGCTGACGGACGGAATCGTTGAAGCAGAAGGAGAACCGTATGGACTTGAATGGGTTTCGGCGAGCTGGGACGACGGATACAGATGCGGTGATTTTGAGCAGGGAGAATGGTTTGACACAAAAGAAAGAGCTATTCAGAAAGCCGAAGAAATGCGCCAGAAGAAAATCGAGAGCCTGAAAAAGCAGATTAAGAAGTTGGAGGAAATGAGGTTTGAGTGATGGATATAAAACATCATTGTAACGGCTGTCCGCATTGGTATGTAACTCAAAAGAAATATCCATCTGGTTTTTACAATATAA
>ERZ1643246.1745-NODE-1745-length-22785-cov-16.282270_pt1 | contig 22785 bp, 19 predicted proteins | sample MGYA00579265_ERZ1643246 | MGnify/ENA primary metagenome ERZ1643246 (study PRJEB29033, sample SAMEA4952261) | chicken gut metagenome | biome: Broiler Chicken; feature: Gastrointestinal Tract; material: Caecum | place: Ireland | collected 2018 | study: Broiler...
ATTTTTCTTCAAGTTTTTCTTGCATCACCTACTTGACTTCATACCATTGGACTTTATTGTAGTTTTTTTAACAAGAAAGCGCCCCGCCATGCCCGGCGGGGCGCTCTGCTGTGGAAACCCCGCAGCGGTGCTTCTCTTTACTTCACTCCCATCCAGCCGGCAATGACCATCCGCTGGACCTCGCTGGTACCCTCGTAGATCTCGGTGATCTTGGCGTCCCGCATGAACCGCTCAAAGGGATACTCTCTGGTGTAGCCGTAGCCTCCCACCAGCTGCAGGCAGCGGCGGGTGACATTGCTGGCCGCCTCGGAGGCGTACAGCTTGCCCATGGCTGCCAGGTGGCTGTAGGGCTCGTGATCCTGCTTGGCCTGGGCCGCACGGTAGATCAGCAGCCGGGCCGCATCCACCCGGGCCTGCATGTCCGCCAGCTGGAATTGAGTGTTCTGGAACTGGGAAATCCGCTTGCCGAACTGGATGCGCTGAGTGGTGTACTTGACGCACTCGTCGATGGCTGCCTGGGCGATACCCAGGGCCTGGGCCCCGATGCCGATGCGCCCGCCGTCCAGGGTCATCATGGCGATTTTGAATCCCTTGTTCAGCTCGCCCAGCAGGTTCTCCTTGGGCACGATGCAGTCCTCAAAGACCAGCTCGCAGGTGGAGGAACCGCGGATGCCCATCTTCTTCTCGTGAGCCCCCACCTTGAAGCCGGGGAAGCCCTTTTCCACGATGAAGGCGGAGATGCCGTGGTTCCCCTTCTCCTTATCCGTCATGGCGAAGATCACGAAGGTGTCCGCGTAGCCGGCATTGGTGATGAAAATCTTGGAGCCGTTAAGCACCCAGTGGTCCCCCTTGTCCTCCGCCACAGTCTTCTGCATGGCCGCGTCGGTGCCCGCGCCGGGCTCGGTGAGGCCGAAGGCGCCCAGCTTCTCGCCGGTGGCCAGGGGCGGCAGGTACTTCTGCTTCTGCTCCTCGGTGCCGAACTCAGAGATGGGCCAGGAGCACAGGGAGGTGTGGGCGGACACCATGACGGAGGTGGTGGCGCAGTGCTTGGCCAGCTCCTCGCACACACCGATGTAGTTGACGTAGGACAGGCCCGCCCCGCCGTACTTCTCGGGGAAGGGCACGCCCATCATGCCCATCTCCGCCAGCTTGTGCCAGGTTTCCTCCGGGAAGCGTTCGTTCTCGTCCACCTCGGCGGCGATGGGAGCCACCTCCTTGACGCAGAAGTCGTGGAGCATGTCCAGGATTTCCTGCTCTTCCTCGTTAAAGTGGAAATTCATACAGTCGCTCTCCTTTTCTTATTTTAGGCTTATATAGTATGTGAACTTCTTAACAATCCCCATATATGGCTTTGAGCTGCCCGGCAAGGGGCAGCTCAAAGCACAATTTTGAGAAACAGCCCATTTTAGGAGGAAGGCAGCAAATGGATCTGCCGGGGCTGCTCCTGATACGGTTGGGGAAGGCTCACGCCTTCAGCTTTTTGATCTCATCGGTGAGGGCGGGGAGCACATCAAAGAGGTTGCCCACGATGCCGTAGTCCGCCACATCGAAGATGGGGGCGTCCGGGTCCTTGTTGATGGCCACGATGCAGTCCGAGCCGCTCATGCCGGCCAGATGCTGGATGGCGCCGGAAATGCCGCAGGCGATGTACAGCTTGGGGGCCACAGTCTTGCCGGTCTGCCCCACCTGGTGGGCGTGGCTGATCCAGCCGGAGTCCACCGCCGCGCGGGAGGCGCCCACGGTGGCACCCAGCACCTCAGCCAGAGCCTTGACAGGTGCGAAGCCCTCTGGGCCGCCCACGCCCCGGCCACCGGAGACGATAATGTCTGCGCCCTCCAAATCCACCAGCTCACCGGCCGCTTCCCGGATGACCTCCAGGAGCTCGGTGCGGATCTGCTCGGGGGCCACGTGGAATTCCTCGCGGATGATCTCCGCCTTGGCCTCCACCGGGGCGGACTTCTTGAACACGCCGGGGCGCACGGTGCCGATCTGGGGACGGTGGTCCGGGCAGAGGATGGTGGCCATCAGGTTGCCGCCAAAGGCAGGGCGGGTCCAGGCCACGTTGCCGGAGTCCGGGTCGATGTCCAGGCCGGTGCAGTCGGCGGTCAGGCCGGTCTTGATGCGGCAGGCCAGCCGGGGGCCCATGTCCCGGCCGTCCGGGGTAGCCCCAATCAGCAGGGTGGTGGGGCCGTACTTCTCGATCAGATAATACATGGCGGCGGTGTAGGCGTCGGTGGTGTAGTCCTTGAACTCGGGGGCGTCCACCACGAGCACCTGGTCCGCCCCGTGGGCGGAGGCGTCATTGACGGCGGCATCCACGCCGCTGCCGATCACCACGGCTACCAGTTTGCCGCCCTGCTTGTCCGCCAGGTCACGGCCGGGGGTGAGCAGCTCCAGGCCCACGTTCTTGGCGGAGCCGTCCTCCTTGGTCTCTACATAGACCCACAGATCCTTGGTCTTTGCTTCCATGGTCTTCTCCATCCTCTTAGATCACATGGGCGTCGCTGAGCAGCTGGGCCAGCTTCACCGCGGATTCCTCGTTGGTCTCTTCCTTGATCTTGATGCCGCCCTTCTTCTTTTCCGGCACGAAGGACCGCTTCACGTGGGTGGGGGAGCCCTTCAGGCCGATGCGGGCGGCGTCGATGTCCGGGAAGTCCGCCGAGGTGAGGGTGGGGATCTCCGCCCGGTTGGCGGCCATCTTGCGCTTGATGGTGGGGTAGCGGGGGTCAAAGGAGGGCTTGGTGAAGGTTACCACGCAGGGGAACTTGATGCCGATGACCATGTTGCCGTCCTGCCCCTCCTTGAGGACCTTCAGCCGGTTCCCGTCCACCTCCGCCTCCAGGGCGTAGGTCACCTGGGGATAGTCCAGGTGCTCGGCGATCTCCGGCCCCACCTGGGCGGTGTCGCCGTCGATGGCCTGCTTGCCGCAGAAGATGGCGTCGAACTTGCCCTCCAGCTCCTCGATCTTGCGGATGGCGTTGGAGAGGATGTAGCTGGTGGCCAGGGTGTCCGAGCCGCCGAAGACCCGGTCCGATACCAGATACGCCTTGTCCGCGGCGATGGCCAGGCACTCCTTCAGGGCGGCCTTGGCCTGCTCGGGACCCATGGATACCACCACGATCTTGGTATCCGGGGCCTTGTCCTTGATCCGGGCCGCCGCCTCCAGGGCGAAGGCGTCAAAGGTGTTGACGATGCTGGGCACCCCCTCCCGCATCAGGGTATTGGTCTCAGGATTGATCTTGATCTCCGTCGTATCCGGGACCTGTTTGATACATACCAGGATATTCATGCCAGACATTCCTCCTGTCTAAAAATTTGTTCTGCAGGTTTACGTTAGCCAAGTTCTCAGTGGACCCTCTGGCCAATAGTAAAAGCAAATATCATGCCAATTTGCAAATTCCAATATTATTTTCTCGCAGAGCGTGATTTGAGTCATAACGCACAAATTTCCGCTGTTTTTTGGCGAAATAGTCCTGTGCGCCACAGATCCTGTGCATGTTCCTGTGTGATCTTCTTTGTGCGGCACAGTATACTGCACAGTTTGATTTTTGTCCGGATGAAAAAGCGCGCGGGCAGCGCCAGCACCCATCCAGGTGACAGCACTGCCCGCATTGGATCAGGTATGGAGAAGCGCGCTCAGCGGATACAAGGCTCTGTCGCAGGCAGTTCCTTTCCCTGGATAAAATTGTCTACCGTCCGATTGAACTCCTGCCAGAACTCCATATTCAGCGCATGGCCCGCACCCTCGAAAACGACCCGCTTGCAGCTGGGCACGTGCTCCGCGATATAGTCGTAGCTCTCCGCGGGGTAGACGGCATGCTTGCTGCCCTCGATCATCAGGAAGGGGATGTTCACCGTCGGGAGCACCTCCCGCTGGTCCAGAGCCAGCAGGGCGATATTGAGCAGGCACACCACCGCCGGATTGGACGGGGCCACTCCGGCCATCAGGCGTTTGTACTCACCGCACTGCTCGTCGTATTTGAAGAACGCCGGCATGGGGCCCTCAATATCCCCCTCCGTGTGGAAGGCGCTGTCCACCCCGCTCTCCAGCAGGGAATAGAAGTAGGGCAGTGCGTTCTGATAGGTCGTGTTCCCGTACAGGGAAAAGTTCACGCCGTCTTTTCCCACCATAGGCTTGACGGACATCTCGTCGTAAATGATGCCCTTGATGCGCCCGCCGTCGTCTCCGTGGAGCCTGAAATACTCCAGCGCATAGCTGGCCCCGCAGGACCATCCGCACAGCCAGACGTTTTTCAGGTCCAGGAAATGCACCAGGTCGTACACGTCGTTGGCAAACCGCTCGTTGGAATAGCCCCAGGGCGGCGCCTCGGAATTGCCGTGGCCCCGCAGGTCGGCGAACACCAGGCGGTACTTCTCCGCCAGGGGCATCTGCTTATACCAGTAGCGGTAGGAGCAGGAGCCGCCGTTGATAAACACGATGGTGTCCTCCCCGGAGCCGTGGACCTCGTAATAGATCCTGCAGTGGTCGCTTGTGAAGAAATAAGCCATATTCTCCTCCTTGCCCGATGGTGTATGGTTACCCGTTTCCTTTGACCCGCCGGGTCAGCGGGAAGATCGCGACGATACAGATGACGCAGCCCACGATGCAGACCAGATAGCCGAGATCGTAGCTGCCGGTGGCGTCATAGAAGGCGGACATTACGGAGGGACCCAGGGCGATGCCCACCAGAGCGGCGGCGCCGGAGACCGCCACCTTCTTGCCATAGTCCTTGGAGCCCAGCAGCTCACGGGTGGCAATGCTGCCGGGCAGTAGGCAGGCGTTGTAGCCCACGCCCAGCATCAGGGCGCTGATGTACATCACCACGGCGGAGTCCAGCCGCAGCCAGTAGATGGCCAAGGCGCCGGCCACCAGTGCAAGCGCGATGGTCACCATCCACTTTGTGCCGAACTTGTCAATGACGACGCCGCAAACCGTCAGGGAGACGGCGGAGGCGATGAGGGCCACGCTGAGCATGGTGCCGCTCAGGGCCCCGTAGCCCAGGTCGGAGGCGATCATGACCAGATTGCCGAAGGGACCGTAGGCGAGAATGCAGATCAGGACGATGGCGATCAGAAGCAGATAATATCTGGGCGTCCGCAGGGACTGCTGGAAGGAGATGCCGTCCTCCCCCGCCGTGCTCTGCCCCTGCGCCTCCTCCGGTGCCTCGTCGGCGTACATGGGGCGCTCCCCCAGTTCGCTGGCCTCCCCTTTGAACAGGATCTGCAGCACAATGGTGGTTACCAGGCAGATAACGACTGTGGTGAAGAAGGCGGGCCGCCAGCCTGCCTGGGCAATCAGGATGGAATAGAGGGTGGAGCAGATGATACCCACTACGCTGCCGACTGTCTGCGCCATGCTCATGTAGGTACCGTTCTTTTTCTTGAACCAGCTTCCGATGACGATGGCCAGGGTGGAGGTGAAGTTAAAGCAGCAGCCGGCGCCAAACAGGATGCCGCCCAGCAGGACCATGGCAAAATTCTGGGCCAGGCCATAGGACACAAAGCCCAGCGTACCGATAAAGCCGCCGATAAGCATCATCTTCCGGATGCCGATTCTGGCGTAAATCTTGCCGAAGAGGAACATGCTGATCAGGCCGTTGGTGATACCGGTGATGGTGCTGGAGCCTAAATTGAACTGGGTGCGGGTGATGTCCAGGGTGTTAACCATAGGGTCGGCAAACAGGGAAATCGTATTGCCCGTAACGCCCGTCCAGACGGCGCACATCAGGCACATAGCCACGAGCGCCATCCACGCATGCTGGTTGCTCTTGCTCGCTGTCACGAAAAATCACTCTCTTTCATAATTCGGTGGGGCGGCCCCGCCGTGCGTCTGCCCGCTTCCGGGGCCGCCCGCTCTTCTCCGCTGTTTTTTGCGTCAGAAGCCCAGCAGCGCCATGGGCAGGGTGATGCACAGGCCGCCAAGGATGGGCAGGATGGTGCAGGTCACACAGATGGGCCAGTAGGACTCCTTCAGATTGGACTTCATCAGGGAGCTGCACGCCAGCAGTGAGCCGTTGTGCGGCAGGGAGTCCAGAGAAACCGAGCCCACGCACATCAGCCGGTGGATCACGCCAATGTCATAGCCCTGGGCCACATAACCCTGAAGGATGGGCAGAATGCTGGGCACCAGAGTGGCGATCGCCGAGGTGGAGGAGCCGATGATGCCGGCCATGATGGCGGCTCCGCCCCAGCTGAGGATATAGGGGTTGATCGTGGTCTGGGCCAGCCATTCCAGCACAAACTGGTAGAAGGGGGTCAGGGCGACCACCGTGCCGAAGCCGCCCATCACAGACAGGTTCAGGGCCGGGATCACACCCTCGTACAGGCCAGTCTCCACCGCCTCCACCCATTTGGAGGCCTTGAGCTGCTTCCAGCGGAACACCCCGATCACTACCACGGCCGCCAGCATGGCCACCGCGACGGGGATGGCAAAGACATTGTAGAGGATCAGAACCACCACGATGGGGAGAATGGCCTCCCACACCGGAGGCAGCGTGGAGCGGTCCACCTCCTGGCCCACATGCTCGTTGAGTTCGTCCCAGTTTTCAAAGCAGATCCCCTTCTTCTGCCAGTGATACACCTGCCACTGGAGGTAGGCGATGATGGTGATGAACAGGAAGGCCGTCGTCGCCAGACCGGGAACCAGGCCGGCGGAGGAGGTGGTACCCAGCAGGTTCTGCAGCAGGTTGTTGGCGGCGGAGGGGATCAGGGGGGAGCAGCAGGTGACCGTCCAGAAGCCGGACACGTTGGCACCCACCAGGATCCGCTTGGAGTAGTTGGCGCGGGACAGCAGGATCATGCCGATGGGGTAGACGATGATGCAGGTGGCGATCAGCATGCCGCCCATGGCCAGCACCACGGTGGCCAGGAAAATGATGGTAGGGGCCCACTTGGCGTTGACGTGATCCGCGATAAAATAGGCGATGGAGTGGGCGTATCCCGTCTCCTCCATGAGCCGTCCGAACGTGGTACAGGCACAGAAGAACAGCAGCATGCTCTGGAGCATATTGGCAGTCCCGCTGGCAAAGGATGTGGCGATCCCATCGGAGACATTCAGCCCTGACAGCAGGCAGACGAACACGGTGGCGATGATACAGCTCAGAAAGGGCTGATGCCCCTGGAATGAGCGGATCACGATAAAGACAATTCCCAGAACAATCGCAACCAGGCTGACCATTGCGGGAACAGACATAAACTTCCCTCCTAAAACTGTGCCGGCCAAATATGCGGGAATGCAATATCCGGCCGGCACGATCCTCTCGGTTTTCTGCCGTTACCGGCCCGCACAGGCAGGTGACGGCCTACTCCCATTCAAATACACAGTTATCCAAGATGGCCTTGCCGCTCTCCATATCGAGGTAGCGGAAAATGGCACTGTGCTCCCCGGTTTTCCAGGCCCGCAGCTGCACGGGAGTGCCTGGATAAGAGATCGCGCGCATCTGTACGGACATGCGCTTCATGCGCTCAGGCTCACCGGGAATAAACGCCTTAATCAGCATACGGCAGGCAAAGCCAAAGGAGGCCAGGCCGTGCATGAAGATGCCGCGTCCGTGGGTGACCTCATTGGCCACCTCCGGATCCACATGGTGGGCGTCGGTGTCCCCGGTCAGGCGGTAGAGGACATTTTGTGTCCTGGACAGCGTCTCATCAATCACCACGTCGGGTTCCCGGCCGGGGTAGTCCAGCTTGCCCCGCTCAGGCGCGGGTCCGCCGAAGCCGCCCCCCTCCGGCAGGAGGGTGCGGGAAATGTTGTTGCAGATCAGCCGTCCGGCCCCGTCATAGACCGGGCACTCGGACTCCACGATGATCCCCTTGCCCTCGCCGCGGTCATAGAGCCGGGTGATGGTATCGTTGAATACCATGGAACCCTGGATCGGGTCAAAGGGGCGGTACATGATCAGCTCATGGCCCATATGCAGGCCGATGGGGAAGGTGCGTCCCAGCTCCTTCATCACCAGCTGGTGGGCCAGATAGGCCCCGGAGAAGGACTTCGGCTTGGCGGGCACGGTGTTGATGGCGCCAAAATAGGGCAGCACACCGAAGGAGGGCAGTGCCTTCATATTCTTCTCGTAGGTGTACATTAGGTCGTTCTCGTCAGCGCCCACGGCCAGGGCATATAAGGCCATGTCCCGCCAGGTATAGTCGATCCTGTAAAAGCCTGTGGACGCGCCGACAATGGACTCAAACATGTTTTCAGGCCTCCTTTCTGAGGGTTGGAGCGGTTCCTCAGCCCTCCGCCGTCACAATCTTGCGGTCAATGAGATCCTGGATCTCGGCGTCGCTGTAGCCCACCAGCTTGAGCTGTTCCACGGTGTGCTCGCCCAGGCGGGGACCCCGCTGAAAATCGGTGCTGCAGTTCTCGCCGTTGAAGGAGACGGGAGAGGCGGGCATTTTGATGGTCTTTCCCTCGGCCAGGCCGGAGGACAGGGTCCAGTCAAACAGATAGCGGTTCTCCAGCGCCTGGGGATCCTCCACCGTATCGATGACGCCGGTGCAGGGCTCCACTGCCACGTCGATATCGCTCAGAGCCTTGACGGCCTCCTCCTGGGTCAGCTTGCCGAAGGCCTCGTCCAGAATGGCGGTGAGCTCGGGGGCCTTGTCCAGCTTGGTGTCCTCGATGTTGGTCCAGCGGGGGTCGCCCACTAGATCAGGCCGGCCAAGCGCCTCCAGGATCTTCCAGAAATGCCGATCAAACTGGTTGTCAAACATGATCACCCATTTGCCGTCCTTGCACTGGTAAGTATTGACCAGGGCCTCCCGGGGCTGGGTGCGGGTCTTGGGGTACTCCTCGCCTAGCTGGGCGTTGACGCTCTGGAACACGTTGAGGAAGATCGCCTGCGCGTAGATGGAGGTATCCAGCTCGCAGCCCTCGCCGGTTTTCAGCTTGTGATACAGGGCGGCACAGATGCCGGAGGCCAGGGTGGGGCCCATGGAGGCATCCGCCACACCCTGGGGACCCACACAGATGGTGCCCTTTTCCGCCATGTCCCGCAGATAGCCGCCCCGGGCCCAGAAGGCGGTGATGTCGTAGGCGGGGGAGTCCTTCAGGGGGCCCTTGGGGCCCCAGCCGTACATCCGGGCGTAGATGATCCCCGGGTTGATCGCCTTGAGCTTCTCGTAGGTCAGCTCGTTATTGATCAGGGCCTTCTCCCGGTAATTGCTCAGAAAGACGTCGGCGCTCTTGACCAAGCGGTAGACGATCTCCCGGCCTTCCGGAGTCTTGATATTGACCGGGACACTTTTCTTGCCGTTGGCCCAGTAGTCGTAGCTGCGGTCCATCCAGCGGGTGGAGGTGCCATTTACGGGCTCCACCATGATGACCTCCGCGCCGTATTCCCGCAGGATCTTGCCCACAACCGGGCCGGCCGCCGCCATACCGAAGTCGATGACACGCACGCCTTCCAGTGTTTTGAACATAATCGTCCCTCCATGCTTTATTTTCTGGTATCAAATACCTGTGCCTGCTTGAACCTGCCGCTGAGGCAGTCGGAAGCCAGCTCCCGCAGCGCCCGCTTCCGGACTTTTCCGGAACCCGTGCGGGGCCAGTCCTCACTGCCGGAAAAGATGAAATATTTGGGGATCTGGAAGCCTGCCAGGTGTTCCCGGCAATAGGCCAGGATGTCCTGCCCCGTCTGCCCGTCCCGGTTCGGGGCGTCAATGAAGGCCACGCCCACCTCCCCGCACTTGGGGTGGCACAAGCCGACCACCTCCACCGCCGCCACCTGGGGGGAGGCGCCGATTACCTGTTCCACAAACCGGGGAGAGACATTTTCGCCGTTGATCTTATAGATGTCCGAGATACGTCCCAGATAGGTCAGGTAGCCGGATCCATCCAGCCGCACCAGGTCGCCGGTGCGGAACCAGCCGTCCTTGGTAAAGGCCCTGGTGTTGGCCTCCGGATCGTTGTAGTAGCCCTTGGTGACCGTCAGGCCCCGGCAATAAAGCTCCCCGCTCTCACCGGGCGACAGCTCCTGTCCGCCCGCGTCACAGACCCGCAGCTCCAGCAGATGCCCACCAAACTCCCGACAGCCTGCGGCCCCGGCTTCCTTGAGGCGGCCATGGGAGGTGCGCACCAACTCCGGCGGATCAAAGACGGTTGCCATGGTGGTGGTGGAGCCGCACTCCGTCATGCCGTAGCCGGTACACACGTCCTCTAGGCCGAAGGCGGCTTTCCCGGCCTGCCAGATCCACTCCGGACAGGCCGAGGCCCAGTAGCCGTGGCGCATTTCCGGGAAGTCCTCCGGCCGTGGACTGCATTTGGTCAGCAGATCCACCATGATAGAGGATACGCATACGATGTCGTTGGCCCGGTGTGTTCGTATCATCTCCAGGCAGTGGCGGGGCTCGTACCGCTGATTGGTCAGGATCAGGGTGCCCCCCACATGCAGGACGGGGAGCAGGGCCTCGTTGTAGGCCATCAGATGGAACAAGGGGATCGGGATGAAGATCCGGCGGCCCTCCTCCATATTCCGGCATCTGCAGGTGGCGAAGGAGGAGCGCAGGAGCATATCGTGGGTAAGCATGACCCCCTTGGGGCGGGCCGTGCTGCCCGAAGTAAACATGATATCAGACAAGGCATAGGGATCCTGACAGCGCTCAGACACCCCCCGGAGCTCCGCGTCCGAAATCACGTCTCCACCTGCCAGAAAGTCCTCCCAGCGCATGCCCCGGTACCCGTGGGGGGGCGTCTCCCGGCAGTTGGCCAGCACGGTGCCCCGCAGATTCTGGAGCCCATCCAGCGTAGGCTCCGGGAGCTGCCGCTCAGAAAAGAGGAGTCTTGCCCCAGTGTGCTCTAGGATGTAGCGCAGCTCCACCTCGCCGAGGTTGGCGTTGATCGGCACCTTGACCGCGCCGATGGCGGCCAGCGCAAAGGTCAGGAGCAGGAAGGCCGGGCAGTTGTGCAGCAGCAGAGCCACATGGTCCCCGGGGCGGACGCCCAGCGCCATCAGCCCCTTTGCCGTCTGCAGCGCCAATCTGTACGCCTGCTCATAGGTGCAGTCATATGACTCAAATGTGAAGAATTCCCGCTGGGGGAACCGGTCCACACAGTCCGCGAGCAGGCTCCACAGAGTCTGTGCTCTCCATTGCGGGTATCGTCTGTCGACATAGCTTTCCGGCAGCATAAGCACCGCCTCTCTTTGCGTCTGATTGCCTCCGTCCCGCCGGACGGGGTGCTCAGCAGTTGTGGAATACGGGGTCACGCTTCTCCGCGAAGGCCTTCATGCCCTCATCCCAGTCCTCCGTCTCGCTGAGCATCTGGATGATCAGCCGCTCCAGCTCCAGGGAGGACTGGTAGGAGGTCTCCATGGCCCGGTCCACCATGATCTTGGACATCTTCACGGCCACAGGGGCGCGGCTGACAATCTCCTTCATCATGGCCTCGGCGGTGGGCATCAGCGCTTCAGGCTCCACCACCTTGGTGACAAAGCGGAAGTCAAACGCCTCCTGGGCGGTGTAGTTCCGCCCGGTGAGCACCATCTCCTTGGCCACGGCAGGGCCGAGAATCTTGACCGCCCGGGAGGGGCCGGTATAGGCGGGCATCCCGCCCAGCTTGACCTCCGGGAATCCGATTTTGGCCTTGGTGCTGGCGATGCGGATGTCGCAGTTCAGCGCCAGCTCCGCCCCGCCGCCCAGGGCATAGCCGTTGATGGCGGCGATGGTGGGCCGCTCATACTCGGCCAGCTTGGTCATGGTGTCGTGGATATACTTCTTGTCATCCCGGTACCGCTCGTGGGTCAGGGTAGTCATCCCCTTCAGGTTGGCGCCCGAGACAAAGCTGCGCCCGGCCCCCGTGAGGATCAGACCCAGGACCTCCCGGTCCTGATAGAGCTGGTCCATCAGAATGTTGAAATCGGCAAACAGCGGATAGCTCAGCGCGTTGAGGGTCTTGGGGTCGTCAAAGGTAATAACGCCATAGCGATCCCTGACCTCAAAATGGAACCCTGTCCAGTCCTTCTTGTACTCCATTTCAGTGCTCCCTTTCTCTGATGTGCTGACAGGCGGTCCGATTACTCGGCATATTTCTTGTCCAGGTGGCGGCCTACCAGCATGCGCTGGATCTGGTTGGTCCCGTCGAAGATGGTGAAGATCTTGGAATCCCGCAGAAGCTTCTCCATGGGATAGTCCTTCATGTAGCCGTAGCCGCCGAAGACCTGGATGCCGTCAATGGCGGTCTGCACGCAGCTCTCGGAGACAAAAACCTTGGTGGCGGAGCTCAGGCTGCCGATGGGCTTGCCCTCGTCCAGGCAGCGGGCGGCCTGGTACAGCAGGGCGCGGGCGGCGTCGGTGCGGATCTGCATATCGGCCAGCAGGAAGGCCAGACCCTCGTGGTCGATGATCCGCTTGCCGAACTGCTTGCGTACCTGGGCGTATTTGGTCGCGTTCTCAATGGCAGTCTGGGAGATGCCCAGGCAGTAGACCATGCCGCAGATACGGGCCATATCCAGGTCCTGCATGGCGTACTTGAAGCCCTTTCCGATCTCGCCGATGACGTGGTCCTCCGGCACCCGCACATTGTCCAGGATAATATCGGAGGTGCAGGACAGCTTGATGCCCATCTTGTTCTCCACGCTGCCCACCTGGACGCCCCGCTCCTTCTCCACAAAGAAGGCGGTGATGCCATTGCCTGCGCTCTTGGCCTTGTCGGTCCAGGCAAAAATAATGAAGTGATTGGCCACCGGTCCGTCGGTGACGAAGCACTTGCGGCCGTTGAGCACCCACTCGTTCCCGTCCTTTACGGCGGTGGTCTTCATCCCCGCAGCGTCGGAGCCGGCGTCCGGCTCGGTAATGCAGCAGGCGCCCGGGGCCTCGCCGGCAATGTAGCGGTCCGCCCAGGCCTGCTTCTCCTCCTCACTGATGTGGGACATCTCAATAAACTCAAAGTTGGCGATGGCGCCGTTGAAGTTGAAGGTGAAGCCGGCGTCCACCTTGGACATCTCCTCATAGATGAGGCACTTGGTCACGTTATCGAAGCCCAGCCCGCCGTATTTCTCGGGCACCAGCATTCCGGTGTAGCCCGCCTCGGCCAGGGTCTTGAAGACGTCCAGGGGAAACTCCCCCTTTCCGTCGTTGGCCTGCTCCAGGTCGTGCAGGCGGGGGGCCAGCTCCTTCTCCAGAATGGAGCGCGCCATATTGGCCAGTTCCTTCTGTTCGTCAGTGGCAAACGGATATTCCAGCATAAAATTACCTCCAGCCTTTTCTGTTGTATTTGGTGCTTTTTCTGAACTGCACCCCATAAATATTGCAAATTCCGTGCCAATCTTCACCGCCGGCGGCCTTTGCCGGGAAATCATGCGGAGGTCTGTATCAGAACCGCGGCTGTTCCATCGGTTTCCGCGCGTCTGAAAAATTGGCAGTGGCCGCAGTGGGGCCGGCAGAAGGGAGATCCCCGCCCGGAGCACTGCATCGGCGTGCCTGTCAGGCACACCCGGCGGCGCAGCACCGGCACACGTGCGGCACACCGGCACAGGCGTGCCAACCCCCTATTCCACTCTTGACAAACAATCCGCTCAGTCGCTAAACTAGAGAAAAGCGCAGACACCGCATGGAAACGGAGGCTTTCACATGTCTCAGGGCCGCAGCATCGCCGCAGGACAGGCTCCTGTCCGCACCGCCCGCTCCCTTCCGAGGGTTTCTCAGGAGGAATACCGCCAAATTCGGAAAAATAACATCAGAATCTATGGCTACAACAACCGGCTGACGAGTCAGCTCCGCCCCCTGATGGCGGAGTCGGAGATGGCCTATGCCCTCTTTTCTCCCGAGGGATGCCTGCTCAAGCTGACCGCCTCTCCCCGGATGGAGAGGCGTCTGGAGGCAGATGGAATCACGCCGGGGACACTCTGGGACGCCGGCAGCGCGGGCCGCAATGCCGTCTCTCTGGGACTTGCCTCCGATTCCGGCCCGCAGAACAGGACCCTGCATACTGTTGGGCCGGAAAACGAATGCCAGCAGCTGAAGCCCTACGCGGTTTACTTTTCTTCCCTCCGTGTCTGGGAGGACGATATTCAGCCGGACCATCCCGAGCACCTTTACGGGGGAGTAGCCATACTTGTGTCGGCAGAGCGTCAGGACCCCCGCCTGCTCACGGACATTTTCGCCGTGGCAAACGACCTCATCCTGCATCTCTGCACGGGCAACCTCTACGCCAGGCTGCTGGAGCGCAGCGTGGACGCCTTGCTGGTCTTTGATATCAGCGCAAAAACCGGAAAGATCCACACGCTCTACCATTCAAAAAATATTTTTGACGTATTTGAAATTCCGCCCCGTGACATCTACTTCCGCGCGGCAGATCTGCTGATCGACCCTCTCCCCCAGAATCAGGAGTTCTGGCAGCTCATTTCCGACCGCCGCCGTGTGCAGGAAAAGAGCCTGACCATCTCTGTCCAGGGGAAGAAGCTCAGCTGCATCGTCTCAACGGAGCCGTACCGCCAGCCCGAGCTGGATGTGTCCGGCATTTCCATCCTAATCACCACCCACCAGCGGCGGACAGCCAGCATCTCCAAGCAGATCAGCAACACCGCCGTGCGCACCTTTGACGATATCATCGGGCAGTCCCCGGCCATCCGGGCGGCGGTGGACAAGGCCCGGCAGATTGCCAATTCGGTCAGCAACGTGCTGATCACCGGTGAGAGCGGCGTGGGCAAGGACATCTTCGCCCAGGCCATCCATAACGCCAGCAGCCGCAGGGGCAAGCCTTTTGTCGCGGTAAACTGCGGCGCCCTGCCCCGGGATCTGATCTCCAGCGAGCTGTTTGGGTATGAGGGCGGCGCCTTTACCGGTGCCAAGCGCCAGGGAAATATCGGGAAATTTGAGCTTGCCAACGGCGGAACGCTCTTCCTGGACGAAATCGGGGAGCTGCCCTTTGACCTGCAGGCTACGCTCCTGCGGGCGGTGGAGCAGAAACGGATCATCCGCGTCGGCGGCACAAAGGAGATTGCCGTAGATGTGCGTATCATCTCAGCCACCAACGTGAACATGCAGATCATGATGGAGCACAAAAGCTTCCGCTCCGACCTATACTACAGGCTCAGCACTCTGCGTCTTCAGCTGCCTCCTCTGCGGGAGCGCGGCTCCGACATCATCCTCTTGGCGGAGTACTTTATCCGTTCCGTCTCGGAGCGGATCCACCGCCCTGCGCCCATCGAGCTTTCCGCCACAGCAAAGAGCCTGCTGACCTCTCTGCCCTGGCGCGGGAATATCCGTGAGCTGCAGAATGTCTTTGAGGGGATTGTACAGCTCTGCCGGGATTCTACCATCGAACCGGCACACATCCTGCAGGAACTGGGCCTGCCCGGAGATGAGCCCGTCCCGCCGGGGCTGGTCGCTGCGGCGGGGCCGCCTCCCCATCATGGCCTCCTGACCCGGGAGGAGATTCTGCACGCCCTGGAACAGTGCGGCGGAAACCGAAGCGAGGCGGCCCGGTATCTGGGCATCGGCCGCAGGACGCTGTACAACAATCTGGAGCGGTTGGGCATCAAGTTGGACAAATAAAGCGCAGGCAAAAAATTTCCCCCCATTTCTGATTGCCAGGAATGGGGGAAATCTTGCTCTCGTTTACAGACGCTCCATCAAAATCTCATAGACCTCGTCGTGGGTGAGCTGCTTGTAGCCGTTGGGCAGAAGATTGGTGCTGTCGGCCACCTGCCGCAGCAGTTCTGGGGTGATCTCCGTCCTGGAGTGCAGCTGGCTCAGCTTCGTAGGCAGGCCGCATTCCTTGATAAAGACAGTTAACGCCTCCACCGCGGCCTCGGCCCCCTCCACACCAAAGACAGCCTGACCCATCCGGGCGAACTTCTCCGATGCATCCTTTACAATATGGCGATAATAGACCGGATGGATCACCGCCAAGCCCTGTCCGTGGTTGCAGTCTGTGTAGGCCCCTAACTGGTGCTCGATCTGGTGGCATTCAAAATCCGTCAGGCGGCCCACTTTCAAAATCCCGTTTTCCGCCATGGCGGAGGTCCACATCAGATTGCTCCGGGCGGTATAATCATTGATGTCCTGGAGCAAAGTCCGCATATTGACCACCGTGCTGCGCATGATGGCCAGGGCTACCTCGTCCGATACATTGTCCTGGTCGGAGCGACCGAAGTAGGTTTCCATGGCGTGGCTCAGCGTGTCAAAGGCCCCTGAAAGCACCTGCATCCGGGGCAGGGTCATGGTATAGTCCGGGTCGAGAATGGCGAACCGGGGCGCCGCGGCGAACATTCCCCCCTTAATCTTGGCACTCTCGTTGGTGATGACGGCCCCGCCGTTCATCTCCGCTCCGGTGCCGGAGGCGGTGACCACTGCACCCAGGGGGATGGGTTTGCCTGTGGGGATACCATGGCGCACCATCTCCACCTCCCACAGATCTTCATCGGTGACGGCCTGGGCGCAGACAACCTTGCAGCAGTCCACCACAGAGCCGCCGCCTACCGCCAGTACCAGATCAATTTTATTTTCCTGGGCCAGCTTAGCACCCTCCCGAACCTTCTCCCAGGTGGGATTAGACATAATGCCGGTGAACTCAGTGACTGTCTTGCCGTTCTCCTTCAAAATGCCAGCAATCTCGTCGTAGACACCATTCTTCTTGATGGAGCCGCCGCCGTAGGCCAGCAAAACATTAGAACCATAGGCGGACAAAATGTTGGAGAGGTGCTGTCTGGCCGCCCCCTTTCCAAAATAGACCTTGGTAGGATATTCGTAAACGAAGTTTTCCATGGAGAACGCTCCTTTCAGCGGATGAAGTTGGTAAATTGAAATGGCTCCTGAATGGGAAGCTCCAGACCGTGGGCCAGAGCGACCTCCTTGCATCTCAGAAAGAACGCCATGTTGCGGCCCAGAACACGCATGGTCTGCATACCTTCCAGGTCCTGCCGGACCTCCTCCGGCACGGTACCGTGAACCATATTCCAGTAGCGGGAGGTAATGATGGGCATCTGCATCAGTCCAAAATATTTGTTCAGTTGATCCCAGGAAGCAGTGGTGCCAGCCCGCCGTGCTGACAGAACCGCAGCGGCGGGTTTCAGGTAAAAGCGATTTCCCTTTAGAACCGGAACAGTTGTATGACAGTCAAAAATCGCGGAAAATAGCGAGTTAAAGTCAGAAAAAATTATGAAAAATCGAAGTGTGGAGCATGGCGGCCAGTGAAAATCTACTGGGTTAGAGGAACAAGGTGCATCTACAACCAACAGTAAAAATCCTTGTTATGCAACCTGCTTGCTCACAAAGCACACCTCAAAACAGAAAAACAGGAAGAATATGGGCGAACAGCCCAGTCCCAAGGCGCTCCGAAAAGGGGCGCCTTTCTTTTTGCCCGTATGGAGGTGAGAGCATGGGCGAGCAGGGGTTTGACTATTACTACGGCGACGAAAGCAGCCAGTTTTCCTTCTACCGCATCCCCCGACAGTTAATTACCGGGGCACGGTTCAAGAAGTTATCTACGGACGCCAAACTGCTGTACGGCCTTCTGCTGGACCGCATGGGGCTGTCTGCCAAGAACGGCTGGTATGATGAACAAGGCCGGGTTTATATCTACTACCCTCTGGAAGAGATCCAGCAGGATATGAACTGCGGCCACGACAAGGCCACAAAGTTGCTGGTGGAACTGGACAGCGGCAAAGGTTTCGGCCTAATCGAGCGCATCCGGCAGGGCCAGGGCCGCCCCACCAAGATTTACGTCAAGCGGTTTACCACCCGTGAAATACCGCCCAGGCCCGCCCTGCCACAGGCTCCCCCTCCCAGCAGTCAAGAGTGCGGGAAAGTCGTAGCCCAGACTGCGGAAAAACCGCAGTCTGGATTGCGGAATATCCGCAGACAAGAGTGCGGAAAACCCGCAGCAAGTTATATTGAATCTAATCATACTGATTTTATCTATACTGATCCATCTATCTATCCCGCACAGCCTCCGCCGGATATGGGATGGATAGATCGAAACGATTGCCGGAGAGAGGTAGAAGAGCAGATAGAGGCTCAAGCTCTCAGACGGCAGTTTGGGTACGACGATGTGGAGAGCGTGGTGGAACTGATGACCGACACCCTATGCAGCACCCGCCCCACACTCCGCATCGGTGGAGAAGAAATCCCTGCCGAGCAGGTGAAAGGCCGGTTTTTGTCTCTGGACTACGGCCATTTGGAGTATGTATTTGACTGCCTGCGGAGGAACACCACGCAAATCCGAAATATCCGCGCCTATCTGCTGACCGCCCTGTATAACGCCCCTGTCACCATGAGTCCCTACTACCAGGCGGCTGTCCAGCATGATTTTGGCCCATAACAGCGGTTGAAATGCGTCTCCATTTGAGACGCGTTTTTCGACAAAATATCTTGAACAGGAGGATTTTATCATGCCCGACAAGAAACAAAACCCGCTGATCGGCGCGTTCCGCGACGCCGCCCCCAGCCCCCCGCCAGATCTCCCCGCCGCCGGGGAGAAAAAAGGGGCCGAGCCGGTCCAAATCACGATGGACCTTAAATCGGCCGGGACCGCTCCCCAGGCCAAACCCCCGGAGCCGTCCAAGGTGGGCGCGGCCCCCAAGCAGTCTCCTACTGTAAAGGATGCTCCCGCAGCGGGTAAGCCCCCGGAACAGCCCAAGGCAGAGACCACCCCCAAGGCCCCCGATGCCGCCCTTCCGAAGGAGGCAAAGCCGGAAAAGGCCCCCGCTGGAGACGTGAAAGCCCCGGCTGACCCCAAGGCTCCCCCTGCCGATCCCTCGAAAGCGCCCCAGGGCGATAAAACTCCGGTCGGAGACACCAAGGCTGCGCCCGCACCCAAAGCCTCTGATACCGTTCCCCCGAAAAATGGTAAATCGGCCGAAGTGCCTAAATCCGCCGATACCGCTGATCCAAAAAAGGTGCCAGCGGAGAAGGATGCCGACGCCTCTCCTAAAAAGGAGGATTCCAGCAAGGCCACAGACGGCAAGAAGGGCAAGGAGACGAAGGAGGCGGAGAATCCTACTGCCGAAAAATCGGATGATGTGGCAGGACAGTACCGTTTCATTCCCCTGTCTAAAATCCACGACCTGCCGGGGACGTATGTGAAGGACCAGCTCAAGGCGGATTACTCCGCCATGATCCAGAGCATCAAGTCGGAGGGCCTGAAGGAGCCGGTCATCCTCCGTCGGCGGGAGGACGGCGAGTATCAACTGGTAGACGGTTTCCACCGGATGCAGGCCATTAAGAAGGCCGGTATGCTGGAGGTCAGGGCAGATGTCTATGATATGTCGCTGAAGGAGGCGTCGGATTACCGCCGCGCCCGCCATTCGGATAAGCCTCTCCCCATTCCCGGCAAGTTGATCCCGCCTAACGCCCCCGCCAAGGATAAGACCGCCGCTCCGCCCACTCAGGAGGCCCCTAAAGATAAGGCGGATGAGGCAGAGATCCCGGAGGACTTCAAACTGCCCCTCACCCACGAAGGGCAGTCGGAGATCATCACCACGTTGAAGGTCTCTGAAATTCACCCCTTTGAGGGCCATCCGTTCAACGTGAAAGACGATAAGGACATGATGGATCTGGTGGACAGTATCAAAAAATTCGGCGTTTTGGAGCCTGTGGTCGTCATTCCCCGTCAGGCGGGCGGCTATGAGATGGTCTCCGGCCACCGACGCCGCAGGGCTTGCGAACTGGCTGGAATCGCCACTATGCCAGCCATTGTCCGGCAACTGGACCGGGACGAGGCCGTTATCTCCATGGTGGACGCCAACCTGAAACGGGAGAACATCAGCCCCATGGAAAAGGCCCGCGCCTACGCGATGAAACTGGAGGCCATGCGTCACAAGGCGGGCCGCCGTTCCAAGGAGGAGACCGCTGCGCTGGAGGCGTCGGGTAAAAAGCCCATGCGCGCCGATGAGGAGTTAGCCCAGCAGACCGGCGAGAGCCGGAGCAACATCCAAAAACTGGTGCGTCTGAACAACCTCAACCCGGAGTTGCAGCAGATGGTGGAGGACAAGACCCTCCCGGTCCACACCGCCGCGGACCTGTCCTATCTGAAGAAGGAGGAGCAAGCGGCAGTGGCCGACGCCATCCAGAAGGAGGATAAGGTGCCCACCGGGGCCCAGGCGGTGGAGTTAAAAAAGGCCAGCCAGGAGGGGAAACTAACCAAGGAGAAGATCGAGCAGGCGGTGGCCCCCACCAAGCGGGAAGAGACCCCACCGCTGAAGATCACTCTGATGGAAGAGGACCTGCGGCCCTACTTCCCCGACAAGCGCACCACCATCCCCGATGTGAAACGGGGCGTGCTGGAGGCGCTGGACCTTCGGAAGAAGGCTCTGGAGCGCCAGAAGGCCAAGGCCCAGGCGGATAAGGACGGCAAGAAAAAGCCGGAACCATCGAGGTGATTTGCCATGGGAGAGAACAGGGTGTGCATGGGCTACCAAGTCATCAAGAGCAAGAGGTTCAAAACAGCGGAGGTTGTTCTGGCCCATAATCCCAATGCTGTCCAGCCCTATGTGACTTGGAAAGCCTATGCCCACAGGCAATTTCAAGACTTTACGTTCGGCCACTACTTTTCCAAGCGTAAGGACGCGGAAAAGGACTTTCAGCAGCGTGTGGAGGAACTGCGTGCGGATTTGGAACCGCCGCGCCGCAAACCTCCCCAACATGGAGATATGGAGAGATGAGCGCCCCAAAGGGTGCTTTTTTCATTCCCCAAGGAGGTGAACCGCGGCATGAACGGTCCATCGGAGGCGTCGGAGGCGCGGTTGAAGGCCCTGACGGACAAACTGGAAACTGGCGTCTCCCATATTTTTGAAAGCGAGCAGTACACGGAATACCTCACCACCATGTCAAAATTCCACCATTACAGTTTCAGAAATATCCTGCTGATCTTCATGCAGCGGCCAGATGCTACCTGCGTGGCGGGCTATAATGACTGGAAAAACAAGTTTGGCCGCCACGTCAAGGCCCATGAGCACGGCATCCAGATTTTAGCCCCTTCCACCCACCGGAGATGGGTGCAGCAGGAGAAACGGGACCCGGAGACCAACCAGCCGGTGTATGGCGCGGACGGCCAGCCCGTCATGGAGTGGGTCAAGGCGGAGGCGGTCACATACAGGATCGTGACCGTGTTTGATGTTTCCCAAACCGAGGGAAAGGAACTCCCTACGCTGGGCGTGATGGAACTGTCCGGCGATGTGGCGGAGTACGAGCGCATCGTTTCGGCGCTGGCCGCCCTGTCCCCTCTTCCGGTGGTATTTGAGGCATTTCCCGGCGCGGCGAAGGGGTATTGCAGTTATGTGGAACAGCGGATCGTAATTCAGCCCGGCATGAGCCAGGTACAGACCATCAAGACGCTGGTGCATGAGGTCGCCCACGCCAAACTACATTCTCCGCTGGATATACTGGAGGAAACCAGGCCGGACCGGAGCACCCGCGAGGTGGAGGCGGAGAGCGTGGCCTATGTGGTCTGCCAGTACCTCGGCATCGACACGTCGGATTACTCCTTCGCCTATGTTGCGGACTGGAGCCGGGGCAAAGACCTGGAGGCGCTGAAGGCGTCCATCGGGCGCATCCATACCCTTGCCGCCGAACTGATCGCCGGCATCGAGGGGCCGGAAAAGGAACTTCAAAAGGCCCCCTCCCACCGTCAGCGAAAGGCTGGCCACACAACCAGGCACAGGCGGCAGGATGCCCCCGCCAGATAAGAGGTTCTCCGTTAATGCGTCTCGATTTGAGACGCGTTTCGACAATTTCCCGGCCAATCGTGGAAAAAAGATTTGAAAAAGGAGTGAGCAAGAATGGAGGCTAACAGCCGGATGAGGGAGATCACCGGCAACTTACGGCGCGATATGAAAGACCTTTTGGGTGAGAGCGCCCATATCGTGACCGGCTTTTTCAAGCGCGGCGTGTGTACGGTCCGGGCGGTGGCGGACAAATGGCGGACCTTCACCCAGGATATTTCCGCCGCCGTGGACGAACTAATGAACCCGCCGTTTTTAGAGGGCGGGCCGGACGCCCCTCTCCCCACCATAGAGGAAGGCGCGGAACCCATCGTCACCGTAACAGGGAGCATTGACAGGAATTTCCCCATTGGAAAGCAAATGCCCCTGTCCCAGGCGAATGTGTATGTGGCGGAGATGGACGCCGCCTACCGGGAGGAGGAATTGCCCGCCCAGCCAGTCAAGGTGCGGATCGACTATATCCAAGACGGCCGGACAGACTGCTACTGCCTCCCCCTCCACATCGGGGCGGGCGGCAGTCTGCTGGAACAGATGGAGCGGCATTTGGAGACCTACCGCGCCGACCCGAACCGTGTCTCGGCCCTGTTCCAACAGGCCCCGGAGACATACCGCCTTCAGTTGGAAGAGGAATTAACCCCCTTTATCCGGGAGAGCCTGGAGGACCTGTCCCAAGGCACCCTGCAATATTTCCAGCGTCACTGCGCTATTTCCGAACTGGAACAGCAGTTGCAGGGGCAGGCCGCCGTCCTGCCGGAGGGCCAGAGGACATCGTTTGAAGAAAAAGCGGCAAAGACCGTTTTCAGCCTGCGCCGGGCGGCGAATGGGGCCGATCCACAGGAGGAGCACACAAATCAGGCGGAGCAAAGGGCGGCACCCCCGGTCCCTGCCAGCCGGGAGGCGGTGTTGGGTGAGATGGCGCAGCCCCCACAACAGGCAGAGGGAGGCGAGAGCCCCCGGCAGTCGGTGAAGGTCAAAATCCGCCGTCTGAAACAGGAGCAGGCCAGACGGCCGCAGCGCCCAAAGGTCCGTCTTACCCCTGAGCGATAGGGGGCGGCGCCTATGAAACAGCAGGAATTATATCGCTACTACTCCACCCAGCGGCCCGTGGACCTTGGGACTTATCCCAAGG
>ERZ1643246.1747-NODE-1747-length-22759-cov-5.919089_pt1 | contig 22759 bp, 30 predicted proteins | sample MGYA00579265_ERZ1643246 | MGnify/ENA primary metagenome ERZ1643246 (study PRJEB29033, sample SAMEA4952261) | chicken gut metagenome | biome: Broiler Chicken; feature: Gastrointestinal Tract; material: Caecum | place: Ireland | collected 2018 | study: Broiler...
AAGAAAAGAGCTGAAACAAAATCAACTCTTTAAAAAGTTATTTCGTTACAGCCCCATTTGCATTTTAAATTGTTATTGGTTATTGTAATTTGATTAGGTAAAATTAAACGGAAAATTCATATCACACTTAATACTGGTTCATAAAATAGTATTCTTTATTCGCAATGAGGCTATGGAGCAAGAGCAGTATGATATTTTTTGGGAAAAATGTACAAATGAGCGTATTTAAATTCATCTATTGAGTATATTTAATATGATAAAGCATTAAAAGTTTGCTTTTCTAACAGAAAAGATATATGCATTCTGTGCACTATTTTTGCATTTCATATATATAATTAGGTATTTAACAAAAAAATATATATAATAAAAGTGTAGATATAATGTAATGTCTGTATTGCTAATTTTCTATTTTTTAAACAAGGAGGTGTGGTTATGATTGAATTTATATTAATGGGTACAAAAAAACATGGATGCTCAATTGATAATCGTAAAAAGGAAATTATTTATTACCAATTGTTAAGTTTATATGAAAAAATTGTAAAAAAACCACAGCAATTATTAATTAAATACTCAGATATAAAAAAATTAAGATATGCTATGAGCTTACTACAGGAGTTCGATTTGATAGTGCGCAAATTACTATGGAGATATTAACGAATGACGATACAAGTTATGATATTCCGGTCACGTATAACTCAACAAAAAATAAAGATATACTTTCATTTATAGAAATACTTAAAAGTTCAAATTTATTAATTGAGGATCCATACAACATTTTTCTTTTATATCCTGAGACAAAACTAGATTTTATAAAATTTATAAATAATGAGCATTATAAAAAAGGATAATTACTACTGATTTATTAATTGAAAATACAGAAATTTTAAATTCCTTTTTATGTTTCCTTGGAGCAACCACTCTATTATTATGGTTATTAATTGATAAATAGTATTTTGATTAAATGATATGAAAATTATTTTTTAGATATAACCAGTGTATACAAAATTAAACATTATATGAATAACACAAATGAAAAAGAAACCCTAATATAGATAATTTGGCACTCCACGTTATTGTGGAGTGCCATAATTTTATAACTGCTTGATAAATAACCATAAAATAAATTTAAAGATTTTTTAAATCCACCATATAGTTATTTAAAAAACTAAAAAATTTAGTTTTTTTATTTTTTAATTTTTTCATTTAATAATCGATCGACATTTTCTATATTATTGTTATCGTAATTCTCTTTTGAAAGTTCATAATTTATTTTGGAAACAAGACGGTCATTTTGCGATTTTATTTCATCTAAATGATTTAATGTTTCTTCACCTGAAACATAAGTGTAAACAAATGATCCTGCACCCAAAATTATAGATATTATAGTAGATATAGTACTAAACATTGAAGATATATCTTGATTATAGATTGCTAGGCAAATAGATAAGAAAACTAGCAAAATGCCTGTTACAATCAAGGTTTTAAAAATAAAATTCCATTTTTTTCTCATATAAACACCTGATTATACTTTCCAATGATTTCCTGTCAATTTCCATATAGGGTGAATAGTAAATGCTTCTAATAAATGTTCAATAACTTTTGGTGCAATAGCGCGATATGAGAGATAATAAAGAAATTTATTAAGCATTTGCTGTTGCATTTCATCAAAACTTTCAAATGCCATGTGCTTTCCATCATATTTCTCTATTTTTTTAAATTCTTTATCTGAGCAAACTACATTATCAAAATCAAAAATAAAAGTTAAAGCAAAATTAACTGCAACACATTCATTAATATGTTTTAATTGCCAAGCTACTTTTTTTTGCAGCTCAACCATTTCTTCTTTTGATAAGTTTGTATTATTTTTTAAAGTGACATTTTCTAAAAAATATCCATCTGGAAAATGTGTACTAATAGGCTTATGGCGTAGCCACCAATACGTTAAATATGCAGCAACTTTAAAAGAATTTGGTTCTTCAACACCATTATTAGAACTATACGTTACTTTTTTTAAGCCGATTATCGCATCAGTAACAACTTCATCTAATAAAGAATAATTTAGAAAGAATTGTAGTGGAAAATCATTATCAATTACCTTTTTAAATTGAAAATAAATTGCTTTATATGATTCATGCAAATTTTTTTTCCATTCAGTTGCTTTTTTTTGTGTAAAAATCGTTTTGTCTAAAACATCAACATAACCATAATAAACTGTTTTTTCTTGCATACAACAACTTTTATTCCTTTTTATTACTAAAATATAAATTAATTCAACATAAATTACTTAAGTAAAAGTTTTGCACATTTTTTTCGACTTTCAGAGGTGATTTTTACATTAGTTCCAGAATTTTTTTGTATTAAAGTATATGCTTTTTTTAAGCGAGTATTTTCAGCGGTTTCTTCATTTAAAAGCTTATCAATTGCATCAATATTTTCTTGATCAAAGCTTATCATTTTTTGCATTATATCCCTTCTTTCTGAGTCACAAAGTTTTTATCATAAAACCAAAATGATTTTTTAACAATGAGACAAATCGTTTTAATAATTGTTTTTGTTATTTTATTTCAATATAAAATATGCTCTATTATTATAGCATATTCTCTTTTTATTTCTATATTTTATACTATAATTTGTGTATTTTTTTTAATTTTTTTTAATTTTTTAATTTTTATTCTGTTTTTATTGCTAATATTTTGATTATTGTTAACCTGAGTATGATGTTATCAAAACATGTATAAAAGTTCTTGCCTCTGTATTACATAATATGCTTTCTCTTGGGATTGTGTTCTGTATGTTAGAATAACTTTTAATATTTAATTTACTGTTTAAATTAGTGGTGAAAATCGTCAAATAAATTTAGTACATAATAATCTCAAAAATTATAATTAATAATACATATTTTGTATTCCTTAGTTATTTAGGTACTGCAAATACTACTCCTTTACATTTGGTGCGAAATTGATCTAATGAGTAGGTTGCTGTATGCCAGTCTTTTTTTGCATCTGCAAATGTATTAGTCACTCCATCTAGATTTCCTTCTTGAATGGTTATATTCTTTCCATTCCAGCCTATAACGATTCCAACATGATTTCTTCCAACACAGGAGAATACTGCACCGACTGCTGGTTCATTAGATTTGATAAACTTGTCTGGATGTGCCTGTAACAACTGATCAACACATTTCCAACCATCACCAATAAATCCGGGTGAATATCCATAGATTTCATAGAAACGTCCCCAAGCAAACCAAGTGCATTGGCCATAAAGATTTGCTCTTGAATATGGGTTATTAGTACCCCATGCATCCATATTATCAAAATTAGGCTGCTCTCTATAATTACCGAATCCTAGCGATACATATCGCATAACATGTTCTACATAATTTGGATCACCATAGACGTCAGTACCTAGTTCTACTTTCTTTTGATCTGAGAAAACTTTAGCGTTGGCTTTAGAATATCCTCCAAAGTTTTTAACTGCCCAGTCTATATAACCATTACCATAGTTGTATCCCTGTAAAGCTAAAAAGATATGTTCATTATCAAAGCTGTCCTTGACCTGAGCTGATTTAAAGCAGTCTGACAGATAATGTATACCTACATCAATGGAGTACTCTGGTTCCTGTATGGTATTAGGCTTATTTGGATACTTTGTGTTATAAGGACATTCTGAACTTTGCATAGGATCGGTTCCTTTTCCACCAGATTCTTGCATCATGACTGCCTGTATGATTGGAACATAATCTTCCATTTCATATTGCTTAGCATACTTTTCTATCGTATCGGTGTAAGCCAATACCTCTGCACTTAGTGGTGCATTTGTAGAGCTAACAGAAGAATTGTCAGATAGGGCTGCAAAAACACCAATAAAAAGAAGGAGTACAAGCAACAATATGAGAGATATTCCAGCACCTACTAGATTGGAAACACTGAGTGCTGTTCTTTTGATGAATATAAGAGAACCTTTTAGGGTTTTCATAGCTGATTGAGTGCCTTTTTTGATACGATTGCTATTCTTTGAAGAATCCTTGATTTGTTTATAATTTTTTAATTTAACAAAACGTCTTATCTTATGTTGATAAGTCTTTTGATTAGTTGTTTCTTTTTTGATAGCAATATTTTTATTTTTAATTGGCAGGGATTTTGAATCTTTTTTTATTTTTAAATCTTTTTGTATAGTTTTTCTTTTATTAAGAGTATTGTTTTCAGATACTGTTTTATCTGATTTATGTTGAGAAGAAGATGATGGGGTAGAAGTATAAACATTTTGATTCTGTCTTTCAATAATCTTATTTTCTTTTCTTTTAGCATATTGTTTTTTTGCATTCTTTATTGATTGTTCTTTGACATTGTTTATAGCTTTTTTACCTTTTTTAGATACATGATCAACAGCATATGTGTTCTGTGTTTCCTTTTCATCAGCGTTGCTGTTATCTTTTGAATGTATAGCAATATTTTTAATATGCTTTCTTACATCTATGATTTTGCCCTTGCTTTTAATTTCCCTGTTTTTTGTTTTTTTCTTGATTTCATTCATGATGCTATCAACTCCTTTCTATAAAAAAATGAAAGGACTACCTTTTCAGTAGTCCCTGTTGAATAAGTTTTTCTTTTCTATCATTTGGATTAGTTGTATTGGTCTGATACATAAATGTATGCTTTGGTATTTTGTTAATAAATGGAACTAGATTTGGACCATGTTTGATAAGTCCTGAACCCGGTTGAGAATTGGTGATGAAACTCATCTGTTCATCACTTATTTTTAATAATTTAGCAAGCTGTTCTCTATCTTTGGCTGCCTGATTCAGCATGACGATAAATTCAGTATTGGATAGAATCGAACGTGCTTCTTCATCTTTCAACAGATATTCTACGTTTTGTGTGATTCCTGTTGGGAACGCATCTCTTTTACGGAACTGACGCCATGCAGAATTAAAAAAGGTTGCACTTTCAGGATTGCTGTAGACAACATGAAATTCATCTAGGAAGATATGTGTTCTTTTTCCATTTTTCCAGTTTTCATTGACTCTGTTGATAATCTGATCGGTAATGACAAGAAGTCCCATTGTTTTCATGTTCTTATCCAGCTTATGAATGTTGTAGGAAATGACACGACTTTTCGTATTGACATTTGTATGATGTGCAAACAAATCCATAGAACCGATTGTAAACAATTCCATCTTCAATGCTAAAGATTTTGCCTGTGGTTCTGGCTGTTGAATGAGCATTTCTCTTAATGTCTTTAAGGTTGGCATGATACCGGTTTGTTCATAATTTTGATAAACGATATTGATACATCTATCCAGAATGCTTCGTTCTTCTAATGAAACGATACCTCTATTAGCACTTTCAATCAATGACAGAATAAATTGTGCCTTATCCTTATATGGATCTCCAGAGTCACCATAACCAAGTGTTATATCCATAGCGTTGATATAGTCCTTGCCACCGGCATAGATTTCTATGATTTCACCACCAAATTCCTGCATGATAATATCATATTCACCTTCCGGATCGCAGATAAGTATGTCGTCATCACTGGAAGCCATAGCCAATTCAATCTCCTGTTTAACAAGAAATGATTTACCAGCACCCGGTACACCAAGAACAAAAGCATTAGGGTTTTTAAGATTTTCCTTATTGCAGATGATCATATTGTTAGTGATTGCATTATTTCCATACCAGATACCACCTTTTTCCATGATTTCCTGTGCTCGAAAAGGCATAAAGGCAGCAACGCTTTCAGTCAATAAAGTACGAACCATCGTATCAAGACGATTGATACCAATAGGAAGCGTTGTGACAAGTCCATCCAACTGTCTGCTTGCAAAGAATAGGGGAGTTAATTCACAGACATTGGAACGGGCTATAGATTTCAAGACTTCAGTATCAGCATCCAATTCTTCTAATGAATCTGCCAAATGAACGATAGTGATATTAACTAGCATCATTTTTTCATCCCTTACGGTCAGATCATCTAAAAATTCCTTGATTTCTTCCTGCTGCTTTTCCATATCATAAGGAATACTTCCTGCAAAGTTATTATTTGCAGCCTGTTTGCGGGAATAATTAGCAATATTGGTTGCAATACCCAGTAATCTGTTTTCTGTTTCTGTCACTGCTTCATCTGTTGGTATGGAGATGATGTCCATTGAATACATGAGATTCTTATTGATAGAACATAAGTCAGCAACGATTTTGTCCTTTAAGAATTGTGGATATTTGGAAATGTATAATACTCGACCATATTTATCACCTAATTGGAAATACTTATTTTTAAATACAGGCGCTCTTGGGCAGATGTCATCCTTGAATGAGCGACCATTTTTCGCATTGTATGATAAGTCAAAATCAAAATATTCTTCTTCACCATTTCTGTAAAAATCATGAAGTATCTTTAATCTTTCATTCAGGTTCAGTTCAATCAGTGCGGAACCTAAACGTGAAAAATGAGAAGAAAGATCATTGAACAATCTTGAAAAGAATATTCTGGCATCCGTTACATCTTTTTTATAGCAGGTAACTGTAATGTATTTTTCCTGTATGATGTTTTCACATCTTGCCATGTTTTCTAGAAGCATCTGGTTATATTCTCTTATAAATTGGTCATATCTTTCATCGTTTTTGAGCTTTAATAATACATCATCCTTGAACTGAGCAAGATCAATTTTATGGTTATTGATTGTAATCTTAACTGTAACCGTAGAATCAAATGAGTTTAGAATATCTTTATAGTTCTTGATGATATTTTCCTTGCTTTCTTCTGATGCTATCGAATAGTTGATATCAACAAAACGATATGTCTTTGAATAACGTGTTCCCATGCGAAAGATACCGTCTTCATAGACAGTATCAATAGGAATTGTCTGTTGTGCAGTTCTTGGAACATGAATTTTTTCTTTATTTTGTTTTCTTATTTTTGCGTAGCTTTTTAACATTCTTTTTCACACCTTCCTTTTGTTTTCTATCAATATAGTCTTTCATGATCTCGTAATAGAGATTATATGGCTGATCAATAAGATTTGTGTATTGTAAAATCAGTGAGCGAATGCTGGTCATGAAAATCTGTTCAGCGTTCATGCCCTGATAGTTAATAAATCCTAAAGCAGCAAATGGGGCAGCCCCCAGCATACAGCACCAGCTTGTCATTTCCATTCCTAGATGATCTATAAATAGAAAGTAGATTGCTACTGCAACGATACAGGCTAATACAGAAAAAAGCATTGTCTAAGGTTGAGTCCGAAGGCAATGCTTTCTGTATAATTTCTTATTTCTTTGTTTACTTTTATTTCCATTCAATCATTCCTTTCTTCAATAATTTTTTTAACTGTTTAAATTGAATTTTGAATACATAATAAGAAAAATCTTCAAGTTGCTTATCTGAATAGATACTAAGATTCATCTTTTTCATTTCTAAAAGAACACGATGTTTATGATAGGGCATATCTGAGATATATGAAACATTTATTCTAGACTGCATATCTGAAAAAATATCATTCATCTATATTCCTCCATTCAGTGAAATTAAAAAGGCAGTTAATCATAAAAACTAACTACCTCACTATTTTTTATTTTCTACTATATGACCTCTTGCTATATATGGACTCGTTTTACATGTGGTATGGTTTATAATGTCAGCGAAACATATGGGTAAGCTTGCTGATAAAAGAAAACTCTTTCCTTGCTGTATCTGAAAATGTATATGTGGTTCACTTGTATTTCCACTATTACCACAACAGGCTATCTGTTGTCCTCTTTGAACGTGGTCACCTACTTTGACATAGAAGCTATCTTTTTTAATATGAGCTATTGTACTGTATTCATGTTCTGAATGTTTAATAATGATATAATTTCCTCGTATGTCCGAGGCACTGCAGAGTGCTTCTGGTTCATCGGAGATGGGTGTATCATTGAAAAGATTCTTGATTTCAACAACTATTCCATCAGCAGGGGCTAAAATGGGTTTTCCATAGCAGTAGTAATCTGTTACAGACTTTCCGCTATCACAGAAAGTTTTACCGTTTATTTCGATATAAAAATCATAGGCGTATCTCTGATTGCAGATATTCCATGAATGCGAGGTTTCTCTATCGACTCCTCCGTTTGCAACATTCCAGCTGCCTTGAAATGGCAGGCTGTATAAAATCTTTGGTTCATAGCTTTTTGCATTAGGAAGGCGGAATCTATTTCGTAAATAAATAATTGGTATGCCGATCAGCATGCCTAGATTTTGAAACAGAAATTTAATGTCGCTTACTGTTTCATTAGTATCTTCCATTCTAAGAACAATAATAATTGATAAAACAAAGTCGACTAATGCAAGCAAAAAGAATAGATAAAATAATTCTAGTGAAGGAATATCAAGAAATGAGCCTACAAAACCTAATAATCCAAGCCAATACAGTTTCTTAATAACTTTTATAAAAGTTTTCATCAGCATTCCTTCCTTCTTTGAATTTTCTTGTAAATAATTATATTGTACTTGCCAGATTTAATCAATCTTATTCATATTTTTGGATATAGAAAAGAGGTTGATCGAAATCAACCTCTTGTAAAAAGCAAATACTATACGTAATTACTTTACAAAAAATACACCATACAGAACGATAATAGCAAAGAAAATCAATACCATTGCTCCAAAAACAAAGAACGCACTGATAAATTTTTTGGCACTGTTCATATCATCATATATTGATGATAGTTTTTCGTTATTGATATTCTTGTTTCTTACTTCTTCTACATCAATATCCTTGACTAGCTCATCTAGTGTCAAACCAAAATAATCACTAAGAAGCACAAGGCGTTGAAAGTCTGGATATGATTGGCACGATTCCCATTTGGAAATTGTTTGACGGGATACATGCAGTTCTGCACCTAATTCTTCTTGTGATAAGCCTTTAGATTTTCTCAAATTAATTAGTTTTTCATTGAAATTCATATATTAATTCTCCTTTAAGTTAAATTCATTTGCGATCGCGAATTTAGTATTGCAGATATATAGATTTTCTTCAACCAACCATTATTGGAAATCTGTCAACTGTTGATAACATGGCTTATTTCCATAAAATCATGCAGAATTTCTAATATCTATTGGCATTGATTTTTATATAGAATCAGAAATATGATCTGTATTAGAACTATTTGTCTGATTTATCTTTTTTGTTAGTTTATTGATTAGTTTGGTTTTTTTCTTGATATACTGATATCGAATTTCTTTATAGGGTATCCAGATTTCAGCTTCAATAATTCTATCATAGATGGCATCAACAACAATGCTGCATTGCTTACCATAAGGCATTTTATGCTTATTCATATAGTAATGTAATGTTTCTTCATACATCCAATTATATATTTTTTCTCTCTGTTTCGTCTTTAACTGAGAGAATCTTTTATCAGTTTGAAGTAGTTTTCCATTGACTATTTTATGATTTTTTCTTGACATGATGTAGCCTCCAGTAATAAAAAGATTTATATATAGTATAGCATATGAAAAAATATCAAGAATAGCAGAATGTTTAAATATATCAGTAAATCATCTTTCTTTTTGAACTGTTTTATTGATTTCTTTTTTATCGACTTTTGTTTTCTTTATATCATTCAGAGCTTTTTTTACAGAAGTTTTTTTTGACGTGATTCTTGATGTTAGCTCTTGTTCTTGCTTTTCTATTTTCTTGATGTTTTCTTTTGTTTTTGCAGATAAATAAGTCATTTTTTCCATGACCTTGAAAAGCCCACTTTGTGTTAGACTGATAACTCCTTTATCATGATTTCTTCTTTTGACTTCCACTGGATTTTTTCCAACGATGATACGACGGATATTCTTGAAATGATTATTGACTTGATGAATCTCATTTCCTAATCGTGTGAGTGTATCTATTGATTTATCAGCAGATTGCTGAATCTTGTCAAAACATTGCTGACATTTTTGTAGCAATCCTTTAACATTTAAGGCTTTCATAGTTGAAACTAAAGCGTCTTTTCCTTTTGATTTGAATTCTTTGATACCATGTTCAATAGTGGTTTTGATGAATTCTTTAGTCTTGATGATATTATCTTTAGCAAGATTGACTTTATCAGTCACGTTATCTACAGCACGAAGTGCAGTTGCTTTTAATGTCTTTTGCTGAATTGTTCCTAATTCCATTCTTACATTGTGAAGTTCATTAAGTACTGCATCCAGCTGTTTTTCAGTTGTATCGACATAATCAATAATGAATTCCAATTGCTTTTTTTCGTTATTCATTCCCTGATATTCCAGCAGTTCGATAAATTCTTTGATACTTTCGTAATCTTTTAATGATTTCATTGTTGTTAACTCCTTTCTTTCAATAGAAAAACCAGTCCTGTAAAAAAGACTGGTTTAAATATAACTATTTTGATTTTATATAATGAGTTGTTAAATGCTACAGTAAACTTGTCAACTTTCTAGATTACAGTCCCATCATATCTTTTACAACACGGTCAGACATCTTGACAGTGCCTACAAGCACGAGCATATTAAATATGATTTCACCTACATAGCTCCATACCATGCTTACAGCACTTGCCTCTGGATCGATGACCGGTGGACTTCCTGCAAATTTTGTAAATATGATGCAGGACAATATGATGATTGCTCCTTCCATACAGACACCGGCATATGACCTTAGAAATGAGTAACATACACTTTGTGTAGATTCTCCAGCAGCTGCAGACAAGGGAATAGGGGAGATAGCTGTATACATATACAATTTAAAGAAGCGACTGTATACTGTTAGTATCATAATGAAAGACAATATAGTAATAAATATACTTCCTAGCAGAGTTACTGCCCATAAAGGTATGCTTTCTAAAAAACCTACATCCTCGATTGCTGTAATGATTGCATCTGGCAGTACGGTTTCAGTCGCAGTGCCAACACCTACAGTTGTCATGATAGTACTTGTAATTCCCTGTATTATGTCAAAGATTGCTAACATGAATTCCATGCCATATACCACAAGACCACGAGCTATGGCAAAACGAATGAATAATTTTGCAGCCTGTTCTGGTCTTTTGATGTCCTGAAAGCTTGTACAGGTTTTAACCAAGCCAAATACAAAAAATAAGACAAGAAGAGCCAATCCAATGGCAATGAGTGCATTATGGATTGTTGTTATGGCTTGCCATATGCCACCACCTTTGAAATTTTGCGGGGATTGGGTGAGAAGCAGCCATATTTCAGCTAACTTTTCATTCCAAGTGTTGATTGCATTAGTGAGATTGTCGAGGATTCCACCCATTTGTTTTCACCTCACTTTTTGTATTATTAAAATGCTTAACCACCGACAATCAGATTTAATATTTCTTTTGCAAAGGTAATGACGATTCCGCCTGCGACAGTCAAAAATCCATTAGCCCTTTGGCTGGGATCATGGCTTTTTAAGGATAAACCAATCTGAACAACACCAAAGCCAAGCAGAATCATCCCAATCGCACGAATAAGACTGAAGATAAAATCACTTAGATTATTGACTACAGCAATTGGATCTCCTGCTGCATATACATGAAGAACATTGAAGTTCACTAAAAGTGCAAATACTGCATAGATTATTAATAATTTCTTTGTTTTTTTGTTTAATTTCATTTATAAAATCTCCTTTACTGTTTTTCTTGTTCCTTGAAATATTCTTCAAGGTCTTCTTCGCTTAAGAGCTCATATTCATTATCAGTAAGAACAATATTCTGCCAGTCATCAATGGTATGCCTAATCTCGTTATGGTAGTAAGCAATACCACTTCCATCTTTGGTATATTTGACATTAGGATGCTTGAGAATATCGTATTTTTTATCCATAATAGGCAGTTCACCTCTTATGAATAGAAGGGCATAATCATTGTTGAGCAGACGGACTTCATCTGCTGTTAGAAGTTCACGACCTGCCTGCTGATAGTTGGTAGAGTAGCTTCCACTTTTTCCGCTTGATTTACCATAGGTGTTTGTATCCAGTGTTTCTTTACCTAAATATTCACTCATGAACTTATGCGTCGACTGTTCGTTTCCACCCAGATAATAGAGTTCATCACAGTTTCCGACGATTGACTCCCATGTATCTTTATAGAGAGCCTTTATCTGTGCTAAGTTCTGTATAATGATAGATACAAAAATCTGTCGTGAACGCATGGTAGCAAGTAGTTTATCAAATTCATCTGGCAAAGCTACATTGGCAAATTCATCCATAACAAAATGCACAGGGACAGGAAGTTCACCGTTATGGAGAATATCAGCACTGTAATACAGCATTTGAAATAGCTGGGTATATAACATTCCGATAAGAAAATTGAATGTTGAATCATTGTCGGGAATGACTGCAAACAGTGCTGTTTTTCTTTCGCCCATCTTTTCAAGCTCCAGTTCATCATGACACGTCAATGACATGATGGATTCCAAATTAAAAGCCGCTAGTCGTACACCAACAGAAATAAGAATTGACTTTGCAGTTTTTCCGGCAGCTTGTTTATAGATCTTATACTGTTTAACAGCTAGACTTTCTGGCTTAACTTTTTCTAAATCATAGAATAAATAATCGAGAGGACTCATATAATCTTCATCATCTTCCTTGGGATCAGCGGCAACAATCATTTCCATGATCATAGAAAAGTTTTGTTCATCTTCAGGAGCTTCATTAAGCAGATAAAGACATAAGGCTTCAAGAAGAGCAGTTTCTGATTTTTCCCAAAAGGGGTCAGTCGATTGGGAATTCTTAGGAGTTGTATTTCTAATAAGATTTGTTATCAGCTTAAGAACATCTTTATCATCTTTGATATAGGTAAATGGATTGTATCCATGCGATCTATTCATGTTGATGAGGTCAATGACTCTGATAATATATCCTTCCTTTTCAAGCAGTGCTCCTGTATCACGAAGTATCTCACCTTTAGGATCAAGAATTACATAGGATGTGTTGCACTGCATGATATTGGGCTTACCATAGAAACGTGTTTTCCCAGCTCCTGATCCACCGATGACAAGGGTATTGAGGTTCCTTCTATGTTTTTTTCCATTCAAACCTATATAGACGTTTTGACTAAGTATTTTATTTTGTGACATATCCTTATCTGCATATTTTTTATTGATGGTTTTGGGATTTGCCCACTTCGCAGAACCATATTCCTCCTGTCTTCGATAGTTCCTGCGGGTGGAATAGTAAATACCTATGCCAATGCCATAGATCAGCAAAAAGATGAATATGGTTTTGAATGTATCCTTGCACCAATGAAAAGAGAAAGGGTGATTGATGGCATTGCTTAAATAAGGCAATGCACCAATCAGACCTCTGTCCATGTAAGGTGCAATAAGAACTGCTAGCCAGATGACAGGAATAATAAAAAATCCTATGAGAATATAGTCGGTTGTTCTATCGTTCTTCATAGGCTCGTTTTTTCCTTATAGGAGCTGCATCACATGATTTAATGATAAGATCATCAATGAAATCGTAATTCTTATCTTCCTTGATTTGCTTTTCTTTTAGAAGAGTCAGTGCCTTGATGAGTATTCTTCGTTCCATATCAGTAACTTTTATTGCATACTGTTCTTCCTTGTTCATCTTTCATGCTCTCCTGCTTCTTTTTGTTTTGTCTGTTCCTGTTGAGCATACAATCCATATTTGATATTTGTAGAGACGCTGTCAGTAACACGACTGATGTTTTCAAGTTCCTGCTTGATTTCTTTAGGGTTCATGGAAAAGAAATGTTCATTTGAAGATGAAACAAACATAGTGTTATAATCACCAATTCCATATCTTCTTGAAATCATATATGCTGAACATTCAGCTTGAAAGGATACTTCTTCTCTGGTTGCACCCATATCCATATATTCAATCATGCAGTATTCTCTGATAATGCCATTAATCATTGCTTTGGGATCTAATCCATCTTTGACAAGAATCTTTTGAGATTCAGGATCAAAATATACTCGCTCAAAACTCTTTGTATCCTGTTCGATGACCTCTGGCAGTATATCTTTTTTATAGATCAAGGCACTTAGTATTTCTTTTGTACTGTATTCTGGAGAATGAATATGATTATTTTTGCCTTGAAGTTGAGAAATATCAAATACAAACTTTGGATTGTAAGAGATTCCAGCACTTCCATCTTTTCGAGTATATTCTCCGGGTTCTAATATTTGGATACCTTTTTGTCCTTTTCGAATATATTTATTATCTTCTCGCCAGTGACTGATGTCCTTTAGCTGTGTTGCATTGGGATTTTGTGCCATGACAAGTAATGTGTTAGTGACGGTATAATCAAGCTGAGATTTCAGATTAAGATAAGTTAAAAAGTTATCTGCACTTTCCACAGCTTTTTCAACCTGTTCATTTGCCATGTTGAATAATGATTGTCTTTTTTCATTCATCATCTTTGCAAATTCTTCTTTAGACCATTTATGTTGTTTCTGTTCGTTCATGATTTATCTCTCCTTTGTTTTTTTATTTTTTGATTTGTTTCTTTGTTTTGAACGTCCTGATTTTTTATGCGACATCTTGTATTCATTGAGTTTAGCTCGAACAGAAGGACGTTCAGTATTTTCTTGCATTGAGATATGCTCGAACGGATTGTCTTTTGTTTTCTCTGTCCAAGCTTTCTTCGGGTTTATATCACTGTTTTCCTTTCTGTTTTTCTGTTCCTTGTTTTTTGTTGAAGCCATTAGCTTGTGAACAAGATCATCATGTTCTTTGTCATTGAGAATAGGAACATCTTTCAGTGGGTTTTGTCTTTCATTGAGGATTGAATTTCGAATAGCGTTGGTATCGATGGTTGCTAATTCATACTTGTCAACAATTCTGCTTATCTTCGCAGCATCTTCAGCACGAACCATGATGTCACAGATACCATCAGTGTTGTTTTTTTCTTTGAGCACAGAATATAGAACTCCATAACGTTTGGCTTCTTCACAGAAAGTTTTTAAATCCTTATGTCTTATGGCAAAGACTTTTAATTCTTTGTCAGACTTTAACATGGAATTAAGTCTAGCCTTTCCTTTGATTTTTTTTCTGTCTGTCAAAATAGCATAAAGCGTTGCCGCCAAAGATTTAGATGCCATACCACCAGCTTTGAGTGCCACATTAGCAGCAACTTCAATGCCCTGTAAAGTCATTCGTGTCATTTGATCGGCAGTTTCTCCACCTGTTGCCATTGTTTTCACACTCCTTTAATTTTGAATTGATTGGAAATATTTAGAAATGCAAAAAAGCGATGAAATGAATCATCGCTTTAGAAATAGAATTGATTAAATTGTATAGAAAAAGGTATGGCTCCGCATCAATCTGCACATCCAACCTCGAGCGGTCAGAAAACCATACCTATAAGAGTATACTCTCTTTCTAAGAAGAATATACCATGAATATTGAATAATGTCAATATTATTCTATATATTAGTTGACTTCATAGTAATTGGATAATAAATAATACAGTGTACTTTCTTTTCTATCTATATGAAGACGAATAACACTACATATATTATCTATAAACTGCAATCCAAATTCTAAACGAGAATCCTGTTGGATAATTGACAAAACATTATGATTAAGTTTGATAGAATTTATGATTTTTTCTTCGAAGTCTTTTTTATTAAATGTGTCGAAAATAATATCTATTTGTTCATCGATATTTAAAACGATATTATTTAGAAGTTGTAAATAGATTCGTTCTTTAATATCTTGATTAAATTTATTGCCATCTTTTTTATATACGCTATAAATTACAGAGTAGTTTAAAGAATCGATATGTTCGAGCATACAAACTTTTATTTTCTGATATTCCTTATCCAACAGAACTGATTTAAATTCTGTAAACAGTTTTTCCTTTTTCTTGGGAGGGATTGGGAAATTTTTTACCTTCTTTTTAAACCTTTTAAAAGCATCATCAGTTTTTGACTTTGATTCAGTCAACAACCCAGCAACTATAAAGTAATCTTTGCACTCTGTTTCATCAACAAATAATATCATTGTTTTCTATTTCTGTAAATAGTCTTTTCATATTCTATCAGTTATCTGTTAACATTTCTATATTCTTTGTTGATTTTTGTATCTTTTTGATTGTCGTTCACCGATTTAATAATACTTTTCATTTTTAGTGAACGATCTTTTATCCTCTCATAAAGCACCACCTCCTTTCGTAGTGATTTGATTTGTTCTGTCATGGTTTCAACGTCTTGTTGAAGTAATGTTTTTGATTCTGCATTGCGACAGCGTTTAATTTTTCCATACACACATTTACGTTCATTCTCAAGCGAACGCTTTTGTGTATTTGTTTTCTCAAGGCAGGATTCTAATTCTTCTATAGTGTTGATATTCTTCTTTGCAAGAAATGTAACCTCCTCAGTAATCTGATCCAGTTTCAATAAATCTTGTTTAAGATAGTAATGTACTTTTGGAGCAGGTCTTTGATGAGGAATCACCCCAAGGATAAACATGTAATGTACATATAATGCTTTGAAGCCAGTCAGTTTTCTTGCTTTGTTTAAATCACCTTTATAGTAGTATTTCTTTGGTGATATATGGGCAGGTGATTCAAACTGTGCATAGCGACGTTCATATAAACGTTGTTCAATAATGCTCATATCATAGCGTCCGTCTTTTGTTAGTTTATGCAAGCGAAAGGCTCTTTCACCACCTTGTGGCTTGAGTGAAATATATTTTCCTTCACGAATGGAGTATCCCATATCCTTTAATGCCTTTAGGAATTGTTTTTTAGTGGTTGATTTAGAAATTGCATATTCAACATCCTCAACAACTAGACTTCGTTTTGTTGGTCGGTTTTCTTTTTCTGCTTTCCATTCTGCATAATGACGAGAGTGACTACTTTTATCTTCAATGACTGAAAGCTGATACTTTTCACAAAGTGCATCGGATACCTCTCTCATTCTTTTATAGGTAGCTTTATTATCGTAATAACGTTTGCCATCTTTAAAAGATACAGAGTTGATTACGAAATGATTATGGTAATGATGTTTATCAATATGTGTTGATACGAGGACTTCAAAGCGATCGCCCCATAAAATATTGGCAAGTTCAATACCAATCTGATGTGCAGTTTCAGCATCAACTTCACCGGGCTTGAATGACTGATAGCCATGAAAGGCAAGAGTGCCATCTTCTTTGCTGTATGTTTTTTTTGTTAGGACCATATCCTCAAAGGCAGTGGAAAGATGAGTGTTGATTCCAGTAACATATAATTGCTTTTCTGTTTTCATATCCTGAGTTGTATAATGGATACTTTGAGAAAGTCCATTGAACTGAAAGTCAATGTCATCAAGAGTGTCAGTCTTTTCTGGATTGCTGGTATAGTCAAGCACACGTTTAAGATGATTTTTTACTGGCCATATTTTAGTTGTTGCCATCATCAACAGCCTTTCTAGGGAGAAGAACATCAGTTCTGATTTGTACAATATTTTTATGAAGATCATCTAGAGCATATCTCATTTTATGGTAATCTATATTTCCAGTTTTGTTGGCTATGATGCAGAGCTGATTAAGATTGTTTCCAATCATTCGCAGTTGTTTTATCATATCATAAAAATCTTTCTTTGGTTTTGATGGCGGTTCATAACCGGCAATGAGCAGACGGATATATCCTTCTCTTTTATAACCTGTCTGCTGTACTTTTTCGTTGAGTGAATTCAATTCCTTGTCATTAAGATGAATGATCACTCGATGAGGTCTTTTTCTGTTTTCTGCCATTGGCAATTCTCCTTTCAGTAGTAGGGGTCTTAGGGTGAAACCCTAACAAGCGAATGAGGTGGGCAACCGAATTCAGTGCTTGCTAGTATACAGGACACTCTTGGAGTGTCAGTTGTTATTAATTGTATTCTTAGGTTGATAAAAATCATTGATTGCAGTCTGAAGCTTATCCTGTTCATTCTTGAATGTATATAATCTTTTCAAATCTGTGTTTATTGAGGATAGTTCATGTTCAATTTTTTCTTTTTCACTTAGCTTTTTTTGCTTTAATGCTTCCAGTTTATTAATTGATTTTTGTACTCTTGAATCCATTTTTTATTCACTTCCTTTCAGTGTTCATAACAAAAAAGAGAGATAAAAGTGCATTTATCTCTCATCATGATTCATTATTCTTGTTTCTTTTATGACATGAAAATCTGTATCAACATAGTCATTTTCGTTTAAAATGATGTCTTCATTTTTATATCTTTCCTTGACTTTTTGTTCAGCTTCTTCACGGGAATTAGCCGAAACAGTAATCTGTTTTTGCAAAGTTTCAGTAATTTCAACAAGATATTTTTTCATAGATATTCACTCCTTTAACATAATGAAATAGCCATTGTCTCATGGACGAATGGCTAAAAAATAGACAGATTCATTTTTAAATGCTTGAAAGTTATATGGATCATTGAATGATATTTTTGATTTCATAAAAAGATGAATAGAAAAGATGATACAATTTATGAACATTTCTTTAATTGTTTTTGACGATATTCATCAACTTCTTCTTTGCTTATAATACCGTTATCAATAAGTGGTTGAATGCATTCATCAGATTGCATTATTAAATCTACAGCATCATCACTTAATGAACAGATGAATTTAGGCATTTCATTGTTTTTAATATAGTAATGTATAATTGTCCCAGAAGCTACTATTCCACAAATATCTGGACAGTCGGGAACTTTCATTGGTTCATGACATGGACGGACTATTGAAATCTCATCATTAAGATATGCATCTATCGCAAAGAGAGTATAGTCATCAATCTTTGCTGGAAGTTTTTCAAAAATGGTCATCTTCAATGAAACAATTCCAGCTAGTTTTGTATCAGATTCATTGGCAAGATAGTAATAATCAATAACATCATCTTTCTGTTCCTTTAGTATAATGGTCAATATTTTTATATTATCCATCAGTAAATCACCTCATCATTATTATGCAATATTTTTATTTGAAAAGGAATTGTACAAAATTAAAATTTGCATATTTTTAGAAAAATCTTCTGCAATTGACTTATCTTTGCATGTCAGTATGAAATACTCTAGTCTGCAATTCTTGATTAACATCTTTATATTTTTGTGGTGAGCAGTCAATGATTTTATACTGATTTTTTAAATGATATTGAATTTTTTTGACAGTATCCTTTCCAGCTTTATCATTATCCATATGAAGAAATATGGAATTGATTTCATTGTTCTTTAAAAAATGATTAAGGGCTACAGGTATTTCAGTATCATGGATATTTTTCCCGATGAGAGTTGCTCCATCTATGGAAAGGTAATTATTGTTAAGATAATCTTTTTTATTTCCTTTTAGAATCGTCATATATGATAGCAAATCTATAGCAGATTCAAAGACATGCAGCTGATGATTATGCTCATTTTTAATGCAGAAACTGTATGCTTTATTACTTCCTGGAATGTTTTTTTTCATATCAGAATCTATTGAGCGTGTGCTTGCAAATTTAGGCATATGGCTTTCATCATATCCAACAAATACAACAGCATGATCATGTGCTGATTCATAGATGAGTTTTTTCTTGATGCAATAATCTACTATGCTCTTATCGAGCTTTCGTTCATTGACAAGATAGCTGATAATCTTGTTGTCATTTTCGTAGCGATAGGGGAGGCGAAAATGATAACTAGATTTATTTGATTGAATAACTTTTGTTGGAGGTTGTTTATCAATCAGATCCTTTAGATATAATGCAGCATCTAAAAATTCCATACCTTCTACTTTAATGAGATATTGAAGTGCAGTTCGTCCTCCAATGTTCTGTGCCCACCAGCACCATAGACCATTGCTTATATGAAGTGAACCATGAGTGCGAGTCACATAATCATTTCTGCTCTTTTTAACAAGTTCCTGCGGTTCATAATTTTTGAGATAGGTTAGAAGGTCAAGCTCCTTGATTCTTGCGAGATCTTTTTTACTGATGAATCTTTTTGCCATTGTTAAGCTCCTTGCTATAACATTGATAGAGAATATACAGAGCATCGATATATTCCATTTCTTCAACGAAAACAAGATACTGGATGGCTGTTTTGCCATTAAGATGATGTGATTTCCATGCCCATCTATTCTTATAAATTGTAAGACCATTATGCGTAATTGAATCATAATGGCTCTTATTTTTGATAATTGAATTTGGTTCGTATTGCTTTAAATATGACAGTAAATCAATTGTCTTGATCTGTATAACATGTTCGACTGGTATCTTTTTTATAAGTTTTGTATTCATGTTTGATTTCTCCTATATAAAAAAACAACAACAAAAGATTTTTCGTTGCTGTTAAGATAATATTGATATTTGATCTAATGAAATAATAAATTCATATTCTAAAAAGGAAAACGTTACTGATGTCATTGAAATAAAAAGAAGTAACGAAATTATTGACGTTACTTCTGTAGGGAATTCTTTATTGTTTATTCAAATGTCATTGTTCTAACAATATGTTTTGCTAACCATCTAGGACCTTTATGAGCTAAAGGACTGCCATCAGAAAAATCAGTTAAACGTAGCTTTCTATCAGCAATGCTGTTTGCTTCTTTTTCTGAAATCTTACCATTAGAGAATTTAATCAACGCTTGAATAAAATCTGATCTAAGAAATTCATTTCTTGTTGTATTCATCTACGTCCAACTCCTTTCAATTTCCTTTTTAATTATAATCTTATTTTACAATAAATTCTATATTGATGATATTATATCATTTTATACTATATTTATATCTTATATCAATTTGAAAATTTATCTTTCATGATTGATAGTCTTATCTTGAATGATTACTGATGATTCATCTAAGGGAATTATTTCTTTATCATTTTGATTTCCTATATCTAGTTCTTTGTTCAGTATAGCTAAACGAGATGACTTATCCTGCAGTTCCTGTTCTTTGTCAAATGGTCGAACAACTTCTTCCTTTGCATTATGAAATTGTTGTTCTACAGTTGTCAGAAGACTTCTTTCAATTTCTAATTTTTTTGAAATTGAATTGATCTGATTATCGATTCTTGTAATGTTTCCGTAAACATCATTTCCTAGATCTATCATGTATGTTCCGTTTTTCTTTAATGTCAATTGATGATAGGAATGGAACTGGTCATAAGAGAGGTGTAATTCAAAGCCACGATATTCACCAATCAGTTTTTGATTCGATGATTTATCTTTCTCACATAAGATCAGCAATGCTTTTCCTGCAGTTTCCTTTTCCAAGTAAAAATGATTCTGTAATGTCATTCCACTAAATTCCTCAACAGGTGAAGTGCTGTCCAGATCTTTTTGATAGTCATTGATTTTTTCCTTGATGGAGGCAATTTTCATTGGGTAATACTTAATAATTTTATCTTCCAAATCATATTTTTCGCTTAGATAATTAGCTTTTGCTAGTTTCAATCTATTGACCTGTATGTCGAGATCCATCTTTTCCTTTATCTTTGGATTTCCACTTGCGAGTGCTTTGATTTCAGCATAGCTTAACGTAACTTCATCTATATCTTCTGCTGAGCGGACAGGACTCTTTGATGTCTGTATCTGTGAAATAAACTTTTGCTTACTTTCTATAAGCTGGTATAAATAACTATCAAATGTCTGTTCCGTTACATATCTATAGATTTCTACATCACTGTTTGTATTCCCCTGACGGATAATTCTTCCTGATCTTTGCTCCAGATCGCTTGGTCTCCAAGGACAATCGAGGTCATGAGAAGCTATCAGTAAATCTTGGACATTCGTACCAGCACCCATTTTAGCAGTAGATCCAAGCAATATACGAACACTTCCTTGTCTTACTTTTGAGAAGAGTTCTTTCTTTTTTGTATCTGTTGCAGCATCATGAATATAAGCAATCTCATTGGGTGGAATGCCATGTTCAATAAGTTTTTTATAGATGTCATCATAAACATTTGTGTATGGAATATTTACATTTTGTTCTAACTTTTCTAGAAATGCTTTAGATGTTTTTTGAGGAGTAGACATGTCACAGAAAATCAGTTGAGTAGACTTTTTATCTTTGGTTTCTTCATAGATGCGAATGACATTGTCAATACATGCATTGACCTTGCTATGAGGGTTGTCGTCAAGGGTTGGATCAATGAGTCTTTGATCGAGTGCAAGTTTTCTTCCGTCATTGGTAATCTTTAGCATATTGTCCACCGTTGGATCGATATTTTCATTACGTATGGCTTCAGCTCTTTTTGCAAATTCAGCAACGATTTGTTTCTGTTCCTCACTTGGCTTGACTGCAATATTGTGATAATGAGCAGTTGGAGTAGGGAGATTAAGCATATCTGCTGTCTTGATATCTGCTACTTCTTTGAACATATTAATCAGTTCAGGCAGGTTGAAGAATTTTGCAAATCTTGTTTTCATTCTGTAACCAGTTCCTTCGGGGTCGAGTTTGTCAAGACTCTTTTTGTGGATTTTCTAAATTAAACGATTTGTCCGTAAAGAAGCCGCCCAAAACCTCGTGCTTACAGATGTCTTGAAACACCGTATTCAAAGGCTTTTTGGCACTTTCGGATTGCTTTACATTTACGATAAATGTTGTCTTTCCAATGCGTTGTGAATAAGAATGTTTCTGTTCTTTCATATAGTCCGTTCCTCTCTTTCATAAGATTTGATTGTGGGGCATTCATATTAGAACGCCCATCAACCGCAGATTTTCAATATATCAACAAGTCATTAAGTCGTGAGTATAATGGAAAAGGTTATCTTTCCATACCACGCTTGTTCCTTCGAGCCTTGATACGCTCTTGTCTTTCTTTTTCCCTTGCTTCTTTTTCTGCTCGTTCCTGTG
>ERZ1643246.1748-NODE-1748-length-22743-cov-10.587183_pt1 | contig 22743 bp, 29 predicted proteins | sample MGYA00579265_ERZ1643246 | MGnify/ENA primary metagenome ERZ1643246 (study PRJEB29033, sample SAMEA4952261) | chicken gut metagenome | biome: Broiler Chicken; feature: Gastrointestinal Tract; material: Caecum | place: Ireland | collected 2018 | study: Broiler...
TTATAAAATAAGGGCTGGGGAGATTTTGTCCTTCTAAAACTGTCAAACTCAGGAGAGTCGAACATATTGTAGATTTATATAACGGGAATTTTGTGAAAATTGAAAAGCCAAATGGAGAGGTTTTGTATGAATATGTAAAGGGGTATCATAAGAATAATAAGTGCATAGAATGTAAATCTGGAAAATACTTATCATCTAAAGATAAATTTACTTTATATGATGTAGATATTCTTGGAAATAAGAAAAAGCGTTTGACATGGCCTAAAGAGTAAGATATAATGTAAGTGGATCTTGAAAGCAATAGTTTTCAACTTCCTAAATTACACAGGGTTTCCTATTATAACTTATTTTAGGTAACCATTGGAGATGCTTAAAACCTAGCATCTCTTTTTTTATAATTAAAATGGCTTTTAGAACCGTATATATAGAAAAGGCTGTTCGTGTTCGATTAGATTTAAATAACATTGTTGTCAATTTTGAAAATGATAATTACTATATAAATTTGGATGAGATTAGTACTATCATATTTGATGATCCTAGATGTAATATTTCTTTAAAACTTTTAGCTACATTATGTGAGGAAGGAATAAATGTTATTTTTAATGATTCTTCGCATATGCCAATTGGTTCTTTACAAACTTTATACAATCATGCTCGTGCTCCTAAAAGAATAAAAAATCAAATAGAATGGGATAAAAATAGTCAAATTTATTTATGGACTGAAATTGTTAAATGCAAGATTCAAAATCAAATTTATACTTTAAAAAAAGTTGGTAAACTCGAAAAAATTTCTTTATTAGAAAATATGATATCTGATGTAGTATTAGGAGATTTAACTAATAAAGAGGGAATTGCTAGTCGTGTTTATTTTAAAGAGTTGTTTGGAAATACTTTTAAAAGATTTGATGAAACAATAATAAATTATGCTTTAAATTATATATATCAAATTATCCGTTCTAAAATAGCTCAAGAAATTGTTGCCTGTGGATACGTTCCAGCTTTAGGAATCTGTCATAAAAGTGAATTCAATTTATATAATTTAGCTGATGATTTTATTGAAGTTTTTAGACCGATCTGTGATTACTATATTTATGAAATTTTAATGAATACAATAGATGAATACTTAACCCCGAATATTAAAAGAGACATTATTGATATTTTAAATAATCGAATTAAATTTCAAAATGGAGAATATAAAATTCATGTTGTTATCCAATTTTTCGTTCAAACGTTATTTAAATATTTAGAAACTGGTGATATCTCTTATATACATTTTCCTAAACTATGCAATATATAAATTTATATAAACAAATGCGATTAATTTTAATTTATGATTTACCAGTTTATGATGAAGAGAATCGAAAAATATATAGTAAATTTCATAGAAATATTATTCGTTTAGGATTTTATATGCTTCAATATTCTGTTTATTCCAAAGTTATTCAGAATGATACATCAATGAAACAATACCTATTTAAATTAGAAAGAATAGTTCCTAAAGTAGGTAATATTGTCGTTTTAAAAATAACAGAAAAACAATATCAAGATATGATTTATTTAAGAGGGGATAAAAATAAATTTGACATGTTAGTTGGTGGTAAAGAACTAGTGATTTTTGGAGGTGATTATTGTGATAACTATGAAAATGAAAATGAGTGAAGAAGAATTACAACTAGATATAAGTAAAAAAAATTCTATATTAATTTTAAATAAATTAACTTTTTTAAAATTTTATAATAATTTTTATCAAGTATTTGAAAATAAAAATAAAGATATAGAAATTTTTTTAGAAAATAAACTTCTTGATTCTAAAAATGCTTTTTTATTAACTTTGATAGATCAAACAGAAATTTTGGAAAATTTAAATTTTAAAAAGGGATCTTTATTTTATGAATATATAATGAATCAAATTTATTCTAATGAAAATTTAGATAATGATATTATTTTTTATGATTTAGAAAATATTTTAAAAAATATTCAAAAAACTTCAAAAATAAATGTTGATTATAATATAGATGAAGATTTGGAAAAACTTATATTGTCTCAAGTAGAATTTAATATAAAAGTGAATTTTGAAGATATTAATGAAATCATGAATTTTATGTTTAAAAATTATTTAGAAAAAAATGTAAATAAAATTGGAATAATTTTTTATGATTCTAGTTTGATTTCTTTAGATATTGATTTATTTGAATCTTGTTATTTTTTTGATATTAATGAAAAAAAAGAAGTGAAAGAGTATAATGTAGTATTAGGTGAAGAAGTAAAAGAATTTGACTTGAATTTTGTAATAAATAGATTGGAAAATATTTGGCCTGTAGAATTTAATAGAGAAGAAGTTATACATAGAGTAGAGAAATATTGGAAAAGTAAATTAATAGATTTACGTTTGGAAGTTTTAGATGAAACGAGTCTAATATTATATAGTATTTTAGATAAAATGTTTAATTATGAATCAAATTTTATAATAAGAAAATTTCAAATTAGAGACAATGTTAAATCTTTTTTAGAACAAATTTAAAAAATATGTTATAATTTCTATAGGTTTTAGGATCCTGTGTAATTTAGGAAGTTGAAAACTCACAGGTTGTACTTTAACAGAAGCAGTATGTTTTAGGATCCTGTGTAATTTAGGAAGTTGAAAACAGGACAAGAAGTAGATGAAAATGTGCAACTGTTTTAGGATCCTGTGTAATTTAGGAAGTTGAAAACTAATAAAGCTGTTATGTTAAAAAGCACTTTGTTTTAGGATCCTGTGTAATTTAGGAAGTTGAAAACTTAATACATAGTTTCCCCATGATTTTACTCGTTTTAGGATCCTGTGTAATTTAGGAAGTTGAAAACGATTATATTCATGGATTAGAGACTCATCATGTTTTAGGATCCTGTGTAATTTAGGAAGTTGAAAACCAATTGAAGATATTGAAGATCATAATTTAGGTTTTAGGATCCTGTGTAATTTAGGAAGTTGAAAACTGTTCCAGTAAATTCTCCGTTTGTTGCTGTGTTTTAGGATCCTGTGTAATTTAGGAAGTTGAAAACTTATTCGAAGATATAAAATTACATTGGAAAGTTTTAGGATCCTGTGTAATTTAGGAAGTTGAAAACATTCTATTAATAAAAAATCTTTCATCATCTGTTTTAGGATCCTGTGTAATTTAGGAAGTTGAAAACAAAAAGGCACTGTTTAGATCACCTTGCCATGTTTTAGGATCCTGTGTAATTTAGGAAGTTGAAAACTTGTTTTTCGAATGTAATTATTTAAGTTTGGTTTTAGGATCCTGTGTAATTTAGGAAGTTGAAAACTATTTAACGATAATTACACACCACAATACAGTTTTAGGATCCTGTGTAATTTAGGAAGTTGAAAACTTCAGTAGTCGATTGTGGGTTATAAGCATAGTTTTAGGATCCTGTGTAATTTAGGAAGTTGAAAACCGGGTCAATAGTTGCTGCCATAATGTAATTGTTTTAGGATCCTGTGTAATTTAGGAAGTTGAAAACATAAAATGTTTAAAAATAATAGCACTTATTGTTTTAGGATCCTGCGTAATTTATTAAAAATTTTTTTGAATTTTACTTGATTGTGGTAATTTTCTTAATAATTTGCTTTCAAGCTTTTTTTCCTTTATAATAGATTCATGAGGTGATAAAGCATGAATCTTTTTATATGTTATCCAAAGTGTAGTACTTGTCAAAAAGCAAGAAATTTTTTAGAAAATCATCATATCAAATTTCAAGAACGAGATATTAAGCTTGATAATCCTACTGGTGAAGAATTGAAAACTTGGATAGAAAAATCTGGATTGCCTGTTCAGAAATTTTTTAATACGAGTGGTTTATTATATAAAGAATTAAATTTAAAAGAAAAATTGCCTAAAATGACAGATGAAGAAAAAATTGAACTTTTAAGTTCAAATGGAATGTTGGTAAAAAGACCTATTTTGATAACTGAAGATAAAGTGCTTGTAGGTTTCAAAGAATTGGATTATAAGGAATTATTATGAAAACCGTTTTATTAACTGGGGCATCTGGAGGTTTGGGGCTTTGTTTAGCTAAAAAATTACTTGAAGAAAAATATTTTGTTGTTTTACATTATTATAAAAATTCTTCAGAAGTTATGAGATTACATCAAGAATATCCTGATCAAAGTATTTGCATTCAAGCAGATTTAAGAAATGAAGAAGAAATTTATAAAATTCAAAACTTTTTGAAAGATCATAATATTTTACTTGATGTCTTAATTAATAATGCTGCAATTGATCATGTAAGTGATGTAAATAAAAAGAATTTCTCAACATTTTTAAATGTTTTTTCTTTAAATACTTTGGCTCCTTTTTTACTTATGAAATTATTTGGAAAGGAAATTAATGAAAGCGGGGGTGCCATTGTAAATATTTCATCTGATAATACTTTGGATAAATATGATCCTAGAACGATGGAATATGATGTGTCTAAAAGTGGACTTAATATATTAGCAAAAGAATTTTCTTTGGAGTATCCAAATGCTCACATTAACACTTTACTTTTTGGGTGGTTAGATACTCCGATGAATGAAATACCAGAAGATATAAAGAAGTTTATTTCTTTTGTTCCATTAGATCGGGCAGTAGCGGAAGTGTTAAAAATGATTAATTCTAAAGAAACTGGAAAGGTAGAAGTAGTACAATGAAAGAATATATTGAATTAGAAAAAGAAACATGGAATTTATATGAAAAAGTTTTGCCAACTTTAAAGGAAAAGTTTTCTAAAATAGATGAAGTTTGTGAATTAAATACAGCAAAGGTATTAAATGCTTTTTGGAAAAATCATGTAAGCGAATCTCATTTTGCTAGTACGACGGGATACGGTTATGACGATATTGGACGTGATGTTATTGAAAAAGTATATAGTACAATTTTTGAAACAGAAGACGCTTTAGTGCGAAACCAATTTATTTCTGGATCTCATGCTTTAGCTAAAACTCTTTTTGGTTTATTGCGACCTGGAGATTTGCTTTTATCTATAAGTGGACGGCCTTATGATACTTTGCATGAAGTTATTGGTATTGAAGATAATCCAAGTTCTTTAAAAAGTTTTGGGGTAAATTATGCAGAAATTGCTTTAAAAAATGATGATTTTGATGAAGAAAGTATTCTAGAATTTCTAGGAAAACATCAAGTAAAAGTTGTAGAAATTCAAAGAAGTAGAGGATATTCTTCTCGAAAAAGTTTATCGTTGGAGAAATGTGAAAAAATTATAAGAAAGATTAAAGAAATTAGTCCAAAAACTATTGTAATGATTGATAATTGTTATTGTGAATTTGTCGATAAAAAGGAACCTACTCAAGTTGGTGCAGATATTGTTGTTGGTTCTTTAATCAAAAATTTAGGTGGCGGACTTGCTCCAAATGGCGGATATGTTGTTGGTAAAAAAGAATTGATCGAACTTGTTGCAGAAGCATTAACTTTGCCAGGTGAAGGTAAAGAAGTAGGACCAAGTTTGGGAGTGAATAGGCAATTTTTACAAGGAATTTTTCTTGCTCCGAAGGTGGTAAGTAATGCTTTAAAAACGAGTATTTTAGCTAGTGCTTTGTTGAGAGAGCTTGGATATACGGTTGATCCAGAGCCTTTAGAAGAAAGGGTGGATATTGTTCAAACTATTTCTTTTGGAAACTCTAAAGATTTAATTTCATATTGTGAAGGAATTCAAAGTGGTAGTCCTATTGATTCTTATGTAAAACCCATTCCATTCGATATGCCTGGTTATAAAGATCCTGTTATTATGGCCGCGGGTGCTTTTATTCAAGGATCTAGTATTGAACTTTCATGTGATGGCCCTTTGAGAGAACCTTTTATGGCTTATCAACAAGGCGGAATCACTTATGAATCCGGAAAAATAGGTGTTTTGAAAGCTGTGAATGAAATTATTAAAAAAAGAGAGGAAAATGTTTATGAATGATACTTTTTTTCTAGATACTGATACAGGGAGTGTGGAGTGTCAAGTTATTACGAGTCTTTATTCTGAAAAAATGAAAAAATATTATCTTGTGTATGAATATGTTCACAATGAAAGTGATGAGGTGTATGTTTCGTCTTATGATCCAGAAGATGAATCTAATACATTAAATGATGTTTCTCCTGAAGAGTTAGAAGAAGTTACTAAGCTTTTAAATGAGGATATGTAAGATGAATAAGGAAAAATTAGAAGAACAAGAAAAGCAGTTGCTTTTAGAAACTTTAAAGAGAAATTATCCTGATCTTTTTCATGAAGAGAATGCTTTTATTGATACGTTTCGAAAACAAATATCCGTTGGTTCTAAAAAATTTACTTATTCTATTCAATATCACGGTCCGGAACCTAAGATATCTTTTTATGAAATTAAAGAAAAAAAAGATGGGATTGCTGTTTTTCCCGTTTCAAAAAGACCGCCGGAAAAAAATTTGAAATCGAATCATGGACGTGTTCATTTGCTACGTAATACGGCACCTGTCTGGAAGGCGTTAGGACTTACTTCTGTACTTTTGCTTGCTATAAATCAACTGGAAATAAAAGACGAAAATTCTTTAGTGCAATCCCAGATTGTTACAGAAATTCCTGATCCTACAATTGAAACCTTGGAAGTTGATTTGGATCAAAAAGATGAAGTACAAAAAGATATAGATCAACCTACTGTACCTGTTATTTCGATTCAAGTTCCTGTTAAAGAAATGAATGAACTTGATTATCAAAAAAGAAAAGGAACTGAAGATATTTTTGGAAATTCTATAAAAAAATATGCTGATCGATATCATTTAGATTATACTTTAATGGTTTTGCTATTTACACAAGAACGAAATTCCAATTTTCAAGCTGCTAATTATCAAAATGTAGCTCAGATTACTAGTGCATTGTGTGGAGAAGGAATTAAAGTTCCAGTTTGGGAAGATCAAAAACAGGTTAGTACAGATTATCTTTGCGTACTTCCTAAATGTTGCAATGGTATAGATATTTCTTCTTTAAAAAATATGGATCTTTCTTGTTTTTCTAATGAAGATCGTCGAGAAATAAAAATGGTTTTAAAACTTTATGAAAGTAATGAACCTTGGCAATTTTATCATTTTGATGAGGTTTGTCAAAATTCAGATTTAAGTATTCGAGTTGGAAGTGCTTATTTGCAATTTTTAATTTCTGAAGATGATGACTTAATTCGGGGAATTTTTGGATATAATTGGGGAAGAACTCGTGTGAAAAAAGACACGCCTTATGAGCTTTTATTTGAAGGAATGAATGGAGTAGATGATAAAAATTATTTAGAAAATATTTGTAGTTATTTATATCCTGGAGAAATTTTGGATTTAAAAACGCAAATTAATGGTGTAGATAAAGAATATCGTATTGAAGGAGTTTTGTATGAAAAAGAAAAAACTGGACCTTCTTTATGAAGATAAAAATTTATTAATTGTTTCTAAACCTTCCAAATTGCTTACTGTTGGAACAGAAAAGCAAAGAACGAATACGTTATATCAAGAAGTCAGTGCTTATGTAAAAAAGCAACATCCTAAAAATAAAGTTTTTATTGTGAATCGATTAGATAGAGATACTTCTGGTATTGTTGTATTTGCTAAAAATGAAAAATTAAAAAAAGAAATTCAAGATCATTGGTCTGACTGGGCAAAGAATCGTGAATATCTTGCTGTTGTTGAAGGAAGAATGGATAGAAAAAAGGAAACTATAAAAAATTATTTATATGAAGATAAAAGGTTTTATGTTCATGAAACTTCAGATGTAAGTAAAGGTGCTTTAGCTATAACTCATTATGAAGTTTTAAAAGAAACTAATAAATATTCTTTATTAAAAATTCAAATTGCAACTGGACGCAAAAATCAAATACGAGTTCATTTAAAAAGCTTAAATCATCCTATTATTGGGGATAAGAAATATGGAGCTACTAAAAATCCTTTAGGAAGACTTGGACTTCATGCTATTCGATTAGATTTAGTCGTTCCGCCAATTAAAAAAGATCTACATATAAATACAGAAGTTCCGGTAGAATTTTTAAAAATGTTTGATAAATCTAATTAAAATGAAAGGAAAATGTGTATGGAACGTTTACAAAAAGTAATTGCTAATTCTGGCTTTTGTTCGAGACGTAAGGCTGAGGAATATATTCTTGCTGGTAAAGTAAAAGTAAATGGAGTTGTTGTAAAAGAGCTTGGAACTAAGGTGAAAAAAGATGATGAAATTACTATTCTCAATCAAGATTTAATAAGAGAAGAGAAAGAATATTTTCTTCTTTACAAGCCTGAAAAAACAATCTCTAGTGTTTTGGATGATAAAGGAAGAACTACCGTGGTTTCTCTTATTCCTTCTAAAAAACGGATTTATCCTGTAGGACGTTTGGATTATGATACAACTGGATTGCTATTATTAACTAATGATGGGGAATTAACAAATATTTTGACACATCCTTCTCATGAGGTAGAAAAAATTTATCGAGCTAAAATTCAAGGAATTCTTACTGTGTCAGAAATTCAGCAAATAAAAAAAGGGCTTAGTATCGATGGCCGTAAGGTTGTTCCTACTTATTTTAAAGTAGTTAAAACTAATTTTGAAAATAAAACAAGTATTGTTCGACTTGGAATTGTCGAGGGAAGGAATCATATCGTAAAAAGATTGTTTGCCTCTTTAGATCATAAAGTTATTGAATTAAAAAGAGAAAGTTACGCATTTTTAACATTGGAAGGGTTAAAGAAAGGTGAGGCTCGTGCTTTAACGATCAAAGAAGTTAAAAAATTATATTCTTTAAAATAAAAAAACTTGCTTTATTCGCAAGTTTTTGGCTTTTCTTCGACAGAATTATTTGATATTTGGCTTTCTGTTTTTGTAGAAGTGCTTTGTGAAATGTCGTTTGTTTGAACAGTTGAATTGCTTGTATGTTGTTCTTCGTCATTTTCACTATCTTCTTCTATAGAAATGATTCCTACTGGACAAGATTCGATAGCGTCTTGAATGGCTTCACTTTGTAGATTTTCTTCACTAATTACTTTTGAAAGACCATCTTCATTGAAGTCAAAATGTTCAGGATCGATTCCTACACAAGCTCCACATCCTATACATTGATCTGTCAATACTTTTAATTTTTTCATAAAATTTCTCACCGTTTTTATTATAAACATAAAAAGTTTTAAAAATCAATAAATATGCATTTTCAAAAATGTCAAAATATGTTATATTTAGTATGAAAGGATCAGAATTATGAAAACAAGAATTAATAAGTATTATGATGAGACTCCTAGTTTTGCTCCTCGAAGAACTGCAAAAAATAATGAGTTGTATGAAGAAATTAAACAAAGTGAAATTGATAATTTTGATATTGGAAGTAACGCCAAAGTTATTGGAAATAATGAATCTCAAATTGATATTAATAAATTAAAAGATATTTTAGAAAAAAATTATCAAGAAGTTCCTAAAAGAAGATCCTTGAAATTAGATGTTCAAGAGGAAGAAGAAATAGAACTTGAAAAAACTAAAGAATATGATATCAATGCAATTTTAGAAAAAGCTCGCGAAGAAAAAGAAGTGGATTATCAAAGAGAGAGATTAAAAAAAGTTCGAGATACTCAGTATGATATTTTAAAAAATTTAGAGGTGGATACTTCAGAAAAAAGAGGAAAAGCAGCAGATGAAAAGACCAAAGAGGAATTATTGGATTTAATTCAAACAATTAATTTGAATGAAACTCAAAGTAAAACGATTAAATCAATGTCAGAAGAAGCAGAAGATCATGATGTTAAAGATGAAAATGATGATGGAGATTTAGATCCATTAGATATTTTGAATGATTTACGAGGAGATGAAAATACTGTTGTTGCTGGTGCTAAAGAATTTGATGAAGCTTTAGAAGAAGAGCAAAAGAAAAAAGAAGAGGAAGAAATTCATGAGGCTTTAGATGAAGATGTCGATGATTCTTTCTATACAAGCAGTATGTCGTTTCGTAAAAATGATTTTGCCGATTTTGATGATATTGAAGAGAGTAAAGCAAGTAAAATTTTGATTCGTATTTTAATATTCATCGTATTCTTAGCTATAATTGTTGGTGTAGTGATTTTTTTGAATGATTTTCTAAATTTAGGATGGTTTTAATTAAAAGATAATAAAAAAATTATCTTTTTTTCATATAATTTTGTATGAAGAATTTTTATGTCAAAACAAAAATGTCTAATAAAAGAAAGCTTTTTTTGATTGTTATTCTTATAATCGTGACTTTTTTTCTTCTTTTTCAATGGTTTAATAGTAAAGTTTCTCCAAAGTTAATTTATATTGCTCAAAAAAATTTGGATAAATATGTAGATGGTATTGCAAGTGATTTTCAAATTTTTTTAGATGAAAGTCAAGAATATCAAGATTTTTTAGAAGTGGTTTTAAATCAAATGGGGGAGATTCAAAGTGTTGATTATCAAATGGAAAAAATATATTCTTTGGCTTCTCAGTTAACTGAATATATTGAACAGTCTTTGAAAAGGGCAAATAAGCAACAAATGATTCCTTATAGTAAAAGTGATTTTTTGAATGATCAAGAAGACACCTTGATTTTAGATATGCCTTTAGGTTTAGTATCAAATTCTCCTTTTTTAGTAAATCTTGGGCCAAAAATTCCCGTAGTTATTCATTTTATTAATTCTGTGTTTACTAATGTCCGAACTCGTTTGACAAATTATGGAATTAATAACGCAATGATTGAAGTATACTTAAATGTTACAATCTCTTATGAAGTGCTGTTACCTATAACAAAAGAGGAACACCAAAAAGATTATGAGTTATTAATAGATTCAAAATTAATTCAAGGAAAGGTACCGGATTGGTATAGTAAACCTTATGAAACTCAGAGTGCGTTCTTTGAACTTCCTTTTAAATAATTTTTGTGTTATACTTATGATAGGGTGACGAATACATGATTGGACAACCATTTATTAATCCGGTATTATCCCATGCAATTGAAATGTATTTGAAATACAAAGATCAAAAGGATAATCCAAATTTTGAAGAATTTACAGTCGTAGTAATTAGAACTCTTGTGTATATATATGGGGAGCTTGATATTTTAAATCCGTATATTACACATAATGAACATATGATGGGTGGGTTTGATAGTAATATTACTAAATATGGTTTTCCAGTTGATTCCTTAACAGATTTTAAAAATCAATTTTTACAATTTGAAGAAGAAAAAAAACAGCAAAGACGACCTAATAGTGCGTTTATTAAAATTCAAAAATATTTAATTGATATGTATTGTTTTAAACAAAAAAATATGAATCTTTCTATGAATGATTTGATTCTCTTTAAAAAATATTTGTATATACCAGAAAATCAAGAAAAATTAGCAATTATAAATGCTTATATGGTGAACCCTAATGAGATTCGAGGATATTTAGAAAGCAAGTTGTTTGAAATAAATCATAATTTCACTTTACAACCAATAAGAAGAGATTTTCTTGTTCAGGATGCTTATTTGCTTTTGGGGTATAATTGGGAACAAGTTCAAAATTTAAATGATTTTGATTTGAAAGCTGTAAATGAACAAATTTATCGCTTTTTTAGAGTTGATTCCTCACTTCCTAATAGTAAGGAATTGTTAGAAAAAGCAGTGAATTATTATAAGCGATATGGAAATAAAGTTACAACTGGAAATGGATACGTCGATTTTCTTTTGTTTGCAAGCATTGCCGCTACTGCATTGTTTGTAGTAGTTCTTATCGCGTTAAATTATTTTTAGGGGGGATTTCATGCAGTATATTGTTATTCATGATCAAAAGTATTTAATAATGAAAAATGAAAGAGATGCAATTGATTCAGAAGAGCTTGAAAAGAAAATTACAGAATACTTTGATGATTTTGATTATATTGTTGGGGATTGGTCTTATGGTAAACTTCGACTAAAAGGATTTAATAGTAAAACGAATAAGAATTTTAAAGAAATTAATGATATTGATCATGTTGAAGATTATCTTAGGGATTTCTGTGCACCTAATTGTCGTTATTTTATATTGAGCAGGGTGAGTGAATGATTTATAAAAAAATGAGCATGAGTTGTTGCTTATTTTTTTTAAATTTGTTATTACTTGAAAATGGGAAAATTTTACTAGCTTTTATTTTATAAATTGTCGGGCAATATTACTAGATGAATGTTTTATCTACATTATTCAATAAAAAGCGATGTATTGGAAAAATTTGTGTATATTTAATTTCATTAGTTAAAATATTATGATTTATACAATTTAGTAGAATGTAAAAAAGAAAATAAGTATTCTATAGTATTTCAGATAATCATGTATTTGAATATTATATAAAAGAAATTATAAAATAAATTTTGATTAGAGGTGTTTTATGAAATCAAAAGAAAAATATTTTGGACTTACAGACGAAGAAGTAATTGTATCCAGAAAAAAATATGGCGTAAATGAGATGGAAAAAAAGAAAAAGGAAAACTTTTTGCAAAAATTGTTACATGTTTTTACAGAGCCTATGTTTTTACTCTTAATTGTAACTGCAAGTATATATTTTCTATTGGGTGAAGTAGGAGATGGAATTATTATGCTTTGCTTTGTTCTATTTATTAGTGGGATAGAATTTATTCAAGAACAAAAGACAGACAAAGCTTTAGATGCTTTAAACACTTTATCTTCTTTAAACATAAAAGTAATTAGAAATGGTAAAGTAGTTGTAATTGATAGTAAGAACATTGTTGTTGGAGATATTGTTCTTTTAGAAGAAGGCGATAAAATATCTGCCGATGGTGTTATTTTAGAATGTCAGGGATTGGGAACAAATGAATCGGCTTTAACTGGAGAATCTGAAGTTGTGTATAAAAAATTAAAAGATGATAGTAACAATCCTTTTAAACTTAATATGTGTTATTCTGGTACAGATGTTGCAAACGGTTCAGCTATTATTAAAATAACTAGTGTTGGCATTAATACTGAATATGGAAAAATAGGTAGTGCTTTAAATTCTATATTGAAGGAAAAAACACCACTTGAAAAGCAAATTAAGAAACTTGTAATCGTATGTACTATCATAAGTTTATTATTTTTTGTCGCCGTTATTATCATTAACTTTATTTATAATGGTAATATGATATTGCAAGATAGAATTATACAATCTATATTATCTGGCGTTACAGTGGCTATGGCAACTATTCCTGAAGAAATACCTGTTGTATTAACGGTTTTTTTAGCAATGGGGGCATGGGGATTAGCTAAGAAAAACACATTAACCAGAAATATGAAGGCCGTTGAAACTTTAGGAGCGGTAACCGTATTATGTACGGATAAAACTGGAACACTTACTCAAAATAAAATGACCGTTAAAGAAGTTTTGGCAAAAAGTGAAGACTTTTTACAAGTATCATTATTAGCTTGTCCGAGAGATCCATATGATCCTATGGAAATTGCAATTCAAGATTATAGTTTTAAAAATGGTTTAACCAAGAAAATATATCGTAATGATCTAGTTCATGAGTATATTTTCAATAATGAAGATAAAATGATGGGACAAATTTGGAATATAGATAATAGGAATTTGCTATGTGTTAAAGGGGCTTATGAAAGTGTATTACCATTATGTAAAATGTCAAACAATGAGAAAGAACAAATCAAAAAGCAAGTAGAAGAATATTCTAGTTTAGGGTATAGGGTTTTAGCAGTAGCTAAAAACGATAATATTGAAAAAATACCTAATAATTTGAAAGATAACGAATTAAGATTCGTTGGTTTGATCGCTTTGGTAGATCCACCAAGAATAGGTGTGAAAGAATCAATTCAATCTTGTTATAATGCTGGAATTAGAGTCATAATGATAACTGGAGATAATGGACAGACCGCTAAAGGTGTAGCAAATCAAATTGGTTTGAAGCATAGTAGAAAAGTAATAACAGGATTAGAATTAGAAAGTATGTCTGATGAAGAGTTAAAAGAAAGAGTAAAGAGTACAAATATATTTGCTCGTGTTTATCCACATCATAAGATGCGTATAGTAAAAGCACTTCAAGAAAATAATGAAGTTGTAGCAATGACTGGGGATGGAGTAAATGATGCACCTGCTTTAAAAAAAGCTGAAATTGGTATTGCAATGGGTCGTAGGGGAACAAATGTTGCAAAAGAAGCTGCAGATATGATTTTAATGGACGATAATTTTAATACCATTGTTGATGCGATTAAAAACGGAAGAACTATTTATAATAATATTAAAAAAGCTATATCATATATATTAGTTATTCATATTCCAATTGCTTTTGCTTCACTTTTTGTTCCGTTATTTCATTTGCCAACATTATTATTGCCAATCCATATTGTTTTATTAGAATTAATCATCGATCCTACATCTTCAATTATTTTCCAAAGACTAAAACCTGATAAAAATGTAATGCAAGAAAAGCCAAGAAGATTGGAAGAACCAATTGTAAATAAAAAGGTAGTTTTTAAAAGCATATTACAAGGTTTGGCTATATTTGTTGCTTTTTTTGGAAGTTATTATTATTTAATTAAAACAGGAGCAAGTCAAAATTTTGCAAATACGTTTGCTTTTGCCATATTAGTTTTATCCAATGTTTTTGTTGTATATGTGTTACAGTCTAACGATTATGCTATGAAAAATTTTATTTCTAATTTAAAAGATAAAGTAATAGTAATTATTCATTCTGTTATATTTGTTATGTTCCTTTTACTTATTTATGTTCCTTTTTTTAATCGTATTATTGGAACAACAAGTTTGAAGGTAAATGAATTATTAATAGCCGTTATCATTGCTTTAATTGCTACGATTTCATTTGATGTATTTAAATTTATAAGTAATAGAGATTTAAAAAATGAAAAGTAGAGGATATGGTAGTATAAAAAAATCTATTATAAGTTTTTTTAATCCATGAGTAAAAGTAATGTCTTAGTTTGTGAAGGAAAAATTCTAATTAGAAATAATGAATCCATGTTTTTAAAAATTTTTATTACAAGAAAAAAAGTATTCATATGCTAAAAATTATACTATCTAAAAAAAGGATTAATAAAATGAGCATTAGTTGTTGCTTATTTTTTTTAAATTTGTTATAATCATTTCAGAATAGAGGGATTCAAATGATAGAAAAAGTTACTTTAGAAAATCCAAATGGGGAAAAAGAAGAGAAAAATGTGATTTGTCATTTTGTTAGTGTGGATGATAGTTTACCAAATATTAAAAATGTTCCTGTTTTAGTTGTGGATAGTGATCAATTAAATAACGGAAATAATGTTTTGGAATTTTATTGGGAAAAAGATGGGTTGTATCAACCTATTTTAGATGAAGCTGCTTGGAATGAAATTAAAAAAGTTATTATAGATGTTATAAAAAATCAATTTGAAGTGGTAGGTGAAGCATAATGACACAAGTAAAGTTTATAAATAAAAATGTATTGAAAAAAGCTTTATCAAATGGAAAGCAACTCGCATTAAATAATTCTCAAATGACTTCATGTAAGGCTAATTTTCAAGCTAAAGTAAAGCCTTTTTTAAACGTTCAAGTTGATGCTGCACCACAGCCTGTTCAAGAACCAGTTCAGGAAGTTGTAAACCCAGTTGTTCAGGATACTATAGTACAACAACCTGTTATGGAAGCACCTGTTTCTCCTGTAAAAGAAGTCGCTTCTGTTGTTGATACGGCTTCAGTGCCTGTTGAAATGACAAGTACTGTTTCAGAAAGTGCACCCGTAATTAATCCAATAGAAATGAATGCTCAACCAGCAACTGAAGTTAACGTTCAACCAGCAATTGAAGTTTCAAATGATACTATGTCTGTTGCTGAGACTCAACCTGTAGTTATGGAAAGTCCAGCACCAGTTGCAACTTCAGAAGTTCAAGAAACAACAATAGATGATTCAGATAAAATTACTCGAGAAGTGATGCAATTAAACGTTGAAATGAGCAAAAAAATTGATGAAGAAATAAAAATGGTTAATAAACGAATTGCTGAGATAACAAGTGAATATAATAATAAAATTATCACTTTAACTAATGAATTAATTTCTAAAAAAAAAATGAAAGCTTCTGAGGAACAAGTTCCTTTGACTCAAAATGTATCTACTGTAAATAATGTAGGAGTAGCACAGCCAGTGATGAATGATCCTGTTCAAATGGTAACACCTGTAGTATCAAATTCTAATAATGTTATTGATTTTGCGAATTATTCTGGTGTTGAATCTCCAAGTGTTGCAACTCTTGTTCAGAATATGGATGCAAGTAATGGTATGGTTCAAAATGCTGAAGGACCAACTTTGAATTTAAAAATTTCATAACTCAAGAGTATTTCTTGAGTTTTTTTCATATAATCATACTATGAAAGAGAATATTTTATATGCTTATCATATTCATGTTGATCAGATAAAGGAATATAAAGAATATTCTGTTTTTTCGTGGAATCATAAAACATATTATTTTACTAAAGTTCGTCGTACTCAGGAAGAATACCAAGAACTATTAGATGTGATTCAAGAGTTAGAACAAAAGAAAATACCGATTTTGCCTTTTATTATCAATGTTTATGGTAGTTATTTAACTCAAGTACAAAATGAAGCATATGTGTTAATTGAAGTAGATAATCCTTTTCATGAGTATAATTTGGTAGATATGTTAGAACGAAATAAAAGTGTTGTCTTAAATTCTAAAAAAAATCATTTGTATCGTAATGAATGGGGAAATTTATGGAGTCAAAAAGTTGATTATTTGGAATATCAAGTTTCTGAGATGGGAAAAAAATATCCTATTATTGTCAATAGTTTTAGTTATTTTGTGGGATTAGCTGAAAATGCTATTAGTTATGCAAATCATGTTACTCGAACTATTAAAATTCCTAATTCACCTATTGTTTTATCACATAGGAGAGTCGGATTTCCAAATTATCGTTTGAATTATGATAATCCTTTAAGTTTTATTTTTGATTTAGAAGTTCGGGATGTTGCTGAATATTTAAAAAACATGGTTTTTCAGGAAGAAGAGCTTCCTTTAGTTGAGTTAAAAGCTTATATTGATTTAAGGCATCCGGATTTATATAATTTAAGTATGCTTTATGCTCGGCTTTTATATCCTTCTTACTATTTTGATTTGCATGAAAAAATAATTAATGAAGATGAAAAAGAAGAGGTATTACTTCCTATTATTGATTCTATTTCTAAGCAAGAAATTTTTTTGAAAAAGGCTTGGCTTTTAATTCGTGAATATGTTCCTATTGAACCTATAGATTGGATTATAAAAAAGGAGCTATAATTCAACGTTTATAACTCCTTTGATTTCTGGTATTTCTTCTTGTAGGTAATTTTCAATCGTATCCTTTATGGTAACGTCTATATAGCTGCAGTTTGCACAAGCTCCTAAAAGCTTTATATAAACATATCCTTCTTCATATTTAATATATTCAATGTCTCCGCCTTCAATATTAAGAAAAACACGAATATCATCTATTTTTTCTTTGATTTTTTCTTCCAATTTATTCACCTCGTCTTTTATTATAAAATTTCTCTCTTAACAAGTAAAGAAAAATCATTTATAATAGGTATATGTGGTGAAGAAAATGAAGGTTTATAAAAAAGGCGATGTAGTGAAAGGAACGGTTACCGGTTTTGAAAAATATGGGATCTTTTTAGCTTTTGAAGATGAGTATACAGGATTAATTCATATTTCAGAATTGAGTGATCAGTTTGTAAAAAATGTTGAAGATTATGCTGCATTAAATGATCAAGTTCCGTGTGTTATTTTAGAAGTGGATGAAAGTAGTAAGAAATTGAAATGCAGTATTAAGAATACAGAGTATGCAAATAGGAAGGATGCATTGATTGATCATGGATTTGCTCCATTGAAAAAACAACTACCTATTTGGATGGATGAAAAGATAAAAGAGTATAATATTGAGGAAAAATTAGGAAAATAACGTTTTTTTGCTTAGAAACAGTAAAAAATACTTGATTATTTTCTTTTTACATATTATAATGAAGAAGTCTTAGTGATAAGACAAGTGCCTGCCCGAGTGGCGGAATAGGTAGACGCACAGGACTTAAAATCCTGCGGGTGTAATAACTCGTGCCGGTTCAAGTCCGGCCTCGGGCACCATTATTTAAGGAGGAATACCCAAGTCCGGCTGAAGGGATCGGTCTTGAAAACCGAGAGGTCGTGAGAACGGCGCAGGGGTTCGAATCCCTTTTCCTCCGCCATTTTAATATATCGCGGGATGGAGCAGTTCGGTAGCTCGTCGGGCTCATAACCCGAAGGTCGTTGGTTCAAATCCAGCTCCCGCAACCATGGTTCGTTAGTCTAGAGGCCTATGACGTCTGCCTGTCACGCAGAAGACCACGGGTTCGAATCCCGTACGAACCGCCATGATGGCTTCATAGCTCAGTCGGTAGAGCAGAGGACTGAAAATCCTTGTGTCGCTGGTTCAATTCCCGCTGGAGCCACCATTTAAGAAACCTAAAAAGCTTTATAAAAGCTTTTTTTTCGTGTTAAAATGCGGAGGAAAAAGGGGGAGAACTTTTAGAAAAAAATTATTGTGAAAAACTTGAACTTTTGCTTTTTTTATGATACATAAGAATTGAGGTGTATAATGACATTACAGGAACTTTATGAATTGGAATTACAAAACTATAAAAAAACTAAAATAAAAGAGGATCCAGCCGTTTTACTTGCTATGCTTTTATTGACTAAAAAAGATAAATTTAAACCAGTAAAAAAGAGTAATGGGGTAATCTTTAAGCTTTATGAGAGTTTGCTTCTTTTAGATGTTATGAAAGTAGAAAAGGATTTTGGATGGAGTCGTAAAGATATTATGAATTATGCTTTAGAAAAGTATGGCTTTCGTAGAGATAGTTATGAAAAAACTAGAATATGGGTTGTATTTTATCCGGCTTTGGATTGCTTTTTTCATGAATTGATGTATCCGACGAATCGAACGGCTGAAGAAATTTTTTTAGAGAAATTTGAAAGGGATTATTCTGTATTTGGACATAGTTTGTCTTTAATTTTAAAGGAAGGAAAATAAAAATGCAAAAAAGTAAAATAAAAGAGTTATTTGAAGATGAAAAAACCGTATATATTTTTGATGTAGATGGTGTTTTGGCACCGATTGAATATGGAGAATATACACATTATGAACTCGATGATGATGCTTGGGCACAAGCATTGCTAACTCATAATTTTTATGAAAATTTAAAACCTTTTGAAACCTTTAAAATATTTTTAAAAGATAAAGATAAAAATAAAGTTTATGTGGCTACGAAGGTTATGAATGATATTGAAAAGCAACAAAAGATAGAGTTTTTAGAAAAGAATTATGGCATTAAAAAAGAAAATGTTTTTGTCGTACGTAAAAATGAAGAAAAGCTAGAAGTGATAAACAAAATAAAAAAAGAGTATCCTTTATTAGATTCAAAGTATTTTGTTATGATAGAGGATTCTATTGAAGTTTTAAATTATATTATGGAAAATTCAAGTTTTTCAACGGTTCATGTTAGTAGTTTTTTAAAGTAGCAGGTTTGATATCAATCCTGTTTTTTTTATAAAAAAAATAAAGTTTTTTGACTTTATTTTTCAATATAGAAGGCATAATATTCATCATAAGTTATTCCTTCTTTTTGCATAATAGTTGCAGCTTCTATTCCCACATATCGCCAATGCCATGATTCCGGGCTGTAACCAGTTAGATAAGTTTTTCCTTCTGGATATCTTTCGATAAAGCCAAATTCATAAGCATGTTCTTTTAACCATTTATATTCATCACTTTCGGCAAATTCACTTCCAGATGGGGCTGTTTTACTTGTCATATCTACTACTAGTCCAGTTTGATGTTCTGAGTGTCCTGGTCTTGCAGCGGTTTCATCTGCTTTTCTTTCTCCTAAAGTAGCTTTTCTACTGTCATAAATTTCTTTTTGACTTGCATAATCTCTGTAACTTGAGGTAACCATTAGATAATATCCTGCATCATTTGCTGCTTGCCACATATCTAAAAATTTTTCATAAGCATATTCTATTAATTGATTTTCTCCTTCTGTTCCATAAGCATAGTCTAGTGGAATTGAAACGAGATTTTCTGGTGTATAATCTTCTGTTAAAGCATAAAATTTGTTTACGATCATTTCTTCTTTTAAAGTAATATCTGTTTTATATTCTACTTCGTACCATTTATGGTCGGCATTGACATTTACAATCGCGACCACATCTGTCATATTTTCTTCCTCTTCTTCATCGATGTAATCAAGATATCGATCAAGATTTTTTGCTAAGAAATATTTTTCTTTTACTAAAGAAGTTATTTGATCATTTTTTTCCTGTTCTAAAAGTTTTGAGATTGTTTCTTCAGGTAATTTTTCTAGTAAGATTTTTGTGTCTTCTAGACTGTAGCCTTTTGTAACTAATTTATATTCATTTGTTTGTTTATATTTAAAGTCGTTATAGAAATTTATTCCTAAAATAATTCCGACAATTATAATTACAATTCCTGCTAAGAAATAATAGACTTGTTTTTTTAATTTTCTTTTCTTTTTTGTGCGTGTCATATTTCACTTCCTATCTTATAAAAATATTATAGCACAAAATTGTTTTTCCTTGCGTTTTTTTATTAAATGTTGTATTCTTTTATTAAGAGTAAAGAAAGTAGGGTGGATGTTGATGAATGAAAGTAAAGAAGTTTTAAAATGCTGTCCTAATTTTCATAAAATTGTAAATTTTGATTATTTAAAAGATGATAGAATTACTGCTAAATTGATTCGTGTTTATAAGGATTATATTTTTAGTGTGAATATTAATAGCACTGAAGCGGTGCGTGAGGTTAAGGAATTTGATTATGTTTTAAATCGATATATTGATGATTATGAATTTCGTAAGGAATTAAAAAAGGAAATTGTTCAAGTAAAAATAAAAAAAAGTTGTACGGATATTTTGAAAGCTATTGTTGAAAGCATTATTCATATATTTGATAAATATGTTGAAAGTACGACGAGAAAGATTACCATTGCTCGTTGGATTTAAAAGGGCTTGTCGAAAGTCTTTTTATTTGTTATAATCTTATGTAGTTTGGAGGTTGGGAGTTTGAAAACTTATAAGAAAAATTTACCAGACGGTGTGAAAAAGATTTTTGCTTTAGACCGTGGTGTAAAAGTAAGAGTATTAAATAAAAAATATTATGGTAAGAAAAAAAGTTCAAAATAATTGTTGAACTTTTTTTATTGGCAAATACCACCTTTTTGTTGAAAATAGTTTTCTATTTCTTTGATATTTTGTTCTATATCATTTGAGCTTAAAAATTTTTCGATATCATTGATCATCTCTTCATTACAATTTGGACAATCTATTTTTTTGTTATTTTCTAAAGTGATTTCATAGGCATGGTCATTTAAAGTACAGTCTATTGTTTGAGAAATATTTGAAACGGTTGTTTTAATACTGGAAAAACTAATGACTGCAATTATCATAAATATAAAGTAGAAAATGAATAGGATTCCCATTATTTTTAGAATAGTTAGAATAATACCTGCTAGTTTTTCAACGTTGCTTACTTTTGTTGTTAAAATTTCTTTTCTATTTATTCCGACTAATTCGTCTAAACTTATTTGATAGAAATTAGCTATTTCTTTAGCTTGCATTAAGTCTGGAGTGGTTTGATTTAGTTCCCAGTTCGATACGGTTTGTCTTGATACTCCTAATTTTTCGGCTACTTGTTCTTGACTATAATGTTTGTTTTTACGAAGTTCGTAAAGTTTTTTTCCTAAATCCATAAAATTCCTTCTTTCCAGATTTAATCATATCTTAGTTTTAGAGAAATTGCTATCAAATTTGTTTGACAAATATGTTAAAAAAATTGGCATTAACTTATACGATAATGCCCAATTATTTTTTGTTTATTTAAAATGTTTTCCTCATAGTTCATTTGAAAAGGACTAGCATGATGAAGGACATAAGGAGTTCCTTTTTTTGTGCGGTGATCCGAAATTATTCCTATGTGTTTTTCAAATACAACTATGTCTCCGCCTTGCCATTCTTCAATTTTTTGAGTATCTGTTGTTAATGAAATAGCATTTCTAGAAAAATATGTACTTAAATTTAAAACTCGACGGAAATCAATGTTTTTGTCAATTGTTTCAATGTTATAGAGCTCTTTATGTGCCATTACATCTTCATTTAGAAGTTTTTGAATATCATATCCAGCATTTAAAAGAGCAAAGGCCACGACGTCTGTGCAAACACCATATTCATCATCTGGATAGCCGTTTGCATAATATTTACTTTTGTATTTAGGTTTTGTTTTTAAATATTCTTTTGCACTGTTTAAAATATCTGTTTGATCATCTATTCCATCTTGATCTTGATCGATCTGACTTGTATATGTTTGAATTTGAAAGTCTTCGTTTGAATAGTATGTTGGAAAGAATAAATTTTTCGTAAATAACATTGTTAATAGAGCGATACTTATGATGATGACTAGGATAAAAGTTTTTCTTTTTTTCATAAAGCCTCATTTCTTGTTTTAGTATAAAATACATTTTTTTAAAAGTAAATGTTTTTATAGTATAATAAAGTGGAAGGTGAAATATGAAAAGAGTTTGTGCAAGAGTCGTTTTAATTGAAGGCGAATTTATTTATTTAATGTATCGACGTAAGTTTTTAAATGGAAAGTGGGTTATTTTTTATACATATCCTGGTGGTGGGCAGGAAAAAAATGAGTCTTTAGAGCAAACTGCTATTCGGGAAGTTAGGGAAGAGTTTTGTGTTGATA
>ERZ1643246.1750-NODE-1750-length-22740-cov-9.044523_pt1 | contig 22740 bp, 36 predicted proteins | sample MGYA00579265_ERZ1643246 | MGnify/ENA primary metagenome ERZ1643246 (study PRJEB29033, sample SAMEA4952261) | chicken gut metagenome | biome: Broiler Chicken; feature: Gastrointestinal Tract; material: Caecum | place: Ireland | collected 2018 | study: Broiler...
TAGCTACTTACTCACGACTAAAGTCGCGAGTTTGCGTAGCTATTTTTAATCAATATCTTTTCCAATAATTTCAGCATAAGTAGGTAAGTCAGGTATAGCACAAGTTAATGTTATTTCATCTGCACCTTCACCACCAATAACAATAGCTGGATTATTATCATAATATTTAGCACCTGTAGAATATTCTGTTGTTTTAGAAATTTCAGCAACTGGGGCTAATTTTTTTACTGGGCCTGTTTCATAACCTTCTAATGTATCACTAATTATTTCGGCATATACAAGGTTATCAACACCTCTAAATTCAACTACTTTTGTCATAAATAACCTCCTAAATTTAATTTTATAAATATACTATTTTATAAACTTTATACATTCTTCCAGTATGACTAGGTGTATCACTAGCAACATCTATACCATTACCATCAACAACCCACCCCATACTTTTTAATAATTTTTTCACATCTAATAATATAGTATCAACTAAAACTACATCTTCACTATAAAAATAAACCCAATATCCATATATTGCTTTATGATTATCATTATCATAAAAATTATCATCTGGACTTTCAAAGTTCCAAAATGTAAAAAATGAATGAGGATACATTTCATCTTCATTTAAAGAACCCTGTAAAAATACAGGGTAATTAAATTGTTCTAAAATATTAATTAATTCATTTTTCATTTCATAATCCTTTTTAATTGTTCATTAAATATTTTTTCTTGTATTTCTTTTACTTCTTTTTTTATTTTTGTACCATAAATTGAATTATATAATTTTTTATCAGGTTTCATTTTTGGTGTACCATACATTAAAAATATTGAAGCTAATCCACCATTTGAAATATCAAAACCAACATTTATATAACCATTAAAGCCATTCCAATTTACTTTCTCTTTTTCTCTTAAAGATTTTTCAGTTTGTCCAGTTAATTTATGACTTGAAATAGCATTTTTTATATTAGGTGTTACTTTGTTATAACTTTCTTGTAGTGCTTTAGTTGTAATTTCTTTAGTATTAGCACTTAATTTATCAAGTTTTGAATATATTTCTTCAAATCCTTTAAAGTCAACAGTCATTTTCTTTTTAGCCATTACATTTTACCTTTATACCTTTTAACTTTAAATTTTAAAAATTGATTACACATATTAATATTTTCTGGTACACCAATAATTTCATAAAGACTATTATCAATCATTAATTTTATTAAACAATCACTTTTTATTTCAGGATAATACCAAGTTTCTATTATAGCAGTATCTATTATTGAATATATTCCATTTTCTTTAGATTCAGTGCCACCATAACTTTTAAAACTTCCTTGAATTATAAATCCTTTATCAAAGTTATTAGGATATACTTTTTTTCTTACTCCATTAATATTTTCCCAAGTAGGAAATAATACCAACATAGCTACATTAAATGGATTTTTAGGACGATAATTCATTAACATCACCACCATTTATAGGATTAATTTCAGGTATTTCTCTATATGATAATTGTATAACTCTTTCTTTAAAGTATGGAGATAATTTACCATCACCAGAACCATAATTCCATAAATCAACTACACCTCTAGCAATTGTACCTGCACTAGTTTTTGAGTAAACAATTAGTGGATTTACTCCTGCACTTAACAAATATTGTTGAATTTCATCTATATAAGCAATTAAAATTTCATCTTGATAATTTCCAACTATACCTAATAATTTTTTTACAGTATTAAGTATTTCCACTACTCATTACCTCCATTAGTTTCTTCAGAAACAACTGCCACATCTACAACAGCTTCATCAACAACTGCATCTAAAAATAAATTACCTACTTTTTTTTTATAATATAACAGCCAGAAGTATCTAAAATTTTACCATCAACAACAACTAATGCTTTATTAATCCATTCATTTGTATTTTCATCAAAATATCTTTTTATACCAAATTGCATATTTGTATTAATAGCATAATCATTTGGATTCCAAAATACACCTACTACATCACCAGCACTAGCTGTTTCAAAATCTTTTATTATATCTGGTTCAACATATGTAACAGTTCTTCCAAAAAATGAACCTGCTAAATTACCATTATTCATTTCGGCAGCCTCTTTAAATAATGGTCTATTATTTGCATCTTTCATTGTTAAAAGATTACTCTCTACTGTTGAAGGTGGGAATAAAAATTCACCACCACCCCTTTTAGATAATGGAATTGTTGCAAATAATTTTTTTCTCCAAGCAGTCCAATCTGAAAATTCTTCATCTGTTAATTCAATTACATTTTTTACACGTGGGTCTTTAGTAATACCTAATAATTGTCCTGAACCAGTACCTGAAATTATACCACTATCCATTGCTTCCAAAAATGCTTCAACTATAATTCTTTGTATTTCTTGTTCAAATATAGGTAAAGCAACAATACTAGCTAATAATGTTTCGGCTACACGAATTTCACCAATATTATATTTAAATGTAACTTTATCTTTAATATCTCCTGCTTTTTGCTTTTCAGATACATCTGTCTCATTAAGCCAATTAAATATACCTGACATTTTTGAAATAGGAAATTCTACACCTCCTTGTACTTGAATTCTTCTTACTTTAGAAAATATTTGTCCTCTAACATTAGTAACTTCTCTTATAACTTCATTCATTAATGTAGTTGGTATAATTGCACCTATTTCAGTTGTATTAGTTGTGCCAGTATCTCCACCAGCCCTATATTCATTAGGTATAGGTGTACCTTTTTGAACATATTCTTTAAATGCTTTACGATATTCTAAAGATGAGTGTATATCAATATCACTTCTATTTTCTTGATTGTTATTATCTTTGTTAAATGTAGCTAATACATTAAAATTAGATTTATCTAAAGAACGTTCTTCATCATCAATTTTTAATAATATATTTTTTAATTCTTCTAAATCTTTTTCAGCTTTATTTAATTGTTCACCATATTTACGAACTTCATCAGCAGTTTTTGCATTATCAACTTTTTTTCTTAATTCATCAATTAATGCTACTTTTTCTTTATAATTTCTTTTAATATATTCTTTCATAATAAATTCCTCCTAAATTTTAAATAAATATTTAGCTTTTAATAGCTCTATATTTATATTTTCTTTTAATTTATTTTTTGCATCTAAAAGAACACCCTCATTGATTGAGCGTGTACTAACACTTGTTTCTTTATAAGCTGGTTCATTAACTATACTAACTTCTCTAATAGATTCTATTTTAGTAATTCTTCTTTTAGGATAGTTTGTTTCTAAATCACTCCATTCTTCATCAGAAACCCTAAACATAAAACTCATACCCTCAATATCACCATCTTTAATTGCTAAATATAAGTCGTTAACATCTGAACGCTCCCTATTTACATATGCTGTCATATGTACACCATCTTCTTTAATTTCAAAAGTAAGTTTACCATTTTTAGCTCTAGCAATAGGTTTGGTATTTAAGTTATGGTTATAAAATAAATCTACATTGTTAAATAAACTTAAATCTATAGCATCTCTTGATATAGTTTCTTCAAACAAACCACAAATATCTGTAGGTTTTTCAAAAACAATAGGTATACCTTTTATAATATTTTCTTCTGTTATTTGAAAATTGCTAAAACTTCTTTTTATGTATTCTTTCAATCTTCTTTCACCTCCTCTTTATTATTGCTTAAATCATTTTTATTACCTAATTGATATTTATCTGCAACATTTGAGTTCACATAATTTAATGATTGCATACGTTTACCAGCTAATTCTGGTAATGGTGATAAACCAAACATTACTCTTTTTTCATTTTCAAATAATGCTCCACTATCTCCCAATAATCTAATCATTTCTAATTTTTGAGTTGTACTCATAAATATTAAAGCTTTTGAAAAAAACATTATTTCATTGCCAAATGAACGTTCCCTTTCAGTAAATAAAATTTTAGTAAATTCTTGTGATATAGATATTATTAATGGTTCTAAAGTTTTTTGATAAAATGCTTCATATTGTTCTTTTGTATAATCACCAGTTAATATTGATAATGGTACTCCAAAATGTCTTAATATTTTTTCATCAATAAATTTTAATGTTTCTTGAGGTACTAATTCTATTTGCTTATTAAATGGAATAAATTCCCCTTTCATATCTAATGGTAAAAAGCCACTTTCATTATTTAATAGCTTGGTATGAAGTTCATTTATATTTTTTTGCATTGTACCATCATCTAAAATTGTATTATATTTAATTACACCATTTATAGCAAATGAAGACTTTACTGCTTTACTAATTCCTTGTAAAAGATTTTCATTTAATTGTAATGTTTTTAAAAGTGCATCATTATCAGGTTGCCCTAAAGTATTACCACCCATAAATTCATTAACTGAAAACCTATATTTAATATGAATGATATCATTATAAGGTAATGTTGTTTCATAATTATTTGAGAATTTAAAATTTATAAATAATTTACCTTTTGCATCTTCAATAAAATCTACTTGTGTTGGTTGTATAATCCATAAACTTTTATATTCTTTTTTTATTTCAGCATTATTATCAACTTCTTTTTTATAAATAGGTATTATAAAAGCATTATAATTTAAAAATAATTGCCAAAACACTTTTTCTAAAAAATCACTCATTGTCATTAAATTATTAGGATATAACAATATTCTTTGTAATTTACTATTTTGTGGTATGCTATCACCATTATTTTTATTAATATGTTGTGGTGATAGTTTTTTCATTTCAGTAACAATACAAGAAATAGCTTGTTGAACTACATCTGATGCATAAATATCTTGTCCAAATTGTGTAAATATAGGTGTATGCCCATTTATAAACTTAGCAATTATTTTATTTTCTCTTTTACTTCTGTATTTATTAATAAAATCTATTAGCCCCAATAATACACCCCCTTTATTTAATCATATTTATAAAGTTACTCCTATTTCTTCTAAATACTTCATATAAAATAATTAGTGTAACAGCTCCATCAATTCTTTTTGACTGTTGATTATTAATCTTTACACACATTACATTACCTAAATTATCTATTTCTATAGATGCATTACCTAAATTCCACCTATCAATTTCATTATTATTATAATTAATAAGTCTTGCCTTTAAATCTGCTTCAACTAATTTCATAGGTAATGACATAATATTTTTACTTTGATGTATCATAGTACAATCTAATCCATAATCTTGCATTCTATCTAAAAACTCTTTAGCATATCGTTGGTCATAACCACAATTCAAAAGTCTTAATCCATAATCTTTATATAAACTTAAAAACCAATCTGCAATTTTTGAAATATCTATTTCATTTCCTTCATGAATTGTTAAAAGTCCTTGTTTTGCCCAATCTAAATATTTTGCACCAGCACTTTTATCATCACTATCTTCTAGTTTACTTTCAGGTATCCAATAATGACTATAAATATATTTTGTATTATCATTAGGTTTCATAAGTAAAATTTTTGCACAAGATAAATCTGTTGTTGCTGATAAATCTACTGCTCCTAAAATAATAGAATTTCTAAACTGTTCTAAATCAAAAGTTTCTTGATAATAATCATAATCTTCACGCATTAGCCAAGCTTGTGCATTATTTTGTTTAATATTAAAATCTTTACACATAGTATGCATTCTTGTTGATTTATCAACCTTTGATTTTTCTATTTCCCCTCGTAAATAATTCCACTTTTTAATTACACCTAAAGATGGATTAGATTTATACCAGCTTTTTTCATCTTGCCATATTTCAACTTCACTATCTTGTGTATATAACCAAGGTAAAAATGTATCATCTTCAATTTCATCATTTAAAACTTTTCTAGCATATATAAGCCTATTATCTAAATAACCATCATTAACAAATCCTTCTGTTGTTAAATCAATAAATAATGGTTCTTCTTTTACAGACATAGATTTTTTACAAGCTACTGCTATTTCATCATTTTCTGCATCATGACTTTCATCATTATATGTTTTATCAATATTTCTTCCATCTTTATTTTGTGTTTTAGAAGATAACTTAAATATTTTTGTACCATTAGTTTTATTTCTTATTTCTGTCATATTTTTATGTGTAAATTTACCTTTTGCATCTATTCTTGAACGCATACCATCAACTTCATTCCAAAGTAATGAAGCTTGTTTATCATCATTAGAAGAACAAACTATATCTTGTCCACCATCTCCAATTCTTAAATCTGTATGAGCATCTGCTGCTAAAAGTGTAGTTTTACCATTTTTTCTTGCTATTAATAATAAAACATCTTGAAAACGTCTTATCCATTTATTTAATTCATTATCATATTTTTTAAATGAATAAACAACTTCAATAAATGCTTTTTGCCATAATAATAAACTCATAGGTTGCATATAATATGGTTTCTTTGATTGTAAACATAAGGTTTCCATAAATTTTATACGCAAATGAGCCTCTTTAGTGTCATATTTATATTTTTTGTTTTTTAAATCTTTAACTAACTTATCTAGCTGTAATTTAAGTTCATTTCCTGCTATAATCTCTCCAGAATTTATAGCATTTCTATATTGTTCTAAATAATATTTATCCATTTTTCATTTTTTCCATAAATTCAGCAACAGGGTCATAATCATCAATAGCTACTTTACTTAAAATAGAACATAGTATTCTAATTGCATTCATATATGCTTGTGTAAATTCCTTATATTGTTTAAAAGCCGGTGTTTGTTCTTGTTTAGTTTTATCTTTTGGGTGTACTCTTAAAAATGGTAAAGTCTTTAAAAATTTTAACTGTTCTTCTAAAAATATTAGTTCAGTAATTAATGGTAAAATTAATTTTTGTTGATTTTCTTCAACATTTTTAAAAATATTTTTTAATTCTTCTAATCTTTCAATAAATAACACCACCTTTTAAAATATTTGATTAAAATATAATATATTTTTAAAAGGTTGCAAATTTATTTTCAAAAAAATTGAAAATTTTGCTTCCAGTGAAAACAATGTACCCCTTCCAGTCCCCTCAAGCTAAAATTTTTTAATAACATAGGGGGGATACTAAATGCTATATAAAATATTTTTCAAACCAATCTTCAATATACTTTTCCCATTCTTTTCTATTAGCTTCAACTGCCCTTTGTAAACAGACTTCTTTACTTTCATTTATAAATATTAATTCACAATCAAGTAATCTTATTAATCTTTCTCTATCTGTTTTTAAAGGATAACCACCTATTATATAAGCATTCTTCCATTTACCAAACCTCATCTTTATTTGTTCAAGAATACAATCCCTTATACCAAATACATTTTGTTTAAGTCTATCCCTTTTAATATATCTATCATTAATAGTAATTGCTTCCCATATGCTGTCAATATCTAAAACTATATCATCTACACCAGCATTATTATTTACCCAAGTTGATTTACCACTACAAGGTGGTCCATATACTAAATAAACTTTCTTAGGTTGTTCATATCCAAATCTTTCGTGTATTTTATTATGACACCTATGATGTAATAACATAATGTTACTAGAGTTTAAAGAGATATTATAATCATTAAAATTTGTTTCAGTAAGTTCTATCTTATGATGCCCAATACAATCATAAGCTTTTATAATAGGTTTATTACAACTTTCACATAACAATAATCCATTATCATTAATACGTTCTAATCGTAACTGACTAATTAAATTAGTCCATTCTTTAGATTTATAAAAATTATTTAAGTTAAACATTTTATTCACCATTTATAATTTTTTGGGCTTCATCTTCTGAAATATATTTAGGTACATAACTTAATACTTTGTCTTTATTGATATTACCTTTTTTAAATTGAATACTAATAAAGTCATACATTTATAACAACTCCTTATCCTATAATTGTAAGCATAGCTTTTTCTAAAGCACTAATATCTTTTTGTAAATTTATAATTTCCATTTGTTCTCTACTTAATAATTGTTCAACAGGTTCATTTTCTCTATAGAAAACTCCATTAACCCATTTATCACCAATATTAACTGCAAAATCACTACAATCCCATATTATTTGATTTTCAGGTACTTCTAATCCTTGTAACCCTCTATCATCACAAATAATAATATTAATAACTTCACCTTGAGTACGATTATCTTCATCTAATAAAATAATTGCTTTTCTATTATTCATATTTAATACCCCCATCTTATAATTGCAATACCAGAGCCACCGTCTGCTCCATAACCAGAACCACCAAATTCTCCACCACCTCCTCCTCCAGTATTTATAGTACCATTAGTTGCTCTTGAATATCTTGTGCTACTATATTGAATATACCCAACACCACCTCCTCCTTCTCCTCCTAAACCTCTTGCACTATTATCTTCTGGATTATTAGCTAAACCATTTCCTCCTCCTCCACCTCCTGCATAAATCGTATTTGAACTTTCTTTAAAAGCACGTGTTGTACTACCTTGACCAGTTCCACCAATGTAACTTCCACTATTTGCTCCATTTGCTCCATTAGACCCACCATTTCCACCTTTACCAGCTTTGTTTCCAGCTCCTCCTCCTGAACCACCAGCTCCTGAAAAATATCCTCCTCCACCTCCTTTTGCAGTAAATAGTCCACTTCCAAAAATAGTGTTTCCACCACCACCAGAATTTCCTTTTCCTGTACCCCCTGCTCCAATATTTACACTATAATTTCCACTTTGTAAACTTTTCTTTAATTCATTAGTGGTATATCCACTACCTCCTCCTTTACCTGTTTGAAAACAACCAGCTCCTCCACCTCCTACAAGAAATATATCATATATTCCTTCTGATAGTGTTAATGTTCCACTTGTTCTCATAGTTATACTTCCTTTAGTTGTATTACCACTAATAGTATGTTGTCCTGTATATTTAGGCATTGAAAAAGCTTCTGGTTTAAATCCATAACTATTATATTGTGTTTGAATTTGCTTTTTTGAATTATATGGAAAATATCTACCATAATATTGAGTATTTGAAAGTCCTGTTAATGTATTACTAGTTTTTGTACCAAAATCAACCTTTGTTCCATCATTAATATTTTGTGGTGTGTTACCTTGTTTATAAACAAAATATGTACCTGCATATGCTCTTGTAGGGTTAGTATGTGTTACTGTTGCTTTACCATTTCCAACTGCAAATTTAACATTTGTTGGTAAATTAGGTAATTCTTCTAAATTTCCAGTGCCTCCACCTCTTCTTGTAATAAAACATTGTGCCATTATATTAAACCTCCTTTAATTGTAAATTAAGTGTAATATTTGGTTTTTCACTTAAACAAGTAAACTTTACAGAACCATTAAAAGTTTCAACTTTACTCAATTTTATATATTCTTCAGTCTCTTTACTAGCTGTACTTGTACTACTATTTAACTTTATATCTACTATAAATACCATATCTTCTTTTATTAAACTATTAGAATAAGTAAATGTATATGGAGCACTTGTACTCCAATTACTACTAGAAATACTAGTATTAATTACTATAGGTTCAACTAATGTTTTATTTTCTTTAACAAAAAACTTCTTAGCCATATTTTCAACCTCTTTACATAATAAAATTATTTATTTACCAATTATTTTCTTCTGCTATCTTTTTCTTTAACTTATATTCTTTATTTTTTAATTCTAATGTTAGTGGGTCATTTGTGTATCCTTTTTCTTTTGCCCAATGCTTTAACAAATAAATACCTGCTGTTGTATTTGGAGGAATAAAAATTTCTTCATCACAATATTCTATTTGCTCATATTCACTAATACGTTTACCATTTTCATATTCAATATGCTTACATTTTATAGGCTTTCTTAAAGTTTTTATACCTCCTATTGCTGTTTCATACATAGCATTTTCTATTTTATTAATACATATGGTCCTATTATTTTTTATAAGTTCCATAAATTCCATTTTTTCCATTTTATATTTGTTAAATGTTGAATAAGCAATACCTAATTGTTTAGCAATAGATTTTTCTGTTACACCTTGTTCAACCCATTTTTTTATATCTTCAAATCTACTTTTAATTTTTTCTTCATAAACATTTTTTCTTCCTTTTTTCATAATATCATCAACTTTCTAATTTTTGACATAAAAAAAGCTAGAATAAATCTAGCTTTGAAATATTTTTTGAAGGAAAACTTTTTATATAAATCTTTTTATTACATATTATAATTATATCATATTTCTTTTTTCACATCAATGGACATTGTTCTCAACTTTATTTAATAATTTCTTTAATTACTTTATTATGAAACCTATATATACTTTTAAAATTATAACCTTCAATATATGCAATTTCTTCAAATGATAAAAAATCTATGTATCTAAAAATTAAAATTCTTTTTTCAATTTCTTTTAAGTTGGCACTTTCTATAAACTTATTGACTGAATTTATAGTATCTGTAAAAATACTTTTTAACATTTCAATTTCTTCTTCAAGAGAAATAATTTCCATAACATTATGCTCAACCTTATTAGATATATTGTTAGATTTAATACCATATCCAATAGCAGATGCTATATTTATATCCCCTTTTTTTACATTGAGTTCTCTTTGTTTTTTGTCTAAATTTTTTTTAATTCTAAGTGGTTCTTTTAAAAATTTTTCTAGTTCTTCCTTACTGTTAAATTTCATATTACACCTCTTAAACTACATAGTATTTTTTAATAAATTCATCTAACATATTAAACAAAAATTCAACATCAAGTTTTTCACTAATAATTGTAAATCCTAACCTACTTCTATACACACCATACACAACAAATTCCACTTTCTCTAATGAATACTCAACAAAAATTTCTGTTTCTGATTTACAATAAAACATAATCTTATCATCTATTTTTTCAAACATATAATTACTGCCATATTTAGTTATTTTCCTTTTAATTTCTAATAAATTTCTTAAATGCATATTCTACCTCAACATACTATAGTACAAATTTTCTTTTTATAAATTCTTTCTGAAACCATTCTGTAAAATCAAGATTAGTTTTGCCTTGTAATTTTTCAACTTCATATTTTTTATATGCTCTATAAATAGTTATCTTTTTATCATCTAAAGACATTTCTTCAATTTCCATTTCTTACATCTCCTTTATTTTATAATATAGCTTATATACCTTTTATTTACCCCCTAGAAGCCGTTTAAATTATTTTTTGATATTTTATACCTAAACTTTTTAAAGGGCTAAAAAACTATATTGTCCTTGCTTAACTACTTAATATTTGTTTAGCTAGATTTGTTTTTACATCTGCTTTCTCCTGTCTATTATTTTGATTGTCAACTAAAAGTTTTATAGGACACATTTCTAATATTCTACTATAAATTCTTCTTTGCTCTATCGTTTTAGGATTTTGAAAATTATTAATATCTAAATTAGTAGTTATTATTGTTGGTAAGCCACTTCTTAATCTGTCATCTAATATTTTAAAAATTTGTTCTAAAACATATTCAGTTTCTCTTTCTACGCCAAAATCATCTATGACTAATAAACTTTGCGTTTTTACTTTATCTATTAATATTTTACTTTCTTCTGTAAAGTTCATTAATTTATCAATTATTTTAGGAAAACTAGTTATACATATTGATACACCATTTTTAAATAATTCATTAGCAATACAACTAGCATAAAATGTTTTGCCTCTTCCTACATCACCATAGAAAATAATACCTATATTTTCTTTTTTTATATCTTGCCACTTATCAGTATATTTTTTGCAAACATTTAATATCTTTAAGTTACTACCATTGTCGTTTTCAAATTTATTGTTTAAAAATTGTTTATCCATTATTCCTTGATTAATCAATAAATTAATGCGTTGTTGTAACTCTTCTTTTTTCTGTTTAATTTCAAGTTCTGATAGTTCTTGTTTTCTACAGCTACATATTACAGGAACTATTCTTTCCTTGCCTAGTAAATTTACTATCATTCCTGTTTTTTCACCACATTTTTCACAATATGTAATTTCTTCAAGTTCTTTAATATTTATATCCATAAAATCACCCCTAGCTAAAAAAATCATCTTTTGAATAATTAGGAATATCACTATTATTTTGATTAATTTTTGCAGAATTTTTCTTTATGCTCTTATCTGCTATAAATTGTTCTTTTGTTTTAATACCCCTATCAAGACATCTATTAAGTATACTAGCAATATATTTATAATTTCTAACATTGCTTAGTACTGCCTCATTAATAGCCTCTATAATTAAATCTTCTTCTAGTCCATCATCTAGGTAACTTGATAATTTTTCTAATTCTAATCTACTACAAGTAGGGTTAATTTTAATCATATATTCTTTTATGAAATTAGGTTGGTTGTGGTGGTGGTCTATACTACTACTACTACTATCAGTCTTTCTATACTCAGTATTACTATACTCAGTCTTTCTTGGTGTCAAATTTTGATAGTCTTGATTATCATTTTTTGATACTCCTGAATTGCAATTTTTGATAGTCTGGTTTATCAAATTTTGATAGTCAAGAATGGCTTTTACATAAATTTTATTAGGTTTATTAAAACCTTGTCTAATACTTTCTATTAATCCAATATCTTGAAGTTGTTTCATAGATTTTCTAACAGTATTTATACTACAATTAACTGTTTGTGTAGCTTCTTCTAAAGTCATATAAATATATATATCACCATTTTCATCAGTCCAATTATTTTCTTGTGATAAAGTAACTCTGTTTTGCATAATAGTATATAGTATTTTTGCATCTGAAGATAAATTTTTAAAAAAATCATTATGAATTAAAATTTTTGGTATACTATAAAATGGTAATGAAGAAACCATTTCAACATTATAATTTTTAAATTGCATTTTAATCACCCCCTATATTAAATTAAACTCAAAACTTCTTTCTTTCTCTATCATCATTTTAATAAATATTTTTTGTTTTATTTTAAATACATCTGTCTTTAAGCCTTTAACATCTTCTATTACTAACATATCATCATTAACTCTAATATAACTAAAATCAGCAATATATTCTATTTTACGATATGTTTTACCTTTGTATATGAAATTATCTTGTAATAAAAATTTAGGTTGTAATACAAGCTCTTTTATTTCTCCTACACTTTCTAGTAACTTAAGGTGATTATATCTTCTAGCCTCTTTTTTGCTATCAAATAAAATACCATCTACTTCTACTTTCCTATTACCATATTTATTAAATCTTTTCATTAGTTACACCCCCTAAATCATACTTTAAGTAATTAGCAATAGTTTTACAAAACTGTGCATTACTAGGTTTTCCTTTATCAATATCAATAGTATTACCAAATATTTTATTCACAAATTCCTTATTTACTCTGTACCAACATACATCTATAGCATGTCTTATAGCTCTTTCTACTCTGTTAGGAATATCTTTATATTTTGCACCTATATCAACATACAATTCTTTTGTTATTGATATTGTAGGATTTTCTATACATATTTCTATTGCATCTATCAAATAGTTGTAACCTTTTAAATGCATAGGTACACCCAATTCACTTAATATTTTTATAATATCTTTATTCATTTGTTTCCACCTTTTCCTTATCATTAGTATTATATTAAAGTATCAATTAGTTTTATTGTAAATATTTCATTATGTATTTATTAAACCTTGTTTATAAATTTATTGTACTTTTTTATTAAATATAGTATAATTACTTTGTATGTATTTTTTTGTGGCTTAAAATTAAGCCACTTTTTTATTAAAAGAGGCTTCTTTGTAAATAATTAAAATATAATTTTACCTACTATATAACCTAAATAGTAGCAACCTATAATTGATAAAAATAATAGTAAATATGTAAATCTACTACCAAATTTTCTCAATATTTTTAATTCTATACTATATATCTTTTTAAAAAATTTCATTAAGCTATCACCCCCATATTAACAGAAACTATCTTATTTTGTTCATCTCTTAAAATCCTAAAGCCTTTAAAAGTTAAAGCTAATTTTATAGCCTCTGTATTGTTTTTTGCCTTTAATCCTAAAGTAGTACCATTTTGAAAATGCATTATATATAATTTATACATTTATTTTCTCCTTAGCTTGTCCACCAAATGTAATGTAGTAAAAACTACATTACTAAAAATTTTGGTCTGGATATAATTGTCTTAAATATGCAGCTGTTCTAGCTAATTCTAATGCACATTTTTTTAAAGATTCTTGTCTTTCTTCTTCACTATTATATGTAGGGTGTTTATTTATAATTTTATATACTTTTTTTGGTTTTTCTTTCATCTATATCACCTCCATATAAAATAATATGCAATCACAATATTATTTATTGTTATTTCACCCCTTTTCTTATATAATCTAAATATCTACAATTATAAGTACCAGTTATTTTTGTAGAAATATATAAGAAAAGGAGGTATACATATGTTAAATTCAATTCAAAGAGAAATTTTAACTAAAATTTATAATAAAGATGAATTTGACTATACAAAATTTGAAGTTGAATTAAAATTTCTTTCTGAATTAGGATATGTAACTTTAAAATATTATGATAATAAAATATCTATTTGTTTATTATCTAAATTAGGTAAAGAACTAGTTGAAAATAATTTATAATAAATATCATAGTATTTTATTTATAAAGCTAGGTATTTACTTAGCTTTATTTTATTAAAATAACCTATCTTCTAATCCTTCTGTTTCTAATTGTCTACTATAATCATATATCTGTTTACAAGTAATTATATTTCTAGACTTTTCACTACATTTATCAATTATATATCTTAATAACATCTCTAAAAAAAGTTTTGCTTCATCTTCTGTGCTAAAATCATTAATTATAACACATTGTTGTCCCTCTCTAAAAAATACTATTTCATATATGCCTAATTTTTCAATAATACTTAAATTTTGTGCTTTTTCTAAATTAACAACACTTCTTCTATTTTTTGTTAGCAAAAATAACATTATAAACTCACCTCCTTTCAAGTAAAAAAGTAATCTAATTAATCAAACTAATGAATTTCTAATATACTGTTAGGGAAATATTTTAAAAATTCTTGTTGTCTATTTTTAGCTTCTATTTCTTCTGATAGGTAAAATGGTGGCTTATAGTTTTTTATAAATTCTACGGCCTTATCAACTTCACATCTTTTAAGTTCTTTATGAGTATGTATACTAAATTGCCTTCTAAGTCCTCTTTCTATATCTCTATAAAGTGTACTTCTTAAATTTACATCTTTATAAGCTTCACTATCTTTTCCACCAAGTATGGTAACTGCTATTTTATTTTTAGCCTTAATTATTTTGTCAATATCTAAAGCAAGTACTGGCATTTCAAGTTTAAATTTATCAAAATCATTTACTACTTCATTAACTTTTTTATCAATTTCTTTTATTGCTAGAAATTCTAATTCTAAAATTTCCATTGGTGTTTTAGGTTGTATTTTATATACACCTGTTTTTCTTAAAGTTGGTAATATCTCATTTGTTACCCAACGTTTAAACTCTTTTGCTTGTGGTAACTTACTTGATAATATAAGAGAATATAAACCACTTTCATTTATTATAGTCATATCTTGTTTGCCTCCAAGGGTATCGCAATTTGCTACCCCCTTATCTTCATTATCAACTCGTTTCTTTAATGCGTCATTAGGGTTACTATATCCCAAAGCCTCTGCTACATCTTTACCTACAAACCAAACCTCATCATTAATAAGTAAAGTTCTTATTTCTCCAAAAGTTCCATTTTTAAAAATTTCTATATTACTCATAAAATCACTCCTTAATTTACTAAATCATCTATTTTACATTTGAAAACTTTTGCGATTTCCTTACCTAAAAGCAATGTTGGTATTTTAGTACCTCTTTCTATTTGGCAAATAAAAGACTGGTCTACATTTACTAAATTTGCTAGTTCTTGTTGTGTTAAACCTATAGCTATTCTTTTTTCTTTAATTATTGTACCTATGCTCATTAATTCATCTCCTTATATTCAATTTTCAAAGTACAATAGTCAAAAATGCTTTTAGTTAGTAGTCTTCTGTGTTATAATTTATTTATCATTTATGACTATGGTAATATTATACTTGAATACATTCAAGTAGTCAATACTTTTACTTGAATAAATTCAAGTATTAACAATGTAAACAAAAAGGAGAGTTATTTTATGTACCATTCTAGTAATATTTTACAAATTTTAAAAGAAAATAATATTTCAGCATATAAAATTTCAAAGGAAACAGGAATTTCTGAAAGTTTATTTAGTAAATGGAAAAAAAATCCTACATCAGAAATATCATCTATAAATTTAACTAAAATAGCTGATTACCTTGACTGTTCTGTTGATTACCTTTTAGGCAGGACAGACAATCCCAACTCACATAAAATTTTAAAAGAAACAAAAATATCTATTAAACAAAACAAAAAAGATATACCTAAAAATATAGGTGTAATTGGTGAAGTAGCAATTGAAAGTAGTAAAAATAATATTGAAAATACAAAAAAGGAAGCCCTTTAAAGCTTCCTTTTCATTTATAAACTCTTTTTAAAATAATAATATATAGTTGCTTAACTCTTTAGTATTAATATAATTATTAAAAACAAAATACTTCTTATAACCTGAAAAGTAATTAAAATAATAATTTGATATTTCTAAAGGTTTAATATTTAAAATATCCTCTGCTTCATCATAGGTTAAAATTTTGTAACCTAATCTTTCAATACTTTTTAATATTTCAAATAAATTCATTTTATTTTCTCCTTATTTTATAAAATTTTTAATTTAAAATTATATTTTTTAGTTAAATCATATAAATCAATACTACTATCTGTTTTCTTGTAATTAATAAAAACAAATGTATAACTGGAATTATAATACTTTTTATAATCACTTTCAATAATGTTAGTTTTTTTGTAAAAAAATGTTATTTTTTATATTTTCATTATAAAAATACTAATAATAACTTATATTAACACTCTTTTTTAAATTATAAATATTTGAATTTCTAATTATATATACAAATATTAGCTTATTTTTGTAAAAATTCAATAAAGTTAACTTTTATAGCCAATTTATAATTAATAAATATTGTATTTTTTTACATTTTATTATATAATTAGTAAATATATAAAATAATTTTTAAAAGAAAAGAGTGATAAAATGAAATTTAAAAAAATTATAAGCTCAATTTTACTAGTAGCTACTATTTCAACAACACCTGTTTTTGCTCAAGTTAACAGTGAAACATTAAATATTATTTCTTCTGAAAATGAAAAAATTGTTTCTAATGGTTATGAAATAAGTAATCAATTTAAAGTATTAGTAAATAAAAGTGAAGTAACTTTAAAAAATGGTACTTTAGTTTTTAATGGTAGAACATATTTACCAATAAGAGAACTATCAACATTTTTAAATGCTAATATTGATTATAATGCTGAAAATAAAGTATCTATATTATCTAAAAATAATACAACTATTGAAGTACCACAAAATAGAACAAAAGCAACTGTAATAAAAGATAATATTGCTAATGTTTTAAATATGGATACTGATAGCAATATTCAATCTTTAGTTTTAGATGGTGTTACTTACTTACCTTTAAGATTTATTGCAGAAAATCTAGGTTATGATATTGTATATAGTGCAGAAAATAAAACTATAGAATTAAATGAAAAAAATACAAATAATATTATAGCAACTGAAACTAACTCTGAAACTACTACATTTGCTACTACAACTGAAAAACCTACCGAAACTACTACTTACACTACTACTACAAAAGAAAATATAATAATTTATACTCAACAAACACCATATGTAGGAAATAGAAATAATTTTATGTTACACTATTCTGATTGTAGAGCTGCTAAAAAGTTATTACCAGAACATAGAATGCCTTTTGAAACAAAAGAAGATGGTATTTCAGCTGGATATACAGACTTATGTGGTATTTGCTTTAAATAAATATTATTATCACCTCTTTTATGGAGGTGTTTTTTATATTTAAAATTAATAATTCTTTATTATTAGTTCTTTATAATTTCTTTCCTTATTCTCATATTTAGAAACTAAATTATTATGTCGTTCTATTTCCACTATATTAAAATATTTATAAAGTTCTCTTACTTTCTCACAGTCATTATAAGATAATAAAAATTTACCTTTTATATTTTTAAGTATATCTCTAAGCTTTTTATGGTCTTCTATAACAAAATCTACATTTTTATAATATGATTCTGTTTTTAAATATGGTGGGTCTAAGTAAAATAAAGTTTCTTCTTTATCATACTTTTTAATACATCTTTCAAAATCTAAATTTTCTATTAAAACTTTTGATAATCTTTCATTTACTCTTCTTATATAATCAAGTGAATTTAATTTATCTGTTGTTTTAGCACCATAATTTTTTAAATCACTGCCATAACTATACTTAATCAACATATAAAAGTTAGATGCCCTCTGTATATCTGTTAAATTTCTTCTTGTATAATTTTCTTTGTAATCTTCTATCAATTCCCTAGAATTAAATAAAAACTCACATTCTTTTATAAATTCTTTAGAATGATATTTTACAACTCTAAATAAATTTATAAGATTACTGTTTAAATCATTATAAACCTCTATACCCCCTTTTTCTTTATGAAATAAAACCCACCCAGCACCACCAAATACTTCAACATATGTAGAATAGTTTTCTGGAAATCTTGATACTATTTCTTTTTTTAAATTGTTCTTGCCACCTATCCAGCTAATAAAACTTTTCATTTTTTACTTTCCTTTCAAAAAAAAATAACACTGCAAACTTAATTGCAATGTTATTTTATATTTTATTTATAGAAAAATACACTAGAAATTTTCTTATAATTTTTCTATCTTATTTTTTATATTTTCACTAATAATATTTTGTATTGTTTTTTCAGATAATCCAAATTTGTTTGCTAATTTCCTTTTGTTATATCCATTATATTGTGATATAACATAAGATTTAATTTCATTACTATATGCACTATTTAATTTTGGTATGTATATTGTTGAACCTCCAAACTTATCTATAAGTTTTATAAAATTCTCTACTCCTATTTCTTCTACTATTTCTTGATATTTGGGGTCAACATTATTAATATTAATATTATCAAAAAAATTATTTGTAAACATAAAAACACTCCTTAAAATTAAATTTTTCTGGAGTATTTTATATTGGTTTTAATATTTCAATGGTATTTTTGAAAAAAATGTTGATTTTTAATTATAATTAAGATAAAATATAATTAAATATTTTTAAAATAAAAAAAGATAAGTCAATAATAAGACAAGTTGTTATTGGAGGATTATTACTTAGTGGGGTTGGTTCTATAGTAGGAGCAATTTCTGGTATTGGAGAAAAAACAAAAAAAGTAAATCGTAAAGTATTTATTATTAGTTATACATCATCATCAGGCAATGATGCTTTTATTTTATTTGAAGATACTAGATTATATAAAGGTGATAAAGTAACTAATAAATTAAAAGAATTATTTAATATTCAAGATATTGCAAAAGATAGCACTAAATTTTTATAAACACAATTATTAATTAAGATAGTCTATATTTTACAATAATAAAAATTGAAAATATACTAATTAAAAGTTTATAGTTTAATTTTATAATAAATATTGACAGTATATTATTTTAAGTTTATAATAATAATATACTTAACCATTAAAAATGTTTACTATTAGAACAGTAACCTTAATATTAATATTTTAGTGGTTAAATTATTATATGTGTTAAACTTAGCCACTTATATTACAATATAAGTGGTTTTATCTTTTATTCATCAAATTAATTATATAAGAAAAAACTAAACATATATAATTTTGAATAATGCAAATTAATTTTTATACAAAAAAGACTTAGAATTAATCTAAGTCTCTTAAAATTTTAATTACTCGTAAGAGTTTGTCTCGATATGTAATCATACGATTACGGCCGGTTAACGGCTTTGTTCATATTAATAATAACACAATAAAATATTATTGTCAATAATATTTTATTTTAAATACATTTTTCTTAATTCTTCATCTATTAAATTTAACTTTTCACTTGAAAATTTTATTCCACTTAAAACATATTTGTCATTTTTAGGGTCTATTATTCTCATCTTGCTAATAGTAGTTATTTGATTTACTAAGGCTATACTTCCCTTTTTCATCATACTTATCTCTTTACTTATTTGTTCTATGAACTTTTGCTCACTATTCATAGAATTAATTTCACTTTGTATTTCTTTTATTTTATTATTTCGATCCATATAATCTTTTTCTGTTTCCTTAAAAACATCATATAATATACTTAATAATTTCTCTTTATCTTCTATTTTATCATCTTCTTCTAAATTCTTAATTTGAGTTTCTATATCTTCCAATTTATTTATGATAACTTCTTTATTATCTTTTACTTGGTTTATTTTAATTTGTGTTTTTTCAATTGATTTTGTTAAATTTTCATAGATAGTTTTTATTTTTAAATTTAGTAATCTAAATAATTCATCACCTAAATAAATTTCTCCTTTTTTTAATTTTGATAGATCTTTATTAGGTTTTACAGATGTTAAAGGAATAACAGTTACTACAGGTGAGTTTTTAGAGTTTTCCTTATCTAAAACCATACAATAATGAACACCACCTTCTTCACTCCCAATATTAAACCCTAAATTAACTTTTAAAACTTCTCCTTTTCGATATCTACACAATCTCTTTGAATCGAAATTATTTTCATATTGTAAATAAGCAACATAATTATTTAACCATTTACTTAAATTTTTACACTTTTTAGAGTTATTATCTTCTAAATCTTCTAATAAATTCTTAATATTATTAACCACATATTCTTTTGAATTTTTATCCATCACTATACCTCCAAAAATATAAAAACTCTCTATAAAATTATTATAGAGAGCGAATACTTTTAAAAGTACAATTCATATGATTACGGCCGGTCAACGGCTTTGTTTGTGTACACTATATAATATATGCCCTTCTATTATAATTTTATTCAGTATTTATAATTTTTAACTGTATAAATAATAACACAATATAATTTGTTTTTCAACAAATAATCTATATTTTATCCATATAAGACATATACTTTTTTAACATTTAAAATACTACATATTTTATGATATAATATAAGTAATAATTAATAAAAAATATTAAAGGAGTAATTTATGATAGCCATATATACAAGACAAAGTATAGATAAACAAGACAGTATTTCAATAGAAACACAAATTGAAATATGCAAGAAAGAAATAAAAACAAATGAAAAATTTAAAATATATGAAGATAAGGGTTTTAGTGGCAAAAATATAGAACGCCCACAATTTAAGGCTTTAATGGAAGATATAAAAAATGGTAAAATATCTCAATTAATAGTATATAGATTAGATAGAATTAGCCGTTCTATAACAGACTTTTCTAACATTATGGATATTTTAGAAGAGCATAAAGTGTCTTTTATATCAGCAAATGAAAAATTTGACACTTCAACACCAACAGGAAAAGCAATGTTATATATTATAATGATATTTGCCCAATTAGAGCGTGAAACAATAGCAGAAAGAATAAAAGATAATTATTATAGTAGAGGAAAAACAGGTGTATGGTTAGGAGGACCTGCCCCTTTTGGTTATACTATTAAAAAGACACTTAAAAACGCAAAAAAAGTGTCAATATTAGAGGCTAATAAAGATATAGAAATAGTAAAAGAAATATATAGTTTATATGCAAACACAGATAATTCTTTAGGTGGAATAGCTAAAAAATTATTAGATGAACATGGTGGTAATATGTGGAATAATATAAAATTAAGTCGTATTTTACATAATCCAGCATATGTAAAAGCAAATGCAGATATATATGACTTTTTTAAGTCAAAAAAATGTACCATTACAAATGATATTACAGATTTTACAGGTGAAAAAGGTTGTGCTTTATATGGTAAAAGAGATAGAGGCAGTAACAAATATAGAAGTTATGAAGATATGGTGTTATCTATAAGTAATCACAATGGTGTTATAGATTCTGATACTTGGTTAAAATGTCAACTAAAATTAGAAAATAATGTACAAATTAAAAATACAGGAAAAGGTAAACATACATTTTTAACAGGCTTATTAAAATGTGGCTATTGTGGTTATAGTATGCAAGTAAAAACTTATAAAGATAAAAAGTACTTAAATTGTACAGGGCGTTATGTAACAAATAATTGTATAGATAAATTAGAAACACATCATCTTTTTGAAATAGAAAATTATGTTTTTGAAGAAATAAAATTATTTGTAAAAAACTTTAAAAATTTAGAGTTATCAGATAAAAAAATTGAAAATGATAATGAAATAAATAAACTAAAAATTGAACTACACCAAATAGAAGAAGAAATTAAAAATATAGTAAATAATCTTTCTTCTGCTAATGATATATTATTAAAATATGCAAATGAAAAGATTGTTGAATTAGATAATAAAAAGATTGAAATATTAAATACTATAAATGAAAAAAGAATAAAACCTACTAATATAACTATACCAAATTTAGAAGATTGGGAAAATTTGAGTAATGATATAAAAAAGAATTTTGTAAATAAAATAATTAACCGTATTTTAATATTTAATGATGCAATAGAAATAGATTGGAAACATTGAAAAATGGAGTGCTTAAAGCACTTCTATTTTTATATCTAATACTTCAATATTAGAAATAAAAACAGAAAATATAAAAAAGAGGCTTAATAGCTTATATT
>ERZ1643246.1751-NODE-1751-length-22734-cov-15.212796_pt1 | contig 22734 bp, 25 predicted proteins | sample MGYA00579265_ERZ1643246 | MGnify/ENA primary metagenome ERZ1643246 (study PRJEB29033, sample SAMEA4952261) | chicken gut metagenome | biome: Broiler Chicken; feature: Gastrointestinal Tract; material: Caecum | place: Ireland | collected 2018 | study: Broiler...
GCCGACGTGCTCCGGGAGGCCTTTGCCATCGCCCGGTCCGGCCGGCCCGGCCCGGTACTGGTGGACATCGCCAAGAACGTCACCGCCGCCGAGGCGGAATATGAGCGCCTGCCCCTGTCCGAGCACGCCAACCACGGCCGCCTGGGGGCCATGCTCCGCCGGGCCAGCCACGAGCTGAAGGCCCCCGAGCCCGACGCCGGGGACATCCAGACCCTGCTGGACATGATCGAGGAGGCCCGCCGGCCTCTGGTGCTGGTGGGCGGCGGCGTGATCCGCTCCCGGGGCGCGGTGCCTGAGTTCCGCAAATTCATTGAGACCCTCAACGCTCCGGTGGCCTCCACCATCATGGGCGGCGGCGCCTGCCCGGGCAACCACCGGCTGTTCACCGGCATGATCGGCATGCACGGCTCCCACGCCTCCAACCACGCCAGCGACCAGTGCGACCTGCTCATCGCCATCGGCTGCCGGTTCTCCGACCGGGTGGCCACCGATCCCGCCACCTTCGCCCCCAACGCCAAGATTGTCCACATCGACATCGACCGGGCGGAGATCGACAAGAACGTGGTCACCGACCACCACATCATCGGCGACGCCCGCCGGGTGCTGGAGCTGCTCAACGCCAAGCTGCCCGCTCACGACTACCCCGAGTGGAAGCAGTGGGTGTTCTCCCAGAAGGAGGTCCCCCTGAAGAAGGACGAGATCCTCCACCCCCACGAGATCCTGGAGACCATCCAGGCCGTCACCGACGGGGACGCCATCATCGCCACCGACGTGGGCCAGCATCAGATGTGGTGCGCCCAGTACTACCACTTCTCCCGCCCCGGCCAGTTCATTACCTCCGGCGGCTTCGGCACCATGGGCTTCGGCCTGGGGGCCGCCATGGGCGCCGCCGTGGGCAACCCGGGCAAGGTGGTGGTCCAGTGCACCGGCGACGGCTGCTTCCGCATGAACTGCCACGAGCTGTGCACCGCCGAACACTACAACATCCCGGTGATCACCGTGATCTTCAACAACCGCACCCTGGGCATGGTCCGCCAGTGGCAGAACCTGATCTACAACAAGCGCTTCTCCCAGACCGACCTGGACCGGGGCCCCGACTTCGTCAAGCTGGCGGAGGCCTACGGCATCCAGGGGGAGCGGGCCGCCACCCAGCCGGAGTTTGAGGCCGCCTTCCGCCGGGCGGTGGCCGCCGGCAAGCCCTATGTGATCGAGTGCGCCATCGACAAGGACGCCATGGTCCACCCCATGGTCTCCGCCGGCACCCCGGTCACCGACTTCATTTTGGATTAAAGGAGGGCGTGGAACATGAATGAACCCAATGCCATCCGCCGTACCCTCTCGGTGCTGGTGGAAAACTCCGCCGGCGTGCTGAGCCAGGTGTCCCGGCTGTTCTCCCGGAAGGGGTATAACATTGAGTCCCTGGCGGTGGGCACCACCGACGACCCCACCGTGTCCCGTATCACCATCGAGGTGATGGCCGACGCCCCCATGATCGAGCAGATCATGAACCAGCTGCGCAAGCAGTTCCCCGTCTACTCCGTGCAGGAGCTGCTGCCCGAGCGGTCCATCCGCCGGGAGCTGGTCATGTTCAAGGTGAAGGCCGAGACCCACGATATCCGCAACGAGGTCATCCAGATTGCCAACATCTTCCGGGCCTCCATCATCGACGTATCCCTCAAATCCCTCACCCTGGCCCTCATCGGCGACGAGACCAAGGCCGAGGCCATGCAGAAGCTGCTGGAGACCTTCGGCATCCTGGAGCTGGTGCGTACCGGCATGGTGGCCCTGGAGCGCGGCGCCTACACCATCAGCGATGAGAACAAGGAGCAGGCCGAGTTCAACCTGGGCAAGAACTTCCTGTAAGCGCCCCTTGGAAAACTTTTTGAGATTGTATCATGCGTATCATTCTTTTTCTCCCCGCTGTGCTATCATCGGGGACAAAGATCCACAGCATATCATAAAGGAGTGCAAAGTGTATGGCTAAGATGTATTACGAGAAGGACTGCGACCTGTCCTACCTGAACGGCAAGAAGATCGCCATTATCGGTTACGGTTCCCAGGGCCACGCCCACGCCCTCAACCTGAAGGACTCCGGCTGCGACGTCTGCGTGGGCCTGCGTCAGGGCTCCAAGCGCTGGGCCGAGGCCGAGAAGGCCGGCCTGCAGGTCAAGACCGTGTCTGACGCCGCCCAGTGGGGCGATATCGTGATGCTCCTCATCAACGACGAGGTCCAGGCCGAGGTATACAAGAAGGACATCGCCCCCTACATGACCGAGGGCAAGGCCCTGGCCTTCGCCCACGGCTTCAATATCCGCTATCAGCAGATCGTTCCCCCCGCCGGTGTGGACGTGTTCATGGCCGCCCCCAAGGGTCCCGGCCACACCGTCCGCTCCACCTACGTCAACGGCAAGGGCGTGCCCTGCCTGGTGGCCGTGGAGCAGAACGCCACCGGCAACGCCTATAAGATCGCCCTGGCCTACATCGCCGGCATCGGCGGCGCCCGGGCCGGCGTCATGGAGACCACCTTCCACGACGAGACCGAGACCGACCTGTTCGGCGAGCAGGCCGTGCTGTGCGGCGGCGTGGTGGACCTGATGCGCTGCGGCTTTGAGACCCTGGTGGAGGCCGGTTACGAGCCCGAGAACGCCTACTTCGAGTGCATCCACGAGATGAAGCTGATCATCGACCTGATCAACAAGGGCGGCGTGGCGGCCATGAACTACTCCATCTCCGACACCGCCGAGTTCGGCGAGTACGTCTCCGGCCCCCGGGTCATCCCCCACGAGGAGACCAAGGCCCGCATGCGCGCCGTCCTCTCCGACATCCAGGACGGCACCTTCGCCGGCAAGTGGATCGCCGAGAACAAGAACGGCCGCACTTTCTTCAACTCCAAGCGTGCCCAGCTCAAGAAGCACCAGATGGAGATCGTGGGCGAGGAGCTGCGCCGCAACATGATCTGGGGCGGCGACCAGGACCTGGATACCGCCTCCAACTAAAGAACACACCGCAGACAGGGCTCCGGAATCCTCCGGAGCCCTGTTTTTATGGAACTTTTCCCATGCGGTTTCGTCCAAAGGGCAAAGGAGGGACAGACTATGAAGCAGCATACCACGCTGGCCCTGGCGCTGGCCGCCGCCCTCACCCTGGCGGGCTGCGCCCAGGGTACGGCGGCCCAGCCGCCCCAGGCCGAGACCACACCCCTTGCAGCAGAAAGCCCCACCCCGACAACATCCAGCCCCACAGAAGGGGAATACGACTGGGGGATTGCCCTCACTGCTGAGGACGTGTCCCCCACCGGCCTTACCCTCACCTGCACTCAGTCCGGCGGCTCCCCTACCGGAGAGCTGCAGACCGGAAGCTACTACAGCCTGGAGGTTCTGGAGGGAGAAAGCTGGACTGCGCTAGAACAGCTCCCCCAGGAGTACGACGTGGCATGGACCGCAGAGGCCTGGGCCATCCCCATGGAGGACTCCGTCCAGTGGACGGTGGACTGGGACTGGCTCTACGGCTCCCTCCCCGCCGGTACCTACCGGCTGGGCAAGGAGATCACGGACTTCCGGGACAGCGGAGACTACGATAAGCAGATGGCATACGCCCAGTTCACCATTGCCTGACCGAAAAGCATAAGGGCCGCCTGTTCTGGCGGCCCTTACGTTTTTCTTAAGGTATCGTTTTTCAATAAATATTGATTGATTTATGATATAACCTGTGGTATCCTGTTGGGCAGAAAGGGGGCTTTGCTCATGCTGAGACGACTGCTGCTGCTCCTGCCGGTACTCCTGCTGACGGCCTGTTCCGCCTCTCCCGCAAAAGAGGCAGCCCAGGCGCTGGACCTGTCCCTGCCCGCCGGGGATGTGCTCACCAACATCGACACCCACGGGGGCTTTCATGGGGATGGAACCTCCTGCCTGATCCTGGCCTTCACCCCGGAGAACGGGGCGGCTCTGGCGGAGGAGCTGGCCGGACGGACGGATTGGCAGACCCTGCCTCTGGACGAGCTGCCCGCCACTGTGATGGAATCCATCCTCTCCCTGCTGGCCGGCCAGGGGCTGGACTACACGGTTCCAAGCCAGGGCTGGTACTGGTATTCTGACCGCTCTCCGGCTGGACACAGCCGGGACTTCCCCCTCAACTGCACCATAGCAATCTACGACCCCCAGAGCTGCCAGCTGGCCTATTTTGTATTGGACACATAATTGTGCAAGATTGTATCACAGCTATCTTTCTTTTCACACATTGCTGCGCTATAATAAACTCCGACGAATAATCCGCAAGGAGGGCTTGCCATGCGCAGCGATAATGTGACCAAAGGGGTGGAGCGCGCCCCCAACCGCTCCCTGTTTTACGCTCTGGGCTACACCAAGGAGGAGCTGGAGCGCCCCCTCATCGGGGTGGTGTGCTCCTACAATGAGATCGTCCCCGGCCACATGAATCTGGACAAGATCGCCGAGGCGGTGAAGGCGGGCGTCCGTGCCGCCGGCGGCACCCCGGTGGAGTTCCCCGCCATCGCCGTGTGCGACGGCATCGCCATGGGCCACATCGGCATGAAATACTCCCTGGTAACCCGGGACCTGATCGCCGACTCCACCGAGGCCATGGCCCTGGCCCACCAGTTCGACGGCCTGGTGATGATCCCCAACTGCGACAAGAACGTGCCAGGCCTGCTGATGGCCGCCGCCCGGGTGAATATCCCCACCATCTTCTGCTCCGGCGGACCCATGCTGGCCGGCCGGCTCAACGACGGCCGCCGCTCCTGCCTCTCCCATATGTTCGAGGCGGTGGGCGCCTACAAGGCGGGCAAGCTGGACGAGGCGGGCGTGGAGGACTATGAAAACAACGCCTGCCCCACCTGCGGCTCCTGCTCCGGCATGTACACCGCCAACTCCATGAACTGCCTCACCGAGGCCATCGGCATGGGTCTGCGGGGCAACGGCACCATCCCCGCCGTTTGGTCCGCCCGGCTGCGGCTGGCCAAGCACGCCGGCATGCAGATCATGGAACTGGTGCGCCAGGGCATCAAGCCCCGGGACATCATGACCGAGGCCGCCTTCCACAACGCCGAGACAGTGGACATGGCCCTGGGCTGCTCCACCAACACCATGCTCCACCTGCCCGCCATCGCCCACGAGTGCGGCATTGAGCTGGACCTGGACATGTCCAACGAGATCTCCTCCAAGACCCCCAACCTGTGCCACCTGGCCCCCGCCGGGGACACCTACATGGAGGACCTGGAGGGCGCCGGCGGCGTGTACGCCGTCATGAAGGAGCTGACCAAAAAGGGCCTGCTGGACACCAGCGTGCTCACCTGCACCGGCAAGACCCTGGAGGAGAATCTGGAGGGTGTGGTCAACCGGAATCCCGAGCTGATCCGGCCCATCGAAAACCCCTATTCCGCCGACGGCGGCATTGCGGTGCTCAAGGGCAACCTGGCCCCCGAGGGCTGCGTGGTGAAGCGCTCCGCCGTGGCCCCCGAGATGATGCGCCACACCGGCCCCGCCCGGGTATTCAACTCCGAGGAGGAGGCCATCTCCGCCATCTATGAGGGCAAGATCGTCTCCGGCGACGTGGTGGTGATCCGGTACGAGGGTCCCAAGGGCGGCCCCGGCATGCGGGAGATGCTCAACCCCACCTCCGCCATCTGCGGCATGGGCCTGGGGGAGAGCGTGGCCCTCATCACCGACGGCCGGTTCTCCGGCGCCACCCGGGGCGCCTCCATCGGCCACGTCTGCCCCGAGGCCGCCCAGGGCGGTCCCATCGCTTTCGTGGAGGAGGGGGACATCATCTCCATCGACATCCCCAGCTGCTCCATCACGCTGAACGTGGACGAGGCCACCCTGGCCGCCCGCCGGGCCAAGTGGGTGTGTCCCGAGCCCAAGGTCAAAACCGGCTATCTGGCCCGGTACGCCAAGCTGGTCACCTCCGCCGCCAGAGGCGCGGTGCTGGAATAAAGGAAAAACGCCGGACTGCCAAAACAGGCAGTCCGGCGTTTTTTGCCGTCAGTCGCCGTAGGGGCTGTGATAGGTGTCGGAGGGGCCGGAGCTGTCGGAGTCCGGTCCGCCGGAGGTGGGGCCGCCGGGGAGCTGGCCGCCGAAGGAGGGCTTCCCAACGCCATCATCTCCGGGGAACACGCCGTTCACCGCCCAGTGGTAGAAGTTGGCCTCGCTGGCGCACAGGTAGGGCGATACCCACAGGCCCAGGATGCCCAGGGTAAAGACGGAGAGAATCAGCCAGCCCAGGAAGGACAGGTCCATCACAAACAGGTCAATCTTTTTGCCCTTCATGGTCTGCTTGCTGTTGGAAATGGACTCCAGAACGCCCATATCGGGGTGGTCCAGCAGATAGTAGGTGGCCAGTCGGTACCGGTAGGACATGACGACCTCCAGGGCAACACCGCCGCCGATCATCCCAACCATACCCAAAATCACAAGGCCCAGACCCAGCGGTCCCATCAGGGCCCCCAGGAAGGTGAGCACAATGCCGGGCACCATGCCCAGCAGGCCCCACAGAACGACAAACAGGGCGGTGAGGAAGCTGACCAGCAGGGCCTTGCCCAGGTTGAGGAAGCCCTCCAGCAGGGTGCGATAGCCCGGCCCCGTCCGCCGGGCCAGACCCAGGCCGTAGGCGGTATAGCCGAACTGCATGACCCACAGATAAAGCGTGATCAGCAGCTGCACCAGCAGATAGACCGTCACCCGGGGTCCGGTCAGGATGTAGCGGTAGACCTCATCCACATCCGCCCCGTCCAGTATGTACAGATAGGCCGTGGTAAACGGATCGGACACAAAGAACATGATCACATTGGTAATGACGCTGGTGAGCAGCACATATACCAGCGTCACCAGCATGGGGTGCGGGTAGGCACCCTGCATGGCCATTCTGGCCCGATATTTTGCCTCCGGGCGGTTAAATCCCATGGGTAATCCCTCACAATCTCTTTATGGTGAAGGTATCATACCACATCACTGGGCGCTTTGCAAGCCGGGCAGCCACACCCGGAAGGTTACGCCGCCGTCCCGGTTGGACACGGCGCAGTCTCCCCTATGGGCTTTTACCGCCGCTTTCACGATGGCCAGACCCAGGCCGGTGCCGCCGGTGTCCCGGCTGCGGCTCTGGTCCCCCCGATAGAAGGGACGCCAGAGCCGGTGCAGTTCCCGCTCCGGAATGTTCTCTCCGTCGTTGTCCACCGTCAGGGCCGCCCATCTGCCCTCTTTGGCCAGCTTCACCGTAACCACGCCGCCGGGCGTACCGTGGCGCAGGGCGTTGGAGGCCAGGTTTTCCACCACGCTCCCCAGCCAGGCCCGGTCGCCCTGCGTCCAGAGCGGGGACAGCTCCAGCCTCAGGGCCACCCCCTTCCGCTCCAGGGGCAGGGTCAGCTGGTCAAAGACCCCTTTCACCAGAGCAGACAGCTCCACCGGCTCCCGGACCAGGGCCTCCCCCCGTTCCAGCCGGGCCAGATCCAGCAGCGCGCCGGTGAGGGCGGTCATCCGGTCGGTCTCGGAGAGCACCACGTCCAGGTACTCCTCCCGTTTGGCCGGGTCGATGTCCTCTTTCAGGGATTCAGCGTGAGCCCGGAGAATGGCCAGCGGGGTTTTCAGCTCATGGGCCGCCGCCCGGGTGAAGGCCCGTTCCCGCCGGATGGCCCGGTACTCCAGCCAGGCCGTCAGGAGCGCCAGAAACACCGCCGCCCCCAGGGTCAGCAGGGCTGCAGGACCCAGGCCGGTGAGGGCGTAGTACGGGGACAAACAGTAGCTGTAGGCCACCGCATGGGCGCCGCTGCTGATCAGAGAGGCATTGGATGGGTTATTGGCCGCAATCAGCGGCCCCTTCCCCCATTCCTGATTGAGCTCCTCCAGGTCGTCCACATTCGCCTCCATCTCCCGGTACTGCTCCAGCCGCTTCTCCGGCCCGCCTCTGCCTGTCAGGGGGGTGGAGAACTCCACCCAGCCGATCCGGTAGGTTGCCGGTTCCTGTCCGGGAAAGAGCTCCACGTCCGAACCCCCAAGTACCACCTGCTCCTCCTCCAGCTGGAGGGTCAGCGTTTGGACGTAGAGCACATTGTCTTTCAGCCAGCCCACCACCTCCGATTCGCCGCCGATGGGGACCCCCAATCCAATACGCTCCAGATAGTACCCCGTCCCCCGGCGGTTCATAAACCGGGCGGCCTCCACCAACTGCTCGTCCGTCATGGCCTGGTCCAGGAGTATACGGCAGAAGATGGCTTCGGACATATGGATATCGTCCTCGCTATACAGCGTGGCGGTCGCTGTCAGCATCTGACTCTGGCCCAGCCGCCCCCCCTCTTTGTCGTACACCCGCACAAAAACCTGCCCGCCGTACTCTTTCAGGTTCTCACAGCCGCTGGACGTCAGCTGGCAGGAGATCCAGCCCCTTTCCTCAGCTGCTTCGGAATCCCAGTTGAAGGAGGTATCTCCCATCAAAATCGCATTCGGAAGCTGGTAGCGCTGCGTCAGAACATCCTGACTGGTCCACTGCCAGTTGACCCAGACCAGGGCGGCCATGGCCGCCCCCCACAGCAGCAAAAAAATCCCAAATGTCCCCCCAAGGCACCGCATAAACAGCCGTTTATCCTTCATGTCAGCCGCCCTCCATTCGATAACCCGCCTTGAACACCGTCCGGATCTGCTTTCCCGCCGGGCCCAATGCGGCCCGGAGGGCCCGAATGCGCACGTCCACCGCCCGCTCGCCGCCGTCAAAGTCAATGCCCCACACCTTGTCCAGCAGCTGGGCCCGGCTGAGAACCTGGCCCTGGTTGCGCATGAGGCAGAGCAGCAGGGCATAGTCCCGGGGGGGCCAGCTCCACCGCTGTCTCTCCCACGGCACACCGGCGGAGGGCCGGCTGGAGCGCAATGGCGCCACAGGTGAGCCTTTCGCCCTCCTCCCCCCGGCTGCGGCGGATCAGGGCCCGGGTCTTGGCCAGCAGCACCGCCAGAGAGAAGGGTTTTGTCACATAGTCGTCCGCCCCCAGCGCATAGCCCCGGAGCATATCCCGCTCCTCCCCCAGCGCGGTGAGAAACAGAATGGGCACCCGGCTGTGCTCCCGCACCGCCCGGCACACCGTAAAGCCGTCGGCCTCGGGCATGAGCACATCCAGCAGCACCGCGTCGTAGTCCCGCTGCCGCAGCAGCTCCAGGGCCTCCGCCCCATCCTTTGCCAGGTCGCAGCCCACCCCGTGGGCCTGAAAATAGTCCCGGACGATGGCTCGCATCCGCGCCTCATCCTCGGCCAGCAGCACCCGCTCTTCCATGTTCCTTCCCTCCTTTCGGCCTCAGGATAACACCCACTTGTGTCGGTTTGATGTCATGGAGAAAAAACGTCCCGGAGGAAAAATCCCTCCGGGACGTTTCTATGTACTGTTACCGGCGTCCGGCGCCGCCGCCGCGGAAGCCTCCGCCGCTCCGGAATCCGCCGCCACGGCGGCCCGCACCACCGCTTCGGCCTGCGCCGCTGCTGCGGAACCCGCCGCCGCTGCGGCCCGCACCGCCGCCGCGGAAACTGCCGCCGCTCCGGAACCCGCCGCCCATGGGCGGACGGGGCGGCCTGGGCCGGTGGGGCCGCCCGAAGATAAAGGGACGGTACACATAGGGCGGAGGGGGCATACCGGGCATCAGATAGCGCCGGCGGTAGCGCCGGTATCTGATGCCGTCCGTCAGGCAGGCCAGGATCACCAGCAGGATGATCAGGCCCATCAGGCCGAACACGCCAAATCCGAACACCGACCCCACGTAGCCATGGACATAATCCGGCTCCGCCTCGGGGTAATAGTGGAAGTCCTGCTCCCCGCCGCCGGCACTGCCGGCATAATAGCTCTCATACCAGGCATAGATGGCGTCAAAGAAGTCCCGGGTACCCCGATCATAGGACTGGGCGTCATAGTCGTCGTAAAAATACTCCTCCAGATACCGCTCTATCTGGGAGGCGGGAAGGGCGTCCTCCAGACCGGAGCCAGTCATGGCCCACACCTTGTTCTCCCCCACGGCGTATACCAGCAGAAAGCCATTGTCCCGGTCCACGTCACCAATGCCGCCCCAGTTCTCCACCACCTGCATGGCGTAGTCGGCGGAATCCATGCCGTCCATGAATTCCACCGTCACCACCACGATCTGCCCGCCAGTGGTGTCAAAGAGGGTCTGGTTTTTGTCAATGATATATTGCTCGGTGTCGGCGCTGAGCACGTCGGCGTAGTCCGCCACGTAAAAGGCCTCGGTGGGCTCCACCACCGCCCCGGCGGTGACGGACAGCAGGCCCAGCCCCAGTGCCAGACAGAGCAGCACGTTCCAAAATTTCCGTCTCATGGTCTCCTCCTATGCAAAGAGCTCCGCCCCCGCCACAAAGGTCAGCCGGGACAGAATGTTGGCGGGAAAGGCCCCCAGCACCCTGCGGTTGAACTGTTCCGCCGCGGCGTTGTAGCCGTCCCGGGCGATGGTGTCCGCCTCGGCGGCCAGGTCGGTGCGGAAGCCCTGGACATACTGCCGGTCTTTTTCGGTGAGCGCACAGGTCTCCAGGGCGTCCAGCACGGCGGACGCCTCCTCCTGCAGTCTGGTGTAGGCGGTGTAGCCGCTGGAGATGCCGTGCCAGTCGGAGAGCATGTTCCGGCTCCCCTCCAGCCCCGCCAGCTCGTCCTCCTCCAGGTAGCGCCCACCCACCGTCAGCACATTGGCGGTGATGTCCAGGCAGTCCTGCAGATCCCCGGCGATGGAGGCAAACTGCGCCTCCACCTTGGCCCGCTCGCTTACCAGAGACCGGTGGGACCCCAGCAGCACCGACAGCACAATCACCACTGCCAGCACCACCAGACCGCCGGTGTAGCTCTTGAAAAATTTCATGGGTTAACCCCGCAGCTCCAGCAGCTTCTGCTTCAGCTCGCCCTCGATTCTTCCCAGCTCCACCTCGGCCTCCCGCCGCTTCTGGGCGCCCTCCTGCTGGATCTTCATGACCTCGTCCAGGGTGGAAATGAGCTGCTGGTTGGTGTGCTGGAGGGTCTGGATGTCCACCACGCTGCGCTCGGCCTCCCGGGCGGTCTCAATGGTGCCCATCTTCAGCATGTCGGCGTTCTTCTGCAGCAGCTCGTTGGTCATGTTGGTCACCGCGTTCTGGGCGGCGGTGGCCTGACGGGAGTGCTCCAACCCCAGGGCCAGCACCATCTGGCTCTTCCACAGGGGGATGGTGTTCACCAGCGAGGACTGGATCTTCTCCAGCATCAGCGCGTCGTTGTTCTGGATCAGGCGGGTCTGGGGGCCCATCTGAATGGAGATCATCCGGGTCAGCTCCAGGTCGTGGAGCTTCTTCTCAAACCGGGTGCACAGATTGGCCAGGTCGTTATAGGCCTGGGCGTCCTCCTGGGCTCCGGACTGTGCCGCCTTCTGCCGCAGCGTCTCCAGCTCCCCGGCCCGCACCTGGCTCAGCCGCTTCTTGCCCGCCAGGATATACATGGTCAGTTCCTTATAATATTTGGTGTTGAGATCATACATCTGGTCCAGCATGGCGATGTCCTTCATCAGGGTCACCTGATGGCCCTCCAGAACGGTGACGATCTTGTCCACATTGGCCTCCGCCTTGGAATAGGACGCCTTCATGGCCTCCAGCTCATTGCGCTTTTTCTTGAAAAAGCCGAAAAGGCCCTTCTCATCCTCGTCCTTGCCGAAGCCCTTCAGCTCCACCACCAGGGAGGACAGAGCCTGCCCCACCTCGCCCAGGTCCTTGGTGCGCACCGACTTGAGGGTGCTCTCGGAAAAGCCGGCGATATTCTTCTGGGCCGCCGCGCCGTACTGGAGCACCAGGTTGGAATCGGTAATGTCGATCTTCTGGGCAAAGTCGTCCACCATCTTCCGCTCCGCCTCGGTAAGCTGGCTCTCGTCCAGCTGCACCGCGTTGGCCTCCTTCTGAGCCTCGGCGGGGGCGTCGGGGGTCAGGGTAAGAGACGGGGCCTCCGGAGCCTTGGCCTCGGCGGCGGCGGAATCCAGATTGGGCGTCAGGGTCAGTTCCGGGGTGAAATCAGTGTGATCCGTCATGGTACTCTCTCCTTTTACTCATCTTGTCCCAGCTGGACGCCGCCCAGCCCTTCCTGGGCCAGCATCTGCTCCAGCACTGTGATATCGGTGGAAATGTCCAGGGCCTCATGGGCAAACAGGGCGTCCAGCTGCCGGTCAAAGGCGGCGCAGATCTGGTCCAGCATGGCCCCGATCTTGCCCATGGTCCCATCAATATTGGCTCCCTCCACCCCCGCCTGGTCCATCCGGTCATAGGCGTTGAGCAGCTTCAGGGTGGTGGGCAGGTAGTAGTTCAAAAACCGCCGGATCTGGCTGAGCTTGCTCCGGTCCTGGGCCACCAGGTCAAAGATCTTGCCGGTGACCTCCTCCATGTGGCTGATCTGGGCGGAAATGGTTTCATCCTGAATGTTGTCGTTGAGCCGGCGCAGCTCGGAGAGGGCCCGCTGCCGCTCCTGGAGCAGAGGGTCCTCCGGCTCCCGGACAGGGGGCTGCTCGTCCGGCACGATCTGCACCCGGTTGGGAAACAGCTTCCTGCCCAGCAGCCACGCCGCCGCCGAACACACCGCCGCCAGCACAAAGTGCCACCAGGCGTACATGGGGGCAAACACGGCCCACACGGCCCATACCGCCGCCGCCAGATAGAGGGGGACGGGAGATTTTTTGACAAGCTTTGCCATTGGCAGATCCTCCAAAAATGAGGTTTGCTTTATTGTACCTTTCCCCCTTCCCGGTGTCAAGAACACGTTGACTTTAGGTGGAAAAGTCATTATTATTAAAGATACTCACCGATTTAAAGAGAGGAAGTCTGTCCATGCTCACCCTGAAGGAGTTCAAAGAGGCCCGCAGCGTGCTGTCCGGAGTCATCCGGGACACCAATCTGCTGTACAGCCCCGCCTTTTCCAAGGCTACCGGCAACCATGTGTACATCAAGCCGGAGAATATGCAGGTCACCGGCGCCTACAAGATCCGGGGCGCCTACTATAAAATCAGCACCCTGTCCCAGGAGGAGAAGACCAAAGGTCTGGTCACCGCCTCCGCCGGAAACCACGCCCAGGGGGTAGCCTACGCCGCCCAGCAGGCCGGGGTGTCCGCCACCATCGTCATGCCCACCACCACCCCTCTGGTAAAGGTGAACAACACCAAGGACTACGGCGCCAAGGTGGTGCTCCACGGGGAGACCTTTGACGACGCCGCCCAGCTGGCCGCCAAGCTGTCAGAGGAGGAGGGGCTGACCTACGTCCACCCCTTCAACGACCCCGCCATCGCCACCGGCCAGGGCACCATCTCCTATGAAATCTTCCAGGACCTGCCCGACGTGGACGTGATCCTGGTGCCCATCGGCGGCGGCGGGCTGGCCACCGGCGTGTCCACCCTGGCCAAGCTGCTCAACCCCAACGTCACCGTCATCGGGGTGGAGCCCACCGGGGCGGCCTCCATGAAGGCCAGCCTGGACACCGGGCATATCGTCACCCTGGACAAGGTGGAGACCATCGCCGACGGCGTGGCCGTCAAAACCCCCGGCGACCAGATTTTCCCCTATATCCAGAAAAATATTGACGACATCATCACCATCGACGACGACGAGCTGGTGGACGCCTTCCTGGACATGATGGAAAAGCACAAGATGATTGTGGAAAACGCCGGTCTGCTGCCCATGGCCGCCCTGAGCCATCTCAAGTGCAAGGGCAAAAACGTGGTGCCTGTCCTCTCCGGCGGCAACATGGACGTAATCACCGTGGCCAGCCTGGTGCAGCACGGGCTCATCAACCGGGGGCGGGTGTTCACCTTCTCGGTGCAGCTGCCCGACCGGCCCGGCGAGCTGCTGCGGGTGGCCCAGATCGTGGCCGGGGCCAACGGCAACATCATCAAGCTGGAGCACAACCAGTTTGTCAACATCAACCGCCAGAGCGGTGTGGAGCTGCGGGTCACCCTGGAGGCCTTCGGCCACGCCCACAAGCGGGCCATTCTGGAGGCCATGTGTGCCGCCGGGTACCAGGCCCGGGAGTGCCACACCAACGACTTTTACAATTAAAGGATAACCACTGTGTCCGGGAGAGCTGACGCTCCCCCGGACACTATATGATGCGGCGCGCAGTCCCGGGGCATGGGCCGCCGGGCCGGCGGCCCGTGGGCGCATGGGGAGGACCGGCGGGACCCCGGAGCGACATCCGCTTGACGTATCTTATGTGGCAGAGGGTCTCTTTGCCCCCGGCTGCCCCCGGAACCGGAGGCCTGTCCCCCGCTTTTTCCTCAAAAAACTGTGTCTGGAGTGGTAACGGATGATTAAAATTGCCCCTTCCATCCTCTCAGCTGATTTTGTCAATCTGGAGCGGGACATCAAACGGGTGTCCACCGCCGACTGGCTCCATGTGGACGTGATGGACGGCTGCTTCGTGCCCAACATCACCATCGGCGTACCGGTGGTCCAGTCCATCCGCAAGTGCACCGACATGTTTCTGGACGTCCATCTGATGATTGACAAGCCGGTGCGCTATGTTGAGGCCTTTGCCAAGGCTGGCGCCGATCTGCTCTCCATCCACCTGGAGGCCGACCACCCCACCCGCATCGCCGAGGCTCTGAAGCTGATGGGCGAATGCGGCGTACAGAAAGCGGTGGCCCTCCGGCCCATCACCGCCGCCAGCGCGGTGCTGCCCTATCTGGAGGAGCTGGACATGGTGCTGGTGATGACGGTGGAGCCCGGTTTCGGCGGCCAGGCCTTCATGGAGGGGCAGCTGGACACCATCCGGCAGGTGCGGGCGCTCATTGACCGGTACAATCCCACCTGCCGGCTGGAGGTAGACGGCGGCATCAGCCCCAAAACCGCCGGAGCTGTTATTGCCGCCGGGGCGGACACCCTGGTGGCGGGCTCGGCGGTATACGGCGCGGCTGAGCCTGCGGCGGCCATCGCCGCTTTGCGGGAGGGATGAGCCTATGCCCAGTCCCATCTCTCCCGGGCAAGCGGAGGCCCTGGGTATCACCACCCGCCATGAGCGGATGGACAATGCCGAGCTGCGCTTTCGCCTGTGCGCCTCCGACGGCAGCTCCTACATCCGCACCGAAGCTGTGGCGGACAGCGGCTGGCAGAACAGCCACCTCCACCGGTACGTCCATGAGCTGACTGTGGTGCAGAAGGGCGCCATGGTGATGGCGGAGGAGCGGCCGGAGGGCCTGCGTGTCCTGGTGCTGCGGGCCGGGGAATCCTATCTCTGCCCGCTGAACCTCCCCCACAACCGCTATCTTCTGCCCGGCAGCGTGGTGCATACGGTGAAGTATGGCGACGCCCTCCCCGCTGCCGACTGGGTGGCCTGCCCCCAGCTGGACCCCCTGTGCCGCGCCCTCCATCTGGACGCCATCCTGGAGCGCAGCGACGGGTCCGATGTTCCCATTATTGTCTCAGAAGGAAGGATAGATTGATGCAATATTTCCCCCCCGCCCTGGAAAAGCTGGTGGAGCAGTTCGCCCGGCTGCCGGGGATCGGCCGCAAGAGCGCCCAGCGGCTGGCCTTTTTCGTCCTCTCCCTGCCGGAGGGAGAGGCGGCGGAGTTTGCCCAGGCCATTGTGGAGGCCAAGTCAGCCATCCACTGCTGCCCGGTGTGTCAGAATTTTTCCCAGGGGAACGGACTGTGCCCCATCTGCCAGGACCCCAAGCGGGACGAGTCGGTGATCTGCGTGGTGGCCGACCCCAAGGACGTGATGGCCATGGAGCGCTCCCGGGAGTACGCCGGGGTATACCACGTGCTCCACGGGGTGATCTCCCCCATGAACCACGTGGGTCCCGACGAGCTGCGGGTGAAGGAGCTGGTGGTCCGGGTCTCCGCCGGAGGGGTGCGGGAGGTCATCATGGCCACCAACCCGGACACCGAGGGCGAGGCCACCGCCATGTACCTGTCCCGGCTGCTGAAGCCCTTCCAGGTGAAGGTCACCCGGCTGGCCTACGGCATTCCGGTGGGCAGCCACCTGGAATACGCCGACGACGCCACCCTGCTGCGGGCCCTGGAGGGCCGCATGGAGATGTAGCCAAAAAAGTTCCAGCGGCAAAGCCGCTGGAACTTTTTTTATGCCATCTCTCCCGCCAGGGAGCGCTCCATATAGTCCCGGATAATGGCCGGGTCGTCGGTCTGGCCCAGCACCCACATCAGCTTGGTCACCGCCGCCTCGGTGGTCATGTCCCGGCCCTGGATCACGCCCTGCTCCAGGGCTTTCTGCCCCACCTCATAGAGGGAGAAATCGCTGGGCTCGTAGAGGCACTGGCTGCACACCACCACCGCCATGCCCGCCTTGGCCGCCGCCTGGAGCTTGGCGATCAGGTCCCGCCGGACGAAGTGGAGCCCTCCCGCCCCGAAGGCCTCGATGACGATGCCCCGGTAGTGCATCTGCAGCAGCATGTCAAAAATTTCCGGGTCCAGGCCGGGGGTCAGCTTGATGAGGAACACCTTGTCGCACAGTTTGTCCCGCAGGGTACAGCCCCCAGCTGGGGTGGGGATGCTCTCCCGCCGGATCTGGAGGCCCTTGCCGTCCACCATTCCCGCCAGAGGCCAGTTGACGCTCTCAAAGGCGTCAAAGTCGGTGGTGCGTGTTTTCACCGCCCGGCAGCCCAGAATCACCTTCCGGTCAAAGGCCAGAAATACCCCAGCCACCCCGGAGGCCGCCATGGCCAGCGCGGTGCGCAGATTCTCCAGCCCATCGCTGAGGGGGTGGGTCATGGGCAGCTGAGCCCCGGTCAGCACCACCGGAATGGCGATCCCCCGGAGCATAAAGGAGAGCACCGAGGCGGTATAGGCCATTGTATCAGTCCCATGTGTAATAACTATTCCGTCATATTCCCTTCTGTTATCAAAAACATGGCGGGCAATGGTCTGCCACTCCTCCGGCTGGATGTTGGAAGAGTCCAGGTGGAGGATATCCTGAATGGTCAGGTCGTAGGCATCGGTGATCCCCCGGGGGAGCAGGCCTGCCAGCTCCGCTCCGGCCAGGCCGGGGGCCAGCCCCTCCTTCGTGGGCAGGGAGGCAATGGTGCCCCCTGTGGTGAGCAGCAAAATCCGACGGGCCATCAGAACTCCTCCGCCAGAGCGTCAGCCCGCTCCATGGCGGCGTTCAGCAGCACCTGCTTGTCATTGCGGATGTCGTCCAGTCCCTCGGCGTCCAGGAAACGCACGTCAGGGATGCCGTACATCACGCCCAGGCCCTTGATATGGGCGGTGGCAATATCCAGGGGCGTACCGGCGTAGTAGCCGCCCCGGGTGGTGATATAGAGCAGCTTGGACGCCTTGCACAGACCCACGCCCTTGCCGTCGGTGTCGTAGCCGAAGGTGATATCGGTAACCGAGATCCGCTCCAGATAAATTTTCAGCGCTGCCGGAAAGGACAGGTCCCAAAAAGGCGCGGCAATGACAATCTTGTCCGCTGCGGCAAACTGCCGGGCCGCCTCAAACATGGGCTGGTCCAGCTGCCCAGCATTCCACAGTTCATCCCGCTCGGCCAGCACTTCGGGATACTGAGGCTGTAATCTATCCGCACAAACATCACGCTCTGTAATCACTGTTTCGGGATGTGCGGCCTGATAACGCGCCAAAAAGCGGCGGGCCAGCTTCAGGGTGCGGGACTTCTCCCCACGCACACAGCTGTTGATAAAAAGCAGATTTTCCATATGCTCACGCTCCCAGTTTTATCTTGCCCTCATGCTATCATATTTTCCTCCGCGGCGCAAGCGGCCTGGTCCAGCCAGTCCAGCAGGCCGTCCACCACCGCCCTGTCGGTCAGATCCAGCTGCTCCGCCTCCATGTGGACCACCCGGTTGCCCTGGCGGAAAATCAGGCCGTTTCCACCGCCCCAGGTATAGCTCCAGGCCTGGTCATAGCCCAGGTCGGTCTCGGTCAGCTCCACCGGGCTGTGGTAGTGGAAATAGCGGTGAAGGCGGTTCTCGTCTCCCTCAATAGCCCGCAGGTCACCGCAAATAGTTCCCACCAGCCAGGAAATCTTGCAGTCATAGGATTCGATCCACAGGTCGCCATTTTCAGAGAACTCCCGGTATTCTGCACTTTGCCCCAGGACGGAGCGCTCTGTGGTCAGCCAACCCTCCTCCAAGTTGTACCGCTTGCTGTTGAAGCCCAGCAGGAAGCTCAGGATGATGGCTGCTCCCAAAAGGATGTACACCAGGGGCACAGCTCCCCGGAAGCGGGCAGCCTTCCGTCCGGGCTCCGGCATAGGCTTTCCCGCCTCCGCCGCCCGGCGGCACTTTTTCCGGTAGCGCACCACACGCATGCCCAGATACAGGTTAACCGCCAGCCAGAGCAGCAGGAGGAGCTGAACCAGCATAGCCCCATTGGAGAAAAACATCTCCCACACCCGGGGCTGATCCAGGAAAAAACGTCCGGCGGCCCAGGCCACCCAGTAGATCACCAGATAGAAAAAGGTGTAGGCCTGATTCCACAGGCTTTTTTTTCAGCACATCCTCCCATTCCAGACTGCCGTCGGTCTGGATGGGCGCCGAGTCGGTATCCGGCTGGGCCTGGAAATAGAACAGGCCGCCCGCCTCGTCCAGCAGATTCCAGCCCGCCTCTTCGCACAGGGCCAGGTAGTCCGTCCGGGCCTGTTCATCCTTCCGGCGAATGGAGGTCCAACGGGCAGGCTCCACCCAGCACCGGCGGGGCTGCTCCGCATGACGGAAAGAGGCGGTGAAGATCCCCAGCTCCGCCAGCTCCCAGCCCTGCTCCGCCAGCTCATCCAGCTCCGCTTGGGCGGCCTTTACGTCCTCGGCGGTGTAGCGGAACCAACGGGTCATCTTCTCCTTCACGCTCCACCCTCCTCCAGCCGGGCCAGAATACCGTCCAGCCACTGCTCGTCTAGCGGCCCCATATCGGTCTGCAGCCACAGGACGGTGCTGCCCCGGTGGATCAGCCAGATATCCTTCACGCATCCCTCCGGGTAGTGGTTCTCAGAGATAGCGTTTCGCACCAGCCACACATCCTCATAGCCGGACAGCTCCCTCTGGTTGGCAATACCCAGTTCCTTCCGATACTGCTCTGTCACCCAGTCGGCCAGCCAGTCCCAGGGAAGCCTCCATACCTGGCTGTCCGCCACGCCATCTATCGAGCCTCCCGCTTTTAACGGCCCAAATTCCCTGCGCTCCGTCCGGGCGGACAACAGGGTGGCTTGGGTTTCCACCACCTCCAGCTCCGCCCGCTCCGGCAGGAGCCCTTCGTCAGCCAGGGGGGGCTTGACACATACCAGCCCCGCCGCTCCGGACAGGGGCAGCAGCCACGCCGCCAGCAGCACTGCCATACAGGCCAGCATATACTTGGCATGCCGGCGCTTGCGCTGATACTCCAGCCTGGGGTCCCCGCCCAGTATAATCAGGCAGGCAATGCTCATGCCGATGAGCCACCCCAGGTTTAGTTCCCCCATCATAGCATCCAGCAGGAAGGCCAGCAGCAGGGGGAGTACGAGCACATAGCCAGCCAGGGTACACAGCCGGGCCAGCAGAACGCTTCTCCGCCCCGGCACCGGGAAGGGCTCTCCTCGGGCGATGGCATGTTTCCACTGGCCCAACCGCAGCAGCAGCCGCCCCGACCACAGCAGGCCCTCCGGAAGCAGCAGAGGCAGCAGCACAAGCACCATGGCCCCCGTGTTGGTATCGGTGAGGAAGGTGAGATAAAACTGCCATTCCAAGCCGCTCAGAAGGCCCAGCAACCCCAGTACTGCCACCATACAAACCACGGTTCCCCAGGCAATCGCCATGCGCCGCAGGGATTTTTTCCGGAACCGCCGGTACTCCAGCTCCCCGTCCGTCTGGATGGGGGCTGATCCGGCCGGGGCCTCGTAGAGGTTCCAATAGCTAAGCTGCCCCACCCGCTGCCAGCCTGCGTCGGCCAGCAGGGTGCGGTAGTCCAGCCCGTCCTCCCGGCTGGGGTCGTACCAGTCGATGCAGTAGCTCACCGGCTCCTCCGCCGGAACAAAGGAAGCCAGCAGACCCAGCCAGAGTTTTTCCAGCCGCCAGCCCTGCTCCGCCTGCCGGTTGAGCGCGGCCTCCGCCGCCTTGATATCCATAACAGGATAGGTAAACAGCATCCACTTGCGTTTCATGTCCCTTCCTCCTCCCGCAAAACAGCCTCCATGTCCGCCGCCTGCTGCCGGATGCGCCGGTATTCCTCCCGCAAGGCCCGGTCCCCCTCCGGGGTGAGCTGGTAGTACTTTCGCTTATCCTCCACCCGGGTGAGAACGATCAGCTTCTCTCCCTCAAACCGCTCCAGCAGGGCGTACAACGTACCCGCCCCAATGTTCACCCGGCCCTTGGTGAGGGCGGTGATGGCCTGCATGATCCCGTAGCCATGGCGCTCCTGCCGCAGGGCCAGCAAGACGTAAAACATCTGCTCCGTCAGGGTCTCCAGCTTTTTGCGAGCCATATCCCTCACCTCCTTCAGATATATCGATGTTCGCTATAATGATAGTATATCAATATTCGATATATGTCAAGTAAAAAAGAGGAGCCTCTTTGGCTCCTCTTACCTTAGTCCTGTTCCGCCAGCATCTGAAACCACTGGCTCTGCACCCCTGCCGCCTTAAAACCCATGGACCGGTACAGCCCAAAGGCGTTTTGGTTATCAGTGGCCACCAGCAGCCTGCACCGCCGGTATCCGGCGTCACGCAGCTGGAACAGCAGGGCAGCCAGCAGGCTCCGGCCCAGCCCCTTGCCCCGGAAATCCTTGCACAGCGCGATTCCCTCCACCTCCGGTAGGTCCTGGGACAGCGCCAGCTCATACACCCCCACGGGTATGTCCCTCCAGTGGACGAAGCCGCACCGGCACTCCTGGGAGAGGGCCCGCTCCAGATCCAGAGGACCGTAGGTCGCGGAATTGGGCATATCGAAAAAGCACTCGTTATGGAGGGTCAGCCACGCCCCGCCTCGGCTCCGCTCCAGGGGGACCAGAGTAACACCTTGGGCCTCTGCCGGAAGTTCCTGGAGCTCCCGCTCCATCCACAGCATGTCCCGGACATGGACCAGACGGCAGCCTCCACGCACGCCCTCCTCCAGAGGGGCGGCGGGGTCGCTGGATGTGACATAGATTTCGGTCGCACCCTGGCCCAGCAGCTCCTCACGGCCCCGCTGCAGGGTTTCGTCCACATCCTCCGCCCGGCAGCGGCGCAGGGCCAGGTAGGCTTTCCCCTTGGCTCCGATCTCGCTGGGGTATAACTGATAAATCGGCCTCATAAACGCCTTCTCCTCTGTGGTTGGTTATAACAAGACCGGAACTGCCGCCCCGATGGTCAGACTGTCCGGCGTTACGGCACATTCCCGGGCCATGATCCGTACCCCGGCCTGGGCGGCCTGCCGCAGCGCGTCGCCAAAGGCGGGATGGGTGCGATCATTGGGGGCGAAGTCTTTCATGCCTGCCATCTGGAGCACAAAGCACACGGCAGCCTCATACCCGTCCGCCTGGCAGCGCGCCAGCTCATTCAGGTGCTTGACACCCCGCTCCGTAGGGGCGTCTGGAAAACAGGCATGGCCGTCCTCCTCCAGGGTGACCCCCTTTACCTCCACAAAGCCCCGGCGTCCGCCCGCCTCCCAATAGAAATCAAAGCGGGAATCCCCCCAAGTGGTCTCCGGCCGCAGAAGGGTAAGTCCCTCCTGGAAGTTCCCCGCCTCCGCCCACTCCCGGAACACATGATTGGGGGCCTGGGCGTCCATATTGACCAGCAGCGTTCCTTTTTCCACAGCGATCAGATCGTACTGGGTTTTGCGGGCGGGGTTGTCGCTTTTCTCCAGGTAGACTGTCGCCCCTGGTATCAGCAGTTCCCGGCAGCGGCCGGTATTTTTAACATGGACCACCTCGGTGCGCCCGTCCAGCTCCACATGGGCGATAAACCGGTTGGGACGGGATAAAAAACGACCCTTTTCAATCCGTTGGTATTGCATTTCTTCTCTCCTGCCTGTATCCTGTTAAAGTGAGTATACCATTGGACGGTCTTCCCCGCAAGCCGTCTGTCAGGAGGTTTTTCCATGCATATTCCCACCTGCGGAACCGCTGAGCAGTCTGTTTTACCCTTTGCTCAGGCTCTAGAGGAGGCCCGCCTCCCCAACCCCGACTATGATGCGGCCCACTGGCTGTTTGTACCCAACTTTTACTGCGATTACCGTTACATCCTGGGCACCGCCGGGGAGCGGCCCCTGATCTGTGTGGGCATCAACCCGTCCACAGCCGCGCCCAACAACCTGGACAATACGCTGAAATCGGTGGAGCGCATTGCCCTGGGCAACGGATATGACAGCTTTATCATGTTCAACGTCTACGCCCAGCGGGCCACCCGGCCGGACGATATGGAAACGGCGTGCAACCCTGTCCTCCACCAGGAGAATATGGCTGCCTTCCGCTGGGCCCTGGAGCAAACCAGAACCGGGACTCCCGCCGTCTGGGCGGCCTGGGGCGCGATCATCGAGAAGCGGCCCTATCTGCCCACCTGCCTGACCGATATGGTGCGCATCGGCAATGAGCTGGGCGCCACCTGGTACTCCGCCGGGCCGTTCTCCAAAAAGGGGCACCCCCATCACCCGCTCTACCTCAGGAAGGACAGCACTTTGGATATCTTTGATGTATCAAACTACCTCAACACTTGTTTTTAGCCGCCCCAAGCAGTTAAAAACAGCAAAAGACGGACAGTTTTCACTGTCCGTCTTTTGTGTTGGCGTTACCTATCTTCCCGGTCCGTCTCCAGACAAGTATTTTCGGCGC
>ERZ1643246.1752-NODE-1752-length-22725-cov-33.652713_pt1 | contig 22725 bp, 12 predicted proteins | sample MGYA00579265_ERZ1643246 | MGnify/ENA primary metagenome ERZ1643246 (study PRJEB29033, sample SAMEA4952261) | chicken gut metagenome | biome: Broiler Chicken; feature: Gastrointestinal Tract; material: Caecum | place: Ireland | collected 2018 | study: Broiler...
GCCGCCATTGTCACCGCGTCAGTGGCCTTGTTGATGATGAACTTCTCCCGCTCCGGCCGGACGGTGGATGAATCCCGCACCTGGCTCAAGCGTATCGTCATCACATGGGCCGTGTTGAACGGGTTGGGGTTCATTATGAGTTACATCACCCCGTTCTTCTCCGGCGGCCAGTGGACGCCGTAACCGCCTATGGGCATCTTAGACGGCATCGTAGAGTGGATTGCGGAACAGATCATGTACGGCCTGGACTTGATCAACACATCAGTTTTGGGCGCCCTGGGCTGTGACATGAGCGTGTTCCTGCGGTATTTCCCGGCGGCGAGTACAATGTATGACATTTTTGTGGCCCTTGCCATCGGCCTGATCCTGCTGCTATGGGTCTGGAATCTCTTTCGGAATTTCGGTTTGGGCCTGGGCTCCGAGGCAGAGGATCCGGTCAAACTGAGTATCCGCTCTATCCTGTTTATCGCGCTGGCCTGGTACGCGGACGAGATCGTTAACACTGCCCTTCAAATCGGCGGCACCCCCTACAACTGGATCTTATCCGCCGCGCTTCCCAGCCTGGACTTCGCCAGCTTTAATTCGGTGATGCTTACCATCATCGGCGTGGTGGCAAACGGGGCGGTGGCGCTGATCGTGCTGATCCTGACCCTGATATTGGCGTGGAACTATCTGAAACTGCTGCTTGAGGCGGCAGAACGCTATGTGCTGCTGGGCGTCCTGGTCTTCACCGCGCCGGTAGCTTTCGCTATGGGGGCGTCACAATCCACCTCCAACATCTTCAAAAGCTGGTGCCGTATGTTCGGCGGCCAGCTTTTTTTGCTGTTGATGAACGCCTGGTGCCTGCGCCTGTTCATCAGCATGGTCGGCGCCTTCATCGCCAACCCACTTTCCATCTGAGGAGGGCTTACCACGAAACGAAGTGTCAGAATTTCCACTGTGTTCATGCTTATACTCTTACTCATCACCGTTCTCACGGTTCCTGCCTTCGCCATCACAGAGGCGGAAGTAGAGGCCCAAGTCAGCGCCACAAGCAGAGAGACGGTGACAGGCAATGTGTTGATCTGGTTCCTGTGCGCGATTGGATTTTTGAAGGTCTCTCAGAAAATTGACAGTTTCATGGCGAGCCTGGGCGTCAATGTGGGGCATACCGGCGGCTCCATGCTGGCGGAGGCCATGATCGCCACCCGGGGCGTTGCCAAAATCGCCGGCGCTTTTGGCGGCGGAGTACGCCATTCAGGCGGCGGTTCTTTGGGCGGCGCATCCCCCGGGACCAGTGGCCCCTTTGGCGGCTTTCTGAAAGGCGGCCTTGCCGGCGTAGTCAGCCGCAAGGTCACGAGCGACGCCGTAAAAACGGCCACAACATCAGCTTCCTCTGTGAATACTGTCAAGTCTACAGCAACAGAGGCCGCTTCCCAATCCAGAACGATCAGAGAACAGCAAGCCAGCACTGCCCACAAAGCAGATACACAAACTGTGACGCATCAGGAAACCCAGACGGCATCTGCACACTCCGCTTCTGCTGAACGTATTGCCCAGACGGCAGCCACACACTCCACGTCTACTGAGATTATTGCCCAGACGGCAGCCACACGCTCCACGTCTACTGATGAGCTTATTGCTCAGACGGCAGCTGCGCACTCATCTACCGAGACGATTACCCAGACAGCCCAGCAAACGGAGATGTCCGCCGCTCAGATTTTTCAGCAGGCGGAGCACACCGCGCAGCAGTCGAACACACAGACTACATCACAGGCGTCCCACACGACCTCTACGGTCACGCAGGCAGACAAGCGAACGGCCGCCCCTGGCTTCAAGGGTGTTGGCCTGGGCGGCGCCATCTTCGCAAAGTCCCTGTTGTCAGGCGGCAGTTTTGCCAATGACATCATCGGAACGGTCGCCAAGGGCGATATACGCTCCACCGGCTCCATCACCGGGGACTTGGCCGCCCAATCCCTGCATTCCTATCTTGGCTATGCCGGAGAAGGGGCTTCTGACAAACCGCCTCTCACTTTTTCTAATGTGGAGATCGGCGGCGGGAGGATCACCGGCATGGTGTCAAGACCGGATATGTCCGAGCCAATAGCCTTTGGTATGTACCATGCGAACCAGTACGCGGAACCCAAGGGAGATTTCTCCAAGATCCGAACCGTGGACGGCGCACTCTGGTACACGCAGCTTGCCCAGGACGCTATGGAGCGTAAGCCCTATAAGGCCCCGGATGATACGGTGGCCTATCAAGAGAGCATCGTGAAACGTCTGCCGGATCCTCCAAAACGCAAAGATCGGATGTAAGGAGCAGTCTATGAGAAATGAAGAACGGGACGTCTATGTGATCCCGCCCAATTTCATTGAGGGCGGGACGCTCCTGGGCGGGATGTTCAAGACCCGTAACGTCATCGAGGCTGGTGTCCTGGGACTTCTTGTGGGCCTGCCCGTCCTCAATTTAAGTTTTTCCCTCACCATAAAGGTCATTATCCTGTGCCTGACGGCCCTGCCCCTGGTGCTGGTCGCCCTCATCGGCATTGCCGGCAGCAGTTTGTCCGCCTTTATCCTACAGTTCTTCCGTTTCCTGCGCAACCGCAGGATCCTCACCCGGGAACCGCAGAAGGACAATGGAGAGCCAAAAAAGTCAATCCTCCCAAACTGGCTTCGTAAAAGGCGCCCTGGGCAGGAAAACAAGGAGCGGGAGCCGATGCCTGCCAGCCGCAGCAGCCTCCGGTTTGACAGGAAAGAGCGCAAGGTCACCCAGCACAAGACATTTCTTCCCACGGAGGAAACGGTAAGGCCCCTCAACCCCTTAGCGGACTACGTTCCCATCGAAAAAATCGAGAACGGAGTGATCTACACCAGAGATCACCGCTATGTGAAGGTCGTGGAGGTCGTTCCAGTCAATTTTCTGCTCCGCAGCGCCCAGGAACAGCGTGGTATCATCTATTCCTTTATCAGCTACCTGAAAATCGCCCCGGTCAAGGTGCAGTTCAAGGTACTGACCAAGCGCGCGGATATCGACCGTCATGTGGAGACCGTGCGAAAGGAACTGGAGCGGGAAACAGACCCTCACTGCCGGATGCTGCAGGAGGACTATCTGCGGCTGATCCAGCAGCTTGGCTCCCGGGAGGCCATTACACGACGGTTCTTTCTGATCTTTGAACATGAGGAACTGCCGGGCACCCGCCGCGGCCACGAGGAAGAGGAGGCCATCGCGTCCCTTCAAACCGCGGCTCGGACAGCGGCCAACTACCTGCGGCAATGCGGGAACACGGTGATCCTGCCGGAAAATGAGGATGAAGCAGCCTGTGAGATTCTATACAACATCCTCTGCCGCAGGGAGAGCAACGAGCAGCCCTTTCCTCAGAAGCTGAAGAGTGTGCTGACGGAGTATCTGGCCGCCGGGCGCTCCCTGGACAATATCCCAACCAATGAGTTTTACGCCCCCAGTCAAATCGACCTCTCCCATGAGCGGTACGTCTGCATCGACGGCATCTACTACGCCTATCTGCTGGTGCCATCAGACGGATATAAATCGCAGGTACCCGCCGGTTGGCTCAGCCTGATCGTCAATGCCGGGGACGGTATCGACCTGGATATGTTCCTTTCCCGCCAGCCCAAAGACCGCATGATCCGCAAACTGGGCCAGCAGCTCCGCATCAACCGCAGCAAGATCAAGGAGGCCAGCGATACCAACACCGACTTTGACGATCTGGATGGCGCCATTCGCAGCGGCTACTTCCTCAAAGACGGACTCAGCAACAACGAGGATTTCTACTACCTGAACCTGCTTATCACCATCACTGCCGCCAGCGTGGATGAATTGGAGTGGAAATGCGCGGAGATGAAAAAGCTCCTGCTGTCCCAGGATATGGATGTCCAGCCCTGTTCCTTCTGTCAGGAACAGGCTTTTTTATCGTCCCTGCCCCTGGTCAGCCTGGAGCGCAGCCTCTTTGAACGGTCCAAGCGCAATGTGCTGACCCTGGGCGCGGCCAGCTGCTACCCCTTCACCAGTTATGAGATGAGCGATGATAACGGCATCCTCCTGGGCGTCAACAAGCACAACAACTCCCTCATCATTGTAGACATCTTCGACAGCCGGGTCTATAAGAACGCCAACATAGCGATTCTGGGCACCAGCGGCGCGGGCAAAAGTTTTTCCATGCAGCTCATGGCCACCCGGATGCGGCGCAAGGGCATCCAGGTCTTTATTGTGGCTCCACTGAAGGGCCATGAGTTCCACCGGGCCTGTTCCAACATTGGCGGCGAGTTCATCCAGATCTCCCCGGCTTCCCGGAACTGTATCAATGTTATGGCCATCCGCAAGGTGGACCGCTCCGTGGATGAAATGCTGGACGGCCCCGGTGTGGAGAAATCTCTGCTGGCTGCGAAGATCCAGCGGCTCCACATCTTTTTCTCCCTGCTGATCCCCGACATGAACCATGAGGAGCGGCAGCTTTTGGACGACGCCCTGATCCGCACCTACGCACGGCTGGGGATCACCCACGACAACAGCACGCTGGATGACCCGGATCACCCGGGCCAATACCGGACGATGCCGGTGCTGGGGGATCTGTACGAGGTCTTAAAGGAATCCCCAGACACCAAGCGGCTTGCCAATATTCTCAACCGTCTGGTCAACGGCTCCGCCCGAACCTTCAATCAGCAGACCAATGTGTCTCTGGACAACAAGTACACCGTCCTTGATATATCCGAGCTGACCGGCGACCTGCTGACGGTGGGGATGTTCGTGGCGCTGGATTTCGTCTGGGACAAAGCCAAGGAGAACCGGACGGAGGAAAAGGCCATTTTTATCGACGAGTGCTGGCAGCTCATCGGCGCCAACAGCAACCGCCTGGCCGCAGAATTTGTCCTGGAGATTTTTAAGATCATCCGCGGCTACGGCGGGTCGGCCATCTGCGCCACCCAGGACATCAATGACTTCTTCGCTCTGGAGGACGGTAAGTATGGCAAGGGCATCATCAACAACGCCAAGACAAAGATCCTGCTCAATCTGGAGGAGGAAGAGGCCCGGCGCGTCCAGTCTATCCTCCATCTCTCTGAGGCGGAGGTTATGGAGATCACCCACTTTGAACGGGGCAGCGGCCTCATCAGCACCAATAACAACAATGTGACGGTGGAAATCAAGTGCAGCCAGTTGGAGAAAGAACTGATTACCACCGACCGCCGGGAACTGCGGGAGCTGCTGGGGCGTGAGAGCTGATACGGCTGTATGACGGCCCTTATGCGTCAAATCCCCGTGAGCGTCTTTAAGATGGCGTTTTGACGGAAATGCCCTGGCAGGTATACGTCTTTATGACGGCGGGATTACGTCCGGGAGGTAACACAAGATGAAAACACGAGCGGAATTATATGGTCAGGAAGCCAAAAGTCTGCTGCGGGACATTACTATGTACCGCGCGCTGACGGAGGAACAGGTGCTGCGGCTTTATCCCGGCAAGCGGGAGACGGTCAGGAACCTGTTGTCTTATCTCACGAAGCAGAACCGCATCTACTATGTTGACGGTCTGTACTGTCCGGCGCCGGAGTGCGCCGAGGATGTTGACTGCGGCCTTCTGGCTGCGGTCTGGGTGCTGGTGGATTTCATTGACCGGGTGGAGTACCACTCGGTTGCGGAATATCCCGCCAAGATCATCTTTTTCGCTGATGGAGAGATCTATGAGATCGTCCACGCGGCCCAGGGGAAGGACACCCTTGTGTCTTATGTCCTATCCTCCGCTGGGGAGCACCCCTCCAGATACCTGGTGCTGGTGGATGATCCCGGACAGATCGAACAGCTTCAGATCCCCCATGCAAGCGGCTACTGTACGGTGTCCCCGGAGGGGGATGTTCACTACTACCAAAAGGAATAAAGGAGGAGGAAATTTGGAACGAGCGGTCCTATCGCATCGCATTACATCGATTTTATCAGACATTTCCAGGCTCACCAATGCGCTGTACGCGCTCAACACCACCGATATCCAGCGTTATCCCGATAACTATGAAGTGCTGTCCACGGACGCGGCGCTTCGGGCGGAGCGGATCGCCTGCCGCCTGCGGCATCTGCTCTACGCCACCACCAGCGTCACACGGGACGAATACCTGACCTCGGCCGCCGTCATGCAGGGCATTGAAATTCGGTCTGAGGGCGGCATTTTGGAGATCACACTGCCCTGCCTGCACCCCAAACGAAAGCAGAGGCAGAGTACGGAATACCTCCTGGATCCCTTCACCGCCGCCCTCAGCCAGTATGCCAAAAGCAACCCCATGCCCCGGCTGCGCCATTGCGTCGTGTGTTTCTCTCTGGTCTACAACCGGGATCTGCCGGAGCGGCGCGTTCGGGACTACGACAATCTGGAGCTCAAGCAGTTTCTGGATGTGGCGGCGTCCTTTCTGCTCACGGATGACAGCGGCCTGCTGTGCGACGCCTATCACACCACGGAGCTGGGGGACACGGACTGTACCCGCATCTCCATCATGGACAGCGCCCGGTTTCCCGACTGGCTGGAGAAGAAGCAGGCGGCCCTGCGATCTATCACGGAATTATAGTCCGAAAGGCCCCCAAAACCATATCCCATTTCGGCCTGTTTTCCCCTCTCAGTTTTGGGATATACGCGGCGGAGCTGAAAAGCCCCGCATACCAACGCTCTCGCGGACATGGGGTGGACGGAAAAACGCCCAGGTTAAGAACACCCTGGGCGTAAAATCGGCAGCGGGGGGGCGGTGTGCATGACCAGGCGAAAGGGGCCTCTGCCATCACCCAATACGTTTCCTGAGCTGCTGCTGACCATCATTGCTCTGTCCGGTGAGGTGCCGTCTGCGCTGGTGAGCCGACTCCCAGGCTCCGACAGTTACAAGGCGTATGCCATTAAAATTCTCAAGCGGGAAAAACTCCTTCGCACCTACTACCACGATGGACTTCGCGGCCTGCGTCTGACCACCACCGCGAAAAGGCTTTTGGCTGCGGGACAACCGGACAGATACCGCCCCCTCTTTACCGGCGATACCGCCACCAACGCGCCAAAATACTCTGTCCCACACCGCCTGCGCCTTCACCGGATGGCCGAGGTGCTGGTCGCAGCATACAACGCGGGCCTTCTGACCTTCCCATGGGAAAAGCCGCCTGTCTTTCAGACAGAACCGAGCGATACCAACTTATATATCGGCCCGGCCTACTACAGCTCCAGAGAGGTGAAGGAGATTGGCGCACAGGCGACTATGATCCGCGGCTCCCGCTCTACCGGCATCCTGCTTTGTGACGGCGGCATCTACGCCGTCTATAACACCGCCAGCGCCCGGATGAAGTGGGAGTACAAGGCCGAGGTGCGGCTCAAGGCCATGATACAGACAGACCTGTGCCACGGCCGGCTGGCGCGTTGGTTCATGGATTCACCCCCGGGCGCCATCGTCTTTGGAGATGGTATGGACCAGTTGGAGCACCTGATGGGCCCAGGCAGCAAGGAGACCAGAAATTATCTTATCATGGACGGAACCTTCCGCTGTTTCCATTATCTGACCCTCGATCACCGGGGGGAGGTATTGCTGAGGCTCTTATGCGACCCGGAGCGGAAAGCGGAACTGGATGAGATCCTTTCGCAGGATCTGTCCAAAGGCAGCACCAACTGGCTCATTGAGCATGACGCCATAGACGAACATGGATGTCCGGTGCTGTTCGGCTACACCTGCGATATGCCCCGCATCCGGCGCTTTGACGATGCCCTCGGCCTACACGGGCTGACCGGCACGCTCTACTGCTTTGATTTCCAGGAGCCGGCCCTGCGCCGGGTCTGCGGATCGAGGGTCGCGCTTCAGTGCATTGATTTTGACGCATTTGAAGGGAGTGTTTTCCATATCCCGCAAACAACTGATTAAGGCGCTGGCTGCCCTGCCCTTTGCTATCGCGGCGCTGCTCTACGGGGGCGGATACATCGGCCAGTTCCTTTATAACCACCATGTCTGGCAGCAGGCCGGCGGCACCCTGTACAGCGGGACGTCGCCGGAGTTCCCAGATCCCGGTTTTCTGCCCTGCGTCCTGGCGGCTTTCCGATTCCCATACGGGCTGTATGGAGTGGGGATCTGCGTCGCGGTCATCGGTATTCTCGTTTTCATGGTCATGCGCATGGGCTACAGCGAGACCGGCGAATATGACCGGGACCGCAACCTCGTTTATTCAAACAAGGGCACCTACGGGACGGCCGGCTTCATGACCAAAAAGGAGATGAAAGGGGTCCTCGATCTGGTACCTGACATTCGTAAGCACCATGGCATCATCTTAGGCGAACTGGACGGCCAGGTGCTCTGCGTCCCGGAGGATACCCGGTTCAACGGCAATATCGCCGTGTATGGGGCCTCCGGCTCCAAAAAGACCAGGGCCTTCTGCGTCAATATGATCCTGCAGTGCGCGGCGAGGAGATCCAGTCTGGTCATCACAGATCCAAAATCTGAGCTGTACGAAAAGACCAGCGAATACCTGCGTAATAAAGGGTACACCGTCCGCGTGTTCAACCTGGTGACACCCTCCGCCTCGGACTCCTGGAACTGCCTGGCGGAGATTGAGGGCAAGGAACTGATGGCCCAGTTGTTCTGTGATGTTGTCATAAAGAATACCGGCAGTGAGAAGGGCGACCACTTCTGGGACAACGCCGAACTCAATCTGCTCAAGGCGCTGGTGCTGTACGTCAGCAACAACTACCCTCCGGAAAAACAGAACATCGGCGAAGTTTACCAGCTGCTTGCTATGAGCAGTGAGAAGGAACTGAACGCCCTGTTTGACGTCCTGCCGGTGAGCCATCCGGCCAAGGCGCCCTACAGCATCTTCAAGCAGTCCTCGGAGAGTGTCCGGGGTGGCGTCATCATCGGTTTAGGCAGCCGATTGCAGGTGTTTCAGAACCAGGATATCCGCAACATCACCGCCTACGATGAGATCGACTTGGAATTGCCGGGTCAGCAGCCCTGTGCCTATTACTGCATCACCAGCGACCAGGATTCCACTTTTGATTTTCTCTCATCCCTGTTCCTGTCCTTTATTTTCATCAAGCTGGTACGCTATGCGGACGAGCAATGCCCCAATGGGGAGTTGCCCGTCCCCGTCCATGTTTTGGGGGAAGAACTGTGTGCCACGGGGGTGATCCCAGATCTGTCCCGGAAAATCTCCGTGATCAGATCCCGCCGCGTCAGTCTTTCGGCTGTGTTTCAAAATTTGGCGGGCCTGCAAAACCGGTATCCCTATAACCAGTGGCAGGAAATCCTGGGCAACTGTGATGTCCAACTGTTCCTCGGCTGTACCGATGCGCTTACCGCCCAGTTTATCTCAGACCGCACAGGCGAGGCCAGCATCAGCGTCACCAGCAAGGCCAAGCAGCTGGGCACCTGGCGCATCTCGAATTATACCCCGGAGTACCGGGAGACCAGCGGCGTGGGCCGCCGGAAACTGATGACGATGGATGAAGTCCTGCGGATGGACACCGACAAGGCGCTGGTGATCATCCGCGGCAAAAATGTGCTGGAGGTGGATAAGTACGACTATTCCAAACACCCAGAGGCGAAGAAACTGCGGCCCAGCAAGGCCGCCGCCCATATCCCCGCATGGCGTGAGGAACCGCCAGAGACGGCCTGTACCTCCCCAACGCCTGCCCAGAAGCCGGCCCGCAAGAAAAAAGCGGCGTCGAAAGCTTCAAAGGTGGCAGAACCCGCAGAGGCCAGAGGACACACCCCCGCGGCACAGGCCATCCCGGCAGCGGAGGCGAACCCGCCCGGCGGTAAGCCGGCGCTCAAGCCCAAAATCATAGCCGCAACCAAAGAATCCATCTTGTCAAAACCGAATGTGAAAAAGGAGGAATAATTTTTATGCCAAGGAAGAAAATCGCTGCCCCTGAACCTAATGAGCAAGAGCTCATGGAACAGGCCGTGGATGCCATGGAAGGCGCTGCGGCCGAAGAAACTGACCATGACGGCACCCCCAGCGAGGAGACACTTGCTCAAATGGAGCGGGAATATCTCGCATCCTCGGCTGATGGGGCTGTGCCCCCGGAGGACGGCTCCGATGCTCCCATCGATGATAACGTCGGTGACGGCGACAACCCTCCCTCCAACGAGGATATGTCTGGCAGCGGTGAGCCGACCTATGAGGAGCAGGCAGCCTCTGAACCTGATGGATCCACCCCAGAAGAGAAACCACAAGGCGCTTTGCCTGTTAATGCTGACGCCGGAGGGGGAGAACCTCCCGCAGGCAGTCCAGTGGGCGAAGAGAATGAGGTGTCCGGTGACTATGCCGCCCTCCTGAAAGAACTGGGTGAAGCCGGGGCGGAGGACACAGGGGAAACGCCGCTGCTTTCCGATTCAGAGGCGCCCGGCGAGGCCGGCGTGGCTGACGCCCCATCGGCCTTCTCCGATGGAGGCAGTGATCCTGATGGAAGCGACCTGCCTGGCGAAAGCATGGAGAGACAATCTGAACCGGAGCGCCGCACACCCTCCACCCGCCGCGGGGAACGGACATCGCCCATCACTGCCGCGGCAAACCGCCGCCGGGAACGGGTTCTGACCATCGACGCCCGGGATGAGATCCAGACCGATGAAGACCGGGAGGCCATCATCTGGCACGACATCCAGAACTCCCACCGCACCCGGCGCATCCTAACCGGGATGCTGGACGGCGTGGAAAAGACGGAATCCGGCCTGACCCTTGCCGTGGTCAACTACCGGGGCTTCCGGGTGGCCATCCCCGTTAAGGAGATGATGCTCTACACCGGAAAGACGCCCTCCGGCCGGGAGTACCTGGAGCTGATGGATCAGCTCAACCGCATCCTCAACGCAAGGCTGGGTTCGGAGATCGACTTCATTGTGAAAGGCTATGACAACGAGACCCGCAGCGTGGTGGGCAGCCGCCGGGAGGCCATGCTCCGGAAACGGCAGACCTTCTACTTTGATACCGATGAATTGGGTGAGCATCTGATCTACGAGGGCCGGGTTGTCCAGGCCCGCGTGGTAGCGGTGGCCGAGAAAATCATCCGGGTGGAAGTATTCGGCGTAGAGACCTCCATCGTAGCCCGGGGCCTGTCCTGGGAGTGGATCGGCAACGCCCGGGACCACTTCAATGTGGGCGACCGCATCCTGGTCCGGGTGCTGAAGATCAACCGCACCGATGTGGAACATCTGACCATCCGGGTGGACGCGCGCAGTGTGTCCGCCACCAACAGCCATGACAACCTGAAAAAGTGTTTGCCCCAATGCCGGTACGCGGGGCGGGTCACCGACGTCAGGAATGGCGTCGTTTTTATCCGCCTCAACAATGGCGTCAACGCCATCGCCCACTCCTGCTACGACACCCGCTATCCCGGCAAAAAGGACGACGTCAGCTTCGCGGTGACCCGGATCGATGAAGAGCAGGGTGTCGCCATCGGCATCATCACCCGGATCATCAAACAAAATCTGTAAAGAAGGAGCGGCCTGCTATGAAGCATATCAGACATCTGGCGCTGTGCCTGCTGCTTGCCCTGTCCCTGACGACCAGCGCCTTTGCCGCCGAAGTGCCGGAGGAATTGGTGGTAGAAAACCTGAATGGGCAGCAGCGCGTGGTCAAGACCTATGTGCTCCCGCCGGAGGTCGACCCAGAAACCCTGAAGGAGCCGCCCTTTGACTATGATGGCTTTACCTACACCTGGGCCTATACCACCAAGGAGGAGCAGCCCTTTCTGGACGCCAAGACCGTGACGGAGACGGTGACGGTAGAGACCTCCAGTGACAATCTCACCGACATCCTGGCGGCGCTGGCGCCCAACATCCCCTATGACGATGGGGAGTATGTGGGCGAACTGGCGTTGGATCACACCACACTGACCACTGTGGCGGCGGGATACACCACCAAGTACGGCACGGTCTCTGAGACCAAGGTGATCTCCAACCTGGACCGCAACGACATGTCCTACGTCCCGGCCACAACCGTGAAAAACGGCAGGACGCTGTCTCTGGCCGGCGTGGAGTGGCAGGTGACCGGGACCGACCTTGTGGGCGAAACGCTCTCTCCCTCCTCCTGGCAGGCGGTAGCCACCTATACCGCCTCTACCAGCTGGCAGGCCGCAACCGGCTATGTGACCACGGCGGAGTATCACGGCGAGGTGGTCTCCGAAGGAATTGAGAGTGTGACCTATACCGTGGTCTACACTGGCGCGGAGACTGTGCCGGCGGAGGGGGGAAATTCGTCCTCCAGCGGCACAAATCCTTTAGCCGGTCTTGCCGGCTCCCCGCTGCTGGCCATTGGCGGTTTTATGCTGCTGGCCCTGGCCGCCGGTTTCGGCGTTCTTCTCTTTATGCGCCGCAAAAATGTATATGTCTACATTCCAGGCGACAGGCCCCGCGACTACAAGCTGATCGCCAAGTTCCGGGCGGACGAGAAGTACCCCAGCATCGACCTGCGGAAAGCAGAGCCCTACCCCACTGGCGTGGTAGCCGTCGAGGTCAAACGCCCGCTGGCGAAGGAACTTGTTGGCCAGAACTTCACTGTGCAGTGTCAGGAGGGTGATTACGTCTATGCAATCCACCGAGGGGATGGGGATGACTGGCATGAATTCAATGTGGACACCTTGACGCCCATCACTTAGAAAATAGGAGGACATGATGAAAAAACGCTTATCCATACCCCTGCTGACCGCCGCCATGCTCTCCATGATGACGGTGGGTGCCCAGGCCGCCGACTACGATTTTGTTACCGACGGTACACCGGAATACTATGATTCCACATCCTATGAGGAGGTCTACGGCTCCCGGTATAACTACGGCGGCCCCAACGTGGTGGACTACCAAGTGCCGGAACTGGAGTACGACGTTCTCTCCACTACCCAGACCGGCATTATGGAAAAGATCCCCCTGCCCGGCCTGCAGGCCACGGTGGCCACCGGCAGCGGAACCGGCGGCTACGGGATCAACAGCAGCGGCGGGAGTGCGGTCATCCTGCCGGGGATTGAAAATACCGGTTCCCTGATCCCTGGTGTCCCGGAGCTGCCCGCTTTCCCTCAGTATACGGAGTTGACCGATGACTTCCTGCTCTCCAATGGAGCCATTGGCAAGGTATCTATCCCCGCCATCGGCGTGAAAGACTACTACCTCTGGCAGGGGGAGACTGCCGCCAGCATGAACAAGGGTCTGGGCCACTTCACCAGCACCAGCGTCTGGGATGGCAATGTAGGGCTCTGCGGGCACAACCGCAGAGCGAAATATGTCATCGGAGGCATCAAGGATCTGGAAGCCGGCGACACTGTCACCTACACCACCTCCGCTGGCACCCGAACCTATGAGGTGGAGACCGTCCGGAAAATTGCCAGCAACGACTGGAGTTATCTGGAACCCACTTCAGATAACCGGATCACCATGATCACCTGTGTGTCTGGCGATTATAGTGTGAGATGGATGGTACAGGCGGTTGAGACCAACTGAGCGGAAAATTTTTTGTCCTGTTGCAAATAGACAGCCTAATCCCGTATTATAGAAATAGAAGTACCGCGAAAATGTACGGAGGAGGAACTGCTTATGATCAGCAGGAAAGTGGCCGCTCTATTTCTTATCACTGCTATGCTGGGTGGGATTATGCCTTCCGCGTCGGCTATGGGCATGCCCGCAAAAGAACAGGCCGCCGCATATCTTGTTGAGCGCGGGATTCTGGCCGGCGATGAGAACGGGGATCTGCGCCTGGATGCGGAGCTGACCCGGGCGCAGCTGGCTGTGGTGCTGACCCGGCTCCACGGCGATCCCACGCAGGTGGAGAAGAACCGGACGTTCTATACGATCCAGTGCGGGTTTCCCGATGTCCCCGACTGGGCCAAGCAGTATGCCGGCTACTGTGCCTACTACGGACTCATGGCCGGCTACGACACAGGCGCCTTTGGCGCGGACGACTGCGTGACCCCGCAGGCGGCTTGCACGGTGGCGCTGCGGTATCTGGACCTGCCGGGCGCGGCCTGGGACTACTCCACTGCGGTCAAGTCCGCCCTGGACCTGGGGCTGATAACACCAGAGGCCGCATCTGAAGCTGAGATTACCCAGGGAGACCTGGCCGTTCTGCTCTATCGCGCTATGGAGATGGAGGAAGCGGTTCCGGAGGAGCACGTGGCTGGCCCACAGACTGGAAGCGCAAGCGCTGCCGGTTCTCCGGACAGCGTTACGCAAGGAACCGGGGACGGGTATCTGACAAACGGTAAGCCTGTTACAGAAGAGAATGTGTTGGAGCTGCTGCACCAGTTGGAGCAGGACTGGCCCACAGGGACGGTCTGGGGCACCCATAATACCCCGGGCACGCACAAAAATGAAGTGCCCTGCACCGCAGCCAGAAAAATCATGCACGAGTATCCTGTCAGCGAATACTACGGCTGTGGCGGCTACGCGGCCATGATCAGCTCCTTGGTCTTCGGTGACGCATCCAATCCCGGGCGGCGTGTGGAGGACCTGTCCCAGATCCGGCCGGGTGATATTATCTTCCGGGTCCGCAATGACAATGGGAAGGTGTGGCATGTGCTTATCGCCCTGGAGACACCAAATGAGATCCACGCGTTCCACGTCACCGACGGCAATAATGGTGAGGCCGTAGATTGGCCCGACTCGCAAAGTCCATATCCACACAATAACCTGGACAGCTACGGGGAGGATAAGACCTATCATCTGGAAGCCTGGACCCGGTATCCGGAATATGTTCCCTGTACTGGAGAAAGTAAAAATATATGGCTGGCTGATATCAGCTGACCTCGGACCTAATGTGGATCCCATCATCAAGGATCGCGCAGATTTGCGTGATCCTTTTTTGATGCCAAAATTCAAAAAGGAGGAACCCCATGATCAAACAAATCAAAGGCCGTTGGAAACGGGCGGTCTCCAGCCTCATGGCACTGGTCATAGCGGCTGGACTGCTTCCAGGAAGCGCCTTTGCGGCGGAACCGCCGGACCCTGTCCACAAAGAGACGGCCTATGCTCCCACCGGGAGCTTTGAGCTGAACGTCGCCGGCGCCACTGCCTGGGCCGGCGGCGAAGACGCTTTGACTGTCTACGCCACGGAGTCCGGGACTACCCAAGCAGCCTCTATCCCCGCAGATGTCCCCTTTGTCCTCCTGGAGGAAGGCGAAACGCGCCTGAAGATCGGATACAACGAAGGCGGATGGACCGGGGGCGCCCTGGAGGATACCGGCTGGGTGGACAAGGCGGATGTCCTGGTCAATCTGCCTGATCTGCTCCCCAGCATCGCCTATGTCCGGGAGGATGCGGAGCCGCAGTTCAGCTCCCGCCTGACCCGGTTTGAGTATGTGATCCCCGCCCCTTACACGGAGGCGGAGCGGCTGGCCCAGCTTCAGGCGGAGGCCATGGATGGCGAGGAGACTCTGGTACTGCGCATGGAGGGGCAGACCGTCACCATTACCCGCGGCGTGGGTGAGCCGGCCAGTCTGGAGGAATACAGCCTGGACGGCGAGACCTACCAGAAATACAATCAATGGACCGGTAGCTCGGTGGACAGCGGCATCTCCGCCTACCATCTACCCTATGAAGTAACCAGGGCGTACAGCGCCGATCCCAGCGTCACCCTGGGGATGTTCGCGCCCCAGCAGCCCCAGCCCAACCGGGCCCCGGCCAATGCCGCGTCTTCCAGCAACGGCGATGTGGGGGCCTACAATCCCGGCAGCCCCGGCGGCAAGAAACCCAGCACCACAAATGTGGCCTGGTCTATCAATCCGGAGCGGACATTCCTCCGATTCACGTTGATCGAGTTCCCACAGGGCGTAGTCACCGACCTGGGCTCCCAGAATTGGGACGCCTGGCGCGTAGTAGGCACTCCTCTCAATGTAGTGTGGGGCGACGGCTGGTCTGGGGAACTGTGCCGAAGCGACATCGTCTGGTACAACTCCAATGCCATGCAGTACAACACCATGGGTGCCGATGCTCCCAGCCTCATGGGCACGTCTATTGAGAACCATGGCATCTATTCCTATGACGCCAGCGTTGGTCATAACCAGCGGCGGGTGGCCACTGCAGATGAATTCCAAGCGGAGACGGGCATCTCGGATCAACAGAAAGAGCAGATGTTCCACCTCTACTCGGATGCCTGGTCCACCGGCTGGGTCAACGGCGACTATACCTCCATGTGGGGGACCGAGGCCCAGCCTGTCACGCCCGGTAATGTTTATCAAGTCTACAAGGCAAATGACGCGTTTATTTACCTTCTGGGCCGTCTGACAGAGACTGGCGACGGCACCGGCGGGACGATCCCTGGCTGGAGCGAGGATGAAGCTCTGCAAAAGTGGTCTGAGTACGTCCAGGATGAGAACGGCAACCTGCGCACCAAATACCGGATCATCGTGGAGACCGGCATGGTACTCTCCGACCCAGACGGCGTCCGCCGGGGGATGACCCTCCGGGACATGATGGCCTACTCCCTCTACAACAACGAGCCCCAAGAGCGGTACAACCTCATTTGGGACCAGTCCTCCACCACTGTCAATATGTCCCGGTGGATGCGCCAGGCTAAGCAGCAGTTTCTGGAGTATCCCCTCAACGAGACTGGAACCCCCACCGGGGAGGAACTGACCTCTACCAACGGTTTTGCCGAGTGCGACAGCTATGTGGATACGATTAAATATGCCCGCCCCATTCGGGATACCATTTTCTCGGAACGGCGGAGCTTTGGGCTGCATATTTTCAGTCCATTTAACTTTGAGGTCCCAGAATCTGATACGCTCTCCTTAGAGGTGACCAAACAGCTGGGAGAAAATATCCCCACCGATCAAGACTGGGCATTTACCGTTACTTACACTGCCGGCAGCCCGACTGATTTCTCGGCAACGAAAAACGGCGCTGATTTCACAGACCAGGTCACTGAGACGGGCAGCGGCCTCAAGTTCAGCCTCCGCGGCGGCGAGACCGTGCATATCGACTTTGAGGCAGATCCCTCTTTCCGGTTCGAGGTCACGGAGGACGACTCCTCCAAGCTGACCAACATCAGCGGAACCGGCGGAACCGCGGACCTGGCCGCCAAGAAATTTACAAGCAGCGGCGGCAGCGCCAAAGTGGTGTTCACAAACAGTGAGCCCGACGATCCGCCCCCTCCTTCTTCCGGAAAGGCCATCCTGTTCAAGCGGGACGCCAATACCAATGAGGGGGTGGGCCCCGCCACCTTCAAATTCTCCTCCGTGACCAACGGGGACTACGAATTTGACACGGATGAGAACGGTGTGCTGGAGACAGTCCAGTGGTGGGATCCCACCGAAGGGGAGGGCAAGTACATCAAGCCCGGGGAGTACACCGTGACGGAGCTCATCCCACCGCCCAACTATATGCCCTCAAACGAGGTGCAGCAGATCAAGCTGGAACTGGACGAGAACGGGGACCCCATTCCCGCCGGGCCGCTGGTGTTCCAGAACTTGGAGAAGGTCGGCCTGCGGGTGGTGAAGTACGACCGGGAGAGCCACACCCCCATGAGCGGCGTCACTTTCGAGATTTATCGGGACGGGGCCTCCATTGGCCGCTATGAGACAGATGGAAACGGTGAAATTCTTCTCACGGACATTGCGCCTGGAACCTACCGGGCCGTGGAGGTGGATACCGGCGACGAGAGCCACCTCCTGGACGGCAGTTATCAGGAAATTGAGATTGCCGCCGGCGAAGGTGTGAAAGACTTAATTTTCTTCAACGACGTGAAGCCCGGCATGAAGCTGGTCAAGGTGGACAGCGCCGATCCCACCAAGACCATCTCCGGCGCGGTGTTTGAGATCCGGGCAGTGGATGGGAGCTACGGTCCCCAGCAATTCACCACGGATGCCAACGGAGAAATCGACCTGAGCAGCCTGCCCACCGGCTCCTATGTGGTGACCGAGCTGGAGTGTGAGGGATATGTGATCGACAACGCCCAGCGGATTATTCACCTTCGGGCCAATGATACCGCTGAGTTTGTCTTTACCAACACCCAGAAGCCATCCTTCAAGCTGGTCAAAACCAGCGCGGACGGCTCCCCTCTGGCTGGCGTCACCTTCCGCATTGCCAAGATTGAGGACGGAAGCCGCTATCTGGACCGCACCACCGATGAAAACGGCGAGATTCTGGTTTCTGACCTGGAGCCCGGTATTTACTCTGTCACGGAAATTGCAACCTTGCCGGATCATATTCTGGACACCACGGAGTACCATGTGGAGCTGTCCCCCGGCAGGACTGCGGAACTGCGCCTGAAAAATGACAAACGCCCCAGCCTCACCATCCACAAGGCTGACGCCGATACGGATGAGCCGATAGAGGGCGTGACGTTCATCGTCAAAGCTGCTGATGGCAGCACAGTCACTGAGGTGACCACCGGGCCGGACGGCACAGCGACCATTGAGGATCTGCTGCCCATCGTTTATGAGGTCATTGAGAAAAGTGTCCCGGAGCCCTACCTGCTGGACGCGCCCAGCCAGCTCATCACCCTCCAGCCCAACTGGGACAGCGATATCTACTTTGAGAACCACAAAAAGCCGGAGCTCACCATCGCCAAGGTAGACGCGGCCGACTCCACCACCCCAATCCCCGGCACCGTGTTCCGCATTGAGGGCATCGACAGCGACTACCAGCATGACGTGACCACCGGCCAGGATGGCACTGTCACCCTGCGGGTGGAGCCCGGCAGCTACCGGGTCACGGAGCTGTCTGTTCCGGCCCCCTACTACCTTCCCGACCTGGACGCGGCCCGGACCCAGACCATCTCCCTGAACGCCGGAGAGGAAAAGAAATTGGTGTTCAAGAACCATAAGGCCCCGGAACTGACCATCTACAAGGAGGACAGCGTGGCTGGCGCACCCGTGGAGGGGGCGCGGTTTCATGTGACTTATACCAGCACCGGCGAGGCGGCCGACGCTCCGGATTCCTTTGACTTCGGTGAGATTCTCACCGACGCCAACGGGGAAATCAAGCTGCATGAGCTGGGCCACCGCCTATACCCCGGCGAGTATACCATCACGGAGGTAGAGCCCGCCCCTGGATTCCAGATGAAGGAGCCCAGCACACAGACCGTTGTCCTCCATGGCGGGGAGAGCCGGACGGTCACCTTCCAGAACGTGCCGCTGAATGCGGTGATTGTGGAAAAATATGATTCTGTCACCGGTGAGGCTTTGTCTGGGGCCACCTTCCAGCTGCGTTATTTGGGTGGCACCTCGGGCACCGGCGGCACCGTGATTGGCCAGAAGGTGACCGGGAAAAACGGCACTGCCATCTGGACGGGGCTCACTGCGGGCACCTACATTCTGGAGGAGATAGCCCCGGCGGACGGGTACAGCATCATCCAGTCCTCGGAGACCATCTACCTGGCAGACAGCGGAGAGCAGAGCGTGGTAACAGTGCGGTTTGAGAACATGCCGGACGGGATTTTGCTCGTCCGAAAAGTCTGCGCCACCAATCCCAGCATGACACTGCCCAACGCCGAGTTCAAGATCACCTATGCGGACGGCACCCTCATTGGCGACAGCAACGGCATCTACCGCACGGACGAACACGGGGAGATCCGCATTGAGGGCCTGGCCCCTGGAAAAAGTGTGGTGGTGACGGAGACCCAGGCCCCTCCGGGCTACATCATGGATACCCAGTCCCAGACCATCCAGATCAAGGAGGGCCGCACCGTCAGCTTGACTTTTAAGAACCAGCCCAAGGGCGAATTGATTGTCCAGAAACGGGACAGCGCCACCGGCCAGCCCCTTGCCGGGGCGGAGTTCCGTGTGACAACGGCGGCTGGCTGTGAAGTGGGCCTGGATGGGGTGATTGGCGACAGTACCCTCACCCAGAACGGCATTTTTGAGACGGATTCTAATGGCGAAATCCGCATCACCAACCTGGCTCCCGGCGCTTATGTCATTTCGGAGATCAAGGCGCCCCAGGGGTACGTCATGGATCAGGCATCCACCAACGTGGTCATCGGTGAGGGCGGCGACACCCAGACGGTGGTGATCACCAATTCCAAGGCCGGAACGCTCATCATCGACAAACGGGATTCCCTCACTGGTGAACCCCTGGAGGGGGTCACCTTCAAGGTCACCACCTCCACCGGCGAGTATGTGCCGGACGAAAACGGCTATATCTCCAGCAACGGTATCTACAAGACTGACAAGGACGGCAAGATCCAGATCGACGGCGTGGTTGGCACCCTGGTGGTCACCGAGACGGCCACCATTCCCGGCTATTCCATTGACCCCGCCCATCAGACCCAGACCGTCCAGGTCAATCCCAACGACACTCAGACAATTTATTTCGAGAACACGCCCAGTACCACCCTCGTGATTGAGAAGTATATCGAGGGCACCACCACGCCCCTGGAGGGTGTGACCTTCCTGGTTACCGATTCCAGCGGCGCGGTAGTGGGCCCCTCCAACGGGGAATACATCACCGACGAGAACGGCCGCATCATCATCGCTGACCTGGAGCCAGGCACCACCGTTACCGCACGGGAGATAAAGACCCTGGAGGGCTATGTTCTGGACACTGCCCCAAAGTCCATTGAGATCAAGGCGGGTGAGGTTCAGACGCTCAGATTTTATAACGAGGCCAAGGGCACCCTGGTGATCCGCAAGCTGGACTCTGTGACAAAGGATCCCTTGGCCGGGGTGGAGTTTGAGCTGACCTACGCGGACGGCGGCTATGTGGACGACGCAAACGGCCACCTGTCCAGCCTGGGCCTCTACACCACCGACCAGAATGGTGAGATCCGCATCAGCGGGGTCACCGGCACCATCGTGGTCAAGGAAACCAAGACCATTCCCGGCTATACCATTGACCCGGCCACGCAGACCCAGACGGTGATGGTCAACCCAGAGGACACGCAAACACTCACATTTTACAACACCCCTGGCACCACGCTCACCATCCGGAAATATATTGAGGGAACCGACTATGAGCCCCTGGAGGGCGTCACATTCCTGATTACCGACAGCGCGGGCACGCCTCTGGGCCCCAGCAATGGGGAGTATGTCACCGACCAGAACGGACAGATCGTCCTCACCGACCTGGCGCCTGGAACCACTATCATCGCGCGGGAAACCAAGACGGTAGACGGTTTTGTGCTGGATGGCACCCCCCAGAGCATCCTCATTAAGGAGGGCGAGGGACAATACCTTACATTCTACAATCAGCGTGTGGGCGGCGTGGAAATCATCAAAGTCAATGCGGATGATACCAAAGAGCGCATTCCCAATGTGACCTTTGAAATCCGGAAAATCGACGATGAGCTGATCGACACCGTGACCACAGACCGGAATGGACGTGTGTTTGCCGCCCTGGAGGACGGGGCTTACTACGCCGTGGAGATCGAGGCCGCGGAAGGATTCAAGCTGGACGATACCCCCCACTATTTTGAGGTTGAAAATGGCAAGACCACAGTTCTCAAGGTGGAGAACAAGGCCTTCAGCGGCATCATCATCCATAAGGTCGATTCCGTCACCGGCGAGGGCATCTACGATGTAAAGTTCCTCCTGTATGACGCCGACAAGAACCCCATTGGGGAGTACACCACCGACCAGAACGGCTACATCTACATTGATGAGGCGCTGGCGGAGAGCAAGGGCCGCTTCTACATCCGGGAGCTGGAGGCGGCCGAGGGCTATACGCTGGACGAAGAGTATAAGACCGTCTATGTGCAGCCGGGCAAAACCATCGAGATCGAATGGGAGAATATACCCATCACCGGGCAGATCCAGATCTATAAGTACGCCGCCGAGTATAATGCGGTGACTGGAACCCAGGCCGGCGCTCCTCTGGAGGGCGCCGTGTTTGAGATCGTCCAAGAGCGCAGCGGCAAGGTGGTGGACTATATTACCACCGATGCCCGGGGCGTCGCCGCTTCCCGTCCGCTCCCCTTGGGACGATATAAGATTCAGGAGGTGACCGCCCCGGCCTATTGGCAGGTGGATCCCACCGTCCACGATGTGACCCTGGAGTTTGCGGGGCAGATCATCAAGTTGTCGGCCTTTGACAAGCCCTCCACCCTGGGAGTCACCATCACCAAGCGGGGCAACGCCGAGCTGCTGGCCGGCCAGACCATGCGGTACGACATCACGGTTGCCAACACCAGCAACGTGGATCTGGAGAACTTCTTCTGGCATGACCGCATTCCCACGGATGTGGCCCGGGCCACCACCCTGACCACCGGCACCTATAGTGCCCGACTCAACTACCGCATCCTCTATAAGACCAACTATACGGCGGACTACCAGGTGCTGGCCTCCAACCTGCTCACCAGCAACAACTACTCCTTCAGCCTCAACGCCATCCCCACTCAGGCGGGTGAGGTGGTCACGGACGTTTACTTCGACTTCGGCAAAGTGCCGGTGGGGTTCCAGAGCGTCTCCGGCCCCACTTTGAGCGTCATCGTCAACGGCAATACGGTCAATGGCTATCAGCTGGTCAACCGGGCGGACGCCGGCGGCCAATACCAGGGAACCTGGCAGACCGCCCAGGCATCCTGGGTGACCATCATCCGCAAGTACACCACGACCCCAACTCTGCCTAAGACTGGCTACTAAGTCCTTTTATCAACGGCTGGGGCGGCTCTGTAAAGGGCCGCCCCACTTTCATTTAAGGGAGGTCCCATACCATGGATCACACACATCACCCGTCTCTCCAACTTTTGGATCCGGCAGCCCAAAATACCCTATCCAATTCTCACAGCACACTCTTCCAACCCCTGCTCCACCGTCTTTTGATGGCTTTCTGCGAGGAGCAGGTCATCCCCGCCATGACGGCCGAGGAAGTCCG
>ERZ1643246.1753-NODE-1753-length-22721-cov-26.988926_pt1 | contig 22721 bp, 22 predicted proteins | sample MGYA00579265_ERZ1643246 | MGnify/ENA primary metagenome ERZ1643246 (study PRJEB29033, sample SAMEA4952261) | chicken gut metagenome | biome: Broiler Chicken; feature: Gastrointestinal Tract; material: Caecum | place: Ireland | collected 2018 | study: Broiler...
AACACTAATCTTTGTTGAACACGATACAACTTTTGTAGAAAAAGTAGCAACAAAGGTTATAACAATAGAAAAATAAGTGTGCGACAAATTACAATTTTTATAAAAACAGTTAAATTATAAAAGGAGATGTGAAAAATGTTAAGAAAATTGAAAGAAAGTGCATTACTAATAATTATAGGAGAAGCTTTATTTTGGATATTCTCATATTTTTCAAATAGTGATAATAGCAGTTTTTCAGAGTTTACTTCTGGGATTTTACTAGGTTTATCAATTGGTATAAAAATAATAGGAATTGTGTTATTATTATTTACAATAGTTAAATATCAAAAAAGCGAAAAAAAAGATAAATAATTTGTGGAAATACCATTATTATTTGATTAGACAAGTTTCACAAGTTAGGGGGTGTTAAAATGTATAAAACCATTGTTATAGAGTATTCACCAAAAGCAAATGATATGGCACAAAAGGTAGAAGAAAAAGCAAATGAAATGTTACAAGATGGGTATGAACTAATTACTATGTCAATTACAGGAACAGCAAAAGCAATTTTAGTATTTAAAAGTAGATTTACTGAATAGAAAAAATAACAGATCGTCTGTTATTTATTATTTATTGACAACTTCTTTAATTATATTCAAAAATTTTGAAGCATCATCAGTAGGAGTTTTAGAATATAAAATTCCATAAGGTATTGTTTCACCAGAAGAAAGAGGAATAGTTTTAAAAGCAGGGTGTACATCTTTCCAACATTCCAAAGTAACAAGGAAACTTCCACTTTCTTCACATCTATTGAAAACATCTATATCATAAAAGAAAGGAGCATCAAATATTTCAACATCTTTGCAAATTGTTTTAATTTTATTTAAAATATCTTGATTTTGTTTACTATCTCCAGTAGTTATAGCTGTAACTTTCTCTCCAGATAAATCTTCAAAAGAAATAGAATCTTTCTTAGCCAAAGGATGTGAAATAGGTACAGCAATACAAAATTTATAATCTCCCAATTTCAAAAAATCAAAATTTTTAAGCCAATCATGTGAATCACAAGGAGAAACGATAAAATCTAAAGGAGTACCATTACTATTTAATGTATTTAAAATATTTGTATGATTTTCTTCAAAAGGAAGAATTTTTATCTTAAAATCAGGGTATCTATCATTAATTTGATACCAAATATCTAACAAAGGCTTACAAGGGCATATCAAAGAAGTACCAATTGTTATAAAATGAGTGTTTTTATTTTGCAATTTCTTAGCCTTTTTAATAGATCTATTTGTATAATCAATAATAATTTTAGCATCTTTATAAATTTCTTTTCCCGCTTCTGTAAGAGAAACACCGTGATTTGTTCTAATTAACAAAGATAAGCCAAGTTCTTGTTCCATCAAATTCATTTGTTTCATAATAGCAGTAGAAGAAATATAGAGCTTTTCCGCAGCTTTAGAAAAACTACCAGTATCTGCAACTTCAATAAAAATTTCCAAATATTTATTATACATAAGGCACCACCTTTGCTTAAACTTTTAGTTTATACTATTGTAACTTTTTTATTCTTCCTTGTCAATATTTTTGATGCTATAATTCAGTAGAATAGCAAAGGAGGAATACATATGAAAAGTATTGTTATCTATTATTCAAGAGCAGGAAATAACTATGTAAATGGAGGGATAAAAAACTTGGACATAGGAAATAAACAAAACTATAAAATCATTTTGTTCACATGAAGGAAGTGGATTAGGAAAAAGTGAAGAAGATATAAAAAGATTATGTCCAAATATCAAAGTAGAAAAAGGCATAGATATACATGGAGCAATAATTGATGAAGAAAAATTAAGAAAACGGATTGAATAATAAATTAAATTAAAATTATATATCAAAGAAAGGAGAGTGATAAAAATTGAAAAAGTGAACATAGATAGTAAAAAACATACCTAATAATAAATTTAAAAAAATTCGAAAAAAGTATTGACCGGTAGTTACTACCGTACTATATAATTATCAAAAATTGACCACTAAAACCATTGACCTTATGATATAATTACTGTTAAATAATTATGGGGATGCAAAAGGAGGTCAATATATGAAAAAAAGCAATAAAAGTAAAAACAAAGATAATATCAATGTAATAGAGCAAAATAATATAGATAATAAAGATATAAAAGTAGAAAAAAGTAAGAATAATCAAAAACAAAATAAGGAAGAAACATCTTTAATTGTAGTAAATGAAAATAAAAAAAGAAAAAAGAAGAAAAAAACAAAAAGACATCTATTCTTAAAATTTATATTAATAATGATTATTTTACTCATGTTATTAGCAATATCAGGTATGTGGTTATTTGCAGGTTTACTTTTGGGTTGGTTTGGAAATAATATAGATATAAGCAAAGAAGACTTAAGTATTAAAGTATCAAATTCAGTGGTTGTAGATAAAGATGGAAATATACTTGCAGATTTAAGTGGAGACGAAAAAAGAAAAATTATATCATTAGATGAAATGGCAGATTATTTACCCAAAGCATATATAGCATTAGAAGCTTTATTAGAACTTCACAAAATATACCAGCAGTAAAAATAATGACAGAATTAACTCCAGAAAAATCTCTAGAATATCTAATGAATATGGGAATAACATCTCTTGACCCAAACACAGATAACGTACTTAGTCTAGCATTGGGAGGAATGACAAGTGGTGTAAGCCCATTGGAGATGGCGGCAGCATATGGAACAATTGCAAATGACGGAGTATACATAGAGCCAACATTTTATACACAAGTAACAGACTCTGATGGAAATGTAGTATTGACACCAAACCAAGAAACAAGACAAGTTTTCTCAAAGCAAAATGCATATATTGCAAAAACAATAATACAAGAGCCAGTAAATTCAGGAGGAACAGCAACATATTGTAGAATTCCAGATATAGATGTAGCAGCAAAAACAGGAACAACAGATAATGTATATGACAGATGGCTTTGTGGATTTACACAATATTATTCTGCAGCAACATGGTATGGATATGATAATAGTGAGCCTGTGGTATATAGTGGAAATCCAGCAGGACAGATATGGGATGCAGTTATGACAGACATACATGAAGGCTTACCAGATGCGACATTTGAAAGACCAGAAGGAATAGTGGAAAGAAAGGTGTGTAGTAGAACAGGAGGTCTTGCAACATCAAGATGCAGAAACACATATACAGAAATTTTTACAGAAGATAATTTGCCAGAAACATGTAAAGGGGAAAATATAATCCCAAAAGAAAATTTAAAATTATGGACAACTTTAACTAGAAGCAGAAATAATAGAAAAACATAAAATGCTGTTTTTACTGTTTTTTGGTACAGGGCAAAAAACACCAAAAGGAGGACAGAAACAATGATCACATGATGAAGCTTGAACCAGAAGTACCTTTTTCAAGTGATTATGATGAAGTACACCTGTAATGAAAAAATTCTTAAAAGAATATGACTTATCTGGAAAAGATATAATAGTTGCAAGTTCAAATGCAGGATGGATCGGACATTGTTTTAAAGATTATAGAGAACTATTACCAAATTCAAATATCAAAGGAGAACTTGATTTAGTATTTTCAGCAGAAACTGGAAAGAGAGATGAAATGTTAGAATCACAAGAAACAACAGAAACACCAGAAGAAAACACAAATACTGAAACAGGTAAAACATTAGTTGTTTACTTCTCAGCTCAAAATCATACAGAAGCTGTTGCACAAAGAATAGCTGAAAACTTAAATGCAGACATCTTTGAGATAACACCAGTAGACGAATACACATCAGCAGATTTAAATTGGAATGACGATAATTCAAGAGTAACAAGAGAACATGAAGATGAATCTTTAAGAAACGTAGAATTAACTTCTGCAACTGTTGAAAATTGGGACAGCTATGATACAGTATTAATAGGATATCCTATATGGTGGGGAATTGCAGCATGGCCTGTTGATACATTTGTAAAAGCAAATGATTTTAATGGAAAAACAGTTATTCCATTCTGTACATCATCTTCATCAGGTTTAGGACAAAGTGGAGAATTATTAGCAGAAGAAGCAAATGGTGGAAATTGGTTAGAAGGACATCGTTTTAGATCTAATCCATCAGATTCTGAAATTGATGAATGGACAAATAGTTTACAATAAGAAAGGCGTACGTTAGCTAAATCTAAGAAAATTAAGACTCTTTTTATATTTGATTATTTATTATCTATTATATGTAATTATATTTGCATTACTAGTTGGCTTGTTTGTTGACTTTGTTGGGATAACTGTTTAACAAAAAAGTATAAACCTCTAGTTGATACGGTCACAACTTATTGGATATTCTATATGTTTTTTAAAGGTGTTATAATACATAAAGATAAGTTAATCGTAAAAAACTTGAGGAGGTGAAACATGTATGAAGAAAAAAACAATAATAATATTACTGATAATTATTATTTTAATACTATTAATTTTAGCTATATTTTATTTCAGACAGAGAAATATAGAAATAAATGCAAACTATACTAGAACTATAAACAACAAGGCTTAAGTGACAAACAAATAGATGACATATTAGTTTTAGATGTAAAAGACCATTCATATTTTACTTCACAAGGAGTTACAGATGAGCATGCAGGATTAGGACTTTTTGCTTATGATGAAGATGTTATGAATTGGGTATTTGGCAAAACAAGATTATAATATAAATTATACACAATATTTAAAGCAATCGAAATTTCATGAATTTTGAAATATTTTTTAGGTATAATTATTATAATAAATAACAAAAAAGAAAGGAAGAAAGAGTTATGAAAACAGTAAAATTAAACAATGGAATTGAAATGCCAGCAATAGGATTAGGAACATTTATGATGAAACCAGCAGAAGCGGAGGAAGCAGTATATAATGCATTAAAATGCGGATACAGACTTATAGATACTGCAAATGCTTATATGAATGAAAGAGCAGTAGGTAGAGGGATTAAAAAAAGTGGTATTCCAAGAGAAGAAATATTTTTAGAGTCAAAATTATGGCCAACAGTATACACAAAGGAAACAGCAGTTGACGAAATGTTAGAAAGATTAGATACAAATTATGTAGATTTACTACTTTTACATCAACCAGCAGGAGATTATATAGCAGGATACAAAGCTATGGAAAAAGCAGTAAAAGAAGGAAAAGTTAAAGCAATAGGATTATCTAACTTTGAAGGAGAACCACTTGAAAAAATACTTAGTATTTGTGAAATAAAACCAACAGTAATTCAAGTTGAGGCACATCCATATTATCCACAAAATGAACTTAAAGAGAGAATTAATAAAGAAAACATTCATATTCAAGCTTGGTATCCACTAGGACATGGAGATAAAGGTTTAATAGAAGAACATGTATTTACAAAGCTAGCACAAAAATATGGAAAATCAAATGCACAAATTATCTTAAGATGGCATATTCAACAAGAAAATATAATTATTCCAGGAAGTAAAAATCCAGAGCATATTAAAGAAAATGCAAATATATTTGATTTTGAATTAACTGACGAAGAAATGAAAGAAATCGCAGGAATTAATAAAAACAAAAGATATTATATACCAAACCCTGAATTAACAGCTAGTTATGCAAAGATGGAGTTAAATCCTGAAGCAGATGTTTAAGGTTCTGGAGCAGCTTAAAATATAATTTTACTTTCTTCAAAATACTAAGAAACAAAATAGACGATATTTTATTAAAAAAATTAGTCTATTTTGTTTTTTAGTATTGACAAAATCACAAATGTAATATATAATACAAACAATAGTTTGCAAGGGGCTGCATATATATAAATAAATATATATTTGTAGCAAACTGATTTTTTAAAGGATGTGATTTTATGGAAGAAAAAAACAATGAAATTATCTTATTTGAAAATCAAGGAGTAAAATTAGAAGTAAACTTAAAAGATGAAACAGTGTGGCTTACACAAAAGCAAATGGCAGAATTGTTTGATAAAGACAGAAGAACAATAACAAGACATATTCAAAATATATATAAGGACGGAGAATTAGAAGAAGAATCAGTATGCTCATTTTTTGAGCATACTGCAGAAGATGGTAAGAAATATAAAGTCCAATATTATAATTTAGATATGATAATTTCAATTGGATATAGAGTAAATAGTAAAAGAGGTATTATTTTCAGAAAATGGGCTACTAAAGTTTTAAAAGATTATATGTTAAAAGGATATGCTGTAAATCAGAGAAGATTAGAATATCTGGAAAAAACAATTAAATTAATAGATATTGCAAATCGCATAGATGATAGATTAGAAAATAATGATGCAAAAGAAATATTAAAAGTAATTGGTGAATATTCAAAAGCATTAGACTTATTAGATGATTATGATCACAGGACTTTAAAGAAAGTTAAAGGAAATATAGATGAAAGAAAAATAGAATATAGTGAATGTATAAATATAATTAATAAACTTAGATTTAATGAAGAAAGTTCATTATTTGCAGTAGAAAGAAATAGAGGTTTAGAATCTATAATCGGTAATATTTACCAAAGTTTTGGAGGACAAGATGTATATAAAAGTATAGAAGAAAAAGCAGCAAACTTTTTATATTTAATAGTTAAAAATCATGTTTTTGCAGATGGAAATAAAAGAATAGCAGCAACATTATTTATATATTTTTTAAATTTTTATGGTATTTTATATAAAAATGGCGAGCAAACTATTGACAATAATACACTAACTGCATTAACATTATTAATAGCTGAATCTAATCCAAAAGAAAAGGAAGTAATTATAGATTTAGTAATGAATTTTTTAAATAACGAATAGGAGGTTTTAAATTATGAAAAATGAATTAGTAATTAAAAAATGTAAATCATGTGGAGCAATAGTAAAAGTAATTGAAGATTGTAATTGTGAAGGATGCGGAATTGTTTGTTGTGGGGAGCCAATGGAAAAACTAGTTCCAAATTCAGTTGATGCAGCAGTTGAAAAACATGTTCCAACTTATGAAAAAGTAGAAGATGAGATTTTTGTTAAGGTAAATCACGTAATGGAAAAAGAACATTATATAGAATGGATAGCTCTTGTAGCTGATAATAAAGAGTATTTTGTTAGTCTATATCCTGAACAAAATGCAGAATGTCGTTTTCCTTATATCAAAGGTTCTTGCTTATATGCATATTGTAACAAACATGGTCTTTGGAAAAAGGATGTAGAATAAGTATATGTAAAATAATCTAACAAGAGCAGAGAAAGATTATTTAAGAATCTTAGGCGAAGATATTAAAAATTAAAGTAAAGGATGACTGTAAGATGTTTAAATTACATTCAGAATATAAACCAACAGGGGACCAACCAAAAGCAATAGAATATTTAAGTAATGGAATAAAAGAAGGAAAAAAATATCAAACTTTGTTAGGAGTAACAGGTTCTGGAAAAACATTCACAATGGCAAATGTAATTCAAAATGTACAAAAACCAACATTAGTATTAGCACATAATAAAACTTTAGCAGGACAACTCTATTCTGAGTTTAAAGAATTTTTTCCAGAAAACAATGTTGAATATTTTGTGTCATATTATGACTATTATCAACCAGAAAGTTATATTCCACAATCAGATACTTATATAGAAAAAGACGCATCAATAAATGACGAAATAGATAAATTAAGACATTCAGCAACAGCCGCACTTTTTGAAACAAAAGATGTAATTATAGTTGCGTCAGTATCTTGTATATATGGATTAGGAGACCCAATAGACTATGAAAACATGATAGTATCATTAAGACCAGGAATGAAAAAATCAAGAGATGAAGTACTTAAAAAACTAATTAATATGCAATATACAAGAAATGAAATAGACTTTAAAAGAGGAACTTTTAGAGCAAAAGGAGATATTGTAGAAATATATCCATCTGATCAAAATGAATCTGCAATAAGAGTAGAATTTTGGGGAGATGAAATAGAAAAAGTTCAAGAAATAAACCCATTAACAGGAAAAGCCATAGCAGAAAGAACACATGTAATGATATTCCCAAATTCACACTATGTAACAACAAAAGATAAAATGGACAGAGCAATTCAAACAATTGAAGAAGAATTGCAAGAAAGAATTAAATATTTTAAAGACCAAGGAAAATTGATAGAAGCTCAAAGAATCGAAGAAAGAACAAATTTTGACATAGAAATGATGAAAGAAACAGGATTTTACCAAGGAATTGAGAATTATTCAAGACACATCAGTGGCAGAGCTCCTGGTTCAGCACCATTTACTTTATTTGATTATATGCCAAAAGATTTCTTACTGTTAATAGATGAATCACATGCAACCATACCACAAGTAAGAGCTATGTATAATGGAGATAAAGCAAGAAAAGATTCATTAGTAAAATATGGTTTTAGATTACCATCAGCATATGATAATAGACCTTTGAAGTTTGAAGAATTTGAAAAGAAAATAAATCAAGTAATATTTGTTAGTGCGACTCCAGCAGAATATGAAAAAGAACATAGCAAAGATAATGTTGTAGAACAAATTATAAGACCTACTGGACTATTAGACCCTAAAATAGAAATTAGACCAGTAACTAACCAGATAGATAACCTAATAGAACAAATAAGATTAAGAGTAGAAAAAAATGAGAGAGTATTAGTAACAACCCTAACTAAAAAAATGGCTGAAGATTTAACATCATATCTAAAAAGTCTAGATATCAAAGTAAATTATATGCATTCAGATATAAAAGCATTAGAAAGAATGAAAATTATTAGAGAATTGAGATTAGGAGAATTTGATGTTTTAGTTGGAATAAATCTATTAAGAGAAGGATTAGACATTCCAGAAGTTTCCTTAGTTGCAATATTAGATGCAGATAAAGAAGGATTTTTGCGTTCAGAAAGGTCTTTGATACAAACAATAGGTAGAGCAGCTAGAAATACAGATGGTACAGTTATCATGTATGCTGACGAATTAACAGATTCTATTGAAAAGGCTGTTTCTGAAACAAATCGTAGAAGAAAAATACAAGAAGAATATAATATAAAACATCATATAACACCAAAAACAATCAATAAATCTATTAGAGATACTATAAGTATTACAAAACAAGAAGATATTGAAGTAGCATATAAAATGGAAAGTAAAGAGGATATTAAAGATACAATTTCTAAATTAACAGACGAAATGTTAAAATATGCAGCTGACATGGAATTTGAAAAGGCAGCAGAAATAAGAGATAAAATAAAAGAATTGGAAAAATTGTTAGATTAAAAAATAGCCTTGCAACAGAGCAAGGCCTTTTTGTTTACCACATTTTAAAAATAACTACGAGCTACTGAAACTTACTTTTTCCAAAAGAACATAATCTTCAAACCATAATTATGCATAACAAAATCTTGATTTTAGAAGATTAGAACTCAAGAAAATTCTTGTAACACCATCATCACATTCTTTTTCATCAAAAGGAATATTATTAGATTTAAGAAAATCAATTCCTTCTTTAGATAAAATCAAAGAAATGATGTCTTGCTTGGCTTCACAAACCTTACTATACAAATAATGTAAAGGAAACATATTAACCAGCCTCACTTTCTTTAGTAAAAAATGTAGTAAACAAAAATGAAAAGTACAGCAAAAACAATATAGCAAAGTTTTGGTGAAAAATTTGTCGAAACTTGTAATTGGTAAAAAAAGTAAACGAATTTTTTTAAAATCATATTATATATAAGGTGATGTTTATGCATGTACTAAGAGATTTATATGCTGATGCAAAAAATATATTAAGTAAAGATCCTGCTTCTAGAAATGTATTAGAAGTAATAATATTATATCCTGGATTTCATATTTTAGTGTTTTATAGAGTAGCACATTTCATGTATGTGCATAAATTATTTTTTATTGCAAGACTTATATCACAATTAGGAAGATTTTTTACTGGAATAGAAATACATCCAGGAGCTAAAATCGGTAGAAGATTATTTATTGATCACGGTATGGGTATAGTAATAGGGGAGACAGCTACGATTGGTGATGATTGTACAATATATCATGGTGCGACATTAGGCGGAACTGGAAAAGATAAAGATAAAAGGCATCCAGACTTAGGTAATAATGTTATGGTTGGAGCAGGGGCTAAAATTTTGGGACCTATAAAAATTGGAAATAATGTAAAAATAGGTGCAAATGCAGTTGTATTAAAAAATATTTCAGATGATAGAACTGTTGTTGGAATACCTGGCAGAATAATCAATAATTTTTAAGCAAACTCTTGTTTTAAAAAAAATAATATAGTATAATATCATCATTGGAGGGATATTATGAATGACAAAATAGTAATAAAAGGAGCAAAAGAGCATAATTTAAAAAATATAAGTCTAGAAATACCAAGAGACAAATTAGTAGTAATAACAGGGCTTTCAGGTTCAGGAAAATCTTCACTGGCATTTGATACATTATATGCAGAAGGACAAAGAAGATATGTAGAAAGTCTGTCATCATATGCAAGGCAATTCTTAGGATTAATGGAAAAACCTGTTGTAGAATCAATTGAAGGATTATCACCAGCAATATCAATAGATCAAAAAACTACGTCAAAAAATCCTCGTTCAACAGTAGGAACAGTTACAGAAATATACGACTATATCAGACTTTTATATGCCAGAATAGGTATTCCGTATTGTCCAAATTGTGGTAAAAAAATAGAAAAACAATCAATAGACCAAATAATAGATAATATATTAAGCCTAGAAGAAGGAACTAGAATACAAGTATTAGCACCAGTAGTAAGGGGAAGAAAGGGAGAATATACAAAACTATTAGAAGGATTCCAAAAAGAGGGATTTGTAAGAGTCAGAATAGATGGAGAAATTTATGAATTATCAGATGATATAAACTTAGACAGAAAGAAAAAGCATAATATTGAACTAGTGGTAGATAGATTAATAATAAAACCAGATATAAGAAGTAGATTAACAGAATCAGTTGAAACAGCTCTTAAAAATGCAGAAAACCTAGTTTTAATAGATGTTGTAGGAAAAGATGAAGTATTGTATAGTTCAAATTATGCTTGCCCAGATTGCGGATTCAGTTTTCCAGAATTAACACCGAGAATGTTCTCATTCAATAACCCATTTGGAGCATGTCCAACTTGTATGGGTATAGGATATTTAATGAAAATGGATGAAGACTTAATAATACCAGATAAAAATAAAACTTTATATGATGGAGTAAAAGCATTTGGCTCTAGTGTAATGAAAAGAGCCGATACTATGGCAAAAATGTATTTTGAAAGTATAGGAAGACATTATGGAGTAGATATATCAAAACCTATTAAAAAATTGCCTAAAGAATTTATGGAAAAAATCCTATATGGTACAGGAGATGAAAAAATAGATTTTGAATATGAATCATCAGCCGGAGTGAGAAAATTTACAGCACCATTTGAAGGAGTTTTACCAACTTTAGAAAGAAGACATAGTGAAACAAAATCTCAAGGAATGAGAGATTTTTATGAAATGTATATGAGTGAATCAGAATGTCCTACATGTAAAGGTGCAAGATTAAGAAAAGAAATCTTGTCAATAAAAATTGGAGATAAAAACATTAATGAATTAACAGATATGTCAATTATTCAAATAAAATCATATTTAAATAATTTAGAGTTAACAAAAACAGAAGCAATGATTGCAGATATGATTTTAAAAGAAATAGATAAAAGACTTCAATTTTTAATAGATGTTGGTTTAGAATATTTAACATTATCAAGAAGTGCAGGAACATTATCAGGAGGAGAAGCACAAAGAATTCGTTTAGCAACTCAAATTGGTTCAGGTTTAACAGGAGTATTATATATATTAGACGAACCAAGTATAGGACTTCATCAGAGAGATAATGATAGGCTTCTTGCTACACTTAAGAAATTAAGAGATTTAGGAAATACTCTAATAGTTGTAGAACATGATGAAGATACAATGTATGCAGCAGATCAAATTATAGATATAGGGCCAGGAGCAGGTGCACATGGTGGTTATGTGATGGCGCAGGGAACTGCTGAAGAGGTTAAACAGGTAAAAGATTCAATAACTGGACAATATTTAAGTGGAAGAAAGAAAATAGAAGTACCGAAAAAGAGAAGAAAAGCGTTAAAAAATAAAGTAATAGAGGTACAAGGAGCAACAGAAAATAATTTAAAAAATATAAGTGTTAAATTTCCACTTGGCGTATTTACATGTGTTACAGGAGTATCAGGTTCAGGAAAATCTACTTTGGTAAATGAAGTGTTGTATAAAACAATAGCAAAAGAATTAAATGGTTCAAATGAGAAACCAGGTAAATGCAAAGGTGTAAAAGGTTTAGATCAAATAGATAAAATAATAAATATTGATCAATCTCCAATAGGAAGAACACCAAGGTCAAACCCAGCAACTTATACAGGAGTATTTGATTTAATAAGAGATATATTTGCAGGTACAAATGAAGCAAAAATGCGTGGATATCAAAAAGGTAGATTTAGTTTTAACGTTCCTGGTGGAAGATGTGAAAGCTGTAATGGAGATGGAGTTCATAAAATAGAAATGCATTTCTTACCAGATGTATATGTACCTTGCGAAGTTTGTAAAGGAAAAAGATATAATCATGAAACTCTAGAAGTAAAATATAAAGGAAAAAATATTGCAGATGTATTAGATATGACAGTCGAAGAAGCATTAGAATTTTTTGATAAAATACCAAAAATAAAGCAAAAAATTCAAACTTTATATGATGTAGGTCTTGGTTATATTAAACTTGGACAACCTTCTACAACATTATCTGGAGGAGAAGCACAAAGAGTTAAACTTGCAACTGAATTATCAAAAAGAGCAACAGGAAAGACATTATACATCTTAGATGAACCAACAACAGGATTACACATTGCAGATGTTCATAAATTGATAGGTATATTACAAAGATTAGTAGACTCTGGGAATAGTATTGTTGTAATAGAACACAATTTGGATCTAATAAAAACTTGCGATTATATTATAGACTTAGGACCAGAAGGCGGAGATGCAGGAGGAGAAGTAATTGCAGTTGGAACTCCTGAACAAATTTGTAAAAATGAAAGAAGTTATACTGGAAAATTTTTGGCAAAATATCTTGAAAATTGAAAATTGCAACATTTTAATACTATAAAAATACAGAACGCTCCCGGATATAATAATTTATTAATTTTTCCGTCTCCCCATTCTAACAATTCTAACAAAAGTTTTTCAAACTTTTGAGAATTGTTGAACGGTCCCCACAAGTCCCTACAAAATTAATAAATTATTATATCCTCGCGCTATTCTAATATTAAAAAGTATTAAAATGTTGCAATTTAAAATTCATATCAATTTTTTAAATCTAACTTATTAAATTCATATTTTGATTTACCAAAAGCAAGTATTAATAAAAATATTGAAGGTAATAAAATCAAACCAATTGTGAATCCAACACCTTTGTCAAATTTTCTAGCAAGCATAGTATACAAATATGTTGAAAATAAGAATTGAACAATAAAAGCCACATTAAAAGATATTGGATAAATTAAAAATATCAAAATAAACCAAGGAGAGAGTCCTGATATTTTATAAAATATTATCAAATTATATATCGGAATAATAGCTTTCCAACCTTTTTCACCGCATTTTAAGAAAATTTTCCAAAAGGCTATAATTCGTAATAATATTGCTATAAAGAAAAAGTATATTAATCCATGAAAAACAATATTAGTTGAAGTTTCTAAAATATTTATATCAATGCCTGTAATACTATGTAAAAATGCAGGTATAGTATTAAAATATGATTCAATTTTTTCTATCAATTATATCACCAAAATAATTTTGACATTTTTCGATTTTTTTGTCAATAACACTAGATAAAAATATATGCTTTTGATATAATCTAAAATTTGACAGTTAAAAAGTATAAATCCTAAGATTTGTGCCTATAAAAAATATAAAGCTCATAAAGCAGTCTCAGTATGAAATTATTTTATAGTAATAATAATTATTATTATCAATGCATTAGACGCAAATGCAATACAAATGTGATTTGAGTACGCACAAAACACGTGATTTTCAGAAATTAATTTTGATAAAAAATTAAGTATTTTCAATGCTTCTATCGATTTTATATTTCAGTAACTGTCAAATTCTCTAGTGTTTTAAGCCAATAGCCATAAACATCAAAATTATACCTGTTAATAGAAAAATAAAATGCTACCATTTAAAAAAGCTCTGCATTATTTAGATTATTTTTTCCTTTTCTATAAAAACTTTATTTTAAGGTATCAAAAAAACATATAAAATTTAATGAAAGTATTGAAGAATATAGGATAATATATTATAATAATTAGCATATAAAATATGGAGTTTGGAGGAATATCAATGAAAATAATGGTAATTTTGTTAAGGAGATTACAAATATAGAGGGAAAATATTGAAGAATCTGAAAAAATGTGAGCTAACCGGAGCAAAATCAAGGTGCATTCCATTAGAACAAGAAAATATATAAAATAAATGTGTCTATTGTGGTAAAAAAGCTAAGATATTGGTAATATGGTGAAGACAGTATTAAATAATTAGAATAAAAGAATAAGAGTGTAAAATCAATAATATTTAATTAAGGAGGTTAAAAAATATGAAGACTATAAAAATAGACAAAAAATTATTGGATGTATGTCCAAATTTACAATTAGGTTGCATTAACTATTCTGCCATTGTTGGAAAAGGAAGTGAACAATTATGGGAGGAGATCAATAAACAAATTTCTAAGATTAAAAAGAATATGTCTATAGAAGACATATATAAAGAAAAAAACATTGAAGATTCCAGAATGCTATATAAAAATATAGGAAAAGATCCCCATAGATATAGAGTTTCGTCTGAGGCCTTAATTAGAAGAATAATACAAGGAAAAGGAATATATAAAATAAATAATGTAGTTGATACTAATAATTTAATATCGATTATATCAAAATTGTCAGTAGGCTCATATGATACAGACAAATTAGGAGAAAATTTAATCTTTAGAATAGGAAAAAAAGGTGAAAGTTATAAAGGCATAGGCAAAGATATAGTAAATACAGAAAACTTACCAGTTTTTTCAGATGAATTTGGAGCCTATGGAAGTCCAACTAGTGATTCGGAAAGAGCAATGATAACTAATAAGACAAAAAATGTTCTTACAGTTTTAATAGCATTTTCAGATGATGCGAATTTAGAGGAATATATGGAATTAACAACAGAAATTCTAAAAAATTATATTGGAGCAAAAAATATTTCTACACATATTTCAAAATTTGAAAAAGAAGTGAATATTGAAGAGAGATAGATACATAAAGAAAAAAATTAGTATTTAGTTTACATTTTAATAAAAAGTAAATGAACATAAAAATTATGCAAAAATATAAAAACATTGAAAAGTTATAGGAATGAAGTTATAAACGTTCTAAAGAATGTTGATTTTAAAAAGATTTTTTATATTAAATTATTTAATATGGTTATTGGCAAGTTAATCTTTAATTATAAAAAAGCTATATTTTTATGCAATACTTAAGTATTTAGTTACTTTTACAAAGTTTTAATAGGAAATATTTTTAAAAAAGAAAATGTTGACATAAAACAGAAAAAATAGTATAATAAAAGTTGCTTGAAATTTGATGTTTTTAAACCTACAAATTTTTATATTATAATTTTATAATTAAACAGATGATTTGTACCTTATATATTTTTATTATAAAAAATAAGTAAAAATAGCAAAATTAGCTCTTATAAAATTGCTAATAATGATTTAAATAATAAATTAATACTTTACATTTGTTAAAACGACCAATATTATATGAATAAATAAATATATATATGCGTATTTTTAATATAAACCATAATCTTTAATTTATTTAGCTGTTAAATAATACTGTCAAAATCTAATGAAGTTTAGTAAATTTATTAAAAGAAAAAGATTTTTACAATAAATAATAAAATTAAGGAGGAGTATATGTTAAGAGTATTAGGAGTATCAGCCCCACATTATGTAAAGAAGGACAATTCAATTATTTCAACTAGCTTAAATAGTAGTGATCCATTTAGTCTTTATAATGCTTATAAGGTCGCTGCATACAAAGCGCAAAGTGGAGATAAAAACTGGGGAAATAGTAACTGGAATACAAAAGAAGGAAGAGATAACTCTATTATGTTATTACAATATTATTATAACGATGCACCTAGATTTTTGGAAAAGTTAAAGGAAATTAATCCGAATTTATTATTTATAGGAAGCATGACACTAGGATTTGCTGGAGCTATCGAAATTGCTAAATTGGCAAAAAGAGCGCTTGGAGATAATATTTTCATTGTTTTAGGCGGAAAGCATGTGAATGAAACAATATTTGAAAAAGAAGGACAAGTAAATCAGTTAAAATCTTCGCCATTACTATTAATGAAAGAAGGAAGGATACCAAGAGTTTTTGATATGATATGTTCAGGAGATGGAGAAGAAATATTATATCAAATAGGAAATGCATTAAATCAAAGCATAGAAAATAATAAAAATTTAGATAATGTATATCAATATGATGGACTAAAAAAAGCTAAGGGAGACTGGGTTCTAGGATGGTTAAATAAAAAGAATGAATGTAGCTTTATTCAAAGCGAAAAAGAACCTTTAGATTATGATGAAATGCCATTGACATCAGAGTTATTCAATATATCAACTAAATTTGATGTTTTTAATGATTCAGATTTAACTGCACATACTATGAGTTATCTTAGTAAAGGTTGTGTTCATAATTGTTTTTATTGCAGTGAAAGCAGTAGGATAAATGGTAAATTAAAACAAACCAAAACCGGGGCTAAAAGACTATACAAAAATTTAGAATCAATTGAAAGAGTGGGTAAAGAAAGATACGGAACTAATAAAATGAGTGCTTTTATAGAAGACAGCATAATGCTCGCCGGAAATTCCAAACTTTTAAGTGAGTTAAGCAACTTATTAGAGGAAAAACCTTTGAATATAGAATTTGGAGGACAATTTACAATAGATACACTTTTAGATAAGAAGAATCAGAGAATTATAAGTAAATTATCAAAACAAGGTTTCAAATATATCTTTTTAGGATTAGAGACTAATAATGAAGAAATAGCTGAAACGATGAGTAAGAATAAACAAAAAACAGGAATGTCATGGATAGAAAAGAACGAAAAAGTTATAGAATTTATAAAAAATCAAAATATGAAGTATGGAGTTTCTGTATTATTTGGACTAGGAGAGAGCCAAAAGGATAGAATTAAATTAATGAATACTATAAAGGGATGGCAACAGAAATATGGGGTTCCTAATGTCGTAAGTATGAATTTAGCAGTAAAACACCCATTAAGAGATAATGAAGATTATGATTACATAGATTGGGGAACTTCATCAGATAGTAGTTATCTACCAATTTTTACAAAATTATTTGGTGAGGCATCCGAAAAATACAAAATGCCAGGTGTAGAACTTCCAACAGTTGACGAATTGAAAGAATTACAACAACTATATGATGAAATTAAAGAATTTGAAAATGAAAAGAATAATAACAAAGAGTTAGAATCTGAGAGATAATAATATTGGAAAGAGAGGTAATTTATGTTTTATGGTACGGATGATGGAAATAGATTAGTAGATGAAACCAATTATCCAAATAGTATAAAGAATTTTTTAGACAAAGAGAAAAATATTTTAGTGGATAATATAAAAAATCATGATGTTATTATTGAAGTAGGATGTATGGAAGCTAGAAATATGGAAAGTGCAATAAAAAATAATAAAAAATATATTGGAATTGATATTGTGCCAAAATATATTAAAATTGCAAATAGAATTGCACAAAAAAGAAACTTAACATCGACTTGTGAATTTTTATGTATAGATGCAGAAAAACTAGATGAAATACTAGAGAAGTCAAAATTATTAAAAGATAGCCGTAATCCATTATTCTTTTTCCCATTTAATAGTTTTGGAAATATGAATAATTTTAATAATGTTATAAAGAGTATATATAATATTAAAAATTCGGATTTTATAATATTTACATATCAGACTGATGAAAAATCAACAAATGAAAGATTTAAATACTATAATAATTGTAATTATAATAATCTCAGGGCAAAAAAAGAAGAGTATGGAGTAAGATTTATAGCGGATAACGGACTTAACAGTATGGCATATAATGAAAATTTTTTTCAAGAAAATATCAAAAAAAGAGGTCTTGATTTGAATGTTAAAAAATTTGCAGATATTGGAATAGCTTATTTTATTAGTACCAAAGAAAAAGAATTAGAAAGATAATTAAAAAATTTGCGATTAAAAGAACTTTTCTACAAAAAATATTACTATTAATTCGAGTGAATTTATATTTTTGTAGAAAAGTTCTTATTTTATATAAGTGTCTTCTATAGATCTATTATTTTTGAAATTTATTTTATTTAAATTTTTATAAGTAGTAACCTTTATTTTTTTTTGAAATTCCAAATTTTGTTCAAAAGAAGCTATCAAATCTTGAAGTTGAGACAAAGTTAACACATTCGAATCAAAAACAAGCCCATAATCATATGCTTTTCTAAAGAGAAAAATTTTTTTTAGCATAGTATCTAATATTTGTTGATTTTCTAAAATTTTTATAGAGTTAACTCTAGTTTTATTTAATTGTTTAATTAAATCTTCAAAAGAAATTTGTTTTTGAGTGATTTTTTCAAAAATTTCCTTTAATTCCAGTATATCATTATGTTGCTCTAATTGCATAACAGTATCCTCACCAATAGTTTCTATAAGTACTTTAGCAACTTTCATCTCATTTTTATAAGAATTATCTTTGCATGTAAGTGAATCTGATAAATTTAAGTATTCTTCATACTTAGATTGTTTGTAGGTAGTAAAACCTTCTTTTAAAAAATTTAGATTAATATCCAATGCTTTTCCAATAATAGCATTATTAAAACCACACGAAAAGCAGTTAGACTTTAAAAATTTATTTTTTAAAATATTTTTTGCAAAAGGAACTTTTTGTACAAAAGGATATTTTTCTTTCAAGTTTTGAAGATAAGTATCTAAATATTGGAGTTTGTCCTCTAAGTTTAGTTTTTGATAATTCGATGCATGATCTAATTCATGAAATATCAAAGAGATAACATATTGCTTATTTGCTACTTTAGAATTTATATAAATTTGTTTTGATTCATAATCATAAAAACCTAATATGTTAGATAGGTTATTAAACTTTTTTGATAAAACGATATTATTTTTTAAGTTAGAAGATAGATTTTTTATTAATAAATTATGATCAATATTAAAAATATCTGTTGAAATATTAGCATATTTTATAATACAGTTAATAGTAAAAGTATCTAAAGAATTATTTATAAGATTATTTAATAACTCTTTTTCTTCTTCAATAGAAATCAATATTAACACCTTCCCATGTGTAAAATTATAGCATATTAATCGTATAAAGTCAATTTTATGTAAATAACGATAAAATATGATTCAATTTTTTCTATCAATTATATCACCAAAATAATTTTGACATTTTTCGATTTTTTTGTCAATAACACTAGATAAAAATATATGCTTTTGATATAATCTAAAATATTAAGAATATATTTTTACGAGGAGAAAAATAATGGAAAATAAATATGAATTTTTTATAGCTGGAAGAGCTAGAAATAGAGACAATATATTAAAAATATGTAATTTATTTGATAAATATGATATATCTTATTATTGTTTCCTAAAAAATGAGGATAATTGGGGATATGGAAATGAAAATCAAACTCCAGAAGAAAAGCAAAGGGAATTTGAATCACTAAATTTGAAAAGTGACATTGTTTTAAACTTATTTCATAATGATTTAGATGGAGAAAAAAACTCAAAAAATTTATTGCTTGTTTTACCAGCCGGAAAAGCAGCTCATATTGAATCAGGAATTGCTTATGGTTTAGGAAAAAAATGTTATGCGATTGGTGAATATGAAGCAACAGATACTTTGTATAATATTTTTGAAGAAATTTTTTGTAATGAAATAGAATTAGCAGAATTTCTAAAAAACTATCAAGGATAGCAAATTAGGTTTATAGATTTACTCCCTTAAAAATCTAAATTTTAAAAAAGGAATGTGGTAAAAATGGCAGAGCAAGAAAAAATAAAATGTAATTGTAATAAAGTTCATGAATTTATGCAAGAAATAGAAAAAACATATAAAGAAGAAAAAGATAACTTAATACCAATATTAGAAGAGATACAAGAAAAATTTGGATACATACCATTAGAAGCACAAAAAGAAGTATCAGAATTTTTAAAAATTCCAATGGCAGAAATATATGGAGTAATCACTTTTTATTCTCGTTTTACATTAAAGCCAAAAGGAAAATATGCAATATCAGTATGTTTAGGAACAGCATGTTTTGTAAAAGGGTCTCAAAAAATAATGGATAGATTAAAAGATAGATTAAAAATAGAATCAGGAGAAACAACAAAAGATGGATTATTTTCAATTGATGAAACAAGATGTGTTGGAGCTTGTGGATTAGCACCAGTATTTACTGTAAACGGAGAAGTATATGGAAAAGCAACAGTACAAAAATTGGATCAAGTGCTAGATGAATTAGTGGCTAAAGAAAGCAAAGAAATGAAATAGGTCTGTCCCTTTTGGACAAAATTTGACCAATTTGCTACGTCCCCAAAAAGAAAGGAGTAAAGTTATGAAATCATTGCAAGAACTTCATAAAATAAGAGAAGAAAAAAGAAAAGAATTAGATTTAAGAGTAAATACAAATGCTGATTGTAGAGAAAAACACATTTTGGTGTGTCATGGTACTGGGTGTACATCATCAAAATCACCTCAAATTTTAGAGATTTTTAGAAGAATTTTAAAGGAAAAGAATATAGATAATGTTAGAGTTATTATGACAGGATGTTTTGGGCTTTGTGCTAAAGGTCCAATTGTTATTATAAGGCCGGAAGATACATTTTATGCTATGGTCACACCTGAAGATTGTGAAGAAATTATTCAAACACATATTGTTGAAGGGAAAAGAGTTGAAAGATTACTTTGCAAAGATATAGATGGAAAAATAGTAAATAGTTTAGATGAGCTTAATTTTTATAAAAAACAAAAAAGAATTGCATTAAAAAATTGTGGAGTAATAAATCCGGAAGACATTGATGAATACATCGCATTTAATGGATATGAAGCTCTAGAAAGAGTTTTAAGAGAATATACTCAAGATGAAGTTATAGATATAATTAAAAAATCCGGACTTCGTGGTAGAGGAGGAGCAGGATTCCCAACAGGTAAGAAATGGGAACTTACAAAGGCTTCAGAAGGAAAACAAAAATATGTTGTTTGTAATGCTGATGAGGGAGATCCAGGAGCTTTTATGGATAGAAGCATATTAGAAGGAGACCCACATGCAGTATTAGAGGCAATGGAAATAGCAGGATATGCAATTGGTGCAGACAGAGGATTTATATATGTAAGAGCAGAATATCCAATTGCTGTACATAGGTTAAAAATAGCAATAGAACAAGCAAGAAATTACGGAATATTAGGAAAAAATATATTTGGAACAGGATTCAATTTTGATATAGAAATTAGATTAGGTGCAGGAGCATTTGTCTGTGGAGAAGAAACAGCATTATTAGAATCAATTGAAGGAAAAAGAGGTCAACCAAGAGTAAAACCGCCATATCCAGCAACAGCAGGATTATGGGGAAAACCAACACTAATAAATAATGTTGAAACATATGCAAATATAGCACAAATAATTTTAAAAGGTTCGGATTGGTTTTCTTCTATAGGTACAGAAAATTCTAAGGGAACAAAAGTATTTGCATTAGGAGGAAATGTAAATAATATAGGATTAGTAGAAGTTCCGATGGGAACAACTTTAAGAGAGATAGTATATGACATAGGTGGAGGAATTCCAAATGGTAGAGATTTTAAAGCAGCACAAACAGGTGGACCTTCAGGTGGATGTATACCAAAAGAACATTTAGACACACCAATAGATTATGAATCATTAAAACAAATAGGCTCAATGATGGGCTCAGGTGGCTTAATCGTAATGGATGACACAAAATGTATGGTAAGTTTAGCAAAATTCTATTTACAATTTACTGTAAGTGAAAGCTGTGGTAAATGTACTCCTTGTAGAATAGGAACAAAAAGAATGTTAGAAATATTAGAAAAGTTATGTTCAGGAGAAGGAGAAGAATATGACATATACAAATTAGAAAAACTTGCAGCAAACATACAGAAATCAAGCATATGTGGTTTAGGACAGAGTGCGCCAAACCCAGTTATAAGTACATTAAAATATTTTAGAGAAGAATTTAGACAACATGCAATCCAAAAAGAATGTAAATCATTAGAATGTAAATCATTATCACAAATAACTATTGATGAAGAAAAATGCAAAGGATGCGGACTTTGCCAAAAACATTGTCCAGTAGATGCAATAGAAGGAGAAGGCAGAGAAAAAAGAGTTATAAATCAAGACAAATGTATAAAATGTGGTACATGTATAATGACATGCCCATTCCACGCAATAGGGAATTAGGGACGGTCCTTAAAATCCCTCCTAGAAGGGAAAGAGGGGACGGATCTTAAAAAAACCTTAAGAAAGACTAACTATTAATTGTCAATAGTTTCTTGAAAAAATTTTTTGTAATTTT
>ERZ1643246.1754-NODE-1754-length-22717-cov-40.573030_pt1 | contig 22717 bp, 19 predicted proteins | sample MGYA00579265_ERZ1643246 | MGnify/ENA primary metagenome ERZ1643246 (study PRJEB29033, sample SAMEA4952261) | chicken gut metagenome | biome: Broiler Chicken; feature: Gastrointestinal Tract; material: Caecum | place: Ireland | collected 2018 | study: Broiler...
TTAGTTGACCATTTAAAAATGGTTTTATGAGAATAAGGAGGAAGTATTATGGATTTTAATGAATTAAAAAGTAAATGTTATGGAAAGTCTATTGAAGAAATTAAAGGTATAATAAATAAAATAGACGATTTTTGGAAGAGCGATGTAAATTTATTAAAATTAACTTTAGATGCTAGTGAATATGCAAATGAAATCTTAAATATGGATGCAGAATTTCCTGCACTTTTTGTATATAGAAAGGAATGTAAAATTTTATTATATATATTAAAAGATATTACTAATGTAGAGCTAATCCCAGACAATGAATCATTTGATGACTTCGATTCTTTCTTCAAAATAGCATTAATTGAATTAAATAGTAAGGCTTATTTTTTAGATAATATGATTAATCAAATAATAGAAGAGTCAAAAAATGAAGTAATTAATGAAATATATGAAATATTTAGTAATAAAATTCCTTCTGTTGAGGATTTAGAAGAATTAAAAAATTCTATGAAAAATATCTTCTCTGATGAGAGTCCAGAGAAATTAGAAAAAATAGAAAATATTTTGGCATTTAATGACCCAATAATGAAAGAGGTAAAAAATGCAATACTAAACAATCAAATAGCAAATGAAATAGGGAAAGTAAAGAATGCAGAAGAGAATAAAGAAAAAGTAGAGGAAATTGATAAAACTCTAAGTTCTGCTCAAAAAACAGCAGATAGTATTTTGCAATCAATAAAAAATACTCCAGAAATGAAAGAGATTGACAATAAAATTAAGGAACAACAAATGAAAAATATTGTAGAGTTTAGTAAGCAATTGGAAGGAAAAAATAAATAAAATTTTAGATAAAAGGAGATATCTAAAATGAGTGAAGATTTTGAAATTATAGGAAACAATGGAAAAGTATATAAAAATTTAAGAGCTTATCATATTGCGTTAGGACACGCAGTAAGACAAGCTCTTATTGATTTTAGTCAAGAAGTAGAAGAGTTTTTACAACAAAAAATTTCCGACTTTTATGGAGAATATTCTCCAAAAAACTATGAAAGAACATATCAACTAATGAATAAAATGCATTTGGGAGAATTAATAAAAATGTCAATAAAAGGAAATTTTGAAGGAAAATACGAACTGGAATATGAACTATTTGATTGGTCAGTTTTAGACTCAATAGATAATGGAGTAGGAAACTTTGGAACGTATATGAGTTTCGACAAATCTGATAGTCGACCAGAAATCGAAAGTTACTTACAAGATGGGATAATTGGACATTCATCTTTCGATTTTTATAGAGAGATTGATGATTATATAAATAAAAATTTAGATAATAGAATACAAGAAGTCATAAATAATTTTTAGAGATAATGCAATATGGAGGTGAGGATAGAGGATGGCAAAGGTACCAGTAACATTTGTACAAAATGGATACAGTGAGATACATAACAATCTTGAAACAATCAAAAAAGAAACAAAGGCAATAACTCAAAGTAAGGTCAAAATCAATGTCAATAACAAAGATATTCAAGATGCAATTAAATCTCAAGAAATTTTATCAAAAACATTAATAGATTTACAAAAGTCATATGACCAATTTGGAAATAAATCATCTAATGCAGCAAAAAAACTTAAAACAGAAATTAGTGGAATAAGTAATGCCTTAAAAAACTTTGAAACAGCAATTAAATGGAGTGGAAAAGTAAGTAAAAGTATCCAAGATATTGTTGGAAATCAATCTAATATAAGAATAATAAATGAGGAAGTAAATGCCCAACAAAAGAAGAATGCAGCTTTAAAAGAACAACAAAAGATTTTAAATGATTTGGATAAAAAAGCAAAAGATGTTGGGCAACTAACAAAGAGTCTTTTACAGGACAAAAACTTGAATCAAAAAGGGGCAAAAGATACACAGGCACAATGGGATTATCAAGTAGAATCTATTAAAAGAGTTTCTACAGAGATAAAAAATGCAAAAGGAGCAGGAGAACAATACAAACATATGCTTGAATCTATGGCATATGAGGTAAAGCATACAACTGGAAAATCTCTATTTAAAGATGCAGAAGATGGAATTAAAAATCTAACGAAGTTAGAGAACAAAAGATATGAAGCACAAAAATCTGGAAAGAAAGTAATGGAAGATTACTATAATTCCGAAATTGAAAAACAAAAGCAGGTTATTTCTCAAATTGAACAAACAGCAAATTCTCCAGAGAAATTACAAGGGTTATTAAAAGAGAATGCAAATTATATTAAGAATCTACTTCCAGAAAATATGCAGAAAGATTTTATGAATCAAGTAAATAAAACTGGGATGTTAGATAATGCTTGGTCTCAAGGAATGACAAAATACGTAAATGAACTTAAATTGGCATATGAAAACCAAGTAAAATTAAATCAAGCAAAGTCTCAACAAAATACACAAGACACTTCTTATAAAACTTTAAAAGCAGATTTACAAGAGGTGTGGAATTTAGAAAATAAAATTGCTCAATTATCAAAAGACCCAAAACATCACTTATCTGAAATTCAATATTTGCAACAAGTTGTAACAAATAAGAGACAAACTTTAAATTATGACGAAAGGATTAAAGAATTATCTGAAGACCAAGTTGCAGAAATTAAAAATGCAGAACAGGCACAAAAACAATTAAATGGACAAATAAAAGCACAAGGAAAAGATTGGGAAAACAACAATAAAAAAGTAACCGAATTGGGCGATACAATTAAAAAAGTATTTAACTATATATTAGTTTATCGTGGATTCCAAATGTTACAACAAGGAGTTCAACAAGCAATAGATACAATGAAAAATTTGGATAAGGCATTTACCGATATTCAAATGGTAACAGGAGATACAGATGAACAAACAGCAGAATTAGCTCAGAACTATAATAATCTTGCAAAAGAAATGGGGTCTACTACACAAGAAGTAGCAGAAGGTGCAAGCGAATGGTTTAACGAAAGTCGAGACCATTTAAAAACTCTTGAATTGCTGGAAACTCGCAAAGATTAGTTGACTACAACATAAATTTGAAATATAATTAAGTGTGAATGTTTAAAAACAACTAATTAAGTGACAATCAGCAGCGAAGCTCCGAATAGGAGAACGTTCAACGACTATCCGTAAAGGAGTACACTCAAGCGAGTGGAAGTGGGAGTTGCTTACTATGTAAGTAAAGATATAGTCTAAACTTATATGAAAGTATAAGAAATTTCAGTGTAAAAGGGATATATATATGTTAATAGAAAATCAATTTATAAAGATAAGAGTAACTAATAATACAGAGGAACATTTTAACAATCTTGGGTATAAAGTTAAGAATGGAGATTTAATAGTAATCCCCGTAGAACATTTATCAAATGGAAGTGGAACTAAAATAGGAGTTATATGTGATTATTGTGGAGTTCCATTTACTAGAGAATGGAGAAAAAAACTTATGTCTAAAGATGATTGTTGTAAGAAATGTAAAAATAAAAAGATGATGAATACTTCATTAAAAAGATATGGAAATGTCTGCTCACTACAAAATCCAGAAATACATAATAAAGTAAAAAAATCTAATCTTTTAAAGTATGGAGTTGAGTATCCTTTACAAAATAAGCAAATTTATCAAAAGACCATACACAACACAATTAATCAGTCTTTTATTAATAGAATTACAACAAAACAGCAAAAATTTCTATATGAAATATACGGTGGACAGATAAATTATCAAATATATCCATATATTGTCGATATTTTTTTTGAAGATGAAAAAATTTTTTTTGAATATGATGGTGGAGGACATAATTTAAGAGTAAAATTTGGAGAAATAACTCAAGAAGAGTTTAATAGAAGGGAACAAGAAAGAACATCTTTCTTAAAAAAAAGAGGACTAAAAGAATTTAGAATAATTGATTCTTCAAAAAAAGGGAATTTACCATCTGTAGAAAAATTGTTAGATATAAAAAAGAAAGCTTTTAAAATATTAAATTATACAGAAAATACAACATATATATATAATTTAGATAATAATACTGAAACTTATTATAATTAGCGCTTATAATAAGAAATAATTTTGAAGACAAGGTAAAACAACAGAAGAAACTACACAATTATTAAAATCATCAATGACTTTATCAAAAGTTGGTGCAATAGAATCTTCTGAAGCAACAGAATTATTAACATCTTCTTTAAATGGATATAAAAAAGAAGCAAATGAAGCAATGTCTGTTGTTGATAAGATATCAAGCATAGACTTAGCTGCTGCAACAAGTTCTTATGAATTAGCAACTGCTTTGGCAAGAACAGCTAACTCTGCAAATGACGCAGGAGTTAGTTTTGATAAATTATTAGCTATGATTGGTACTGTATCATCTGTAACAAGAAAATCAGCTAGTACCATAGGAGAGAGTTTTAAAACAATTTTTGCTCGTATGGGTAATGTTGCTGCAGGAAAAGATACGGATGATATGGGAGAGCCTTTAAATGATGTTGAAAAAACATTAAATAAAATGGATATTGCTCTTAGAACTAGTGAAGGAGAATGGAGAAATTTTGAAACTGTATTAGATGAAGTTGCAGAAAGATGGAAAGATTTTAATAGTACAGAACAATCTCAGATTGCAACAGCCATTGCAGGTGTAAGACAACAAGAAAACTTTAGAGCATTAATGAATAACTGGAAAGAAGTAGAACGTCTTACTGGAGTTGCCGCAAATTCAACAGGCTCTGCAACAGAAAGAATGGGAATATATCTTGACAGTATAGAAGCCAAAACTAATAATTTAAAAAATGCTTGGGAAGGCTTTGTAATGAGTCTAAACCAAAGCGAAAGTTATAAACAATTCTTGGACTGGTTAACAAATGTAGTTCAGACACTTCAATTCGTTGATTGGAGAATTGTAGGAATTGTAGCTGGAGCAGGAAGTTTAATCACGATAATATTAAAATTAATTCCTGCAATTAAAACTTTAATTACAACAATAAAAGCAGCAGGAATCGCAGCAGGAATTGCTTCAGGGGGAATTGTTCCACTACTTGGAGTAATAATAACTCTTATAGGTGGAGTTGCAGCTGCTTGGGCGACGGCAAGTAAAAATTCTGAAAAACACTTAGATGACATAAAGAAAAATAAGGAAGAATTAGAAAACCAAAGCAAAGAAGCAAGGTCTTTATACGCAGAGTATCAAAAACTTGAAGCAAAGAAAAATATTTATGGATTAACAGAAAAAGAAAAATCAGATTTGGTAGGAATAACAAAAACTTTAGTAGAACAATATGGATTTGAATATGATAGTATAGATTCTTTAACTGGAGCATATAACTTATCTCAAAAAGCTTTAGAAAGTTATAACGCAGAAGTTAAAAGACAAATGGATATTTATAATTCTGAAGAATATAATGAATATATAGATAAAGCAAAAAACGCAGCAAAGGATTATAGGTCTGCTTCAAATAAAGGTAGAGGTGGATGGATGACCTTTACTGATTGGGTTGGAGATTTATTCGGTGGAGATAAAGATGAAAATATTAAAGAAGCACAATCTGCTGGAGAATTCGCTCAATCTCTTATTTCTGCATTAGAATCTTCTATACAAATGGAAACAGGAGAAGAAATTTCTGATGAATTATCAAAATTATTAGAAAATGCAGTCATTTCTGGTTTTGAAAATTTAGATGAAGATAAATTGAAAAAATTAGGAGAAGATGAAATCCGTGGAATTATTGATAATGTTACTAGTTTTATTTCTTCAGAAGAATTTAAGACATTAAATACTGAAATAGAAAATGGATTTAAAAGATTTGATAAAAAAAAATCATCAGCAAATTCTTTAACTATAGATGACTATAGAACTTTAAATAAACTTTATGAGCAACAAGCTTCTATGGCATATGGAGTAGAATATAAAGCATATGGAGACCAACAACAAGCAGCAAATGATGCATTAAAATCTTTAGATGAAAATACAAACAATTTAGGTTCAACCTTAGCATACTTAAACGATTACTTAAAAGAAAATAAAGATATCACTGATAAAACAAAAACAAATTTTGAATTATTTTCAAATGATGTATTGAAATTAAATAAAGATTTTTCAGATGGAAAGATACAAATTCAAGAATATTTTGACACATTATATAAAAAAATAGAAAATGTAAGTTCAGAAAATTTAAGTGATACTTTTGGAAATTTTGAAACTTATTCTGCAGTTATAGGTAATGCAATTCAGTCTATTACATCATATATGCAACAATTAATATCTATGCTTCAATCTGCCGAAATAGAAAGTGATGTATTTACAACAAAAATGGTAGATACTATACAATCATTGGCGAAATTTTCTTCAGCATATGGAAATATGTATAAAGCAACACAGGGAGAAGAAAAATATAATGAAGTTTTTGGAAAAAAGGATAAAATTGAAAAAACATATACATCGAAAGCTACACAACTTTGGGATAAAAAGGATTTTTCTAATGGCTTCCTTCAAATAGATTTAACAGATGAAGAATATAATAAACTGAAGAATGCAGTAGATAGTGCAAAAGATAACCATAAAGATGCATACAATAATATTAAGGACAGAGATAAATACATACAAGGAGTAATTGATGATACAATAAAAGCAAATAGCAGTAGTTGGAACACTCCTCTAAAAATAACTCAAGGTTCAGCAATTACTGATGCATCATCTTTCAAAAGAAACAAACCAGAACAATATAAACAAATAGTTGAAAAAGCAAGAGATGACTGGGATAGAGGACATAATGCTAACTATGAAAATGATATAGAGGCATTTACTTCTGGAATGGATGACGTAGAGAAAAAACTATATATTGCAAGTAAACAATTAGATGGATATGCAGATGCAGAAGAAAATGTAGATGAGAGTACTAAAGAGACAACTATAACTTTACAAGAACAAAGTAATTCTTTAGATGAAAATATAGAGAATATGCAAAAGTATGCAGATGCTATTGAGAGTTGGGATGTTGAGAAACTTGATGATGCAGCGGACATTATACAAAAGGGATTTGAGACAGGAGATTTATCAAAAGAAGGAATAAATGATTTTGATAAAATAAGTCAAGAATATCAAAATGCAGCAATGACGATGGCGCAAGGACTCGTAAATATGTACACAAGTGCAGTCGAACTTGGCGATGAAAATATGAAAAAGCTTGCAGAAGAAGCATATTCATCTTTAGGATTAGTTGCTGGAGCAAGCCAAGAACAAATTGCTAGAAGTTTAATTGCAACACAATCAACATTTTCTAATAGCGCAACAAATATGAATAGAATTGCACAATTGGCTATGGCACAAAGTTTAAAATCAGCAAGCGGAACCATAGAACAAATGGCAAATGCAATTGGGCAAATTAGTGTAAAATTACCTATCCAATTAGGTGGTGGAGAATCATCTATAGTTTATGATGGTAAAGAGCTTGCAAAATTTAAACTTCCTCGGATTTAAAACAGAATTAACTATAGGAGGAGAAGGGACTCAAATCTCTGGTGTAGGAGATGCTATAGGTGGAATTGCTGATGTTTTAGCAAATGATGCATTAAAAAGTGAAAATCCTATTATGGGAAATTTCTATAATCCAATATCTCCAAATTATACACCTCCAGCGAAGAATCAAGATACCCCAGATGGGTCTGGTTCTCCTAGTACAAGTGGAAGTTCAGGTTCTGGTTCTGGTTCAGATTATTCAGCAGAAGACGCAGCAGAAGATTTAAGAGATATTCTTGAAGATATTGAAGATTATGAAGCAGATATTGAGCTAGACTTAGAAGACCAAACAGAACAATTAATCAATCATTATAACCTTGAAAAGAATAAATTAGAGTCTCTTAGAGAAGAATTAGATTATTATGAAGGAATTTATGATTCTGTAGAAAATACTACAAAATGGTTAGAAACACAGAGTAAATTGCTTGAAAATCAATCTAATATGGTTGAAGAATTACAAAAATCTAATGATAAAATAGAGAAACAAAGAGAAAAAATTTATAGAGAAAACTCAGGATATAATGTATCAGGTTGGTTCGATAGTGAAGGAAATGATACATTAGCTTATGGTGACTTAATTAATAGTTTTGAATATCAAAAGAATGCTATACAAAAAGAAACGGCAGCTCAGATGAGAGATGTATATAATTCTGTTGCTGGTAGTACAAGTGAAGATGCAATCGAAAATGCAAAAGATAGAATTGAAGACCTTCAGGAAGCAGCAGATAAGAGACTTGAGGCACTTGATAAAGAGAGAGAAAAGGTTGAGAATATACACGACAGTGTTTCTGAACTAAACGATGCTTGGGACGAAAATCAAGAAGCTATTCGTGACGCATTAACAGATATGCACGATAGAATAATAGATATGAGAGATACTTTAGTAGACCAAATGATGGAACAACTTGAAAAAGCTGTTGATAAACAAAATGAGAGTATCGAAAAAGACGTAACTAGAATGGAACAACTTGTAAGTATTAGAGAAAAATATTATGACATATTAAATGAGACAATAGATACACAAGCAGACTTGGATAGCGAATTACAAAGTAGTTTAGATTCTTTTGAATATCTTGATGAGCAAATGAGACAATTAATGTTTAATGAAGAAGATTACAAAGCTTTAAGTGAAACGTTAACGGGAATACAAGAAGACATTGCAGGAATATGGGAAGACCATTATAATAAAATTGATTCTTTGACAGATGACGAAATGTATAAAGCAGAATATATCACTGCAGAAACAGAACGTCAATTAGATATGAAAATGAAAGAATATGAACTTGCAAAAGCAGAGTTAGATGTTGCAAAAGCAAAAACTAATTTACAAAATGTTCAAAATGAAAGAAATGTAAGAATGTTTGTAAATGGACAATGGACTTGGGTAGCAGACCCAGATGCAGTAAAAGACGCACAAAAACAATTAGCAGATGCAGAAAGAGAAAAAGACAGAATAGAAAGAGAACAAGAACAACAAAAGCTAATTGATAAAATGGAAGGAATAATTGACAGCGACAATCTTCAAATAGATGAAAATAATGAACTACTAGAAAGAGTTCAAGAAGCAATAGAAGCTCAGACCCAAGAAGTACAATCTATTGAAGATGCATTACAAAATATTGCAAATACAGATTTACCAGCGGTAGGAGATGTTTTACAAGGGGCATTTGGTTCTGATGGTAAAAGTGGTTGGATTTCTGAATTGCTACAAAATATTAATAAAAGCACAAGTGGATTAACATTAGCATTAAAGGGATATACTGTTGCAAGTGCAGAAAATGCATTAAAGAATGGAAGTTTATCTAAAAGTGAATTTAATGACTTAGTATCAAAACTTGGATACAGCTTTAATGAAACAACAGGTATAGTAACTACTCCAGAAGGTTCATTTAGTGCACACTACAAAGGATGGACACAAAAAAATAATAATGATGTACAACTAGGAACAGCAAATAACGGAGTTCAGGTAACTGGAGGAGGAAGTAATGCTAATGGGTCAGGTGGAGGCTCTGGCGCAAGTGGATTCCCTAGAAGTGGACACGTATCAACTTCTAGTCTACCATTAAGAATACGTTCAGGAGCAGGAACAAACTATAAGGTATTAGGTTTAATGCCTAAAGGAGCAGCAGTAACAATTACTGGAGAAGCAAATAGTGGTTGGGCAAAAGTACAATATAACGGAATTAATGGATATGCTAGTAGACAATACTTAACTTATGACCAAGGTGGAGTTGCAATAGGTAAAGGAATGTTCTTAAAAGACGTAAATGTTCCAGAAAGAATATTATCTCCAAAACAAACAAAATCTTTTGATTATTTGGTTAAAAACTTAACAACAAATCCAGTACTTGCCGCTTTAACTAAAAATCCAAACGTAACATCTAATTTGAATGGATTGGGTGGAGCAATTGGAGAAACAAAACAATATTACTTTAGTAACTTTACAGTGCAGGCAGACAACCTAACAGAATTTATAGATAGTTTAGATGCGATGATACCTATATCACGTAAATAAAAAATAAAATAAACGATAATTCTCTACTTTAATTAAAGTGGGGAATTATTGCTTTAATAAAAGAAAAAGAGGTGAATAATTTTGGCATTATATCAACCATCGTTTATGGTTCCACATAATGAAGCTATAGACGTTACAAATAGCGAAGATATGACATTCAAATGGCAACTAAATGGGAATAATTTACTATGTGCATACAATATACAAATCTTCGATATAGATACAAATGAATTAGTTTATGAGTTGGTTAGTACAGAAAATCAAAGAGCCATACAAGCCAATATTAACCGTTTATCTGGATACATAACAAATCAAGAAAATAAATTAACAAAGCTAGAAGAATATAAAACGGAATATGGAGAAAGTACTTTAAGGTCAGAATTTAGATATGATTTAGAGGATGACAGAATTGATTTGTTAGAAAAATATGATGATATGGCAGAGACACTTAGCAAATTAAAGTCTGGAAAAACTTTAACTCAATCAGAAATAACAAAATATTTTCAATATTGGGGAGAAGCTATAGAAACTATAAAGGCTAGAGTTGGAAGAGTTATTAGTGATGCTACTGGAGAACCAGTACAACCAGATGAAGGTAGCGCAGAATATATCAAAATGCAAATAGAAACTTGGTCAAATATAGACCCAGCAAGAACAGATGGAATAGAATATGAAGGTGACGTAGAACTAATTGACTCTACTGCATTTAATACAGTTAAAGATGAATTGTCATCTTATTCAGATTATTATGATAATGTAATGGCGGCAAGAAGAGAATTAAGCGCCTCTGATACATCTTTTATTAATGATACTACATTAGATAAAGCAAAAAAAACAATATACTTAATGTATTCAAAACATACAAACGAAAGTTATTATGCGAAAGATTTATGGGCAGCTGTAGATTCAATGTGGAAGTCTTTAGATTTTGACAAAAAGGAAAAAGAGTGTAGAAACTACCTTGATAAGTATCAGGCTGAAATTGAACAAGAATCTTATGCATTAGCTCACTTAAATGGAGGAAAGGTCACAGCAGAGACAAATGCTTATAGTACAACTAACGCAACAGAAGCGAACTTAGTATATAGAATTCCAAAAGATGGAGAAGTAGCAATTATTGATATAGACCCACAACCTCCAACAGGATGGGCATATATAATATATGATGGACAAAAAGCATACATACAAACAGCCAACCTAGAGTATTATAATATCGAAGATGGAAAGTATTATCTTGATAATCCTGTCCCTCCTACTAACTATGAAGGAGAAGCAAATGTAATAAACCATCAGTTACCAACAAACGTTTTAGAGAATGGTAAATCTTATAAGTGGTCTGTTACTTTATATTGGAGTACAAGTGGAGACTATACCAAAGATGAAGAAATTGATGGAAAATTAACTAGTGTTGAATGTTATTTTGACGCAAGAAAAAGACCTGTAGTTTATTTAAAAAATTTAGAACAGGTTTTTACAATTCCATATAACTATGTAAAAATTGCAACAGATACAAGTTTTCTATATGACGATGCAGATGGAAACCAAGTCAAAAAAGAATTAAAAGCAGGAGAAACAGTATTATTCTTGCATAAAGATGCAGATGATGAGAATTATGCATATATTAGAACGGTAGATGAAAATAATGTTTATATATATGGAGACATCCCAATTAGTACCTTAGAAAATGAAGGATTGTATGAAGAGGGAGTTCAAGATTTATATGAACTTCAATCAAAGTATGTAACTTTCATAGGAGGATATGAGCAAGAACAGCACGTATCTATTTCTTATTTTAGATGGGTTCTTTCTAAATTACAATATGACTCAGAAGAGGTAGATGAAATTGTAGAAGACACAGGAATGATACCAAGTATAGATGTAAAGTTTTTCTATGATGGATTCTTAAATGGTGAAAAATATAGTATAAAATTATATGTGCAAACATTAGATAATGTAGAAGCAGAAAGCATAGAGTATAAATTTAAAGTACAATATATTGATATTAGTATAGAGAATATGGTTAATGCAGAAAATAGCCCAATTGAACACGGAATAATCGTAGAATGGTCTAATTTAAGATTGATACAAGGAGAAGTTATTGGAGAATATTCTTATACAGATGATTTACCAAATGATTCACAAACTTCAATATCTCTTGAAGAAGGAAGTACTTTAACTTTTGATGAGGATAAAGGAAATCCTCTGTCAATAGATTGGAGCGCAAATCACATAATTAGTATGAGGATAGACAAAGATAGACCAGAAGACCAAGTATATTATACAGCTTCTGGATTGGATGATAATGGAGATGTAATATATAAAACATTGGAATTAGTAAATAGAGCAGATACAGATACAACTGGAATAGCAGACTTTGTATATACAGTACATACAGCAACGACAGATGAAACGTATACACAAGAGATTATAGCATCTCCGCTATATTGGTATATAATTATATTAAAACAAGATGGATTTATCGTTTATAGAAAATATGCAGACGGATTGTTCCCAATGCGCGAACTATATGCTAGTTACAATGGATTTACTAATGATAGAAATCCTGTTCCATTACCATTACGTTATTATGATGAACCAAGTGAAAGAGTAAATTACAATTATCAAACAATTATAAGGAATGACGGAACATATAGAGAGTGAGGAGGATAGTAAATGAATATTAATAAAATAGAAGTTAATGGTGCTTGTACTTTAGACTATATATGGGTAACAAATACTGAGATGACATCTGATTGGGAAACTATCCTCAACCATATAGGATATGAACCTGTTTGGGATATAAATACTCAAATGCTTGCAAAGTTTAATCATAGTTTAAATGCAGGAAATGCTGGAGATGAAGCAGGTAACACTTTACAAGGATGGAAGGTTTATAGGCAAAACGTAGAAGGCTCTACTTTAAAATATGTAAAAACATTGGAGCCTTCTGAGGTTTTCCTTGTCGATTATAATACAAAATGGGGACAGTCTTATATTTATTATTTATTTCCAGATTATGCAGAAGCAATGGGAAGTCCATTTGTTAGTAAGGAAGTTGAGGCTTGTTGGGTAGACTGGATTTTATTACTTTGCAGAGAAGAGAAAGAAAATGAATTTGCAGTTGAAGAGTCGTTCTTATTTCAACTTAATACAAATAGTGGACAAATGAATAATAATGCAGACGTCAATGTATATAAAACATATGGTAAGTACCCTAGAGTAGTAAAAGGGCAATCAAATTATTTAAGTGGACAATTATCTAGTCTCGTAGGCTATATGGGAGAGACAAATAATGAGTTACAATATATAGAAAAATTGTCTATGATAGAAAGATTAAGAAATCTTAACACAGACCCAAGAAGAAAATTCTTAAAAGATAAAAAAGGACACGTTTGGGAAGTAGAACTTACAGCTCCTAGTACTTTTGAATATATGGAAAATGTAACAGGACAACCAGTAACTGGAGGTATTTCTTGGACAGAAGTTGCTTCCACAGAAGATGTGTCTATTTATAATGGAAATGCTAGAGAATTGTGGTTATTAACTACAACAGGTAGTCCTGAATATAATGTTAAATATGTTTGGGTTGACAGTGAATACTGGACTCCAAGTAAATATTGGACAGAAGATGGACATCCTAAAGTTCCTACGTATTTTGAGGAACAAAAAGTTGATACATCAGATGCTACAGCTACAGCAGAAGACCTTCTTTCTGGCAAAACAGCTTATAGTAGAGGTCAAAAAATAACAGGTACATTGGAACTTGATTCTAATGGACAATAAATTGTAGATGAATGAAAATTTAGGGAAGGAATGATTTACAATGGCTATAGTTGAGAACTTTTATAATGGCGATATGGCGAGACCCATACGTGAGATAATAACTAAAAACTTTGCTAATGTTGCGAAATATATTCCAAACAACTTCATTTCATTAACAACAATGGAAAGGCAAAACCTTTCAGATGATTATAAGACCCACTTTAAGCTTGTTTTTGATAAAGAGCAAGAATATGTATATAGATGGTCAGAAGTTGAAAGGAACTGGAAACAATATTTAATAAGAGCAAAAGATGAATATGCGAGGGCAGAAGCAGATACAAATACAGAAAGAGCCTTTGCGGATGCAGAAGTTGGAAAAGATATAAATGGAGGTTTAAACCCATATGCAATAACTTTCTATAATAGAAAAGGAACGGCAAAAGATTCTATATTCCTAACTTCTGCTAATATACAATATGATGATGAATATAGTACACAAGAGATAATTGAAAAGATTATTAGTGATTTTAATTCATTAAACAGCTTCGTTGGAGATAGAGATGTATTCTTAAATAATCAAGATATAACAGCAAAAACTATTACAGGAGCACTAAATGAAATAAATCAAAAAACTATAGATAATAAAACAGAAATAGATAATATATTAGACGGAACAACAACTGTTCCAAACGCAGACCACGCAAATGAAGCAGACCACGCAATCAATGCAGATATGGCAGAAGATAGCAATAAATTGGGAGGTCAATTACCTAGTTACTATGCGACACAAGCTGGACTAGATAGTACTAATGAAAGTTTAACAAATACAATATCAAGAGTTGAAAAAAATGAAAGTGATATTGCAGAATTACAAACTGGGTTAGAAAATACAAATACAAATTTATCTGATTTATCAGATAAAGTTGATGTTCACGAAACAAAAATAGAAAATTTATCTCAAGTTCAAGCAACACAAGGTGGTCGATTGGATGACTTAGAAGCATCATTAAATGCACTAGATGACCAAATTGGATGGGAAATACTTTTAGGAGACAGGTCTTTGTTTAAAGTGGGAGAAAGTTATGCAGGGAAAACTTTAGCTACTTATTTAACTCAAGATGATATAGAGATAATGGATAGTATATTAGGCGCAGAAACTGTTTCTGCAAGTAATAATATAGTATCCTTTAATAATTATACCATAACTTGTCAAAAAGGAAGAGCAACAACTGGAGAAACACCATATGATACTTATACACTATATTTCTCATCTCCAAAAATTGAAGAAACAAAGACTTTGTTTGCATTAATGTTTGAGTTAGATAGTAATTATGATAGAACTGGAGTTGCAATAGAAGACGAATCTGCCACATCTCAAATCACTCTACCAAGTGATTTACCAGATTGTACGGCAGTTAACGAAAATGCAGGAGATTTATTTGAAAAAATGACGATTGAGTAGAAGGAGGAATAGATATGGCTTTAACTTTCTATGATTATTTAGAAGCAGTAAAGAAACCCGTACTAGTTCCTTGTTTGAAACTTGAATGGCTAAATCCAGACGATTCTATTGCATATGAAATAACTACAGATTTATATAATACAAATGGAACTTTGAATGTAACAAATCAAAGTGGATGTAGAAGAACTTTTAATCTACAAATACACAATGTTGATGGAAGATATGACATAGACGTTAACAAAGTATGGCTAGGTCAGAAAGTTAAATTATATCTTGGATTATATATTGATGGAACCCCTTACTTGATACAGCAAGGGGTTTTTTATTTAACAAATCCAACAGATATAATGAATACAGCAGAAAATTGTATTCAATTAAATTGTACGGACAAATGGAGTTACCTTGATGGGACATTATTTGGAAACTTAGATGGGATATATAAAATTCCTGTTAACTCAGATATATTCGATGCAATAAAAGCTTTGTTACTGACAGATAGAGGAAATGGAGTTCCAATAGATTCAACAAAACCAAACATAAGTACATTTTTTAATACTAAAATGACTGCTTTATCTAATGGAGAATTAGTTTCAGTATTAAAGACGCCTTTTACTGCAACCATAGATAAAGGACAAACATATGCAGATGTACTGTTACAATTTAATACAATGTTGGCTGGAGTTATATACTATGATACAGTTGGAAGATTAAATGTAGAACCAAATGAGACGGACTTATTGGACAAAGATAAAGAAATTTTATATAAATTTGACCAAAATAATTCAGATATTTTAGGTAAAAGTCAAGAATTTAAGTTTACTGAGGTATTTAATGATATTCTATGTGTTGGAGCAACAACAAATGGATATTTAGCAAAGGGAAGAGCAACAAATAATAACATTAAATCAGACTTGTGTGTTCAAAGAATCGGAAAAAAAACAAAGGTATATGAAGATACTAATTACTATTCAGATGGATTGTGTCAAGATTGGGCAAATTACTTATTAAGAAACAATACTATTTTACAAACATCTCTTAGTTTGCAAACGATTCCTTTATACCACTTAGATGTTAATAAATTAATAACGATAACAAATACAAAATATCATTTAAAAGAAGAAAAGTTCTTAATTAACAGTTTGTCAATTCCATTGGGATTGGGACAAATGACTATATCAGCAACTTCAATAAATGAGTTGGAATTTTAAAGGAGGAATTATATGAGTGCAAATGCAGAAATGAATAACTTAGCAATAAAATTCTTAAACTCAATAAGAAGTTGGGTTGATAAAAGAATCCCAGAAAGGACAAAAGAGTGTTTAAGAACAAAAATTGCTATTATTACAAAAGTAAATTCAGATAATACATATGATGTTATTCTTGCTGGAGACTATGGAACCTATTTAGATTTAGGGGAAGAGAAAAAAATATATGATGAGTATTCTGAATTAAAAAATAAGGAACAATCACTAAATGAAGAAGAAAAGAAAAGGCTAGCAGAATTATCTACAATTATTCAAACACAATATAATGGGGAATTAATGACAGAAGACTTATATAAAGAAAAAGTCTCAAGGTTAACATTAAATAGTTTATCTGTAATAAAAGCAGACACGTATTCTATGGATGATTATGTTGTTGTGGGATATGTTGACAATAAATTAACAAATTCTTTTATTTTATGTAAAAACACTAAGAAAGGAGTATAGGGAGTATGGCAACAGATTTTAAGGAAATTGAAGAGTATATTATGGTGCAATGGTACAATTATAACCCACCTTCAATAGACCAAGATAATTTATTGCATTTAGAAAAAAATATTAAACTAAACAGAGATACAATAAATGAAATAATTAGAAGACTTGGAATCGTACCAGATGGTGGAACTAGTGGAGAAAATCAAGAAATATATGACAGTTCTATTTATGATACTTTAATTAATTTCAAAGACCAAATTAAACAATTACAAAATAATAAAGTTGATAAAACAGATTATAATGCAAAAGTTAATGATTTACAAAATCAAATAAATAATAGGCTTAGAAAAGACCAAGATGATGTTTCTGTATATAGTTATACCTTTAAAAAACTAACTTTGACTGACTCACTTTCTGTAGGAACAACAAGTAGTTTTGGAGGGGCTATTACTGCAAAATCCTCAATTACAGCTACTGGTAAAGTAACAGCTAATGGTGGAGTAGAAACATCAACATTGAAAACTACTGGAGCAACAGTTTTAGGAAGTACAGTTGAAGCAAACGGAAAAGCAACATTAAATAATGGGTTAACTGTAAAACAAGGAGGAAGTTTAACTGGAACTTTAACTGTAGACAATTTAATTGTTACAGGAAATATTACTTGTAATGGAGCAGGTAATTTTGGTAGAAATATAACTTGTTACGAATTAACGGCAAATAGGCAAGTTACTGTAAATTGTAATGACAGTGGTAATTTATGGATTAAAAAAAACTATATTGAAATGGGAGCGTCAGCAGAACATAGGCTTTGGGTTCAAGGAGCAAATGTTAGTTTACGTAATGGAGATGCTTTAATTAGGACTGTTGGATAGGAGTGAATTAGTATGGCAGATGAAGGATATTATCGTAGTGACGGAATTCAAAATAGTGGAACAGCCTTAACTGTGAATAATCAAAATGTTTATATATTCACTGGAACAAGCTTTATGCAAATTTATCCAAGAGAAATAAGTCAAACAATATCCAATAGTAATTTTGGTGGTTTTACTACAAGTACATATAGAAGCACGGGAGATTGGAGAGACTGTGCGTATCAAGGAGTTAAATCTGTTGGCTATAATAAAAATAGGCTTCGTATCTGTTATGGGCATATAGTACCAAGTTCAATTCCTAGATACAATAACTTAATAGCAGTAGATTATGTTAGAATCGGATTCCAACCACATCGTTGTGGATGGAGTAGTATCAGCAGAGATTTAGTGTTCCGTGTTGGGCTTAATGGGAATAATATTCCTCCAATGGAAGGAGAATATAGATTCTCATTGGGAGCTCAACAAGATAGAAATTATCAACGAGCAGAAGGCGGGGCTGGAAGTAGTTTAGCAAATTTAATGTATATTCTAATAAATAGAGGAAATAGGCTTATTTTATATAATGGAGAAACAACATTGGCTAGTCCAGTGTATGATGATGGAAGTGGATATGGTAGTAGAGATTATGCAGCCATAGAAACTTTTACAATAGAGGAATTAAGATTGAGGTATCAACCTTAATTTAAAAATATATAAAAAGGAGGGCTAATTATGATAGAATGGTTAGCAGCAAATTGGTTACCACTTTTGATATTTATTATAGTGGTAGTAGGAGTATTATTCTTTATACTAAAGAAGAAAGGGCTTAGACAAGCAGCAATAGATGCTATTGTTTATGTGCAAGAAAAAATGGGAACAGAAGATGGGAAAGTAAAAATGCAAAATGCAGTAGATTATATACAACAAATAGTACCTTTTTTGGGATTTGTTCCAGACAGTATAATCCAAGCATTTATTCAAGGAGTATTCGACCAAATTGAATCTGCATTAAAGTTACCTTCTGTTGAACAAATGGAAAATAAAGAAATTGGAACAACAACTACAACAACTACAACTACTACAACAACAACTGAATCAACAGAATGTGCAACAGAAGAAGGTACAGTAGAAGAAACAAAAGAAGAAGCACAAGGATAAAATATTAGAAAGGAGTTTTTATTATGGAAGAAAATGAAAACGTAGAAGAATTAGACATAGAGGTATTAGCAGAAATGGCATTAGAAGACGAAAGTATCGCAGATGGAGACCCAGATGTAAAAGGATTTGATGGGGACGTTGAAGGTGTCTCAGAATAGTCCTCTGACTTACGAGAATCAACACAGAGCTATTTTAATATTTAAGATAATAAATTATATGTCTTAAATATTAAATAGCTCATTTTTGATTTTGGAAAGAATATAAAAAGGAGTGATATAAATGTTACCAATTAATCAATATATAACACAAAGAAATAGAACTATATCAAATAGAACAAGTATTCAATATTTGACAATACATTATGTTGGTGCAGTATCTAGTGCAAAAAATAACTGTTCGTACTTTTATAGTACATATAGAGGAGCTAGTGCACATTACTTTGTAGATGATAATTCAATTTGGCAATGTGTATTAGATAAAGATATTGCTTGGCATTGTGGAACAAATGGAACATATTATAATGGATGTAGAAATAGTAACTCTATAGGAATCGAAATGTGTTGCTATTCTAATAATGGAACATTAGATATGTCTGATGCAACAATTAATAATACATTAGATTTAGCAGCATATATCTGTAAAAAATATAATATTTCAATAGATAGAGTTGTACGTCATTATGATGTTACTCATAAAAACTGTCCAGCTCCATTTGTTAGAGATGTATCAAGATGGAATGATTTCAAAAATAGATTAAGTAATATGTTAAATGGAGAAGTGGCTGTTCCTTCTCAACCAACAGAAAATAACACTATGAACAAAGTAATGTATGTAACAGCAAATAGTGGATTAAATGTAAGAAGTGGAGCAGGAACAAACTATGCTATTGTTGGAGGTCTATCTAAAGGAACAAAAGTAACTGTTTATGAAATGTCTAATGGATGGGCTAGAATCGGTAATGGACAATGGGTTAGTGCTCAATACTTAACAGATAGCACACAATCTGCGCAAACAAAAACAATGTATGTTTCAGCAAATAGTGGATTGAATGTTCGTACTGGTGCAGGAACAGGATATAGAATTATAAAAGCATTACCAAAAGGAACAAAGGTTACTGTTTATGAAGAAAGTAATGGTTGGGCTCGTATAGGAGATGGACAATGGGTTAGCGCTCAATATTTATCTTCAAATGGGTCATCATCTTCTTCAACAAAAGTAATGTATGTAAAAGCTAATGGAGGATTAAACGTTCGTTCAGGAGCAGGAACAGGATATAAAATTGTTGGAGGACTTGCGAATGGAAGTAAAGTAACTGTTTATGAAGAAAGTAATGGTTGGTCAAGAATTGGCAGTGGACAATGGGTTAGCTCACAATATTTAACAAGTTCTAACCAAAGTTCTACAACTACAAAAACAGTTAATGCAAAATCTGGATTGAATGTTCGTACTGGTAAAGGAACAAATTATAAAATAGTAAAAGCGCTACCTTATGGAACAAAAGTTACAGTATACGAAACATCTAATGGATGGGCTAGAATCGGTAATGGACAATGGGTTAGTGCTCAATATTTGAAATAATTGAAAATAGGGGATATAGATTAAATTTCTATATCCCCTATTTTTTTCGTTTTTTTTATAAAAATATATTGACAAATAGATAATATAATGTTATACTATCTTTGTGTTATAATAGATTGGTACAAATATAATGCAAAGTAGGAAAAAGATATAGATTGTTTTCATTCAATCTATATCTTTTTTTTTATATATTATCATTTTTTATGTCATTGTCTACATCTTCTGCCAACCTATTAAGGAATTGAGACATTTGTGCGACTCCAATTAAGATTCCTTGTTTTTGCCACTTTGAAATATAAGGATTAAGAATCTTTATACATTCACTATTATCTTTTGCATTTTTAATTCCTTCAATTAGCCTTATAGTTGCATCACTAAATACAGTTTCTTTATCAACTACTTCTGGAGAAATTAAACCTTGACTGAATAAATATTTTTCAATTTCATTCCAATTAGAACAAATTAAAATATTATCTGTATATAAGCTCTTTTCTCTTCCTATATTCCAAGGTCTTCTAAAAAGAATAAATGGGCACTTAAATCTTGACCCGTAATCTAAATTATCATCAATCATCAAGTCTACATTAATTAGGTTCTTTTGAGAAGTAAATATAATATTATCCTCTTTTAACATAGGAAGTTTTTCTAGAACCCATTTCTTTTTATTTTCTTGATATTCTTTATCAGTAGCAGAAATAAGTACAACTTGATTTCCTGAATCAATTAATTCTTTGATTGTATTACTTACATTGTCTAATAATTGTAAATTTTGATAATATAATTCTTGATTATTTAATGCACAAAACAAATTGTTTTTTGTTTGATTGTCATATTCATTGTAAAAGTCCCACTTATAAGCATCAGATAACTTTATTTCTTTGTCATCTTGTGATTTGAAATATTTATTATATATATCAAACCATACTTCACAATGATTTGTAATTGTGTCATCTATATCAATTCCAATAATCATAGAAATTATACCTCCTGTTTAATTTTAATAGTAAAATATTCTATATGTAATAAAGAATTACATATCTATTATACCATATATAACCTTCTGAGCATCTAAATCTAATAGTGTTTCGTGTTGCAAAACAGCTATAAAAATAGTTTGCTCCATTATAAAATCCAAATGGGAGAAACGGAGAAGTAGAGTCTCCTTGATTATATGCGCCACCAAGTATAGCGACAATTTGAGTTATATCTGTCAATCCGTGAGATATGTCTTCAGATGTTTTACCATTTCCTCCGAAAAAGAAGATTGCCCTTTGTAACTTCTTTTGGTCTTGTCCCCATTGTCCAATTGCTCTTTTATTAGACCAATTCATAATTGATGCTACATTTACATCTTCTCTATATACACTACTTGCGTGTACAACAGGAGTAAAAATATCTCCGTTCTCATCTTTCAAATATTTTTGTTTTACTGTTGCCACTTTATTACCCCTCTTTCTGGGGTATAATTAATTCTATACCCCCCCCCCTGCTATACACAGGAGAGGAAATATTTTAGATTATTTTTGCATACCATTCTTTTGGAAATTCTTCATCATAAGAAACATTCTCGAATATTTCTGGCATTTCTTCTTTGAATTTCAAAAGTAGTGGTATTAATAATTGTCTTATTTCTGGATGAACCATTTTTGAACATCTAAGTTCTAATACGTGTTTCCATTCTCTAATATTACAGGTCATAACAACTTCGGCTGCCACAGAATGTGGTAGTAATGTTCTACATTCATCTGGTTTAGCTCCATTGTTTGCCATAATCATATAATATTTTTCAATGTTTTCCATACATTCTTTCCAAGCATTATAGTTATTCTCATCTGTAATATAGACTGGATTTATAAATTTGATATTATTTCCAAACTTATCTTTATCATATCTGCAATAACGAGTGCTTTCTATTGAAAATGAAGCTCCTGCTCTATGTCTTGTCAAGTCCTTGTATGTATTGATTGAGCATTGCATTCTTACTGTAATTTTTTCGTGTTCTAAAACTGATTCGTGTCCTCTATTTATACAATTTTTTAATAATTTTTTATAACTATCTTCTGTTATATTACCTTCAGAACGATAACACGTTCTGCAAGCCTTTTCTATTTTTTTCATTATGTCTATTCCATTAAATGGTTCGACTTGAATCCAAGGTTCAATGATTTCCATAAGACCTCCATAGTTAACCTATTTTTTTTACTGTTAA
>ERZ1643246.1758-NODE-1758-length-22687-cov-6.211338_pt1 | contig 22687 bp, 15 predicted proteins | sample MGYA00579265_ERZ1643246 | MGnify/ENA primary metagenome ERZ1643246 (study PRJEB29033, sample SAMEA4952261) | chicken gut metagenome | biome: Broiler Chicken; feature: Gastrointestinal Tract; material: Caecum | place: Ireland | collected 2018 | study: Broiler...
ATGCAGGCAGCTTCCGGATGCCAGAGTACCATAAACCATTTCTGCTGTAAACTTCTGGTATGGTTTCGAAAGACTGCGGAAACTCAGGAAAAAGGATATTGACAGATTGGGAAATCCGGGCTATCATAAAAATAACAATTCTGCAGGTGATGCTTTCTGCATCACAGATTTTCCCTATAAATAATTGTATATCGGAAGATGAGATGGATTTCTATGGCTGAATGTTGAATGAAGGTAGACATGTGAAATATTTAACAGCTGTACATACAGACGCAGGAATCAAAAAAATGATAAATCAGGACTCATTGTTTTTGGAAATTGCTGTCGCGGACTGCGGGAGGGTGGTTTTGGCTGTAATTTGTGACGGGCTGGGAGGCCTCTCAAAAGGAGAGGTTGCCAGTGCTGTTCTTGTGAGAGCGTTTGCAGACTGGTTTCACAGAGTATTTCCAGGATTGCTGTACGGAGGTCTGACCCCGGATGCGGTGGAAAAGAGCTGGATGCAGCTGATTTGTGACACCAGTGAGAAGATCACGGATTATGGAAGGAAACTTCATATAAAGCTGGGAAGCACGGTGACGGCATTGCTGCTGGCGGAGGAGACTTACTTTATTATTCAGGTGGGAGACTCCCGGGCATATTTGCTGGACAAAAGCCTGAGGCAGCTTACCGTGGATCAGACTTTCGTCCAGCGGGAAGTGGAGATGGGACGAATGACATCGGAGGAAGCCGTGCGAAGTCCCCGGCGAAATGTGCTTCTGCAGTGCGTGGGCGCCGGCAGTGTGCCCAAACCGGATTTTTATGTGGGACGGTATGGAGGTGGCCAGGTATTTATGCTCTGTTCAGACGGATTTTGTAAGATGATTTTGCCGGAAGAATTTTATGAGATGCTGAATCCCCGGGAACTTGTCACAGAAAAACACATGAAAGAAAACGCGGTTTATCTTACCAGGCTTAACAGGGAAAGACATGTGACAGATAACATATCTGTGATTCTGATCCGCGTCTGCTGAGGAAAGGATTATGCTTCAGATTGGATCGATCATAGATGGAAAATATAAAATATTAAACAAAATCGGGCAGGGAGGCATGAGCATTGTCTATCTGGCCATGAACGAACGGGCCAATAAACAGTGGGCTATCAAGGAGGTTCGGCTGGATAGCGTTCAGGATTTTGGGGTGATAAAGCAGGGACTGCTTGCGGAGACGGATCTTCTGAAAAAGCTGAAGCATCCCAATCTGCCAAGTATTGTCGATGTGATCGATGGAGAAGGAAGCCTTCTTATCGTTATGGACTACATCGAAGGAAAATCACTTGGCAGTATTCTAAAGGAATATGGGGCTCAGAGCCAGAAAGACGTGATTGACTGGGCCAGACAAATATGCGGGGTTCTGGGATATCTTCATTCCAGACAGCCCCCTGTCATTTACCGGGATATGAAGCCGGATAATATTATGCTGAGGCCGGACGGGAGAATCATGCTGATTGATTTTGGAACCGCCCGGGAGTTCAAGGATAACGTCGCGGCGGATACGGTCTGTCTGGGTACCCGGGGTTATGCGGCGCCGGAGCAGTACGGCGGCCGGGGGCAGACAGATGCCAGAACGGATATTTACTGTCTGGGAGCCACCATGTACCATCTTCTTACCGGACACGATCCTGGAGAGCCGCCCTATGAAATGTATCCCATCCGATACTGGAATCCAGATCTTTCCTCCGGTCTGGAAGAAATTGTCCGAAAATGCACACAGTATAATCCCGAAGACCGGTATCAGTCCTGTGGAGAACTGATGGATGCACTGGAGCATTATTACCAGCTGGATATAGAGTTCAGGAAAGTACAAAGACGGAAGTGGAAGGCTTTTCTTGCTATGGTCTCCCTGACAGTGATTTTTGGGGCAGGGGCGGCAGGATTTCGGGCTGCGGAGAATACGGTTGCATCAAGAAGTTACAACGTCTGTCTGGAAGAAGCGGCCAGTCTGGCAACCACAGATCCGGAGGCCAGTGTGGAATATTATATCGCCGCCATCCATCTGGATCCCGCCTGTGGAAAAGCATACAGGGAATTGCTGAATTTTTTTCTCTGGAAGAAAAATGATGTGCAGGATAGCGGGCAGGGGAATACGGAAAATGTGGAGACTGTCTGCATTTTCGACAGTGAAGAGGAACAGAAGATCCGCCGGGTGCTGGGAATCAATGGAGACAGCGGCCGCAGAAATGAGGAGTATCTGAAAACTAATACGGACGATTATAACAGATTCGCCTATGATCTGGGAATCACCTACTTTTATTCTTACCGGGGAGTCGGCAACAAAGCGGCCGCCTTGAAATGGCTGGAAATTGCTTCCGGGGCGGAGCCCACAGAGCAGCTAAGTGAAAGGAATATTCAGCGGGCGAAAAATCTCTGCAGGATTGCCGGATATTACGACAGTCTGGGCATTCGCAATCAGGCGGGCGACTCCATGGCTTCTTTCTCCGACTATTGGTACGATCTGGCTGACATGGTGCGGCAGGAGGCGGAGCATGATGATAATAATGTGAATATGCTGTTGATTTTCAAGGAAGCAGTCGCCCAGATATTCAGTAAAGGGGTGGAATTTAAAAATGCCGGCATCACCAGAGAACAGATGAAGGAGATTCTGGGACAGATTATACAGAGTCTGGAGCAGATGGAAATCCACACCGGCACCGCGAATGCGGAATATGAGGAAGAACTGCGCCGGACGGTACAGGGTAATGCGGTACTGGCCGGAAAGAATCTGAAGGCGGTGTTTAACACCGAAAATATCGGACAGAAAGGAGGGGGCGATGCAGCAGGTTCAGCAGAAAATTGAGTTATTCCATGGCCTGTATCTGATTTGTCTGATTCTCGGCCTTGTGTGCGCCGCAGTGGCTATCTTCTTCTTTTTTCGATTTGATATATGGAATATTTTTAATATTCAAACCGGAAGATCTGTGAAGAAGACGATAAAGAAGATGGAAGCGTTTTACGCCGGGGCCGAAGCGGAAGGTTCAGAGTTATCTGCGTTTCATTCGCCGAAGAATTTGACAGACGATCTGGAAACGGAACTGCTGCGGCCGGAGCCGATGGGAGATGATTTGCAAAGTGTGGATACAGGTTATGGAGCTTTCTTTCCGGAATACAGTATAATGCTGGTTCACACAGAGGAGAGGATCTGAGAATATATAAGCTGCTTTCAGATACAGTGGAAACAGAAAACATTTGGAAACAGGCAGGAGTGAAAAATGAAGAGCAGATTCAGGGAACGGTTTCTGGCTGTCCTGCTGGCTGTGGCCTTTTCAGTTGCAGGTTTATCGGCAGAGTCTGTCCGGTCGGCAGATGAACCCGCTGGGCTGGCGGAGCCGGGGAACACAGATGCATTGCCACAGACAGCAGCCTGCCAGGGAGAAAGGATGGAACAGCCGGCATTTACTGTAAGCGGAAACAGAACAGTTGATTCGACACTTACTTTTACAGTGGAAAATCCGAAAGCCGAAATGAAATACAGCTGGAAGTTTACGGAAGGAATGCTGGATAAAGAGAGGGGGGAAGGGGTATCGGTATCCGGGATACTTCAGAAAAGCGGCAGACTGGAAATAACGTTGTGTGCGGAAGCCGGAAATGCCTGCAGTTCCGTGACCCGATCGGAAATAATTTCCATGAAGATACCGGAAGTAACGGCAAAGATCAGTTCCTCCCAGGAGGAAACTTCCCCGGACGGATTTCGCAGTCTGACAATTACAGCGTGGGTGGACGGAGTGGATGATCTGGGTACCGTCAGTTTTTGGGAGAAAAGCGGGATGGGAACCTTCCGGGAAAATGCCGGGGAGGTTTCCCTGGAAAATGGGGCGGCCACCGTCACATATATATCAGATTCGCGGCAGGGCTTTGGAGGGGAATTGAATTTTTCTGTGACCTATAACGGGTATGAAGAAAAGTATCAGGCCAGACAGATTTTACTATCCGGGATTTATAAAGCGGTAAAAGATATCGTGTGGCTGGATAAGGATATCTATGGAAACGATCTGAGCGGGCAGGCGGTATCTGTTGAATACGGGACTGTTTATGATGGCGAAGGAGAAGCAAAGGGAAAAAATTATCAGATTCCGGTGGATTTTATGGCATCACGGGCCTCAGAGGGAGATATCTACGAATATCAGGTGACAGATGCTCAGGGCTGTGTGATCGAAGAAAAAACGGCTCCATTTTCGGTGGATGAAAATGGTTTTGTGGATTTCAGACGTGCCATGACGGAGGACGAAAAGATATATGTGCGTGTGACCCGGAGAAGCAACGGCTATGTGGATGCGGTTAGGAACCTTTCGCTTACGGTTACGCCCAGAGTTATTGAACTGGATACAGAAAAGACCAGATTTACTGCCGGGAAGGTATATGACGCAGCCGAGGATACCACTGGCGTATCGTTTGCTCTTTCCGGCAACGTGGTATTTAAAAGGGAGGATAACAAAACGGCAGTTCTTACGGGAGAAGAAGTTGCGGTGGCTTCTGTAAGCGGAACTCTGCAGACGGAAGCGGTTGACGTGGGCGTGTATGAGGAGCAGACGGTGGATGATGTGAAGATATCGCTTGAAGGCGCGCAGGCAGATAATTATACACTGATGATTTCCGGAAATAAGATTCAGGCGGATTATACCATTATTCAGCGAGAATATCATGTACGGATTAAAGGTGGAGAGAGAGAGTACGGAACGAAAGAATATACAGTACCGCCGACCCTTGACAGTGGTGAAGATACAAATTTTATTTCCGGTGAAGATAACTCAGAAGAAGATTTTCGGGCGATCAGTGAAAGAATTCAGCTGATTGACATATCAGAGGAAGGTTCTCCTATGGAAAGAATGCGGGGGGACAGGAGCAATCTGTATATCAGGGCCCGGACAACAGATACAGATGCGGGAAATTACAAAATTGTAAATAAGGATGAAGACGCATATAAAGGTACTCTGATTATAAAGCAGGAAACGATTGACAGGAGGGAGATTTCATCCCATATTCAGCTGGAAGGAATCGGATTTTATATAGCGGAAGACGGAAGTATCTGGCTGAAAGGACAGTATGATGAAAATCCCGGAAAGCTGGAAATCCATTCCCGGCGGGCGGATTACAGTCATATCATCGTTGAGCCAGGAGAGGGTTATACGACATCGGGGAATAGCGGAAATACCGTACAGATTGCGCTGGATGAAGGGCAGGAGAGCCGTGATGGAACGGTTGTGCATTTTCGTCTTCAGAACAGAGATGACTCCGGTAACATCATTGCTGAAAGCGGGCTGCTGAATCTTCCGGTAAATGCCGATTCGAAATATCCGGACGCCGTTATCAGTGATCCGGAGCCGGTGAAGCTTACGCCGTTGGAGGAACTGACAGAAATTTTCTCATTTGGTCTGTATAAAAAAAGCGGCTGTACGGTGAAGGCCAATGTTACGGACGACGGATCCGGGGTGGCTGAATGGCAGTATGCGGTGATAGATGGCCACAAGCATATGACCGGAGAGGAACTGAAAGCACGAATTTATTCCGGTGAAAATAAAACAGAATGGGTAACGGGGACAAATGGAGCGGATATCACAGTTTATGAAGGGAATATTCCCGCAGATGAGGTTGATACTGTTTTGGAAAACAAAATCGTGCTGATCAGCGCTGCAGACCATGTGGGTAATTCTGTAATTTACGCTTCCAACGGCGTGATTGTCGAGAATCATCTGCCGGTGATTACCATTGATGGGCCCGCGGCCGGATACGGTATGACGGAAAGCATCAATTTTAATCTTTCCGTTACGGACGCAGTGGCTTCCGATACGGAAAACAAAGAGGTTTCCGGTATTTCTTCCATTACATGGGAAGTTACGGACAGAATCGGAAACGCAATCGCCGGTACTTCTGAAGGACAGGGCAGCTGGACAGGAGAACTCGTAGAACAGCCGCTGACGATTCAGTTGCCGAAGGGTGAAGCAAGAGAAGACTGCAAAGTCCTCACCCTTACAGTAGAAGCCGCAGACCGGGCGGGCAATACGCAGACGGTTGAAAGAAAGATTATCGTGGATCAGACCGCTCCCATCTGGCAGTGGCTGGAAGCGCCGGAGCAGGGAGCTTATATGCATGAGGCCAGCTTCCGGGTGAAGATTCAGGAGAGATATTTCGTTCCTGAAAAAGCGCTCCTCACAGTTTCCCATGACGGAATGGAAAGTGTACTTCCGTTATCAGGAAATGGAAACGAGCAGGTAATGATCACCAAAGTGAGCGATTCCCAGGAGGATGTGCGGAATCCGGCAGATTGCACAGATGAAAGAGAAATTGTCTACCAGCTGACATTTACCGAGGATGGCTCTTATGATCTGGCTCTTGATGTGACGGATCAGTATGGAAACCGGACGGTAAGAGATACAGAATGCTCTTTTGTACGGGATACGCTGGATCCTGTGCTTTCCGTAAGCTATGACGATGCGGAGATTGAAAATCTCGTACATAACGACAGATATTTTCAGAATACCAGAACCGCCTCTGTCACTTTCACAGAGCGCAATGTGGATATGGATAAGACACTGGTGGGAATTGTTTCCGGTGATGTGAATGGCGAGGCCAGAGAAAACAATTCCTGGACACTTCGGGAGATTCGGGACGGTACTGCCGAAAGCGGTTTTGTCTCTTTTGAAAATTATTCAGACACCCTGAATAGCGATGAAACGCCGGAATATCCGGATGATGACCGAACCATTTCCTTTGATATTGTATTTGCCGGCGAGGCAAACTACAGTCTGAAACTTGTCTGCGAAGATCTGGCGGGTGCATCCGTGGAAGGGCCGGATGAAGCGGAGACGGAGGAACATTCCGTACTGTACTGGTTTACTGTGGATGGAACCGCGCCGCAGGGTACGGTAAATGTATTGAACAATGTCTGGAAAACATTTGTGAGTAAAATAACCTTCGGCCTTTTCTTTGGCAAATCTGAAGAGATTACCATGGAGGGAAGCGATTCGTTCGCCGGTATGGAATCTCTGGAATATGTAATTCTGGATGAAATAGTTACCAAAGAAGACTTAATTGCTCAAGAGGAAGAGGGAAAGCTTTCCTGGATAAAGGACGAGGAAGGAAGAGTTCCCGTGGAAACCGTCATCAAAACCTGTATGCGGGATCCCAACAGCAGAAATGTTGTCTATACCAAAGCGACGGACTATGCGGGAAATGTATCTTATTACAGCTCTGACGGTTTTATTCTGGACGATGTGGCTCCTGTCTGGAACAAGATTACAGTTCTTGGAAAGAATCAGACAGCCAGCGGAATTTATAACGGAGATGTATCTCTGCAGATGGAAGTTCAGGATCCGGATACCGATAACGGGGTAGTTTATTCCGGACTGAAAGATGTTTACTACATCGTGAGGGATCTCAATAACAGAGAGGTAAACGTTACATATGATATTCTGGAGGAAGGAAAACCGGTCTCCAACAAGTATGTAACGGTTACTTCTCCGAAATATCCACTTGACTGGGAGGATCCGAATTCGAATATAAGCCCTGAAAAAGACGGCGAGTTTGTAAGAATCGAACGTCTTACCGCCGACATTATCATCCCGTCCACCTACAACAGCAACGGCCTCTGTGTGGAGTTCTACGCTGTGGACTGGGCCGGAAATATCCTGTCTGACGAAACCATCGCGGACAGAACCGCGGAATTTTCCATCGACATGACAACACCCGCCGTTTCCATCGCTTATGACAGAAACGATCCGGAAAACGGACGGTATTTCGACGGAAACAGAGAGGCAGTGATTACTTTCCGGGAAAGAAATTTTGATCCGGCAAGAGTATCCATGGATCTGACAGTAGAAGGTGTACGCCACACAGATACCCTGGACAATCTGATGAAAGCGGATATCGTGGACTTCCAGGGCGGCGACGCCATGGATTTCGCCTGGGAGACAGATTCTCAGAGCGAACGAGAGATGCGAGCCTATACCGATGACAGAACGGATGAACTGAAAGTTACATTTAAGGGAAATGCCTCCTACGCCATTCATTCCGTGACGATTACGGATGCGGCGGACAACAGCTTTACTGCGGCAGCAGGAAATCTTGTCTGTGAGGATACCGCGGCGGCAGACCTTGCGCCGGAAGTTTTCGCGGCGCCCTCGGCAACCGCGGCAGCCATGAATTTTGTGGTGGACAAGGTGCGGCCTGTGATGGCGGTAAGCTATCCTGCGGATATCGAGAGCGCCACCCATAAGGCTTACTACTTTGAAGAGATGACAGCCACCTTCACGGTGAACGAGCACAACTTTGACCAGAGCGTGGAGGCGCCGGCCTTTGTGATCACTGCAAAGGACCTGGCGGGAAATACGGTGACGGAGAATACGGTGAAAGCGTCCTCCTGGACATCCAGAGGGGATGAGAGAACGTATACCATTACCTTCCAGGGAGATGCCAACTATACCTATGAGGCAACCTACAAGGATCTGGCGGGAAATACTCTGAGCGCGCCCTTCGCGGATGCGTTTACGGTGGATAAGTCAGCTCCGGAAACGGCCACGGTACAGATTCATGACCATGGGATCTGGCATCAGTTCCTGTCGGCCATCACTTTCGGCCTGTTTGACAACCAGTCGGTGCTGGTGACCATGTCGGGCCAGGATGGTAATGATGGAAATATCGGGAACAGGACGGAACCTGCCATTTCTCCGGTGGAGCCGCTGCAGTATTACAAGAGCACCCGGATGATGACCTGGGCAGAACTGGAGAATCTGCCGGCGTCTGCCTGGACCACAGGTGACCGCCTGACAGTGAATCCCAACCAGCAGTTTATTATCTATGAGAAAGTAACCAACTACGCGAACCTGACCTCCTACTTCAGCTCCAACGGTATGGTGGTGGACAACACGAAACCCGTGCCCGGGATCACCATCACGAACATGAGCCAGGCACAGAACGGAATCTTCAATGAGGACGTGGTGCTGAGAATTGACGTGGAGGATCCCACGGCGGGAGATACCTATTCCGGTCTGGAAGAGGTATGGTATACCGTTACGGCCTCCGGCAATGTGAGCCGGGCGCAGACGGTGACGCTGCTGGACAATACCGGCAAACGGGTACAGGGAAACAAGACATTCAGCCAGATGGTGACCATTGATGCGGAAACCTTCAACAGCAATGATGTGAGGGTACAGGCATTCGCGAGAGATTTCTCAGCCAATGAGGCGGAAAGTGAGATCACAGAGCTGAAAATCGATGTGACGGAGCCCGGAATCTCTGTGTCCTGGGATCGGAATGATCCGCTGAACGGAAGATATTACAAGGATACCAGAACGGCCACCGTGACGGTGACCGACAGAAACTTTGATCCGGATCAGGTGAGATTTGCTATCACCAGTACGGACGGAACCTCCGCAAGCATCGGCGGCTGGAGCAGCAGCTCCAATATCGGGGTATCCGATGAGGCCACCACCACCTGCCGGGTTTCCTTCCCGGCGGACGGCGATTACACCTTTACGCTGGGCTGCACGGATCTGGCCGGAAACAGCACGGAGTACGGACAGACCGATGAGTTCACCATCGACAAGACGGTTCCGGAAATCGAAGTAAGCTATGACAACAACAGCGCGGCCAACGGCGAGTACTACAATGAAGAGCGCACGGCAACCATCCGCATCCATGAGCATAATTTCAATGCTTCCGATGTGCAGGCGGCCATCACCGCCTCCCTGGAGGGGCAGGGAATTTCTGCTCCGTCTGTGGGCGGATTCTCCGGCAGCGGAGACGTACACACAGCCACGGTAACCTATGATACGGATGGTGATTACACCTTTGATATCGAGTATACCGATATGGCCGGAAATGTGGCGGAGGATTATACACCGGACAGCTTTACCGTGGATCTGACAGCACCAGAGGTGGAGATCTTCGATATCGAAGACAAATCTGCCAACAACGATGTGGTGGCTCCTGGTATCCGGTACACAGACACCAACTATGACGCCGACGGAGTGACCATCACGCTGGAAGGCGCCAACAACGGCCTGGTAAATGTGGGAAGCGTTACTTCCTCCATCGACAATGGCCAGAGCATCAAATTCAATGATTTCGCCAGAGAGGAGCGGATGGATGACCTGTATCAGCTGACCGCGAAAATCACCGACCTGGCGGGAAATGAGACGGAAGAGACGGTTCTGTTCTCCGTCAACCGCTACGGCTCCGTATATGTGCTGGACGAGGCTACGGCTGGATGGCTCAGCACAGATCCGGAAAGCAGTTATACCTATATCAATCAGGAACGGGAAATCGGCGTGCAGGAGTACAACGTGGATGACATCGAGGAGTACGGCATCGCGGTGAACCGGGACGGTGAGCTGGCTCAGCTTCAGGAGGGAACGGACTTTACAGTGACCAGATCCGGAAGCGATGTGCACTGGAAGGTTTACCATTACACCATGAACGCGGAGAATTTTGCTGAGGAAGGAAATTACACCGTTACCCTGTCTTCCCGTGATATGGCGGCCAACAGCATGAACAACGAGACGGCAAAGAAATCTGACGGTCAGCTGCCGCTGCAGTTTACTGTGGACAAGACGGCTCCCACCGTGGTGGTTTCCGGCGTGGAGGACGGCGGACAGTACCGGGCGGCCGCAAGGGTAATGACCGTGGATGCCAAGGATAACCTGGCGCTGAGCCGGGTGACGATACGTATCGGGGAGGATACGCAGATATATGAAGCGGGAGAACTCCGTGAGACGGATGGAATCATCCGTACCGAGATCCCCAGTGCCAACAACTGGCAGGATATCGAAGTGACTGCCGAAGATGCGGCGGGTAATCAGCTGGGTCAGACGGAAGTGGGAAGCGAGGCAGTGCCTGTGATGATGGCAGTGCTGGTAACTCCCAATATCCTGATTCAGTATTACATGAACAAACCGGTATTCTACGGCTCCATTGTCATCGTTCTGCTGATCATCGCCGCGGCGGTGATTCTGGTGAGACGAAGACTGAGGACCAGATAAAAAGGAATTAACCGGTGTGCGGAAAGAAACGGAATGGCCAGTTCTTTTGGTTTCCATCACATCAGATTCCCCAACACCACACTCGCCACCGTCCCGCCCAGCGTAGCCAGAAGCGCACCCGCCAGGGTATACCGGGTTTTCGTCACCTTCGCCGCCACAAAGTAGATACTCATGGTATAAAAGATTGTTTCCGTGCTGGACAGCAGCAGCGAGGCGATCAGCCCTGCCCGGGAGTCGGTTCCGTACTGCTTGTAGATATCCAGCAGCAGACCGGAGGCCGCGCTGGAGGAGAACATTTTCACCAGGGAAATGGGAACCAGCTGGGACGGAAATCCGATCCGGTCTGTGACATTTCCCAGCAGCGAGGCCAGCAGATCCAGAAATCCGGAGGCCCGAAGGATCCCCACGCCGGTCATCAGACCGATCAGCGTGGGGAGTATTTTTACCACGGTTTTCAGTCCGCCCTTTGCGCCGTCCACAAAATCCTGATAGACGTTGCTTTTCATCAGCAGACCGAACCCCACAATGTAAAAAATAATCAGAGGAATCATCAGATCCGACAAAAACAGAAGAATTTTCACAGGCACATCACCTATGGCGGTTTGTACAATGTATTCGCCAGAGACAAAAAAATACGTCAGACGGAAAGAATGTGGATCAAAATTTCCCTCTGACGTATTTACAGTGTTTACAGTCTTCGTACTTCCCCGAAATGTTTCTCCCGCATCCGGTAATAAAGGATAAACAGCACAGCCGTGATCAACCAGGTTACCGGGTAGCTGAAGATAATGGTGCGCAGGCCCGGATATAAGGGAACCACCACCAGAATCCATATCACCCGCAGCACACAGACGCCGCCGCAGGTGAGCAGCATGGGAATCATCACGTCGCCGGTTCCCCGGAGAGCTCCGGACAGCAGTTCGATGAACACGAACAGAAAGTAAGCAGGAGCCATCAGGCGCAAAATGTCCATGCCGATGGAGATTACTCCGGCATCAGTGGTGAACAGGTGGAAAATCAGATTTCCCGCCGCGAAGAACAGGCAGCTGATGGTTACCGCAGCCACCAGCCCCATGCCGATGCCCACCCGGACGCTTCGTTTCATCCGGTCATACTTTCCGGCGCCGAAATTCTGTCCCACAAAGGTGGTGACGGCAATACCCAGGGAGTTGTTCACCATCCAGTACATGGAATCGATTTTTCCAAAGGCGGTCCAGGCTGCCACCGTATCCGTTCCCAGAGAGTTCAGGGAAGTCTGGATCACCATGTTGGAGATACTGTACATGGTGGACTGGATACCGGCGGGCAGGCCGATCCAGATCAGGGAAATCAGCGCCTGCTTGAAGAAGCGGATTTCCCGCAGGTGCAGCTTGTAAATGTCATCGGAACGCATCAGCGCGCCCGTCACCAGGACGGCGCTGACCGCCTGGGAGAAAATGGTGGCGATGGCTGCGCCGGCCACCCCCATGTGAAAGCCCACCACCAGCAGAAGATCCAGGACAATGTTCAGAAGACAGCAGACGATCAGCACATAAAGCGGCGTTTTGGAATCCCCCACAGCCCGGAGAATACTGGAACCGGTATTATATACGAACACGAACAGAATTCCGCCAAAATAAATCTGCAGGTAAATGAGAGAATCCTTCATCAGCTGCTGCGGTGTATTCATCAGTTCCAGAAGCCAGGATGCCGTCAGGATTCCCACGATAGTGATAAGGATGCCGCCCACGATGGAAAAGGCGTAGGCAGTACGAAGGGAGCGATTCACCTGCTCCCGGTCTCTGGCCCCGTAAAACTGAGAAATCACCACTGTGGCGCCGGAAGCCAGACCCACGAAAAATCCCACCACCAGGTTGGCAATCTGCGCGGTGGAACCGCCCACAGAAGCCAGCGCTTCTTTTCCCACAAATCTTCCCACCACCACGGTATCTGCCGTGTTGTACAGCTGCTGGAAAAAGGTACCCAGAAGAATGGGAAAGAAAAACAGCAGAAGCTGTTTCCAGATCACTCCCTCGGTAATCTGGTTGACGGAAGTATCATTTCCTTTCATTTTAAAAATCCCCCTGATATTATGTAGTGCAGAAGTAACTGTCATCCGTTTCCTGTGACAATAAAGCGGCGGGATGTACAGTTACAAGAAGATGGTCTGCGCTTTTGCCAATCCCAAACCTGTGCGGAAAACGAGCTGCTGTCAGCAGATGGTAATCTGATGTCGGTCTGTCCGGATCAGTCCTTCATTTTTCATCCGTTTGATTTCCCGCATCATGGCGCTTCTGTCCACCGACAGATAATCGGCCAGAGCGCTGTAGGAGAAGGGAAGCAGGAAGGTGCGGGAGTGATGCTGTTCTGCCAGCAGACCGAAATAACACTGCAGCTTTTCGCGGGTGGAACGCTGACTTAACACCTCCAGCCGTTCACTCAGCTGCACGGCTTTCTGTGAGATCATCTGAAGGGCGTTATTCACCAGACGGCTGTGGAAGGGGCAGGCTTTGGGGCAGCGCTTGATCAGGTGGCTGTACTCGATGAACTGAATCCGGCTTTTCGAGGTGCAGATCACCTGCACGGTGGAGGAATTTTCAGAGACAAAGGAGAGAGTTTCGCTGAAAATATCTCCCGGACCCAGCTGCTCAAGAATCGTCTGGCGGCCGTCCAGGTGAGTGCGCAGAAGCTGCACCGTACCCTCCAGGACAATGCCGATTTTTTCGCTGCTTGTCCCGTAGGTGCATATCAGCTCTCCATGGTCGTACTGCTTTTCCACTGAATGAAAGCAGACCATCATTTTCTGATAATCTTCCTTGCTGATTCCCTGAAACAAATGCCGTATCTCGCTCATACAGTGTTCCTCCCGCCGTGACTGCTGCCTCCTTCCCCGGCCTGTCATGTTCCGTATGCATTTCCTGATTTTTTTCAAAAAAAACGAAAAAATGTTGTAAATGCAACAGTAATTTTGGCCGTACAGGAATATAATAGATTTCATAAGGCAAACCTTATACTATTATAAAACAAAGAAAGGTTAAGGTGAAGAGAAAATGAAAAAATATGTATGCGAGCCCTGTGGATATGTATATGACCCGGAGGTTGGAGATCCGGATAACGGAATCGAGCCGGGAACTGCTTTTGAAGATCTGCCGGACGACTGGGTATGCCCCATCTGCGGCGTAGGAAAAGATGAATTTGTTCCGGAAGAGGAGTAAGAGAAAAAACTGAGAAAAGCGGGAGGGTTACTGACATGAGAATCGTATTTGACGACAGCCTGTATACGGGGAATGAACTGATTGACAACGAGCATAAGGAGCTGATCGAGAGAGCCAACAAGCTGATGGACAGCTGTGAAAAGGGAACCGAGAAAATGACGGCTGTAAAAACGCTGGATTTCCTGATGGATTACACGGAAGTACATTTTTCGGATGAAGAGAAGCTTCAGCAGGAAGCCGGCTATGATAAATATCAGCAGCATAAGGAGCAGCATGACATGTTCAAGAAATCGGTGGACGAGCTGCGTCAGATGCTGGAGGAAGAGGAAGGCCCCACGGACGCTTTTGTGGCCGCAGTGAACAAGAATGTGGGCCAGTGGCTGGTGAATCATATTCAGGGATGGGACAAGGCCGTAGCAGAATTTGTGAGAAACAAATAATTTGTTCCCGCGGGCGGCGGGCGGACCGGATGTCCGTTCGGCAGCTGCCGCGAGGGTCGAATACCCCGCAGGCGTCTGCGGGGTATTTCGCTCAGGAGGGCGGAAAGAAAAGCCGCCGTTCGGGATTTCTTTAACCAGACAGGAGTATACGGATGAAAGCATTAAAACTGAGAGACAATTTTTACTGGACAGGTATTGTGGATGATACCCTCCGTGTATTTGATATTATTATGTATACTGAGTTCGGCACCACTTACAACTCCTATGTGATGAAGGCCGGAGACAAAACAATTCTTTTTGAGACGGCAAAGGAGAAGTTTTTCGACGAATATCTGGAGAGACTTCAGGAAGTGGTGGATGTGAACCGGATTGATTATCTGGTGGTAAACCATACGGAGCCGGACCATGCGGGGAGCGTGGAGCGGCTGCTGGCGCTGAACCCGGGACTGAAGATTATTGCCACCGGATGCGCGGTGGGATTCCTGAAGGAGATCGTCAACGGAGATTTTACTGCGATTACGGTGAAGGACAACCAGGAAATGAAAATCGGAGACAAAACCCTCCGGTTCCTGGTGGTGCCGAATCTGCACTGGCCGGATACCATGTATACCTATATCGAGGAGGAGCAGATCCTGGTGACCTGCGATTCCTTCGGATCCCACTACGGCTTCCATGATATCCTGGCAAGCAAGGTGACGGATCACGAAGGCTACATGAGAGCCACGAAATATTATTTTGACAATATCATCGGTCCCTTTAAGCCTTATATGCTGAAAGCGCTGGACCGGGTGAGAGAACTGGATCTTTCCATGATCTGTCCCGGCCACGGACCGGTTCTGGATGATAAAATTGATTTCATGCTGGATACCTATCAGCAGTGGTGTACCGTGGTGAATCCCAATCCCCGCAAGACCGTGGTGATGCCCTATGTGAGCGCCTACGGCTATACGAAGACGCTGGCGGAAAAAATCGCCGAAGGTATCCGGGACAGCGGAGATATTGACGTACACAGCTTTGACTGTGTGGAGGCAGACCAGGCGAAAGTACTGGAAGAACTGGGATTTGCGGACGGTATTCTTTTTGGTACGCCCACCATTGTGGGGGAGGCCTTAAAGCCCATCTGGGATCTGACCACTTCCATTTTCGCAGGCACCCACGGAGGAAAGCTGGCCAGCGCTTTCGGAAGCTACGGCTGGAGCGGCGAGGGCGTTCCCCATATCATCGAGCGGCTGCGTCAGCTGCAGATGAATGTGGTGGACGGTTTCCGGGTGCGTTTCAAGCCCAGCGAGAGCGATCTGATCGACGCTTATGATTACGGATACAATTTCGGATGCCTTCTGCAGCAGAAGGAGAATCCCAGAAAGAAATCCGGCAGAACCCAGCTGGTGAAATGTCTGGTGTGCGGTGAGATTTTCGACGCGTCTCTGGAAGTATGTCCGGTATGCGGCGTGGGAAAAGAAAATTTCGTGCCGGTGGAGGCAGAGGATGTTCAGTTCCGGAACGATACAGAAGATTTCTATGTAATCATCGGAAACGGCGCGGCCGGACTGAACGCCGCCAAAGCCATTCGGGAGCGGGACAAGACAGGCTCCATCCTGATGATTTCCAACGAGCCCTACAGCACCTATAACCGTCCGATGCTGACCAAGTCCATTATGGCCGGGCTGGATGAGAAGCAGATTGCTGTGGAGGATGCGGCCTGGTATCAGGAGAACAATGTGATTCAGATTCTGGACAGAACAGTGACTGCCGTGGACACGAAGGAAAAGGAAATTTCCATGGATGACGGCAGCAAGGTGCGCTACACGAAGCTGATTTACGCGGCAGGTTCCGAGTGCTTCATTCCGCCCATCCAGGGAGCGGATAAGCCTCAGGTAATCGCCATCCGGCGGCTGTCGGATATCCGTAAGATCGAGGCGCTGCTTCCTCAGGTGAAGCATGTGGCGGTGATCGGCGGCGGCGTGCTGGGCCTGGAGGCAGCCTGGGAGATGCACAAGGGCAGATGTCAGGTGACCGTTCTGGAGCTGGCTCCCATGCTGATGGGACGGCAGCTGGACGAATCCGCCGGAGAGATGCTCAAGAAAATCAGCGAGGGCCAGGGGATTCAGATTCACACGGGTGTGCAGATTACATCCATCGAGGGAGAAGACCATGTGACCGGCGTGAAGCTGGGAAGCGGCGAAGTGATTCCCGCGGAACTGGTGATCGTCTCCTGCGGCGTGCGGGCCAACACGGCGCTGGCCCAGGCGGCCGGCATTGACACAGACCGGGCCGTGGTGGTGGACGCTGCCATGAGAACCAATGTGGAGGATATCTTCGCCTGCGGCGACTGTGCCCAGTATGAGGGTGTCAACTACGCTATCTGGCCCCAGGCAGTGGAGCAGGGCAAGGTGGCCGGCGCCAACGCGGCGGGAGATTCGCTGGAATACAAGACCGTGCCGGCAGCATTGAATTTCCACGGAATGAATACTGCGCTGTTTGCGGCGGGAGATGCCGGAAAGAATCCGAATCTGGTGTATAAGACCGTGGAATTTAAGGATATGGGAAAGAAACAGTATCAGAAGTATTATTTCCTCAATAACCGTCTCTGCGGGGTGATTCTGATCGGCGACGTCAGCGGTATGGCCCGGATGACCGAGGCGCTGGATGCGCACATCACCTATCAGAAGTTTCTGGAGATGATCTGAGATACCGCGCTAAACAGAAATGCTTTTGATCGGGAGCTGTTGCAAAATAGATGAAGTATCATCTGGGGAGCAACGGCTCCTTTTTATGCGGAGACAGGGGCTTTTCATGTTTGGCATGGACAAGATCTGCCGCACCACTTATAATAAATAACAGGAGAGAAAAAGGATCAACAAAAACAGTCAAACCGGCGGGGGGAAAACAGGATGAAAAAGAAAATTATTACCATCAGCAGAGAATTCGGCAGCGGCGGCAGAACCATCGGAAAGATGGTGGCCCAACGGCTGGGCTTTCGTTTTTTTGATAAGGATCTGGTACGGGAAGTGGCGGCGCAGACAGGGATCAGCGAAGAAGTTGTGGAAGAGGAGGGGCAGTATGTGGGAAAGAAAAACTGGCTTTCCTATCTGATGTCTTTTTCCGGGGGCCCGAAGGTGCGTAATGGCATGCGTGTCAGCGATTTTGTCTGGGTGATGCAGAGTAAAGTGATCCGGGAGCTGGCCCAGAAGGAACCCTGTGTGATTGTGGGACGCGGCAGCGATTATGTGCTGAGAGACCGGAAGGATTGTCTGCGGGTATATATTCACGCCTCTTTGGAATTCAGAGAAGAGCGGGTGGTACAGATATACGGTGAACGGGAGATTTCAGCGGAGGAGAGAATTCTTGACAAAGACAGAAGGAGGAAACTCTTCTATAAAAAGTATACCGGCAGGGACTGGGGTCTGGCGGGAAATTACCATATGACCCTGGACAGCGGGGAACTGGGGCTGGAAACCTGCGCGGGCATTATTGCCGGGCTGGTGGAGGAAGCATAAAAGTTTTCAGCCTGGCGGTATTCCCGCGAAATTGTCTGTGGGAATCCCTGCTCCTTTCTGCTGGAGTTCATAGAAAAAACCCCTCTCTCATACAATAAATGGAAGAGAGGAGGGATGGGATGATATCCATAAGCCTGTGCATGATTGTACGGGACGAAGAGCAGGTGTTGGGGCGTTGTCTGGACAGTATCCGTGAGGCGGTAGATGAAATCGTCATTGTGGATACGGGATCGGCAGACCGGACCCGTCAGATTGCCTGGCAGTATACGGACCGGGTTTTTGATTTTTCCTGGAGGGATGATTTTTCAGCCGCCAGAAATTACGCTTTTTCCCGGGCGTCCGGGGATTACTGTATGTGGCTGGATGCCGACGACGTGATGACGCCGGCCAATGTGGGTAAGCTGTTGCGGCTGAAGAAAAATCTTCAGCCGGAGGTAGATATGGTGATGATGCCGTACATCACGGCTTTTGATGAAAAGGGAAGACCTGCTTTTTCATATTTTCGGGAGAGAATCGTCAGAAACAGCTCCCGGTATCGGTTTCAGGGCCGGGTACATGAAGCGATTCCCCGGCAGGGCTATGTGATATTCGCGGATATTCCTGTGGAGCACAGAAAAGCTAAGGCCGGGGACAGTGACCGGAATCTGAGAATTTACCGCCAGATGCAGGCAGAGGGTGAACCCATGGATGGACGGAGTCTGTACTATTTCGGGAGAGAACTGCTGACGCATGGGGAATATCAGGAAGGTATCCGGATTCTGCGGGAGTTTCTGAACCGGCCCGACGGATGGGTGGAAAATAAAATTGACGCCACCAGACAGCTGGCCGCCTGTCTTTATGGGGAGGGCAGAGAGGAGGAAGCTCTGGAAGCACTGCTGGCCGGTTTGAAATACGATGTGCCGCGGGGAGAAACCTGCTGTGATCTGGGACGCCATTTCCTGGACCGGGGAAAATATGAGCAGGCGGTATTCTGGTATCGGCAGGCTCTTGAAGCGGAGAAAAAGATGGATACCGGAGCATTTGTGCAGGAAGAATGCTACGGATTTCTTCCGGCTATTTCTCTGTGCGTCTGCTATGATCGGATGGGGATGCGGGACAAGGCGAAATATTATAATGATCTGGCGGGGAAGTATCAGCCGGATTCACCATATTATCTGCAGAATAAAACATATTTTTCCTGACAGAAGCGCAGGCGGCGGTTTGCAGCCGGATACAGACTGACGGCATGGCTGTCGGGTTCAGAAAAGAAAAAGGACAGGTGATTCGATCATCTGTCCTTTTTTGCAATAGAAAATTGGGAAAGCGCGCTTTCGTTTTTCCGTTGTGACGAATCAGCGAGCCGTATCCATCACAATGCTTCCCTCCGGAAATGCCCGGCGGAACAGAAAACGAACCAGAGGCCCGGCAATAATCAGCTGGAAGGGCAGCGCCATGATAAAGTTTTTGGGGATATTTGTCAGCCAGATCCATGCGATGGAACCCCACTGTCCGGTGTGAACGCAGGCTTCCGCGGCGCCGTACAGGGACATGATAAGCACCATGGGAACCACCATGCAGCAGGAAACAGCGATCACGGTTTTGGTGGGGCTGGAAACGCCGGGTTTCACCAGATAACGGAAGGCAAAGCCCTTGGCCAGCCCGGAAACAAGAAACCAGTCACAGCACATGGCGAACAGGTAGGCAATGGGAAATCCCATCCAGGCGTCATGAATCACGGATGCGGACATCCCTCCTTTTTGCAGTGTTACATTATAAAGGCTCATCCAGAGTACCATGGTAAAGCACATCATTACAGTATAAATCAGACTCTCTCTTCTGTTTTTCGGCATATTTTCCTTCCTCCTGTTTTTTTATCTGCTTTATTCTAGCATCCGCAAAAGAGGGAAATAAGAGCCTTTTTTATTTTCGGCGATTGTACAGAAATTTCCTGAAAAAGAATGGATATGCAAAGGAATAGTGAACAAAGAAAAAAGATTTTTTGGGGAGCCTTTGCGAAAAGAACAGGAAAATATATACAAATTCTTTTGCGTTTTTCTGAGGGGAAGTTCGACCGGAAGCGCAGGATTTTCCGATGTAAAAAGTTGCGCACGCTACTAATTTGTGCTATAGTATGTTCCACTGAAAAGAAAGGAGAAAAAGGAAGGATGAAAGACAGCTTTTCCAACATGTCCCGCTGTGTTTCCATTTTTGACCGGCTTATGAAGATGTATTATGACCGTGGCCTGTCAGACTTTGAGATCGGCTGGGGGCAGCAGTTTTATGTGGAATATCTGTTTGAACACCCGGGCGCCTCGGCGCAGGAAATGACAGAGCGTTTCCGGGTGGATAAGGCAACGCTCACCAAGGTTATGAAAAAGCTTCAGCAGGTGGGGTATCTCCGCACGGAAGAGGATCCACAGGACCGGCGTGTCCGGCATCTTTATCTGACGGAGAAGGCCATTCCGGCAGCCAGGCAGATCAAGCGGATTCATGCGGAGTTTTATGATACCTTCAGCCAGGGCATCCGCCCGGAAGAGATGGAACAGACGGAACGGTTATTGATGCGGATGGCGGACAATATTCATCAAAAGGTACGGCACAGAATGGAGGAACACAATGGAAAGTAAAACCAGAACACAGCAGCTTACCAACAGCAGGAGGACGATGATTTTTATCTGCCTGATCGTCTCGGGTATCGCTTCTTCCACCTTATCCACAGCTATGACCACCGCTCTTCCCAATGTGGTGGAATATTTTGGAGTAAGCACATCCATTGGTCAGTGGGTGACCAGCGGATATTCTCTGGCTATGGGTATGGTGATGCCGCTGACGGCATTTCTGATTACACGATTTCCCACCAGAAAGCTTTATCTGGCCGGGATCGCAGGATTTATCCTGGGACTGATTTTAAGCATTTTCGCTGGAAATTTCGGTATGATGATGGCGGGAAGGGTTCTGCAGGCCTGCGGCAACGGCATCCTGATGTCTGCCGCTCAGGTGGTGATTCTGACGGTGTATCCCTTTGAAAAGCGCGGAACCATGATGGGAACCTACGGACTGGCCACTACGGTTGCTCCTATCGTGGCACCTACCATTGCCGGACTGTTGATCGACGCATTTGGATGGAAATCGATTTTCTATGTGGTACTGATAATCATGGCAGTATCCTTTATTCTGTCTTTTATGGTTTTTGAGAACGTACTGGAGATTCAGGATGTGAAATTTGATGTTCTTTCCTTCGTGGAAAGTATTATCGCCTTTGGCGGCATTACGCTGGGAATCGGAAATATCAGCAGCTTTGGAATTATCAGTATCGAAGCGGGTCTGCCGCTGTTGGCGGGAGCCGTGGTATGCGCGGCATTTATGTATCGGCAGTGCAGTCTGGAAAAACCGTTTCTGGATGTGAAAATTCTGAAGAACCGCAACTATGCGGTGAGCGTTATTTCCAGTATGGTACTGTATCTGGTGATGATGGGCTCCTCAGTGATGATGCCTTTGTATGTGCAGGATGTGATGGGACGTTCCGCGGTGATATCCGGTCTGGTGACGCTGCCGGGTTCTCTGGCCACTGCAGTGGTCAGCCCTTTTGCGGGAAGAATTTTTGACAAAATGGGGATCAAAAAGCTGTTTCTGGCAGGATCAGCGGCGCTGCTTGTCAGCAATATCGGAATGTTTTTCCTGACCATGAGTACCCCGCTGTGGGTGGCGGCGGTATTTAATGTTATCCGTAATATATCCATTGGAAGTCTGATGATGCCTCTGCTGACCTGGGGAACGCAGAGCGTGGGATCCCAAAAGGTGGCAGATGCTTCTTCTCTCCTCACCTCTCTTCGGACCATTGCAGGTTCCATCGGATCTGCGGTGTTTGTGGGAATTATGACCGTTGTGAGTGAAAAATCGGCGGAAACTTATGGATCCCGCGCGATGATTCATGGAATGAATGTTTCGTTTTTCTGGATGGCGGCGGGCGCGCTGATTTTGCTGTTGATTTCCATATTTGCGGTGCAAAACAGGGCTTCCAGATAGAGACTTTCAGATGAAATCTGTTTCCGCGAGACGGACAGTGGAAGGGAAAATACCGTGGGGAAATTCCTTCCGGTCAGCCCGGTGAGCAAAGACAGGCAGACGGCATATAATATATGGAAATGATCAGATTGTCAGGAGATTTTCATATGTCATGGTTTCATAGAAGACAGCAGGATATGGAAGAACAGTCCTGCGGAAGAAATTGCTGCCGGCCCGGCTGTCCGCCGCCTCCGCCGCCCTGTCCGCCGGGCAGACCCGGTCCGACGGGTCCGACCGGAGCCACAGGTCCCACGGGAGCTGCGGGAGTAACGGGTCCCACGGGAGCGACCGGTCCGACGGGAGCCACCGGGCCTACGGGAGCTGCCGGACCCGACGGGGGAGTGACCGGTCCGACGGGAGCCACAGGTCCCACCGGTCCTACCGGCCCAGGCGGAGCGACCGGTCCGACGGGTGTCACCGGTTCAGGTGGCCCTACCGGAGTAACGGGTCCCACGGGAGCGACCGGCCCCATAGGTCCCACGGGCCCCACGGGAGTGACCGGCC
>ERZ1643246.1759-NODE-1759-length-22668-cov-12.321629_pt1 | contig 22668 bp, 19 predicted proteins | sample MGYA00579265_ERZ1643246 | MGnify/ENA primary metagenome ERZ1643246 (study PRJEB29033, sample SAMEA4952261) | chicken gut metagenome | biome: Broiler Chicken; feature: Gastrointestinal Tract; material: Caecum | place: Ireland | collected 2018 | study: Broiler...
ACATGAGAGAAAGGGGCCCGGCCCCGGGAAAGAAAGGAATGGCGCCATGAGAGCCGCAAACTGGAAGGACTATGAACTCTTGGATACCTCTGCGGGGGAACGGCTGGAGCGGTGGGGAGATGTGATCCTCATCCGTCCGGACCCCCAGATCATCTGGGATACCCCCAAAAAGCACCCCCTGTGGCGGCAGGCCAACGCCCGGTATCACCGCTCCAATACCGGAGGCGGCCAGTGGCAGAATTACCGGCCTGTGCCCCCTATGTGGAAGATCGGCTATCAGGGCCTGACTTTCCAGCTCAAGACCATGGGCTTTAAGCATACGGGGATCTTTCCCGAGCAGGCGGTCAACTGGGATTTCGCCATGGAGAAGATTCAAAAGGCTGGCAGGCCGGTGAAGATTCTCAACCTCTTCGGCTATACCGGAGCTGCTACCTTGGCCTGCATGAAGGCCGGGGCCCATGTGACCCATGTGGACGCTTCTAAAGGCATGGTGGCCTGGGCCAAGGAAAACGCCCAGGCCAGCGGCCTTGCAGACCGTCCGGTACGCTGGCTGGTGGACGACTGCATGAAATTCGTCCAGCGGGAACAGCGCCGGGGCAACACCTACGACGGCATTATCATGGATCCGCCCTCCTATGGCCGTGGGCCTGGGGGCGAGGTGTGGAAGCTGGAAGAGCAGCTGTACAGCTTGGTGAGCCAGTGCATCCCCATTTTGGCGGACAAGCCCCTGTTCTTTATTTTGAATTCCTACACCACCGGCCTTTCCCCGTCGGTGATGGAATACCTGCTGGGGGTACTGTTGCAGACGAAATTCGGCGGCAAAGTGTCGTCGGATGAAATCGGCCTGCCGGTAACGTCCAGCGGGCTGGTGCTTCCCTGCGGGAGTACCGCGATTTTTGAAGGTTAATGTTTGATATGGAGAGAATAAGAAAGATGGAATAAGCCCAAGAGGCAGGAAGCCTTCCGGGGCATTTCACATCGAAAGGAGTTACTCATGAAATTTATCAGGGCAGACAATGTGCATTTTGCCTATGAACCCGCCGAGGGCGAAGCGCCACGGGAGGTTCTTCACGGCGTGTCCCTGGAAATTGCCAAAGGCGAATTCGTTGCCCTGCTGGGCCACAATGGCTGCGGCAAATCCACCATGGCCAAGCTGTTTAACGGGATGCTCCAGCCCACAGAGGGCCGCATTACCGTAGACGGCATGGACACCACCCAAGAGGAGACCATCTATGAGGTGCGCCGCCGGGTGGGCCTGGTGCAGCAGAATCCGGACAACCAGCTGGTGGCCAGCATTGTAGAGGAAGACGTGGCCTTCGGGCCGGAGAACCTGGGGGTGGAGCCCAAGGAAATTCGCCGCCGGGTGGACGAGGCGCTGAAAGCGGTGGATATGTATGAATACCGGGAAAATGCCCCGTATAAGCTCTCTGGCGGTCAGAAGCAGCGGGTAGCCATTGCGGGCGTTATCGCCATGGAGCCCGACTGCATTGTGCTGGACGAGCCCACCGCCATGCTGGACCCCCGGGGCCGCGACGAGGTCATGAGCACCATTCGGAAGCTGAACCGGGAAAAGGGTATCACCATTATCCTCATTACCCACTACATGGACGAGGCGGTTCAGGCCGGGCGCGTGGTGGTGATGGACGAGGGGAATATCCTCACCCAGGGGTCGCCTCGGGAGGTGTTCTCCCAGGTAGAACTGCTGAAGCAGCATCATCTGGACGTGCCCCAGGCAACGGAGCTGGCCTACCGGCTCCGGGCCTGCGGCTGCAAGCTTCCAGACGGAATCCTCAACGAAGAAGAATGCGTCGGGGCGCTGTATGCCCTGCTGAGAAAGGAGTGAGCCCATGGCAGCGGTTTTGGAAACCCAGGATTTAACCTATGTATACAGTCCCGGCTCTCCCTTTGCCCGGACCGCCGTGGACCATGTGAACCTTTCCATTGAGGAAGGGGAGTTCGTGGGGGTCATCGGCCACACCGGCAGCGGAAAATCTACCCTGATTCAGCAGCTCAACGGCCTGCTGCGGCCCACCTCCGGCAAAATTCTCCTCCATGGCAAGGACATTTGGGCCGAGCCGAAAAAAATTCGGGCGGTGCGCTTTCAGGTGGGCATGGTGTTCCAGTATCCGGAATACCAGCTCTTTGAAGAGACGGTTTTGAAGGACATCGCCTTTGGCCCCAAAAACAAGGGCTTGACAGAAGAAGAGGCCATGGAAAAGGCCAAGGAGGCCGCCGAATTTACTGGATTGAAGCCCTCTCTGTGGGACAAATCCCCCTTTGAGCTTTCCGGCGGTGAAAAGCGCCGGGCGGCCATCGCCGGGGTCATTGCTATGGACCCGGACGTGCTGGTGCTGGACGAGCCCGCGGCTGGCCTGGACCCCAAGGGCCGGGACGTGCTGCTGGCCCAAATCGGCAGCTATCACCAGCACCGGAAGAATACGGTTCTGCTGGTCTCCCACAGCATGGAGGACATTGCCCGCACTGCGGACCGGGTGCTGGTGATGAACCAGGGCAAAGCCGCTATGTTCGACACCACGCCCAAGGTGTTCGCCAGAAGCCAGGAGCTGGAATCCATGGGCCTGCGGGTGCCCCAGGTGACGGCTATTATGACCCGGCTGCGGAATATGGGCTGCCCGGTGCCCTCTGGGGTGCTGACCCTGGAGCAGGCCGTGAGGGCCCTGCTTCCCCTGGTAAAGAGAGAGGAGGAAGACCATGCTCAGTGACATCACATTAGGCCAATATTTTCCCGGCCGTTCTATTCTGCACCGTTTAGACCCCCGGGTCAAGCTGGTGCTGACCCTGGCCGCCATTGTGCTGATTTTCGTTGCCTTTAATTTTGTGTCCATGGCCCTGGTAGTGGGCCTGATTCTCACAGGGATGCTCCTCTCCGGGGTGCCGGTGAAGATGTATCTCAAAAGCATGAAGGCCATCCTGTTTATTGTGGCCTTTACCTCCATACTGAACCTGTTTTACGGCAGCGGGGAGCCGATTTTCCAGTTTGGTTTTATGCAGATTACCATGAACGGCATTTACCGCTGTATCTTTATTGCCATTCGCATTACGGCCCTGATTTTGTGCAGCTCTATTCTCACTTTTACCACCTCTCCCACCCAGCTCACCGACGCCATGGAGCGGCTGATGAAGCCCTTGAATGTTCTCCGGGTGCCGGTTCACGACATTGCCATGATGATGAGCATTGCCCTGCGGTTTGTGCCCACCCTGCTGGAGGAGACGGACAAGATTATGAGCGCCCAGAAGGCCCGAGGCGCGGACATGGAGAGCGGCGGCCTGATCCAGCGGGTCAAGGCGATGATTCCCATTTTGATTCCCCTGTTTGTGTCGGCCTTCCGCCGGGCCTACGATTTGGCCATGGCCATGGAGTGCCGGTGCTACAACAGCCGTATCAAGCCCACCAAAATGAAGCAGCTCCACGCAGGCAAGCGGGATGTAATTGCCGCAGTGGTAACTCTGGTTGTGCTGGCCGGCGTGGTGTTGGGGGACATCTTCCTCCCTGCCCTGGCCTAGCGGAGTGCCTCCGCTGGCAATCCGCGGGAAAGCGGCATCGAGAAACAGCCTATTCTGTCGCGGGGCTGACTGCGCGTGGCGCATAGGATGCGCTCCCAATCCGCGTTTATGGCCGGGCGCAAACAACGGCCCGATACCACGCGCAGATACCCCGTGTATTTGCAATATCCATACAAGAAGGAGGGGCCCTATGGCAGCCCGCAACGTACTTATTACCCTGTGCTACGACGGCTCCGGCTATCACGGCTGGCAGGTGCAGCAGAATGCTGTGTCGGTGCAGCAGGTGTTCCAGGAAGCGCTTTATAAAATTTTGTCGGAACGCCCTTCTCTGAAGGGTTGCAGCCGCACGGACACCGGCGTCCACGCCCGGCAGTTCTGTATCAGTATGCAGCTGGAAAGCGCCATTCCCTGCCAGCGGCTGCAAGGGGCCCTGAACCACTTTTTGCCCGCCGATATGGCGGTATTAGACTGCCGGGAGGTGCCTATGGACTTTCACGCCCGGTATTCCTGTAAGGGCAAGGAGTATGCCTATGAAATCTGGAACCATCCGGTGCGCTCTCCCTTTCTTAGGGATAGGGCCCTGCATTACTGGTACCCCCTGGATTTGGAAAAGCTCAACCGGGCGGCGGGCTATTTTCTGGGAAGCCACGACTTTACTTCCTTCTGCACCACCGACAGCCGGGAGCGGGGGGACATGACCCGGACCATCACCAAATCAGAGTGGAGCCGGGAGGGGAACCTGGTGGTCTACCGGGTAGCGGCGGACGGTTTCCTCTACAATATGGTGCGTATCCTGGTGGGCACCATGCTCCGGGTGGCCCAGGGAAAGTTCCAGCCGGAGGAGATGCCGGAGATTCTGGAAGCTAAAAACCGGAACCGGGCAGGCCCCACAGCCCCGGCCTGCGGCCTTTGGCTGGATCAAGTGTTTTATGAGGGAATGGATTTGAGCGGCAGCAGGCTGTGATGGCGGCCGCCGACAGTGGAGGTGAGGACATTGGAGAAAAAAGGCAAGCGCTATGCGCCCCAGCAGGAGCCGGGGGGCGGGGAAGAAATCAACCTGCTGAAAAAAAAGAAGACGAAAAAGTCCAAAAAGAAAAAGTCTTTAGTTCCCAAGTGGGTCTATAAGGTGAGCCTGATTCTGCTGGCAGCGGTGCTGGTGCTGGTCTGGTGGTTCAACCGGGAAAGCCTGACGCCGGAGAATATTTCCGATTGGATTCAAACCCGGATTGTGGGCATGGGCGTCGGGGACGGCTACCCGGTGGAAGTGCCCGGCGGCGAAAGCGATGTGGGGAATTTCCTCTCGGTGGACGGCGAGGCGGTGCTGGTGAGCAATACGGCCCTGACTGCCTGGAATTCCACTGGCAAGGCGACCATGTCGGTGCAGCATTCCAGCAGCCAGCCCGCTGTGAAGGAAGCTGGCGGCCGGTATCTGATCTACGGTGTGGGGGAAACCGGCTACCAGATTAACACCCATACCCGCAGCCTGTTGTCAAAGGACGCGGAGGAAAAAATCCTCACCGGCGCCATCTCTGCTTCCGGGCGCTACGCCTTAGTTACCCAGTCGGAGGACTACGCCAGCCGGATGACGGTGTATATGGCCGACGGCTCGGTGCAGTATGAATACGACTTCAGCCAGACCCATATTACCGCCGTGGCCCTGAGCGCCGACGGCGTCCGGGGCTTTGCGGCGGGGATTACTGCCCAGGACGGCGGTTTGGTGTCGGTGCTGTATATTTTCGACTTTAACCAGGAGGAGCCGGTCTATACGGCTGTGAGCGCGGATACCTTACTATTGGAGGCCCAGTGGGGGGAAGACGGGAAAGTCTGCGCTGTGGGGGACCGGAAAATCCTGTGGATGGATACCAATTCCGGCACGACGGAAGAATACGATTATGACGGCGCAACGTTGGAGGCATATTGCCTGGACGGCAGCCGGGCCCTGCTTTCCCTGAGCAGCTACGCCGGCTCTGATGCCTGCCGGGTGTTGGAATTCCGCGCCTCTTCCAACCCGGTTACCCAACTGGAAACCGGCGGCGACGTCATTTCTGTTTCCCTGTATGGGGAGACCTTGGCCGTCCTTTCCAATAAAACCGTGTCGGCCTATTCCTCCGAGACTGGGGAATCCCTGGGCAGCTGCCAGGCCGGCAGTGATGCCCGGGCCATTGCCCTGGGGAATGAAAGCATGGTGTATATCCTGGGAGTCAGCGAGGTGCGCCAGGGAAACTTCTCATAATTCCCGGGGGGAATTAACAGAAAATTTAAGGTTGCGCCCCGAGCTTCCGGCTTGTTTGCCGGGAGGGTTTATGATATAGTAGTAACAAAGTTTTTAGAAGATTTTCCGGAGGTTTTTCCGGAGAAGATGCTCTTTGAGAGCAGGAAAGGAAACTTTATGAAATGGATAGCGGATATCATCTTGGTGGTCATCCTGCTGCTGGCGTTTTTCCTGGGGAAGAAGCGGGGCTTTTTCCGGTCAGTGATGGACCTGATCGGGACAGCCCTGGCTATGGGAGTCGCTATTTGGCTGGGAACGCTGGCGGCCCAGTGGGCCTTTGAAGAATTCCTGCGGGCCCCTCTGCTGCGGCAGGTAACGGAAGCCCTGGAAACGGTAGCGCCGGAAGGAGCCGCCTCGGCGGTGTTGGGCCTTATGCCGGACGTCCTCACCGGGACTTTCTCCCTATATGGGATTACAGAGGCTTCTGTGAACCAGGCGGTGGCCCAGGCCAGCGGCGCGGCGGCAGATGCTGTGGTCAACCTGCTGCAGCCTATGATTGTGTCCCTTTTGCGGGCGCTGTTTTCTCTGGTGCTGTTTGTGTTCCTGCTGGTGGTAATCCGCATCCTCACAGGGGCGCTTGGCCGGATCTTCCGGCTGCCGGTGCTCCGGCAGCTGGATCACGGTCTGGGAGCTCTCTTGGGCCTGGTGCAGGGTGTGCTTATTGTAGGGCTGCTGTGCTTTTGCGCGCAGATTCTGGGGCCCCTGGGGCCGGAATGGTTCCAAAGCACAATGGACGCCTCCTGGATTTATCAGGGATATCTGGGGCTTTTTGCGTAGCGGCAGGCTGCGCGGGCCTTTGAAAAAGGAAATGATTTGGGAAGAAAGTAGATGGTGATACTATTGGAGCGGAAAAACAGAAATCAGAACTGGACGATTCCCAATTTGCTCTCCGTATTGCGGATTCTGGTAATCGGGCCCTTTGCCTATTTCTTTTTGAACGACCAGTTATTGTGGGCGGTGGCCATGCTGGCCTTTTCCGGCCTCAGCGACCTGTTCGACGGGCTCATTGCCCGGAAGTTCAACCAGGTTACAGAGCTGGGGAAAATGCTGGATCCGGTGGCGGATAAGCTGACCCAGGCGACTATTGCCGTCTGTCTGGCGGTAAAGCACCCGATTTTGATTTCCATTTTGCTGGTGTTCGTCCTCAAAGAGCTGGGAATGCTGGTGGGTGGCTGTATCCTGCTGAAAAAGAAGAAACGTCCCTGCGCCGCCAAGTGGTACGGCAAGGTAGCCACTTTCTCCTTCTATATTTCGGCGGTGGTGATTGTCGTGATGGAGGGCGTCTTCCATTTGTATACCACCACCACGGTAGTGATTTCTTACGTGCTGCTGGGGATTACCGCGGTATTTATGATCTACGCCATGGTGCGGTATTTCCAGATCTTTTTGCAGCTCCTCCACTCCACAGACCCCAAGGATAATTTGGATATGAACCGGGAGATCAAGGCCAAAAAGGGAGACCCCAAGCCCTGATTCCCGTACCCAACTGGGGCAAAAGGCCGTCCAATTTAGCCGCAGGACGGCTTTTATGCAGATAGACTGCCTGCGGCGGCAGAGAATGGAAGTCTCTTATGTTAATGTGTTCAAGATGCCACAAGCGTCCCGCTGTGGTGTTTATTTCGCAGTCCATGGATACCTCCGGCAGCCAGGGCCTTTGCCTGGTGTGCGCCAAAGAGCTGGGGATTAAGCCGGTGAACGACCTGATGGAACAAATGGGTATCACGGAAGAACAGCTGGAGGCCATGGCTGATGAAATGAACGGCCTCATGGCCATGGATACCAATGAAGCCGATGAAAACGGCGACAACGGGGAAGAGGGATTTACCCCTGGCGGGGCCGCAACCTTTCCTTCCTTCCTGCAAAATATTTTCGGCGCCCCCGGCAATTCCCAAAATGCCGGTCAGGAGCAGGGGAGCAGTGAAAAGGCTGCCCGCGGGGAGAAAAAGAATCCCAACAAGAAGAATAAGCGCAAGCATATTGAAGCCTATTGCACCGATTTGACGGCCAAGGCCCGCAGCGGGGAGCTGGACGCCATTATCGGCCGGGACCGGGAAATCAGCCGGGTCATCCAGATTCTCTCCCGGCGCACCAAGAACAATCCCTGCCTCATCGGCGAGCCCGGCGTGGGTAAAACCGCCATTGCCGAGGGGTTGGCCCAGCGCATTGCCGCCGGGAATGTGCCTCTGCGCCTGAAGAAAAAGGAAATCCAGCTGCTGGATTTGACGGCCCTGGTGGCGGGCACCCAGTTCCGGGGCCAGTTTGAAAGCCGTATTAAGGGATTGGTGGACGAGGTCAAGGCCGACGGGAACATTATCCTGTTTATCGACGAGGTTCACAACCTGGTGGGCACCGGCGACGCCGAAGGCTCCATGAACGCCGCCAATATCCTGAAGCCCGCCCTGTCCCGGGGAGAAATTCAGGTCATCGGCGCCACCACCTTTACGGAATACCGGAAATACATTGAAAAGGACGCCGCTTTGGAGCGCCGGTTCCAGCCGGTGACCGTGGCGGAGCCCTCCCTCAGCGATACCGAGGAAATGCTCAGCGGTATCAAGGAATATTACGAGAAGTACCACCGGGTGCAGGTGCCTCCGGAGATGATTCACCGCACGGCTGTGCTGGCGGAACGGTATATCAACGACCGCTTCCTGCCGGACAAGGCCATTGACCTGCTGGACGAAGCCTGCGCCTGCGCCGCCCTGCGGAACCTTCCCATGGCGGAATACGACGCGGCCATGTTCCAGCTGGACAATCTCCGGGAGCAGGAGGCGGCCCTCACCGCTGACGGCGTGGACCCGGACTATGAAAAGCTGGCGGAAACCCGGTATGAGATTGCCCGGATGGAGCAGCAGGCCCAGGAGCTGGCCCCGGCCGCCCAGTCCGCCAAGCTGGAGGAACAGGATCTGGCCAAGGTCATTGAGCTATGGACGGGGATTCCCGCCAGCCGCATCCAGGAGAGCGATCTGAAAAAGCTGGCCCACTTAGAAGAGCGACTCAGCGCTCGGGTGATTGGCCAGGAAGAAGCCGTGAAGGCTGTGGCTGCCGCCGTGCGCCGAAGCCGGGTGCAGGTAAGCCCCCGCCGCCGTCCCGCTTCCTTTATCTTTGTAGGCCCCACCGGCGTGGGCAAGACCGAGCTGGTGAAGGTTCTCTCCCAGGAGCTCTTCGACACGCCGGAAACCCTGATTCGGCTGGATATGTCCGAATTTATGGAGAAGCACTCGGTGAGCCGCATTATCGGTTCGCCTCCGGGCTATGTGGGCTATGACGAGGCCGGACAGGTGACGGAGAAGGTCCGCCGCCGCCCCTATTCGGTGCTGCTCTTCGACGAAATCGAGAAGGCTCACCCGGACGTCATGAATATCCTCCTCCAGATTCTGGACGAGGGCCACATTACCGACGCCCACGGCCGGAACGTGAATTTTGAAAACACCGTCATTGTCATGACCTCCAACGCTGGCAGCGAGAAAAAGGAGTCCGCCCTGGGCTTTAACCGCACCGAGGCGGAGGTGAGCCGGGAAAAGGCCATGAAGGCCCTGTCTGAGTTCCTGCGGCCGGAGTTCCTGAGCCGCGTGGATGAGGTCATCGTCTTCCGGCCCCTGGACGTGGATGACTACACCAAGATTGCAAAGCTCCTCATGGAAGAGTATGTGGGCTCTTTGAAGGAGCGCCACATTGCCCTGACCTATGACGACAAGGCAGCCCGTTGGCTGGCGGAGCACTCTATCGGCGGGCGCAGCGGCGCTCGCGACCTGCGGAACCTGATCCGCAAAGAGGTGGAGGACCGCATTGCTTCCACACTGGTGGAGAACGGGGAGAATTCCCTCTCTGCCGTAGCTGTCACCGCAGACGAGAACGGTATCCAGGTGCAGACCCTGTAATCAATAACATTTTGGCCCCGGCGGGTATCCTCCTGCCGGGGCCTTTTCAATCGTTGACAAAACAGAAAGCCTCCTTCGGCGGGAGGCTTTCTTGATACAGAACTGTTTTTTCTTATTTTCCGCTATTCGTGTACTTGTCGAAGAGATGGCTGAAATCAAAGGTGGCAAAGTAGTCCGCGGGGGTTTCGGCCCGGCGGATCATCTCCACGCTGCCGTCCTCCTTGAGGAGCAGCTCGGCGGAGCGGAGCTTGCCGTTGTAGTTGTAGCCCATGGAGAAGCCGTGGGCCCCGGCGTCATGGATGGCCAGATAATCGCCCATGTCGATTTTGGGCAGCATCCGGTCAATGGCAAACTTGTCGTTGTTCTCGCACAGGCCGCCGGTAACGTCGTACTTGTGGTCGCAGGGGGCGTTTTCCTTTCCCAGCACCGTAATGTGGTGATAAGCGCCGTACATGGCTGGGCGCATCAGGTTAGCGGCGCAGGCGTCCACGCCGATGTATTCTTTATAGGTGTGCTTCTCATGGACTGCCTTGGTGATGAGCATTCCATAGGGGGCCAGCATAAACCGGCCCAGCTCCGTGAAGATGGCCACATCCCCCATACCGGCAGGCACCAGCACCTCCTCATAGGCTTTGCGCACGCCCTCGCCAATGGCCATAATATCGTTGGGAGTCTCCTCCGGGCGGTAGGCCACGCCTACGCCGCCGGAGAGGTTCACAAAGCGGATGTCCGCGCCGGTCTTTTCCTTCAGCTCCACTGCCAGCTCAAAGAGGATGCGGGCCAGCTTGGGATAGTACTCGTTGGTAGTGGTGTTGCTGGCCAGGAAGGCGTGGAGGCCAAAGTGCTTAACGCCCTTGGCCATGAGGATTTTGTAGCCCTCAATGATTTGCTCCTTGGTAAAGCCGTATTTGGCGTCTCCAGGGTTGTCCATAATCTTATTGGCAATCTGGAAATTCCCGCCGGGGTTATACCGGCAGCAGATAGTCTCCGGCAGGCCGGCTACCTTCTCCAAAAACTCAATGTGCGTGAAGTCGTCCAGGTTAATATAGGCGTCCAGCTCTTTGGCAAGGCGGAAATCCTCTGCCGGGGTCACGTTGGAGGAAAACATAATATCCGAGCCGTGGAAGCCGCAAGCATCGCTCATCATCAGCTCCGTCAGGGAGGAGCAGTCCACGCCGCAGCCCTCCTCCTGCAAAATCTTCAGGATAAAGGGGTTGGGGGTGGCCTTCACAGCGAAATACTCCCGGAAACCGGGGTTCCAGGAAAAGGCCTGCTTCATACGGCGGGCGTTCTCCCGGATGCCCTTTTCATCGTATATATGGAACGGCGTGGGGTAAGTTTTCGCGATTTCTTCGATCTGTTCTTTTGTCACAAAGGGTTTCTTTTCCATGAATGGTCTTTCCTCCATCTCCTGCAAAATTGCGGCATTCCCGCTGAGAGAAATGATACTGGATTCCGCGAATTTTGTCAATATCCGCCGCTAGGCGGCAATCCGCTCATATGATTCCATGGGGCATCCTCACAGAATTTCCTGCTCCAAGGAATCAAACTCCGGGGTGGAGAAGAATTCTCCCAACGTGATTTCCAGGCCGTCGCACAGCTTTTTGATAGTGACAATGGAAACATCCCGCCGCCGGGAATCCAGCATACTGTAAACTGTGGAAGGGGTAACGCCGGAGCGGGTAGCCAGTTCATTAGGGCGGATATTCCGGGCCTGGCATAGTTGGAGAAAGCGATTAGCGACTGCGTCCTTTACCGACATACTGATTCACCTCAATTTGCTATGGATATGCTTTCCCAAACGACTTTCATCAGGACGTGGCCCTGAATTCCCTTAGTCTCCTATGCGGAGGGCACCCCCTTTTCTCCTGGAATGAGAAAAGGGGGGGAAAAGAATCAGAAGGGGCTGACAGGTCGGCCGCCAGCGAGAACCATCCTGCAAGCAAGCTTGCGAATGGTTTCGACGGCGGCCGGGCGGGCTGCGTGCAAACCCTGTTGCAAATTTTAGGAAAGGCAGCATCAAAAAAGACCTATTTTCTTACAAGATTTCCTGCTCTAAGGCGTCAAATTCCGGGGTCGAAAAGAATTCTCCCAACGTGATTTCCAATCCGTCGCAAATTTTTTTGATGGTCAGAAGTTTAGGATTTGTACTTCTCCCGTATAAAATATTTTTAACACTGGATGGCGGGAGACCGCATAGATTAGCCAAATAGTTAATAGTAATGTTGCGTTCCCCACATAGTTGTAAAATTCGATTTCGTACTGCCGTAATAGTATCCACTATAAATTCCCTCTATTTTCTATGGATTTGCCCTTATCATAGAAAAATTCAGTAGACAATATAGGCTATGTGTGCTACTATTAGGCTATACATAGCCTAGTTAGGAAAATTAGTAGTGGAAGAATTTGCCTGATAGGAGTAAGCCCGATAAGTTGGAGGGCAGCAGCCTGTTGGTGCGTTGGAGAAAGTTTTCTGAACGGGGGAGACTGCTTAGGTTGTTGTTTCCACAGCCGGAGCCCCCGTTCCACTATGTTTTTTGCGTCGAACTTTTTCGCGCTCAAGCCGCGTAGGCTTGCGAATCTTTTCCCCCCTTTTCTTTTCGCAAGAAAAGGGGGTGCCGTGTGCCAGTGGCACACAAACAAGGCACCGTTCTACGCTGTCCGCTTCGGTCGGCGCTTTGGTTGTCTGCCACTGGCAGACAGCGCCCGAGCCGGCAGGCGAGAATGCCCGACCCATAGGAGACTGAGGGAGTTCAGGGCTGCGCCCTGATGAAAGTCGTTTGGGAAAACATAGCCATAAGTTTGGAAAAGCATAGCGATAATCCCTGTACGAAGTCAAATTTTTGAATAAGGAGATGTTGTCCTGCTATGGAAGAGAGAACCTGCTGCTTTACCGGCCATCGGGAAATCCCGCAATCCCATTTGCCGGCCTTGCAGAAAAAATTAGAAGAAACCATTCGGGAACTTGTTTCCCAGGGCTTTACTCGATTTGAAGCCGGCGGCGCCTTGGGATTCGATACGCTGGCGGAAAACATTGTCCTGCGGATAAAAGAGGAATTTCCCCATGTCCGGCTGGTGCTGGCCCTCCCCTGCCCTCAACAGGCAAACAGCTGGCAGCCAAAAGATGCGGCTCTTTATGAGAATATTTTGAATCGGTCTGACTACTATTTTTATGTCTCCCAAAGCTATCACCGGGGCTGTATGCAGCAGCGGAACCGCCGTCTGGTGGATGACAGCGAACTCTGTGTGGCTTATTGCACCCAAGCTACCGGCGGTACAGCCTATACCGTGCAATATGCGGAGAAAAAGGGAGTAAAAGTCCGCAACTTGGCCGATGCCCTGTAAAATTGGCAAAAAAGAGCATCCATGCCCCGTTTTGGGAGCGTGGATGCTTCTTTTTCTGTTTAGATTAGTCTTTTTCCAGTACCTTGACAATCTCACCGATAAAGACCCGGTGCAGGTCGTGGCCGGGATAGTTCTGGTCCAGAATCCGGCGGTCCAGGAAACAGCTTTCCTGCATATCCTGCTTGTAGAGCTTCCGGCAGATGAACACCAGCTTTGCTTCCTGATAGTAGGGGGCCGCCTGGTCAAAGGCCGGGGTCAGGCCGGTCTCCGCGTCCTTGTCGCAGTTCCGGCCGGATTTGGAGCCGCAGAGCTTCAGGGCGTCCCGGTATTCCTCGTCGAAAAAGCAAAGGGAGTAAAAATCCTGTTTCTCCACGAATTCCAGGGTGTACCGCTGGGGGCGGATGTAAATGGTGGATACATATTTCCCCCACAGCTCGCCTACGCTGCCCCAACTGGCAGTCATGGTGTTGTGCTTCTGCTCGGTGCCGGCGGTAATCAGCATCCAGCCCTTATTGATGAGGGTAAAGGGATTGACGGTAAGGGCTTCAACAGTAGTTTCGTGAAATGACATAATGGGTAACCTCCTGTGTGCGTCTCAAGGGCCTTTTGAAAACTTCTCCTATTATATGCCAAAGGGCCGGGCCCCATGCTGGGCCGGACGCGTTTTTCCTAATTATAGCATCCGATTGTCAAAATACAATATAGGAAACGTGTCGAAGAGGAAAAATCTTTGGAAAACCGAGGAAAAGCCATGGAATTCCCGTTGACTTTGGGGTGGGCCGTGTTATACTTTGAATAGGGAAGTTTTTACAGAACAGGATGTTTTTGGAAAAGCCTTTCCCGTGACTTCCCTTTGCAGGGAAGGGGTATTTCTAAAATCGAAAGGAGCAAAGAGTATGGTAAAAAAATTACTGGCCGGCGTTCTGACCCTGGCCCTGGCCTTTGGGGCGTTCCCGTTGGCCGCTCAGATGCAGGCGGTTGACGAAGGCCCGGCAGTAGTACAGACTGCGGAAACCCCCGAATCCGCTTCCTGGAGCTTTAACCCCGCCGAAGCCCAGGGCCTGCCCGGAGAACTCCAGGCTGGCGGCACTGAAACCGGGGAATATCTGGGAATCCAGATTGACGCCTCGGCGGCTGGAAGCAAGTTCTCCCCTCGTGAGACCGACACCCAGGTGAATGCCGGTACGGTCTTTACAGTGCCTGTGTCCGCTAACGAAAACGGCGCAGTGTTGACCGTCACCCTTTCCGGCGGCAGTTCCACCATCCAGGTGGGCGAAACTACCTATTCCAGCGAAGGAAAAACGGTGACCATCCCCCTGACCGCCTCGGAAACCGATACCCAGGCGGTGCTGACCTTTACCAGCCAGTCTTATCTGGCCGGCATTGCTCTGACCTATACGGCCCCGGAGGAAGAGTTCCCCGGTACGCCGGAGAACGTTGCGGCAGAGGATGTGACCTATGCCTTTACCAGTCTGGACGGCCTGACGGATGCCACTGGCGCAACCCCGGCAGACGGCACCCTGGAAGGGGAAAAGGGCCAGTATCAGGACATGAAGGTGGATGCCACCGCCGGCAAATTCTATGTGCAGCCGGAGCAGTCCCGAGTGCAGGTGAACGCCGGTACGGTGCTGTATCTCCCCGCCGCCTATGACGAGCAGGGCGCTGTGCTGCTGATTTCCGGTACCCAGGACGGCAGCACCCCCGCCAATATCCGGTTTAACGGAGAGAGCCAGACCACCAACCAGCCCATCAGCCTGGATATGAGCGACAGCAGCGCGTATCCCCAGTATGTGCAGGTGGAGTTTGACACCATCGCCTATGTGACCTCCATTTCCCTGAATTACGCCAGCGACAGCGATTTTGGCACGCCCGAAGTGGAAGCCAAGGACAAGGTGTGGGATTTCACCGCATCCAGCTCGGTAGAGCGCCCGGACGTCCAGGGGGCCCGCGCAGAGTTTGACGGCATCCAGGTGGACGCCAATGTGGGCAAGTTCTCTCCCAGAGACACCGACACCCAGGTCAACGCCGGAACCGTCCTGTACATCCCCGTAGCCCCGGATTCCCAGGGAGCCACCATCACCGTGGCCGGAAACAACTACAACAACCTGACCCTGACCCTCAATGAGGACACCGTCATCCAGACCGGGGAAGAGGTGGCCCTGCCCAGCGTAGAGGAGAACACCTATATCCCCCTGTCCTTTGAAAGTGCCGACGGCACCGGAAGCTGCTACCTGACCTCCATTACCGTGGACTATTACAGCGACAACGAAGTGATTCCCACGGTGGTGACGGTGGGCCATGGCGCCGGCTATGAATACAACACCATTCAGAGCGCTCTGGACGCCAACACCTCTTCTGCCAACCGGCCCCTGGTGCTTCTCATCGCCCCGGGCACCTATACGGAAAAAGTCACCGTCAGCAAGCCCTGGGTTTCTTTCCAGGCTATGCCTTCCAGCACGGGCGAGGCTGTGGTCATTGAAGAGAGCTACTACTCCTCCAATACCTTTACCGAGGACGGCACCTTTGTGCCCCAGGACGACTACGACGTGGGCACTGACCAGAGCGGCACCGTGCTGCTGACCTCCAACGCCACGGGCTTCAGCGCCTGCGGCATTACCTTCCAGAACAGCTATAACGTGGTGGACCACACCGGCGAAGGGGAGCAAACCCCTGCTGTGGCCTTTGGCTCCGCCGCCGATAAGGTCTATCTCAAAGATTGCCGCTTTATTGGCCGCCAGGATACCCTGTATCTCCACGGGGAAGGCGCGCGGGTCTTTGTAGAGGACTGCTACATCGAGGGCACCGTGGACTTTGTCTTTGGCGACGCCAACGCGTATTTCCTCAACAGCGAACTCCACATGGCCTATTATGCAGGCCGCGACACCGGTTACTTTACCGCCGCCAACACCAAGAAGGGCGACGTGGGCCTGGTGTTCTATGACTGCGATTTGACGGTAGCCGACGAATATAAGGCTATGAGCGACAGCGAAATCAGCCTGGGCCGTCCCTGGCAGACGGAAATCTACACCGTCACCGGCCGCAACCCCGACGGCAGCAGCTATCTCATTGAGTACGACCAGAACCGGGTGAACCCCGCTTATGAGAACACCTCCTCTGCGGTGACCTTCGTGGAATGCACCATGGATTCCGCGATTAAGAGCGAGCGCTGGAATGTGTGGACCCGTAAGGACAGCGAGGGCAACACCGTGGACGTGACCTATCACCCCAATGTCCGCTTTGTAGAGTACAATAGCCGGAGCACCGATAATGTGTATCTGGACCCGGCTGATTATCCCGATGTGGTGCTGGGCACCATGGAGCGCACCGAGGATGCCGCCGCCCTCACCGACAGCCTGCTGGCCCAGATGGGCTTTGGTTCCGGTATGGGGAACTGGGCGCCTTCCTACACGGATTACACCGGGGATGTGCCTCAGACCGAGACCCCCGCAGATATGACCCCGCCGGTGGTTCCGGCCACGGAGCCCACAGAGCCCACTGACCCCTCTGCCCCCGAGGATCCCGGTACTTCTAATCCGGAGAATCCCAGCCAGCCCGGCGGTTCTGACGATGAGAACCAGCAGCCCGGCCATCAGCCGGAAACCGGCGATAATACCCCTGCCGCTTTGGCCGCAGCGGGAATTGCCATTCTGGCAGCCGGCATGATGCTGCCAGTGTTCCGCAGAAAGCGGGCAGGAAACTGATGAAAAGCGAAGCCCCCAATAAATTGACATGAAAAGTGCCCCTGCAAACGGCCATTGTTTGCAGGGGCACTTTATTGTATCAATACGGGCTCAGCCGCCGGAGGCAGAGGCCAGCTCACCCTCATAGGAAAGGGACCAGGAGTATTCCCCGTCATCGTAATAGTACAGGGAGGAAGTATCGGAAACAGAGCACTCGTCGGTGCGCCCGCTGCCGGTAACTTCCTGAGATTCCGGAAGCTCCTCCAAAAATTCCTGGCACAGGGAATCCGTCACCTCGTCATTACCGGTGGCCTGTACCAAAGCGGAGAATACCGGGGTATAGGTTTTGGCGGCAGTGCTCTCTGTCCCGGCATAAATGTGGTTTAGGGTAATGGAAGCGGTGCCAGAGGCTCCACTGCTGAGACGGGTTTTCAGGATAATAGAAATATCCGTGTCATCATCCAGGGTAACCGTGTAATTGCGGACATAATAATTAGAGCCTTTATAGTTGTCGTCTGGGGAGGTCTCATCCTGCAGGACGAAAAGATAGGGGCGCAGGGCTTCGCTCATGGCAGTCTGGTAGGTGTCGAAGCGCTGTGCCGCCGCCTGCCGTGCTTCTTCCCGGGAGGTGCAGCCGGAGGTTGTGAGACAGAGCAACACCGGCAGAATTGCCGCTACAATCTTTTGTGTAATCACAAATCCACCACCCCTTTTGCGTTTTTCCAGGTATCCAGTCCATCTCGTTTATTATAACAGGGAAGAGGGGAGTGGTGATGTTAATTTTGTGATAATAATGAAAATTTTGTGTGAATAAGCCGAAGGCCGCCGGCTTCCGGCCGTAGAAAATTCCCGGCTGGAAAAGGAATTTTTTCTTTCGTAGCCCTTGGCAGACGGCGGATTTTTGCGTATGATGAAGGGGAAGCACCCCGGGAATCCAGCCCGGAAAAGAAACGGAGGAACTGTCCATGAAGCAAGCAACTATTATCGCAGATCGTGATTTTATCCTGGGAGAGACCGACCCCCGGATTTTCGGCTCTTTTATCGAGCATTTGGGACGGGCCGTGTATGAGGGCATTTACCAGCCCGGCAGCCCCTTTGCCAATGAAGAGGGGTTCCGGAAGGACGTGCTGGGCCTGGTCCAGGAGCTGGGAGTGCCGGTGGTCCGGTATCCCGGGGGGAATTTCGTCTCCGGCTATCACTGGGAGGACGGCGTAGGCCCCAAAGACCGGCGCCCGGCCCGGGTGGAGCCGGCCTGGAGCGTCATCGAGACCAACCAGTTCGGCCTCAACGAATTTGCCGCCTGGGCCAAGGAGGCCCGCTCCCAGGTGATGATGGCGGTGAACCTGGGCACCCGGGGCCCGGAGGACGCCCGGAACCTGCTGGAATACTGCAACTTTCCCAAGGGAAGCTATTACAGCGATTTGCGCCGGAGCCACGGGGTGGAAGCGCCCCACAACATCAAGCTGTGGTGCCTTGGCAACGAGATGGACGGCCCCTGGCAGATGGGCCACAAGACCGCGGCGGAGTATGGCCGGGCGGCGGCGGAAACCGGCCGGCTCATGAAGATGCTGGACCCCTCCATTGAGCTGGTGGCCTGCGGCAGCTCCAACATGACCATGCCCACCTTTGCCCAGTGGGAGGCCGATGTGCTGGACGCCTGCTATGATGAAGTGGACTACATTTCCCTGCACCAGTATTTTGAGAACAGCGCCGGGAATACCCCGGAGTTTTTGGCGGGCAGCGTGAAAATGGACCGGTTCATCTCCTCGGTGGCCTCCATCTGCGACTATATCCAGGCCAAGAAGCACGGGAAGAAGAAAATCCACCTGTCCTTTGACGAGTGGAATGTGTGGTACCACTCCAACGAGGCGGACAAGACCCTGGAAAAGTGGGTGCAGGCCCCCCATCAGCTGGAGGACGTGTACAACTTTGAGGACGCTTTGCTGGTGGGCAGCCTGTTGATTACCCTCCTGCGCCACGCCGACCGGGTGAAGATTGCCTGCCTGGCCCAGCTGGTCAACGTCATCGCCCCCATTATGACTTCGGATACCGGGGCCTGGCGGCAGACCATTTTCTATCCCTTTGCCCAAGCCAGCCGGTACGGCCGGGGGACCGTGCTCCAAACCCTGGTGAAATCCCCGGTGTACGAAAGCAGCTACGGCGACGCCCCCTATCTGGACGCGGTGCTGGTGGAAAATGAGGAGGAAGGGAGCCTGACCCTGTTTGCCGTGAACAAGTCCCTGGAAGAGGGCATGGAGATTTCCTGCGATTTGCGCCAATTTGCCGGCTATCAGGTAGCGGAGCAGAGCCTCCTGACCCACGAGAATCTCAAGGCCGTGAACACAGAGCAGGACCCCTTCCAGGTGCGCCCGGTCTCCGGCGGGAACGCCGCCATAGAGGGAGGCCGGCTGACGGCGGTGCTGCCCAAGCAGAGCTGGAACGTTATCCGCCTGGAAAAACGGGCTTAACGGGGAGAAGCGTATGGAAACCATCCGTTTGCCTGACGGCCCCTTGTTCCGGGGGATTGCGCCGGCGGAATTGACTTCCCTGCTGGAATGTTTGGGGGCCCGGCATGGGGACTATGCCCGAGGAGAAACCGTGTTTTCCGCCGGGGAGCGGCTGCACGCCTTTGGCCTGGTGCTGGAGGGCCGCGTGCAGATTGAAATGGAGGATTTCTGGGGCAACCGGAGCATTCTGGACCAGGTGGGGCCGGGGGGACTCTTTGGGGAAGCCTATGCCTGTGTGCCGGAAGAGCCGCTGATGGTCCGGGTGACGGCGGCGGCCCCCTGCCGGCTGCTGCTGTTGGACGCCCGGCGGGTGCTCCATCCCTGCCGGCAGGCCTGTGGCCATCACCAGCAGCTGCTCCTGAACCTCATGGGCATCCTAGCCCGGAAGAACCTCCACCTGTCCCGGCGGATGCTCCACACGGCCCCCAAAACCATCCGGGGCCGGCTCACCGCGTATTTGTCCTCTCAGATGCTGCGCCAGGGTACCCGGGAAGTGGAAATCCCCTTTAACCGGCAGCAGCTGGCCGAATACCTGGGGGTGGACCGCAGCGCCCTTTCCCACGAAATCGGCAAAATGCAGAAGGAAGGGCTGCTGGCTGCCAGAAAAAACCGCTTCTCTGTGAAGTCCAGGGCATGGATGACGGGAGAAGGGGAGGCATCGGCGGAAAAAGCAAAAGCGAAAGAAGAGACTGGAAGGGCGTAGACTTTAGCACTCAAATATATCGAGTGCCAAAATTAACAAATAAGCTATTGATAATTCATAATTTAGACATAATAGGCCGGTATACTACAGATAGTCCCAAGACCCAAATGCACTGCAAGGAGGGGTTATCATGAATGCTCAGAAATTTACACAGAAATCCCTGGAAGCGATTCAGTCGGCGCAGAACTTGACCATTGAGCGCCAGAATATGCAGCTGGAGGAAGAGCACCTGTTTTATGCGCTGCTCACCCAGGAGGAGGGCCTGATTCCCCAGCTTTTGAAAAAGATGAACTGTAATCTGGAAGCCCTCCAAAAGGAAACCGAAAAGCTCCTGGACAAGTATCCCCATGTGTCCGGCCCCGGCCGGGAGGCGGGGAAAATCTACGTCTCCGGCGATGTGGACCAGGTTCTCAACCAGGCGGAGAAGATTGCCGATACCATGAAGGACGAGTATGTGTCCGTGGAGCATCTGTTCCTGGCTTTGCTGGAACACCCCAATTCCGCTCTGCAAAACCTGTTTCAGACCTTCGGTATTGATAAGAACAATTTCCTCAATGTCCTGGTCTCTGTCCGGGGCAACACCCGGGTCACCAGCGACACCCCCGAGGCCACTTACGACGCTTTGAAGCGCTATGGCACGGACCTGGTGGAGCGGGCCCGGAGCAAAAAGATGGACCCGGTCATCGGCCGTGACGACGAAATCCGGAATGTCATCCGGATTCTTTCCCGGAAAACCAAGAACAACCCGGTTCTCATCGGCGAGCCCGGCGTGGGCAAAACCGCCATTGCCGAGGGATTGGCCCAGCGGATTGTCCGGGGGGATGTGCCCAACACCCTTCAGGACAAGACCATCTTCTCCCTGGATATGGGCGCCCTGATTGCCGGCGCAAAGTTCCGGGGAGAGTTTGAGGAGCGGCTGAAGTCCGTCCTCAACGAGGTGAAGAAGAGCGAGGGCAAGATTATCCTCTTTATCGATGAGCTGCACACCATTGTGGGCGCCGGCAAAACGGAAGGCTCCATGGACGCTGGCAACCTGCTCAAGCCCATGCTGGCCAGAGGCGAGCTCCACTGCATCGGCGCCACCACCCTGGACGAGTACCGCCAGTACATCGAAAAGGACGCCGCTCTGGAACGCCGTTTCCAGCCGGTCATGGTCAACGAGCCCAGCGTGGAGGACACCATCGCCATTCTCCGTGGCCTGAAAGAGCGCTACGAGGTGTATCACGGCGTGAAAATCACCGATAACGCCCTGATTGCCGCCGCTACCCTGTCCGACCGCTATATTTCCGACCGGTTCCTGCCGGACAAGGCCATCGACCTGGTAGATGAGGCCTGCGCCACTATCCGCACGGAAATCGACTCCATGCCCACGGAGCTGGACGTCATTCAGCGGAAGATTATCCAGCACGAGATTGAGGAAGCCGCCCTGAAAAAGGAGAGCGACACCCTCTCCAAGGAGCACCTGGCGGAGATCCAGAAAGAGCTGGCGGAGATGCGGGCGGAGTTTAACTCCCTGAAGGCCAAGTGGGAGAACGAAAAGGCTTCCATCGGCAAGGTGCAGAAGCTCCGGGAAGAGCTGGAAGCTCTCAACGCCGAAATTGAAAAGGCCCAGGAGCAGTATGACCTGAACCGGGCCGCAGAACTGAAATACGGCCGCCTGCCCCAGCTCCAGAAAGAGCTCCAGGAGGAAGAGGCCAAAGCGGAAAACGGCCAGCAGGAACACAGCCTGCTCCGGGATAAAGTCACCGACGAGGAGATTGCCCGGATTGTGGAGCGCTGGACGGGGATCCCGGTTTCCCGTCTGATGGAAGGGGAGCGGGAGAAGCTCCTGCACCTGGAAGACATCCTGCACCGGCGGGTTATCGGCCAGGACGAAGCCGTCACCAAGGTCACGGAGGCCATCCTGCGCAGCCGCGCCGGCATCCAGAATCCCAACCGGCCCATTGGTTCCTTCCTGTTCCTGGGCCCCACCGGCGTGGGCAAGACGGAGCTGGCCAAGGCCCTGGCCGCCAACCTCTTCGACGACGAAAAGAACATGGTCCGTATCGACATGACGGAGTACATGGAGAAATTTTCCGTGTCCCGGCTCATTGGCGCGCCTCCCGGATATGTGGGCTATGAGGAGGGTGGCCAGCTGACCGAGGCCGTGCGCCGCAAGCCCTATTCCGTGGTGCTCTTCGATGAAGTGGAGAAGGCCCATCCGGATGTGTTCAACATTCTGCTGCAGGTGTTGGACGACGGTCGGATTACGGATTCCCAGGGCCGCACCGTGGACTTTAAGAACACCATCATTATCCTGACTTCCAACCTGGGCTCCCAGTATCTGCTGGAAGGCATCGACCAGGACGGCAATATCACCCAGGAGGCCCGGAACCAGGTAGAAGAGCTTCTGAAGCGCAGTTTCCGCCCGGAGTTCCTGAACCGGCTGGACGAGATTGTCTTCTACAAGCCCCTGACCCGGGACAACATCTCCCACATTGCGGATTTGCAGATGGAGGACCTCAACCGCCGTCTGGAAGAGAAGCAGCTTTCCTGCGAAATCACCGACGATGCCAAGGCGTATATCATCGACAACGGCTACGACCCGGTGTACGGCGCCCGTCCTCTCAAGCGGTTTATCCAGCGGACAGTGGAAACCCTCATCGCCAAGACCATCCTCAGCAGCGATTTGCTTCCCGGCACGGTGCTGGTGGTGGATGTGGAAAACGGGGAATTGAAGGTCACTTACCGGCTGCCCCTGCGGAACGTGTAAGTTTAA
>ERZ1643246.1760-NODE-1760-length-22663-cov-5.931750_pt1 | contig 22663 bp, 18 predicted proteins | sample MGYA00579265_ERZ1643246 | MGnify/ENA primary metagenome ERZ1643246 (study PRJEB29033, sample SAMEA4952261) | chicken gut metagenome | biome: Broiler Chicken; feature: Gastrointestinal Tract; material: Caecum | place: Ireland | collected 2018 | study: Broiler...
ATATATTTCCATACAATTCCTGGTTAAATATTGTCATCTTAACTTAATGACATTGGAGCGAAAACAGTCATGTTGTCAGCTTATAATAGATATAAGTATCGTGATTATTATGATGAATTTATTTTGATGAGTGGTCTAAAGAATTTGGCAGTTTCAGATAAGATATCGCCACAAATACCAGCATTGATTATGATTGACATACTTTATGCACATTATCTTCACTATAATCAATACAACAAAAGAAAAAAATTACAGATGACTTTAACAGATATAGGATATGAATTAGAAGAATAGGATCTTTATATATGTGCTCGTTTTATTATATTAAAAATGAGCATATCAAAAATGATAGAAGCTGTTTTTGTAACAGCTTCTTTTATCTTGAAAATGAATTTATCGAGTTGATCTATATTGTGAGGGAGTCATACCTGTGTTTTGATGAAATATTTTTCTAAAGTAACTTGATGTTTGAAAATCACATTTTTCCATTTATTTCATCAGTGGAAAAATCTGAATATTGTAACATTTTTTGTCTGACTTCAACGATATTGAATCAAATATTGGATCGATGATTGATGAAGATAAATATATGAAAGCAAAGGTATTAGCAGAAGATACAGATAAACATAAACCAAATCCTGCACCATTATTGGAATGTTTAAAGAAATTAAAATTATAGCCAGATGAAGTCATTTATATAATTAGCTTCAAAGAATGCTCACATTGATTTTGAATATGCGAAGTGGAGGAGGGAGTACATCAGATATAGGAATTGATTATTATACTTATATTTTTGATAAACCAATAGATTTATTACAATTATTATGAAATGATACATAACAATCTATTACTAAAAAAAGAATCACTTATAAAATATTGTGATTCTTTTTTGCGTGGAAAGATAATCATAAAAAGATTGCTTTCTATGGATATATGTTATTTAATAAAAGCAAGAGGTGAAAATGAAAATGAAATTCAAGTCTTATATTCACTCATTGTTGATTACAGTTATATTATTAGTTATAGCATCCTGTGTAGGCTTGTTCTTTCAATATTTAGACTGGTCTGAAATAACGATTGTTTTAATTTATATTATTTCTATACTGATCATCTCCTTATTAACAAAAGGATATATCTATGGAATAATTAGTTCTATTATTGCAACATTTTTATTTAATTATTTCTTTACAGCACCTTATTATACATTATTATTTTATGATTCCAGATATTTTATAACTTTTATATCTATGACATTGACCTCTATTATTGTCAGTACATTAACCTCACGTATCCAACTTTCCCAGAATCAGGCATATAAAAATGCTCAAAATATGAAAATGCTTTATGAATTGACAAACCATCTTTCAAAGATTACAGACAAACAGAGACTTTATGATGAAGTCTATCATATATTAAATCAATATTTTCATTATCCAATAGATTTCATCTTTTTAGATTATCATAATGAACATAAACATCAAGATATTATTGACTGTTTTCGTAATGAAAATCAAAAATATATTATCAAAGATATGTATATTTTCTTTCCTTTATATGGTGTTTCACAATTATTGGGAATTCTCTTTTTTAAAGATGATAATTTTCAACATATGGATGAAACCCAAAAACATATCTTTTATCTTATGATAGATAATATTTCATTAGCCTTAGATCGTATTTATTCAATAGAGGAACAGTTAAAATTAAACGAAGCAAGTATTAAAGAACATTATCGCAGCAATCTTTTACGCTCCATTTCTCATGATTTAAGAACACCGTTATCTGGTATTATGGGAACGTCAGAAATGATTATGGGAATCAACCAACCAACAAGTTCCTCATATCATTTAGCACAGGATATTTATCAAGAGGCTGATTGGTTGTATCTTATGGTACAAAATATTTTGAGTTTAACTAAAGTACAAGAAGGAAAACTTGTGATTCATAAAGAATATGAAGCGATAGAAGAAGTTATAGGAAGTGCTATTTCCCATGTGCAAAAAAATATGTCTGAGAGGCAGATTGAGGTTCATGTTCCTGACGAAGTCATGATGGTTGCAATGGATGCACAACTGATTCAGCAAGTCATTATTAATTTACTGGATAATGCCTTTAAACATACTTCAAATAATGAAAAAATAGTCATTAATGCTTACAAACAAGATCATCAATGTTATCTTGTTGTAGAGGACTACGGGGATGGTTTTCTTGGTGAGGATCCTCAAAAACTTTTTGGAATGTTCTATACACAACATCAGTCTTATTCTGATTCCTTTAAGGGAGTAGGACTTGGTTTAACAATATGTAAAGCTATTATAGAGGCACATCAAGGAACTATTGAAGCCAAAGAGTGTCTGAATCATCAAGGAGCACAATTTATAATAACATTACCAATGGAGGATGAATATGAATCAAACAATATTAGTTGTTGAAGATGATGTACAAATTAGAAAATTTATTTGTTATTGTTTAGAAAATAACAATTATCAATACATTACTGCCAGCAACGGACAAGATGCGTTACGAAAGATTTTTTACGAAAATATAGACTTAATATTACTTGATTTGGGATTGCCAGATATGGATGGGGTAGATATTATTCAAAGATTACGAGAATTCTCAGAAATTCCTATTATTGTTGTTTCTGCCAGAGATAAAGACAAAGACAAAGCAGATGCATTAGAATTAGGGGCAGATGATTATTTAACCAAACCCTTTTCAGCAACGGAATTAGTGGCAAGGATTAAAGTGGCTTTTAGACATTTTTATCGTTATAATCAAGTTCAAATTCAAACATATTATAAAGTCAAGGATTTATCTATTGACTTAGATAAAAGGCAAGTCTATTTAAATAATCAACCTATTCATGTAACACCATTAGAATATCAATTACTTGTTTTATTTTTTAAGAATGCAGGAAAAGTTTTAACAACAGATATGATTATTGAAGAAATATACGGAAAAGGGTATGGACATGATACACAGGCACTGAGAGCTCTTATGGCAGGATTAAGAAGAAAAATTGAAAAAAATCCTGCAACACCACAATATATACTTACAGAAATAGGTGTTGGATATAGAATGGTTGATGAATAACTGTATGTATAAATGAAAGTATATTTGGCTAAGTTTATAATAAGTAAAAAGTATCCAGTGAATACTTTTTACTCTTGGGCATTTCCCCGCTGCTTGCGGCGTAGTGCCCAATGTTATAAAATAACATTGGGGTGATTACAAAGGCCAGATAGTATTTATATTCATAATTCACATAATGTATCGAATCTTGTTTACCATTTCGTTTGTCCAACAAAATACCGCCGCATAGTCATAACAGAAACTGTGGATGAAAGTTTGAAGCAAATATGCGAAGGAATAGAGTTGAGATATGATTGGATAACATTTCTTGAAATAGGTGCAGATAAAGATCATGTGCACTTCCTCGTGCAGTCAACACCGGATTATAGTCCAACTAAGATTATAACAACAATCAAAAGTATAACAGCAAAACGCATATTTGCTGAGCATCCTGAAGTGAAGAAACAGCTTTGGGGAGGAAACTTTTGGAGTGGCGGTTTTTTTGTCAGCTTATGCCGATATCGGCATAAGCTGACTTATACCGATAAAATAATTATGCCGATTAAATTGAAATAATCATTGTATCATCATTAGTTTTTTATTGATTTATCGGCATAAAACATTTTATTGAGTCTATCTTTTTCTTCTTCAGATAAATTTTCATAATCATCTTTTATTTTTTCTCCATTTATCCTTTTCAGTATTTCTCTGATCATTTCCACATCAGTTTCTACATATATTTCGGTTGTCGATTCCTGCTCATGCCCCATAAGTTTTGCTATTTCTGCTCTGGACATGCCACTTCTATACAGTATTGCTCCAAACGAATGTCTCAACATATGCGGATGAAGTTCCGGTATGTCTATGTCAATTTTTCTTGCCATATGACTATATTTTTTTATTATTCGCTGAACATTATCTTGAGACATTTTATGCTTTCGACTATCATGAATCGTATAAACAAGATAATCTTCAGGTGAACTGTTTCGATGGAATAATTCAATATATATTTTCATGTTTTCTGTTAGCTCATTTGTTAGTGGTATGACACGTCTCTTACTTCCTTTTCCAGTTACGATTACATATGGATCTTTATTATTTAGATGTATGTCACTGATTCTACATTCAAGCATTTCATTCAGGCGTGTTCCAGTTGAAAACAGAAAAAGAATAATAAATCGATCACGTATTCCAGTTCTGTTTCTGGATGGTTGCTCCAAAAGTAGTTCCACTTGTTCCTTTGTTATCCAGTTATGCTGTTTCGGTATAATCTTTTTTGTTTTTATTTTACTGACACTTAATTGTAGAGGTACTAATGTAATATCATGATGTGCACAATATCTTATATATTCTTTGATTGATACTAGCTTTATGTTTCTGGTTGCCAGGGAACTACCATTATCCATGACATATTTCAAATATGATCTTATGATGTTGTCATTAATATCGTTGAATATTATCTTCTCAATATCCATATTTAGCACTTCTGTCAGGTATTTTCTAAAAGAATTCAGACCGTTTATATAGGTTTCAATGGTCTTATCACTTTTGAGTTCTGTTTTCATATGTTCAATAAAACTGTTGATATGTATAAAAAACGGTTCAGTCTTCTTCATATGAAACACCAATCCCTTCAGTGATTGCAGACATCTTTTCTCTGTATTCAGGTACAAGCATTTCAACCAAATGCAGATAATACATCGTTTCGTTGACTGATTTATGTCCCATATATTGGCTCAGGTATTTGATCCAGTTTTCAAAACTTTCACCTTCATCCAAACACTTTCTCATACTGTTGACTGCGAATAAATGACGTAGTCCATGCACTGTTGGTTTTATGGAAAATTCTCTATTCAATAAAGTTAACTCAAGCACCTTGTCAAAGAAATCATCAATATTATGTTTAGTCAAACGTGTCTTATCATATGATGGCTGAAAGAAATATTCTCTATTCAAAATGATGCCTGAATATGCATCGTTGAAGCGAATGCATAATTCTTTCATGCTTTCACTCATATAGACCGTTCGATCCTTGTTTCCTTTGGAATGATATATACTAATTGTTCCATTCTTTAAATCAATGTCTTCCATCTTGATATGACATGCTTCTGAATTTCTTAGTCCGCAGGTATAGATCAATCTAAAAATAATGGGAATGATATATTCTCTGTTAGGAGAACGTATATGCGGTTTGATATTATCTGCTCCTCTAAAAAATCGTACCAGCTGATCATCATCAAACAGTGATATCACTTTATGGGGGCCTAATCTGATGGAGTAATCAGGAATATATGCCGATATGCCAATAGAATTCAAATATATACCTAAATATTTTATAGTGCTTATTCTTTCAGAAATAACGTATCTTGATTTTGTTTTTATCGAATATATCCATTCATCTGATATTTCTCTAGTTAATTCTTTTCTGTTTTGATAATGTTTATCATAATATTTGTCCAGCTCCTTTAGTCTTGAATCAAGATAATCAAGTCTGTATCCTAAATGATTGAACATTTTTTTGGTTGGCTCAATATATTGCTTCAAATAACTCATTAGAATAGACCTCCTTCATAGGGAAAAAGATCAATTGATAATGCACATCTTTTCATCTTCTGTTTATCTGTTGACAGATATTTATCAACAGTAGCGTTGTTGATATGACCAAGTGCAGCTGATATCAATGATACATCTGCTCCTGCAGTCAACAGGCTGGAAGCGAATGTTCGTCTTAATATGTGAATTCCAAACTGATTTGGCTGATCTTCTTTTTTTAGAGATCTGAATCTTCTAAAAGTTCTTATTGAAGTATTATGCGTCAATTTTCTAACCTGACCAATTGACGTGATGAACACGTATTGACAGTCACATTTTCTTCTTTCATTCAATAGATAATCAATGATTGCCTTAGAAACTTCACTATCAAATGGCAATGATAATGCAACATTTGTTTTTTTCTGGATGATATGGATAGTTTTATTTTTCATGTCAATATTTTCAAACTTGAGATTAAAGATATCGCACATTCTCAATCCGCATCTTAGAGCCAGGAGATAGATTGCTTTGTTTCTTAGGTTGCTGGGGAAATCATGATATGATTCAAGTAACACAGACATCTGTGCATCATTGTAGGTTGTTACTATGCGACGAATATCATTTTTCTTTGTAATGCATGCAAAATGAATATTACTATAGGATGTCAGATTTCTATCTTCTAAATAGCTAATAAATTTTCTAAGACCAATAATTTCTGCAGATATGCCTGCTATCTTTCTATTTTCAAAATGTTCAGATAGAATATAATTCGATATCATCTGATGACTGATATCTTTTGTATTGAACACATTATTGTTTTCTAAATACACGAGAAAGTATCTGGCATCATGCAATCTACATAAAATAGTTTTTGTGGAATATTCTTCATTTTCCAAGAATATCTTATAATCATTTATCACATTAAGATATTCATTAGATTTTGGAATCAAGCAAGGCTGACTGGAATAAATTTTCCATCCATCAAGATTGCCATGATAATTATCGCTTAAAAGACAGGCAACTCTGCGATATCTTTCAACTGTACTTTTGGAAAATTTGATGGTACACTCTTTTAGCCATTGATCGATAATATTGGTTGAATATACACAGTTATTTTGTTTCATTAGATGACCAATAATTTTTACTATTCCATCATATCTTGACAATGTCTTAATTGGATAATCATGATAAGATTTCATTTTTTCTTTGGTATCATCTGCAAGCTCTTTAAAAGTATTAAATTTTGTCATTTGTAATCATCCTCCTTAAGATAATTACAAAAGTTTTATGCCGATAAATCAATAAAAAACTAATGATGATACAATGATTATTTCAATTTAATCGGCATAATTATTTTATCGGTATAAGTGTCAAGCGTGGGGCGCAACGTAAGTGAGCAGGCAATAAAAGAGTATGTGAAAAATCAAGGTAAACAAGATTCCTATGAACAAATACTATTAAAGTTGTAATCACAAAGGTTTTGAAATACCCCGTCGCAAATGTCCAGTGGACATTTGTGGGCTCTGCCCCGGGGTAGTTTATTGATTATTTACAATAAAACAATGAAGGTATTATAAAAACGTCAGTAAATATCATAAAAGATTGTTATTGACGTTTTTATAGTGTCTATTGGCTTAATGATTTTATAATAGAATTATCTTGAGAAGAATATTTAAGAATATGGTTATGATGTTACATATCTTCATGTTCCAAAGATTCATTTAATTGTTGTTTTAAAATCATTTCATTATGAGATTCTTGTTTATAAATTGCATCAATAGGTAAAGCGATTTCATTTAAAATAGCTTTCAATAAAGCTTTTTCATAAGGTGCTAAATCCTCACCTTGTTCCATAGCAATACCAATCACTGCAAAAATATTGTCCTTTTTTCTAACAGCAAGATATAATCCTTTAGCAGCGGGAAGAGTGCTGGTTGAAACACCGGCATTTTTATTGTTGACAAGAACCCACTGGGCTACAGCTAACTCTTTATGATTAATGTATTCTCTTTTAATATCTGAAGTGATATGTGGACCATAAATCATAGGTTTTTGGAGTGTGTTGTTCTTAACGGGATAAAAAATAATTATACGATTTAACATTTTATATAGTTGAAAACATGTAATATTCATAATATCTTGATAAGAATTGCTCGTTTGTAAATTTTGACTTGTTTCTAATAGAATATCCATACTATGTGCATGAATAGAGGCTAAAAGGTTTTCTTTCTTTAATTTGTGAGCCATTGTACTAATGGATATTGATACAATGAACATGACAATAAAAATGAATGGATAATCAGATGAGGACATATTAAAGGTAAATCTTGGATCTATGAAGAAGTAGTTAATAGCAATAATGCTTAAAAAGGTTGAGATGAGATTGTATATTGGATAATATGTGACAATACCAATGAAACATGAAGCTAAAACATAGAGTAAAATAATATTTGTTGTATTGACATGTATTTCATAGAAAATAAAACCTAGTAATGTAGTAATAAGAAAAATAGATAGAGCTAAAATTGTTTCTTTTAATGAAAATTTGATAAATTTTGATAAATCTACAGATTTCTTTTGTGCCGTTGAACGATGATCTGGAATAATATAAATTTCTAGGTTTGGAGCATTCATCGTTAATTGATCGACAATGGTACTTCTTTTGATTAAAGTTGGTTTTTGATAAGAGCGACCTAACACTAATTTAGAGACACCACTTGTTTTGGCATATTGACCTATTTGAAATGCAACATCATCCCCATATGTAGAAACAATATCTGCTTTGAGATGTTTGGCTAAATTTAAATTCGACTGAAGTTGAGCTAAGGCTTTCTTAGAGAGATTATTACTTTTTGAAGTTTCAACATATAAAGCTGTAAAATCTGCATGAAAAGCCTGAGCCATACGCGAAGCTGTACGAATAACTTTTTGATTAGTTGGAGAACTTCCAATGCAAACAAGAATATGCTCTTTAGCAAAAGGTTGATTTTGTTTGGCTGTTACGATATTAACACGATCAGCACAACGTCTTAATGTAATCTCTCTTAAAGCTGTCAGATTATCTCTAATAAAGAAATGTTCCAAAGCTCTTTTGGCTTGTTGTTTATGATAGATTTTCCCTTCTTTTAATCTCTCAATTAAATCATCAATTTCAATATCTACTAATTTGACATCATCAGCATCATCAAAAACATGATCAGGTATTCTTTCATTAACCTTGATTCTTGTAATACTTTCAACAATATCATGTAGACTTTCTAAATGTTGTACATTCACTGTTGTATAAACATCAATACCCGCTCTTAATAATTCTTCAATATCACTATAACGTTTTTGATGTCTTGAACCATGAACATTGGTATGAGCTAATTCATCGACTAGAATAAGTTGAGGATGTCTTTTTAAAGCACCATCTAAATCAAATTCATAGAAAAGACGATCGCGATAAATAATTTTCTTTTTAGGAATCTGTTCTAGACCATAAATAAGATCGGTAGTCTCTTTACGATCATGCGGCTCTATATACCCTATAACAACATCAACACCTTGTACAGATTTTTGATGAGCAGCTTCAAGCATCGCAAATGTTTTACCGACACCAGCACAATAACCGAAAAATATTTTTAGACGTCCTTTTTTTATTGTTTCCATATCTACCACTTCCTTATTTTTTATTGTACATAAATTTTATAAATAAAAAAGTTTTAATAAAAATTTTAATATGATTTTAATATGGGGGCTTGGTGTTTTAACACTTTCTTTATTTTATCTATGCTAAGATATATACGTCTAAAAAAGACAAAAGGGGGAAACGCTATGATGATGGACATAATTATGGTAGCTGTATTAGCTATAGGTTTTCTGCTTATGAAACTTTTTGTAGATTGGAATGATAAACAGATCAATAAAAAGTAACGGAGGGAAGAATATGTGGTTATTAGCGATTGTGATTGTAGCATTAGCAAGTTATTTGGTTTATGCGTTGATCAATCCTGAGAAATTTTAATTTGGAGGAGAGTTTATGTTACAAATAGTATGTACATTACTTGTCTTCGTGGTGATTATTTTTCCTATTGGAAAGTATGTTTATCATATAACAACTCACAAGAAGACATTTGCAGATCCACTTTTTGATCGTATTGATAATGGAATATATAAGATATTAAAAATTGATACATCAAATATGGGGTGGAAAAAGTATGTATTATCTTTATTGTTATTTAATGCATGTTTAGTTTTTGTTGGTTATCTTATTTTAAGAATTCAATCAATAGGTATATTCAATCCTAATGGTATTGAAGGGATGGAAGCAACATTATCTTACAATACAATTATTTCGTTTATGACAAACACAAATTTACAACATTATTCTGGTGAATCAGGTTTATCTTATTTATCACAAATGTTTGTCATCATTATGATGATGTTTACATCTGCAGCAACTGGATATGCTGCATGTGTTGCAATGGTTCGAGGAATCTTAGGTAAACGAATGGGTAACTTCTATTGTGATGTGACACGAATTACAACACGTTTCTTGATTCCTATGGCTTTCATTGTTGGATTGTTCCTTGTATCTCAAGGAGTACCTCAAAATTTGAGTCCAAATATAACACTAACAACAATTGAAGGGAAATTGCAAGATATTGCTTCTGGACCAATAGCGGCACTGGAATCAATTAAACACTTAGGAACAAATGGTGGAGGTTTCTTAGGGGCAAATTCATCAACACCACTTGAAAATCCAACAGTTTTATCAAATATTGCTGAATTATATTCAATGATGTTCTTACCAGCAGCTTGTGTATTCACATTTGGTCATATGGTTTATGATAAATATCAAGAAAGAAAAGCTAAAAAATTGGATACAACAGCTTCAAAAGAATTTGATAAACCAAGTTCTAAAGTTTGGTTAGGTAAAGAAGGACGTACAATTTTTGCAGCAATGTCAATTTTGTTTGTTATTGGTTTAGCACTATGTTTCTTTAGTGAAAGTCAAGGAAATAGTGCAGTTGCATCAGCTGGAATTACTCAAACAATTGGAAATATGGAAGGTAAAGAAGTAAGATTTGGAGTTGCCCAGTCTTCGCTCTTTACAACTGTAACGACATCATTTACAACAGGAACAGTTAACAATATGCATGATACATTAACACCATTAGGTGGATTAGTTCCATTATTGCATATGATGTTAAATGTTGTCTTTGGTGGTGTTGGTGTAGGTCTTATGAATATGCTGATTTATGCAATTATTGGTGTATTTATTTGTGGTTTAATGATTGGACGTACACCAGAGTATCTAGGTAAAAAAATAGAAGGAAAAGAAATGAAATTAGCAGCACTATGTATTATTATTCATCCTTTATTAATATTAGGATTTAGTGCTTTAGCTGTTTCAGTTCAAGCAGGATTAGATGGAATTACAAATCCTGGTTTTCATGGATTAACACAGGTATTGTATGAATTTACATCATCTGCAGCTAACAATGGTTCTGGATTTGAAGGATTAGCGGATAATACAGTATTTTGGAATGTTACTTGTGGTTTAGTTATGTTTTTAGGACGTTATCTATCAATTATTATTCAATTAGCTATTGCTGGAAGTTTATTTAATAAAATTGATGTGAACGAGTCAATTGGTACATTAAAAACAAATACTTGGACTTTCGCTATTATCTTAGTTTTTGTTGTTTATATTTTTGCAGCATTAACATTCTTACCAGCTTTAGCTCTTGGACCAATTTCAGAGGGATTGACCTTAGGTCTATAGAAAGGGGTTTAGTTTAATATATGAGTCGTCAAGAAAAAACAAAATTTATTACAAAAGATATTCTTGGTTCTTCTATCAAAGGGGCTTTTGTAAAATTAAATCCTATGTATATGATGAAAAATCCAGTTATGTTTGTTGTTGAAGTTGGATTTGTCATTTGTACGATTCTTGTCTTTTTCCCACATTTATTTAATGATAAGGGAGATAATTTAAGTTTATATAATGCGATTGTTGCGATTATTTTGTTTATTACTTTATTGTTTGCTAACTTTGCTGAATCTGTTGCAGAAGGACGAGGAAAAGCACAGGCTGAAACATTAAAGAAAACAAAGAAAGATACAAAAGCTCGTCTTATCCACGAGGATGGATCAGAAGAAATGATTTCAGCTAGTGAATTACAAAAAGGTGATGTTGTTCTCGTAAAAGCTGGAGAATTAATTCCAAATGATGGTGAAATCATCGAAGGAATTGCGAGTATTGATGAATCTGCGATTACAGGTGAATCGGCACCAGTCACTAAGGAAAGTGGGGGAGATTTTGCTTCAGTCACTGGAGGAACAACGGTTGTTTCAGACTGGATTAAAGTGGAAATTACTTCTGAACCAGGGCATTCATTCTTGGATAAAATGATTGCTTTAGTTGAAGGGGCTTCACGTCAAAAAACACCTAATGAAATAGCTCTAAACACATTATTAGTTTCATTAACAATTATTTTCTTAATCGTTATTGTAACACTTTATCCAATGGCTAATTATTCAGAAGTACAAATACCAATTTCAACATTAATCGCATTAACTGTATGTTTGATTCCTACAACAATAGGAGCTTTATTAAGTGCTATTGGAATTGCGGGAATGGATAGAGTAACACGTTTTAATGTTATTGCTATGTCAGGAAAAGCAGTTGAAGCATGTGGTGATGTTGATACAATGATTCTTGATAAAACAGGAACTATTACTTTTGGAAATCGTTTGGCTAGTGATTTTATCCCTGTATCAGGTATTAAAAAAGAAGAACTCACTGAATACGCTTGGATTGCATCTATAGGTGATGACACACCTGAAGGAAAATCTACTGTTGAATTGGCAGAAAAATTCGGTTGTCAATTACAAAGAAAAAATTATGAAAATGCTGAATTTATTGAATTTACTGCTGCTAGTAAAATGAGTGGTGTGAATACGACTGATGGACATGTTGTTCGTAAAGGTGCCGGTGACGCTATGATTCAATATGTTAAAGAAAATGGTGGTAAGGTACCAGATGATTTAACATTAAAAGTAGATGAAGTTTCAAAACTTGGTGGAACACCTTTGGTTGTATGTGCAGATTATAGAATTTTAGGTGTTATTTATTTAAAAGATACTGTAAAACCTGGTTTAGTAGAACGTTTTGAACGTTTGCGTAAAATTGGTATTAAAACTATTATGTGTACTGGAGATAATCCATTAACTGCTGCGACTATTGCTGCTGAAGCAGGTGTTGATGGTTATATTGCGGAATGTAAACCAGAAGATAAAATTGAAGCAATAAAAAAAGAACAATCTGAAGGAAAGATTGTAGCCATGACTGGTGATGGAACAAATGACGCACCAGCACTTGCCCAAGCTAATGTTGGTATTGCTATGAATAGTGGGACATCTGCTGCCAAAGAAGCTGCAAACATGGTTGATTTAGATTCTGACCCTACAAAGATCTTGGAAGTTGTAGAAATTGGTAAACAGTTGTTAATTACTCGAGGATCATTAACGACTTTCTCAATTGCTAATGATATTGCAAAATACTTTGCAATTATACCAGCCATGTTCCAAGCTGTTATACCACAATTAAGTGTTCTTAACATCATGGGATTACAAACATCTGAAAGTGCTATTTTATCTGCATTGATTTTTAACGCAGTGATTATTCCATGTTTGATTCCACTAGCAATGAAAGGTGTTAAGTATAAACCTATGAGTGCATCTAAAATGCTTGGAAGAAATATGCTAATCTATGGATTAGGTGGAGTGATTTGTCCATTTTTAGGAATTAAGATTATTGATATGATTATTGCACCATTATTAGTTTTATTAGGATTATAGGAGGTAAACTATGAAAAAGTTTTTAAGACACTTTAGATTGGCGTTTCTATTTGCAATAGCAATGTTTGTGATATGTGGATTTATTTATCCCATGGTATTAACAGGAGTTTCACAAGTTGTATTTCCAAGTCAATCAAATGGAAGTCTTGTTGAAGTAGATGGAAAAGCAGTGGGTTCTGAAATTGTTGGACAAGATTTTACTGATGAAAGATTGTTCCATTGCAGACCTTCAGCTTACAACTACAATACTTATACACAAGAACAAAAAGATAGTGGAGAATATGCTGGTTTATCATCTGGAAGTAACAACTATGCACCAAGTAATCCTGCTTTGAAAGAAAGATTAGATGAAGATATTGAAAAATTCTTAGAAGAAAATCCTACAGTAAGCAAAGAAGATATTCCTTCTGACATTATTACTGCATCAGGATCAGGATTAGATCCACATATTTCAGTAGAAGCTGCTAAAGTACAAATGGATAGAGTTGCTAAAAATACAGGTTTATCTCAAGAACAATTAGAAAAAATGATTGAAGAAAATACTTCAGGAAAATTCTTAGGTATTTTTGGAGAAGAAACTGTCAATGTTTTAAAATTAAACTTAATGGTTGCACAAGAAATAGATATGATTTAATGAAAAACTCCACTTTATCCAAGTGGAGTTTTTTGGTCTTGTTTATATAGAAAAGACTTTTTTTCGTAATAGCTATATAGTAAAATATAAATATATTTAAAGGGGAAAAGGAAGAAAATATGCAGGCGAATATATTGGTTGTAGAAGATGATCATTCAGTTAGAAATCTTGTGTCTACAACTTTGCAGACACATGGATATCAATTTGATGCTATGATTAATGGTGAGAGTGCTTTATTGGCTATGACATCACATCATTACGATATTATTTTATTAGATTTAGGATTACCTGATCAAGATGGTATAGATATTATCAAAACAGTTCGTACGTTTTCGGTTATTCCCATCATTGTTTTAAGTGCAAGAAGTAGTAATGAAGATAAGATAGCTGCATTGGATGCAGGAGCAGATGATTATTTAACAAAACCATTTAATATTGATGAACTTTTAGCAAGAGTTCGTTCAACTTTACGTAGAGCTGAATATTTACAAAATATGACGACTCAAGAAGAAACGGTTTTTGAAAATGGTGATTTAAAAATTAATTATTTATCAGCGACAGTATCTTTAAAAGGAAAAGAAATACATTTAATGCCAATAGAATATAATTTGCTTTGCCTTTTAGCAAAAAATGTTGGTAAAGTCTTAACTTATCAGTTTATTTTAGATAAAATATGGAAAAATGCATTGGAATCAGATTTGTCCTCATTACGTGTTTATATGACAACATTAAGAAAAAAGATTGATAAACAGTATGCGGATGATCAAAAATATATTCAAACGCATATAGGTATTGGTTATCGTATGGTTAGACAAAAAAAGAGTGGTGAATAATATTCATGAATGAAGAAAAAAAACATCAAGGGCGTTTAAAAATATTTTTTGGCTATGCAATGCATACTGGAAAAACATATGCAATGTTACAAGAAGCTAAGGAATTGACAGATATGTCTAATGATGTGGTTGTGGGGTATATAGAAAATGTAGAAGGGTTAGAGACGATTTTAAAGGGGTTGGAATGTGTTCCCAATCGTCAGTTAATGCTATCTTCACCAGAGGTAGATATAGATGCTATTTTAGCGAGACATCCACATATAGTATTGATTGATCATATGGCTCATACAAATAGAAATGGCTCTAGGCATTTAAAACGTTATCAAGATATTCTTGAAATACTTGAAGCAGGAATTGATGTTTATACAACTGCCAATGTACAAGATATAGTGAGCTTACAAGATGATATTAATAAGATAACAGGAGAGCATTCAAGTGAAACAATACCTGATTATCTTTTTGAACAAGCACATCAAGTTAAGTTTATTGATAATGAGCCACAATATGAGCATCATTATTCAGTAGAAACTTTAAAAGCATTAAGAGAGTTAGCAATCAAATGTTGTGCACAAAGAATAAAAAAGTTAACTTCCTTACCTTCTAAATCTCATTTTATAAATTCTGAGCATATCTTAGTCTGCTTGTCACCATCACCTTCAAATGCGAAAGTCATAAGAACAGCAGCAAAACTTGCAAATACATATCAAGCAAGATTAACAGCTTTATATATTGCACCATTGGATAAAAAGCTTTCTAAAAAAGAATATCAGTATCTACAAGAAAATATATCTCTAGCAAAAGACTTACAAGCACAAATTGAAGTGCTTAATGATAATAAGGTTGTATTTGAAATAGCTGAATATGCTAGAATCTCTGGGGTTACCAAAATTGTGCTAGGTCAAAGTCCAACGCATTTTTTTCAACGTTCTTCATTATCTGAGCAATTAGTTCGATTAGCACCACAACTAGAAATATATGTTATACCTTATATTGATGAAAGGTCTATTTTTAAGTTAGTAAGACCACAATTAACACTTAATCGTCAAGATTTCATGCGAACAGCAGGTATGTTGATTTTGTCCACATTGATTGGTGGAATCTTTTATTATCTTGATTTTAAAGAATCTAATATTATACTGATTTATATTTTAGGTGTTTTAATGACTGCATTGATTACGACAAGAAGAATTTATAGTTTAGCATCTTCATTCATTAGTGTCTTGATTTTTAATTTTCTTTTTACAAGTCCAAGATTAACATTGAGAGCTTATGATTCAAGGTATATCGTGACATTTATAATCATGTTTATTGTTGCTTTTATTACAAGCAGTATGACAAATAAGTTACAAACAAGTGCAAAAGATTCAGCACAAAATGCTTATCGTATGAAAATATTATTAGAAACAAATCAGAAACTACAGAAGGAAAAAAATAAAGAAGGAATTATTTCTGTAACATGTCATTCACTTATGAAATTATTACAAAGGGATATTATTTTCTATCCTGTTTCAAAGAATAATTTAGAAAAACCACTTATTTTTTGCCAATCGCCAAAGGATACATCCATATTTCAAAATGAAGAAGCTGTTGCAAAATGGGTTCTCAAAAATAATAAACATGCTGGAGCGACAACGAAAACATTATCCAATGCATTATGCCTTTATTTAGCAGTACGTATTGGAGAAAAAATTTATGGTATTATCGGTATATATATAGATGACAAACCCTTAGATTCATATGAAAATAATATTATGCTTTCTATCTTAGGAGAATTAGCTCTTTCTTTAGAAAATGAAAGTGTTATTAAGGAAAAAGCAACCGCAGATTTAAAAGCCAAAAATGAACAACTCAGAGCTAATCTTTTACGTTCTATATCTCATGATTTGAGAACTCCTTTGACTTCTATCTCTGGTAATGCAGGAATTTTATTAAGTACGGGTACAATCTTAGATGAAGATAAAAAAAAGCAGTTATACAGCGATATTTATGATGATTCTTTATGGCTTATTAATCTTGTAGAAAATTTATTGTCTGTAACTCGTATAGAAAATGGATCAATGAATTTGAATCTAAAAGTAGAATTAATAGAAGATGTGATTAATGAAGCACTTAAGCATATCAATACACGCAGAATACAACATCATATTCAAGTTATTCAAGATGAAAATATATTACTTGCTAAAATAGATGCTAGACTGATTGTTCAAGTCATTATGAATATCTTAGATAATGCTATCAAATATACACCTGATCATACAACAATAACTATACAGAGTTATCTTAAAGATAAAAACATCTATATTGATATTGCTGATGAAGGAAATGGAATTAATGATAAAGATAAGGAACATATTTTTGATATGTTTTATACTGCCAATCGTCAAGTTGCAGATAGTCGCAGAAGTTTAGGATTGGGATTATCTCTTTGTCAGTCCATTATACAGGCACATCATGGGGAAATTAAAGTTTATGATAATTCGCCTCATGGAACAGTTTTTCAGATATCTTTACCGGCACAGGAGGTAGAAATACATGAATAGTCCAAAAATATTAGTTGTGGAAGATGATAAAGCCGTTCGTAATTTGATTGCTATTACATTACAGACAAGAAATTATAAATATATATTATCTGATAGTGGAGAATCAGCTCTTCTAGAGTTTGCCTCTGAACATCCTGATGTTATCCTTCTAGATTTGGGATTACCTGATATAGATGGAATGGAAGTGATTCAAAAAATTCGTGAAAAATCACAAATTCCAATCATTATTCTTAGTGCCAGAGGAGAAGAAAGTGACAAAGTGACAGCTCTTGATGTCGGAGCAGATGATTATTTGACAAAACCATTCTCGGTAGAAGAATTATTGGCTCGATTGCGTGTCGCATTAAGAAGAACAGAATATATATGGAATAGTGATGCAAAAAACAACCATATATTTGAAAATGGAGATTTAAAAATTGATTATGCTTCAAGTTGTGTGACTCTTAAGGGAGAAGAAATTCATTTAACACCTATTGAATATAAGATATTAAATTTGTTATCAAAAAATATCGGAAAAATTTTAACGCATACTTATTTAACACGAGAAATATGGGGAAGTGCTTTTGATAGTGATGTCGCTTCGTTACGTGTTTTTATGGCTAATTTGCGTAAAAAGATTGAACCAGAAAAAAGTGGTGTGAGTTATATTCAGACACATGTAGGGATAGGCTATCGTATGATGAAGATTGAAAAGAGTGATTAAATTCTCACAGCATTCTCACACAAGCTTTTGTTTTCTCACACTCACTTCACAATATATTTCTTATAATAATAGTGAAGATAAGGAGTGAGTTATATGAAACAAAATAGAAATGAATATATAGTTTTAGAAAAATTAGGAGAAAAGGTTAAAAGTCTTATTGAAAAGGATCGTTCTGAATGTCAGGAGTTAGTTGTTCAGGCATTAGTGAATTATCCACATGCACCTCAACCACAGAATTTACTAGGTATTTTAGCAGAAAAACAAGGAGATTTAGCCCTAGCAATGAAACATTATCGTGCAGCTTGGTCATTATCTCCTAATTACCGACCATCAAGAAAAAATATTGATCGATTGGTATCTTTATCAAGTTTTCAATGTTATTATTATGATCAAGAGTGTTGTGAGATGGAAACGCAAGATTCTCAAGGATTGTTTAAAAGAAAAATTATTATATAATTTGCATTTTCATAAAAAAACTTGTTATATTTGGAAAAAATAAAAAAATATATTGACAAAAGAAAGCTATCCATGTATGATTAACGCATATTAAAAAATCGTTGATCAGGAAGAGTAATTTCTTGAACGCTTCAAGCGAGGTAGTACAGAGTGGAAGACTACTAAGTGGAAAGGAATGAAACGCACCTGTGAGAGTCCATTGGAAATAAGAGTATAATGGAACGTAACCTGCGTTAAGGGATAGAGTGGTTAGTTTTTCTAACAACTAGAGTGGTACCGTGTATATGCACCTCTGGAGAAATCCAGAGGTTTTTTGTTTATAGAGAGGGTGATTGAATTGCGGCGATTGATAGAAAGAATGAATAAATATAATAAAAGAGAAATACAAAATAATGAAAAGGAGAATGAACAATGGAAAAGAAACAATATAAAAAAGTCGTATTAGCTTACTCAGGGGGATTAGATACATCAATTATTATTGCATGGTTAAAAGAAAATTATGGTTGTGAAGTGATTGCCGTAGCTGGGGATGTTGGTCAAGGAGATGAACTTGAAGGATTAGAAGAAAAAGCTTTAGCTACAGGAGCATCTCAATATTATTGTGCTGATTGTAAAGAAGAATTTGTCAATGACTTTATCTTCCCGGCAATTAAAGCGAATGCTGTTTATGAAGGAAAATATTTACTAGGAACTTCTCTAGCAAGACCGATCATTGCGAAAAAATTAGTAGAGATTGCCAAAAAAGAAGGTGCAGATGCCATTTGTCATGGTTGTACAGGTAAAGGAAATGATCAGGTCAGATTTGAACTGACAATCAAAGCTTTTGCTCCAGAATTAGATATTATTGCACCATGGAGAGTATGGGAATTAAAGAGTAGAGAAGATGAAATTGAATATGCCCAAGCGAGAAATATTCCTTTAAAAATCAATAAGGAAACAAACTATTCTAAAGATAAAAACTTATGGCATTTATCACATGAAGGATTAGATCTTGAAAATCCTGCTAATGAACCTATGTATGATAAGATTCTTGAATTAGGTGTCACACCAGAAAAAGCACCAGATAAGCCAACATATATTACTTTAACTTTTGAAAAAGGAATTCCAGTTGCTTTAAATGGTGAAAAAATGAATGGTATTGATTTGATTACTGCTTTAAACAAAATTGGTGGAGAAAATGGTATTGGTATCATTGATATGGTTGAAAACAGATTAGTTGGTATGAAATCAAGAGGTGTTTATGAAACACCAGGTGGAACAATTCTTTATAAAGCACATGCTGATTTGGAAGAAATCACAATTGATAAAGAAACACAACATTTCAAATATCAGGTTTCTCAAAAGCTAGCAGATATTTTATATAACGGTCAATGGTATACACCACTAACAAAAGCATTACTTGCTTTTATTGATGAAACACAAAAGACAGTCAATGGAGATGTGAAATTAAAACTATATAAAGGAAATATTATGGGAGCTGGTATGACTTCACCAGATACTTTATATAGTGAACAGACAGCTTCATTTGGAGAAGATGAAGATTATAATCAAATGGATTCTCAAGGATTTATTAATTTATATGGTTTACCTATTAAAGTGAAAGCTTTATTAGACCAACAAAGAAAGAAATAGGAGTTGAAAATATGGCATTATGGGCTGGTAGATTTAAAAAAGAGATTAATGCAGATGTGAATGCTTTTAATTCATCCATATCATTTGATGCAAGAATGTATAAACATGATATTATGGGGAGTCAGGCACATGCTAAAATGTTAGCAAAACAAGGCATTATTTCTAGGCAGAATTTAACTGAAATATTAAAAGGATTGGATGATATATTAAGTGAATTAGAAAATGGTGATTTGTTATTTGATCCTCATGCTGAAGATATTCATATGTTTATTGAAGCAGAACTCACAAAGCGATATCCAGAAAGTGGTAAAAAACTTCATACTGCCAGATCACGTAATGATCAGGTTGCTTTAGATTTAAGGTTATATACACGTGATGAAATCAAAGATATTCAGGGTATGTTAATGGAATTGATGCAAGTGCTTATCAATCAGGCTAAAGGGCATACACATACCATTATGTGTGGTTATACACATTTGCAACGTGCTCAGCCTATTACCTTTGCCCATCATTTAATGGCTTATGTTGAAATGTTTTATCGTGATTATACAAGATTGGATGACTGCATGAAACGACTCAATGTTTCACCATTAGGTAGTGGGGCATTAGCCACAACAACATATCCTATTGATCGTCATTTTGTAGCACAGGAACTTCATATGAATGATATTATGTATAACTCATTAGATGGTGTTAGTGATCGCGATTATGCAATTGAACTGGCCAATGATTTGGCTATGATTATGATGCATTTATCACGTTTAAGTGAAGAAATCATTTTATGGTGTTCATGGGAATTCAAATATATTGAACTGGATGATGCTTATGCGACAGGATCAAGCATCATGCCACAAAAGAAAAATCCAGATATTGCGGAACTGGTCAGAGGAAAAAGTGCCAGAGTTATCAATGATGTTTCTACATTACTGACAATGATGAAAGGTCTACCGCTTGCTTATAATAAGGACATGCAGGAAGATAAGGAAACTTTATTTGATGCGATTGATCAGGTGAAATTATGTTTGCCAGTCTTTAGTGATATGATCAACACAATGAAAGTGAATAAACAGCGTATGCAAGAATGTGCAGCTAAAGGATTTATTAATGCAACGGATTGTGCAGATTATCTTGTGAAAAAAGGAAAAGCTTTTAGAGATGCTTATAAAACAACAGGAGAGCTTGTTGCTTATTGTATTGATCATGATGAAGTTCTTGAAACTCTTCCACTTGATATCTATAAATCTTTTGATGAAGTTTTTGAAAAAGATGTTTATCAGGCTATATCACTTTTAACCTGCGTTGAAAATAGACTTGTTGATGGAGGTCCTGCTCCTCAAACATGCCAAAAAGCAATCGCAAGAATGGAAAAACAATTGGAGGCGTTGAATCATGGTTAAAGTAGGAATTATTGGTGCCAGTGGATATGCTGGGGCAGAGTTATATCGTTTGTTGTTGAATCATCGACATGTTGAAATTGTTGCAATCAGCTCTCAAAGTTATGAAGGAAAGATGATTTCACATTTATATCCATCATTTTATGGAGTCTTTGATATGACATTCACGAATGATCAGGAAGTCATTGAAAAAGCTGATATGATTTTTGCATCATTGCCTCATGGTCTCAGTGAAAAATATGCCAAACAATGTGATGAACAAGGAAAGAAGTTTATAGATTTAGGTGCAGATTTTCGTTTGGATCAAGAAAAAGATTATCAACAATGGTATCAACATGATTATCAATATCCACAATTACATGAAAAACAGGTTTATGGTTTAAGTGAAGTCAATCGTGAACAGATTAAACAGGCATCAATTATTGGAAATCCAGGATGTTATCCAACATCCATTACTTTAGGATTATATCCATTATTAAAAAATCATATGCATAAAGATGAAAAGATTATCATTGATTCCAAATCTGGAACAACAGGAGCAGGGAAATCGTTAACGGAAGACACGCATTTTCCAAAATGTAATGAATCTTTTCATCCTTACAAAATCGCAAGTCATCGTCATACTCCTGAAATTGAACAAGAACTTTCAAAGATGGCTCATCAAAATATAGAAGTTGTATTTACACCACATTTATTGCCAGTCAATCGTGGAATTATTTCTACCATATATGTATCTTTAAAGGACTCTGTATCATGGGATGATGTTTATGATATTTATCAAAAAACTTATCAAGATGAATATTTTGTAAGAGTCTTACCAAAAGGACAAGTGGCTGATTTAAAATTTGTACAATATTCTAATTTCTGTGATATATCTTTACACTATGATGCAAGATATCATCAACTGATTGTTGTTTCCACAATAGATAATATGGTAAAAGGTGCAGCTGGACAGGCTATTCAAAATATGAATTTGATGTATGGTTTTGATGAAAAAGAAGGATTAATGATGGTAC
>ERZ1643246.1762-NODE-1762-length-22650-cov-6.537862_pt1 | contig 22650 bp, 7 predicted proteins | sample MGYA00579265_ERZ1643246 | MGnify/ENA primary metagenome ERZ1643246 (study PRJEB29033, sample SAMEA4952261) | chicken gut metagenome | biome: Broiler Chicken; feature: Gastrointestinal Tract; material: Caecum | place: Ireland | collected 2018 | study: Broiler...
CATTCTTTTGATTAAATAAACTTTGAAATACTACATCATTCTTTGGTTTTAATAATTGATTTCCTTCTTTTTGTTTTTTGCTTCCATTTTCTTGTACATTTTTTACAACATCTTCCATAGACTTTAAACTCCTTTTTGAATTAATTTAATTTTTGATTTAATTTTTTTGATTTTTATTTAGAATTAACTCTTTGATAAAAATATATAGATTTAAATTATTTTGTATACATAATTATTATATAATAAATTCCTTAAAAGTCAATAAAAAGAATATGTCAAAAAAACAGTTATTTAGACATTTTTCGTCATTTATACATATCATTTATTATTTAACAATTTTGTTTAATTTTCTTATTTACTTATGTATTACTGGGTTTGCAGATATTGTTCAACCAAAAAGGCCCGTCCCCAATGGTTGATAAAAACTATATATTCTAGTTTTACCTAAAATATATAGTTTTTATAACTTGATTTTTATTTCTGCTTTTTCATTTTTTTATCTTAATCTTAACCTTAATCTTTTGAAACTTTTAAATCTTTTTTATCTTTTGATTTTTTATATTTTTTTATCTTTTGTTTTTTTAGTCTTTTGTTTTTTCAATCTTTTATTTTTTTAATCTTTTGTAATTTTTTAATTCTTTTCGTTATTCTTTATTTAGTAACTTTTTCTTTATTAATATTATTGCTCCTCCTATTAGTATTACAGCTATTATTCCTGTTATTATCCATATTACATAATTTCTATTTGCTCCTGTTGGTGGTAATATTAATACTTGTTGTGAACTATCACTGTCTATTTCTGTTGGTGTTACTAAGTCTGCTTTTGTATATATTCCTTCTTGTTCATCTGTTACAGCATCTGTTCCTAAACTTTGGTCTGCCATTGGTTGATTTCCGGCTACTGAGTATTTCATTCTTCTTCCTTGGCTATTACTTGTTTGTACTATTTCTACTAAGTTGTTATATACCATACTATCATTTCCTGTGTCTGGTACTAATGTTGATGATAATAGTACATTTGTTGTTATTTCTGCTTTTCCTACTTTCCCTTCTTCTGGCCATAGTTTTTCGTCTCCTAATGCTTTTGTTGTTATTATTGCATTATATGTTTTCATTGTTCTTTGATATTTGTCATTTACTAAATCTCCATTATATCCTATTTCTTCGTTTCCATTTATGTTTTCTTTTCCGGTTATTTCTTCTACTGTTCTTAATGACCAGTCTTTATTATTAATATTGGTTGGTATGAATTGCAAGTTGTTTGATACATAGTCTATTACTGTATCTGCTTGTGTTGTTGATATGTTTTCTGCTCCTGTATTATTCGTTTTTCCGGTATAGTAGAACTGATTATCTAAGTAATCTACTTCTCCTATATTTGTTACTTTATATGTGTAATATAGTTCTATTCTTGCTCCATACATTAGTTCTTCGTCCATATATGCTGTTATTATTTCTGGCTGTTTTTCTGTATTTTTCCCCATTGTTACTTTTGTTAGCCTATATGCTTTACTCATTCCATTTGGTATATGGCTATATTCTTCACTATGTCCTTCATGCTTATCATATGGTACATTGTTTACTGATTTTCCTGTATCAAATAGGGTTGTTCCATCCGCCAAGGTTATTTTTAGGTTGCTTACTTCTTTGTTTAATTTTAATTGGGCTCTTGGTCTTTCTGTTAGTCCTAGGTCTATATCTTCTATTAGATATCCCATTTCGTTTTTGTCTCCTTGGTTATTTGTTTGTTTTCTATTGTCTTCTACTTCTACGTTTATTATTCCTGTTTGGGATACCATTGCTGTATTGTCCATTTCTTCTTTTATCATTTCTACTTGTTCTGCTTTGTCTTCTTTTATTCCTATTTTTAGCCCTGCTGTTAGTACTTCTGCTCTTCCATTTACTAGTGTCCTATGATCTGCTTCTCCGTCTATATTTTCTTCTCCACTTCCATATTCTGTTACGTTTGTTCTTATGTTTCCTACGTCTTTTGCATCTGATATTCCACTATAAGGACTACTTTCTTCTATATCATAATGATACATTACATTTTTGTCTTTTCCGTCTTCTGTCGATATTTTTCTATTTACATAGTCACTTGTCTTCTTATTTGGTGTTGTTATATTGTAGTTTTGTGTATCATAGTTTGTAAATCCTTTTATTCCATTATATTCTTCTACATCTTTTCCTTGGTCTATTCCTGCTTGATATATTGTACTTTTATAGTCTTGTCCATTATATGATTTTGCATTTAGTCCTTCTTTTGTTATAAATCCTTTTTCATTGTCTACTTTTATATCGTCTCCTGCTATGAAACTTACTACTTCTGCTCCTTCTCCATCTGCTTTTGTTAATGTTGTTTGTGTTGTGTCTCCATATATGAATCTTATAAACATATCTCCTGCTGGTACAGCTTTAAATCCGTATTCTCCTTCTTCGTCTATTTCATATCCGCTTACTTCTATTGCACTTCCTTCTTTTCCTGATAGGATTGGAGATAATGTTCCTTTTTGTCCACTATAGTATCTCATGTTTACATTGTTTACTTCTTCTGTTGAGTCTTCTATACTATTTACATTTACCCAGCCTTCGTTTTCATCATATTTCATTGCATTCCATACATATTCTCCTAAATAGTCTCCATATGGGATTCCATTTTCATCTACATTTTGGATTAATTCTACTAGCTGTACTGTTACTCCATTTATTTTTGTTTCTCCTTCATCATATATTCCATTTCCTACTGCTGCTAAGTCTGATTCTTGATTTCTTTCATCTTCATATACATATCCTGTAAATGTTCTTTCGTCTTCGTCTCCTTCTGGGAATACTAATCTTATATTTGGTGCTTTATCTGTATCATCTTCTGCTCTATTGTCTACTTCATTATCTTCTACTATTAAGTCTCCATCTCCATTTAAGTCTTCTTCCCTTAGGTTTCCGGCTATTGAGTCGTTGTCTACTAGTCCTGCTACTTGGTTTGATACTGTTTTATCTTTTCCTTTATTATTTGAATCTAATGTGTCTGGTACACTTGCTGTATTTCTATAATATGTTGAATATCCATTTATTTCTGCTAGGTTTCTCTTTCCTACTCCTTTGTCTCTTCCACTTTCTGTATTTACATCCATTCTTACTCTTCCTTCCATTCCGGTCTCATCTGTATGCGTCTTTACTTTGAATGTTAAGTATATGAATGTCATTCCTCCTCCTGCTGGTATTCTTTCTCTATCATGTTCATAATCTGTCATTCCGGTTAGATATATTGGCGTATAGTCTCCTAACTGTGTATCTCCTCTATTGTTTCCCAGTATTGATGTTGTTCTTACTGTTAAGTCTCCTATTTTATTTCCTTCTCTATCTCCTATATATGAATTTACATATGTATTATTACTATTATCATATCTATATTCATTTAACTCATATCTATTTCCATCTAACTCTCCATCAAATTCAAATTCATCTTCATCATAGTAATCTACTATTTCTTCTACTTTTGTATCATATGTTTGTGATTGGTTTCTTACTATTAGTCTATATGTTACATATACTTGCATATCTTTAGCATCATTTTGTAATACTCCATATATACTTCCATCATATAGATATTCTGATTTTCTTATCTCTCTTGTGTATTTATATTCTCCATTGTATAAATAGTCTCCTGCTCTTACTTCTACATTCCATGTTCCATCATCATCTATATTTGCATCTTTTTTATTATACATATATGTTTGTGTTTTTCCATTTACTCTTACTGTTGCTTTATATACGTCTTTTTGTATCGCTAGGTCTGCTGTATCTCTTACATATATTCCAAAGTCTACATTTCTACTTTGATCTGATTTTCCTGTGTATAGTGATGGTAATGTTTCTCCATGTACTAATACTGTATCTGGTTGGCTCGCTGGATTGTCTAAGTTCTCGGTTACAAATCTATCATATACTGGATATTCTCTTGTTACTGCTGTTATCATACAATCTTGTATATATTTTACTACACCATTTGTATCTTCTGTTCCTACTCCTTCACTTCTTAACCAGTTTTCTAAGTTAGTATATGAAACTGCATATGATTTATCCACTGTTGCTAATTCTACAAATTTATTCCATGCATCTCCATATGATAGTGCTCCTCCATCATATGATATATGCTCTCCATCATTTCCCTGCAATTTTGTCTCTAATCCATATGCTTTATTATATCCATTATTATTATAGCTATTTGGTGATGAGTCTATTGTCTCAAACCTATTATTAAAGAGTTCTCTATCTACATCTTGGGCATTTGAGAATCCTCCACTTAAGTCATCTTTGTAGTATGTATCTTCATATATTTGTCCATTATATGTAAATCTTACTACATATTTCTTTAATGCATCTAAATCTCTAAACTGATATGTTCCATTTGCATCTGTTGTTGTTGTTGCTATTACATTTCCATTTTGTAATAACTCTACTTGCATTCCTGCGTACATATAGTCTTTATTATCTGTACTATTTTCATTTAGTCTTCCATTTACTTTATCGTTTTTTGTTACTGGTTCATCTACCCAGACTTTTCCTCCTATTACTATATAGTCTTTTTCTCTATTAGTAGTTGGAGGCGGTGGAACACCACCTCCACCTCCTCCATCTGGTGGTAATGTTCCTTTTATATATGTGAATGTCGTTGTATCAGTAGTAACAGTAGGTACTGTTTCTATTTGCATTACAGGTTGTAATTCTCCGATTAGTTGCTCAGTTATTACTGGATTGGTTGTTCCCCATTTAAATCGGAATTCTATTTTTATATCCCCATCCTCTAATAAGTCAAAGAATGTATCAAATGCATCATATTTTGCTTCTTCTTTTACTTCAGATCTATGTGTTCCCCCACCATCTGTATAGTCTCCATCTAAATCACCATCATAGTAATAATATGTTTCATCATCTTCTCTTTCTGATTTTATACTTGTAATAGCACTTTTAAGGTTTGAATATAAACCTGACAAACTTGTATTTGAAAAGCTTCGCCTTCCATAGGATAAACTAAATTTTACACTTGTTAAGTCAAAGTTATTACTTGTTTTATAATCTAGCACAGTTCCATCTGCTGCTGTTGAATTCATAATCGCATCATCTATCATTTTTTTAAATAAATCTTCAAAAGCATTTGTCCTAAATTTACCTAATGCAGTACTTACCTTTGAATCCGAATATGTTGTATAAGTATATTCATAACCGTCCTCAGTATAGCTACCACCTTCTGGATCTTCTACCAATAAGTCTCGCAAATCATAAAATGAGCTAGCTGTATATGAATAATCGTCTAATTTAATTGTTATTTTATCAAATGTATCAGTTAATTCTGATTCCATATCTATTAATTTTTCATCTTTAGTCCATGTACTTTTATATCCATTTGATTCAGCATCTACCATTATTTCTAATAGTTCATCAGTAGCTTCATATTCTACTGTATCTAATTCATACAGACTTGATTTTCCTTCAAACTTGGTAAAATATGATAAATTAAAATTATATGTTATTGATTCTACCGTTCTTGTTTCTGTACTTGGTATTTGAACTCTAAAGTAATATTCTTCTCCAAACATTGGCATATCTACTGCTAGGGCTGTATTATTTCCATCTAGTATTTCTACATCATATTGTGCAGTTTCACCATTAGAGAATTTTACAGTTGCTTCTAATGCATTTTGATCTGTTAACCTGCAAAATTGAAATGCGTCACATCCTAAGTTTTGTCCTAGTATCTCGTTATATAGTAGTGTTCCCAATGTTACACCTGTTCCGTATGAATTACCTTGTTCAACTAATGCATTTCCATATCTAGAGTCAAAGAATTTTACATCTTGAGTTTTCTCCTGAGTTAATACGTTTCCACTACTATCTACTATATCTGCTTTATATGGTCCTTGTGTATAAGTTCTTGCGACATAATCTACATCTACTATTACTTGTGCTTCATCAGTTGGCGTGGTATTAATTAACAATTTAGACCCACTTTGTTGAAGAATTTTATAATAGAAGTTTGCCCATGCCTCTGCTCTTTCTACAATGTTATCATCTATGTTATTTGTTAGGTGTCTACGTGTAATAGTTCTAGGAGGGTCATTTCTTGCCTCATTAACATTTGCTACATATCCTGTTCCCCATGCTGCTCTTGTAGAAGCTGAGGCTGACGTTACAGATGCTAATCTGTACATAGGCATAGTAGATGATGTCCTATATGCTGCTGCATTTCCTGGCCCCCATATTTCTGAATACCATAATACTATGTTTACCATTTCTCTCATTTGTGTATCTGTTTTTCCATATGAATGATTTTTATAGTAATCATATGCTTTATATGCTGCTGCAACACTTTGTTCTGTTTCTATATTACCTTGGTCTAAGTAATAATTCATTTTTTGATTGTAATATCCGTCTGGAAGATTATTTGCATATTGAACTCCACTACTGTCGTAGTTTTCTCTATAAAGCATCTTTACATTTGAACCTGAACAAAATATTGCTTTGCCATTCCAGTCAAATACGCTATAGTATGGATCTACACGACCATTTCCTAATTTAGGATCACTTGTTCTATCTGTATTTACATCATCTACTCCACCATATGATAATGCTTTTACATAAGTGTTCCATAATAATACTGTAATAATAACTATTAAAATTGCTATTATTAATTTAATTATGTTTGTTCTTTTGTTTTTTAGAGGCATCCTGTCCTCCTTTCAATTAGATTTTTCTTATTATATATTTTTTAATTAGTAGAACTGCAAAGGCTACAATTGTTAATACTCCTATAGTTATTCCAATAAATGATGCTACTTCTTTACCAGTTCCCATTGCTAGTATTACATCTGCGTATGATTTATCATCTTCATTGTCTTGATTATTACCTGCTACAGAGTCTACATCTGCTTTTCCATATTCATTATAGTCTTTACTAATTTCTACTATATTTCTTACTGTTCCTGTATTTTCTCCTGTCATTTTTCTTGAAAGTATTAATGTTATATTTCTACTTTCCCCTGGATTTAATAATGTATTTGCTAAACTTGTGGTATAAAGATTACCATCTTGTTCTAAATACCAATCTTCATTTAGATCTGATGCAAATGCCATTCCTTCTGGTAGATAATCTACTATTTCTCTAGCATATCCAGGTATTGCACCTTCATTCGTTACTGTTATTTGGTATTCTACTAATACAGTTGAAAATTCTATATATGTATTTAATAAATCCACCATTGCTACTTTTTCGTTATCATATTCATGTACTCTTGTATCTAGTTTTGTATTGGTTACTGTTATTCTATCTATTGTTTTATCTATTTTTAAGTCAAATTGTTTTGCCTCTTTTAACCCTAAATCTATATTATATATATTATAGTTATCTGTAACTATTGTATTAGTTGCTGCTACTTTTTGGTCATATAATTTAGCATCAATGAAGTCTGAATTTTGTGATTCCAGTACTCCTTCTGCTTGATAAGTTGTAATTTCATAATTTGATGTATCATATTCTACAACCACTAAATAATTTCCTCTATTTAAGTTACTGAAAACATACCTTCCTTGTCCATCAGTTCTAGTTGTTACATCATTACCATTTACATCTTTTGCAATATTTCCAGTTGATTGGTCATATAATGTTACTGTGATATTTCCAAGTCTAGACTCATTATCATCTTTTCTACCATCTTCATTTTCATCAATCCATACTAATCCTGAAATACGATAATTTCTTTGTCCATTAGGATTATTAGCTCCTCCACTGCCTATAATTGTATGCGTTATACTATTAATTTCAATATTCCTTCCATCTACTGTTACTACTGGTGTATTTGTTATTTGCTTTTCCTCACCTTCTGGTAATATATTAGTAGCTGTCCTTATAATTATTCTTGCACTTCCTCCAGCATTTAAATTAACAGTAGTTGAAATCTGATTTGCTGTATAATCTGTTTCTTTTGCTCCTGTTCCATTTGTTACTTCCACTTTATATGATCTACAATTTAGTCCTTTTGGTATGTTATCTAATATACTTACTGTTATTCCATAATTTCCATTATTTTTTAAATCTATATAATACTCTAATTCATCTGTATCTAATACAGTTCCTTCTGATATATTACTTGTTAAAGTAGCACTTATATTTTCACCGTTGTTATACATGCTAATTATGTTAGAAGAAATCGTTTTGTCTGTTTCATTACATGTAACATTTGCTTTGAAATCCATTTGTCCATTATTTGAACTAGTAACATCTAGCATAATTTCTGCAGTTGAACTATCATTAGCAGTTATAGTTCCAAAGTTTATCGTTAATTCTCTTGAATTTTCATCAAAGCTAGCAGAAGTATTTTCACTAGGTAAAATTCTTATATTGTTATATTCAATACCTTGTGGTATGTTAATTTTTGAAATCACATTTGTTTTTTCTTCTCTATTTACATTATTTACTCTAACTCCTAATAAAACTGCCTGATTTTGAGTTACATTTAATCCATCATAATTTGACTCCAATGTTGCAAGTAAGTATCCTTTTGTAAGTTTTGTTGTAAACATATTATCTGACGAACCTTCTAAATTGTCTGCTGTTATTGTCGTTCTTACAGTATTTTCTAGGCCTTCACCTAGTATAGATACTTTCCCGGAAACTCCTAGGTTAATTGTTATCGTCCTTTCCCCTCCTGGTTCTATAGACTCTACCGTTTCTTCTATTTCCTTTTCTTGCGTGTTTATAGTATATATTTTATTAAATACTGTTTCAACTGTTGAAGATTCTTCTTGTATTATTAATTTTCCTAAATAACATAATTCTTCTGTAGCACCTGTCTCTGTAATTTCTGAATCTGTAGGTAGTGTCATTTTTACTTTTACATTATTTGCAGTTTCACTTCCTGTATTCTTTATTTTTATGTTATATGATAAATATTCTCCTTCTGTTACATTACCTCCATTAGAAATGTCTTCTCCAGTTAATAAGTCTTTAACAGTTATTTCAGATTGTATTTTGGGTGTTGACTCTGTTTTAACCCCCACTTTACTTGCTAATACTAAATTTTCGGAACTTCCATCTTGTGCCTCATTACTATAATATACTCCATAATTAGCATAAGCTGCTTGCTCATAACCTAAATTTGATGGAATTATAACCTTGTATTGAATATTTATTTTAGTAGCATGTGGTACTGGTGCAGTTGCGACTATCATATATGATTTAGCATTTTCTACATATTCTGCCACCCAAGCATTTTCTTCTTTTTCTAAATCTGTATCTGCTTCTCCATTTGTTGAATAGTATGTAATAGCATCTATTCCTTCATGGGTAATACGGCTATCTATAATAGTATCAAAAGTTGTTCCTAAATCTTCATTACTTCCTATTTCTTTATTTCCTATAAAAGGTATTCTTCCTAATATCTTAAGTCCATTTGCATCTGTTCCCAGATTATTTACTATTGTTCCTGATACAGTCATGGTTTTTTGTTCAGAAAATATTGGTATATTGCCTACTTCTACATTTCCTTCTTGTGATGTTACACTTTCATCTCCGTTATATCCACTTAATGTATTTGTTGTTACAAATCCTTCTGGTGCTACTACATTAAAGCTTGTGCTTGTTTCTTTCATATTACTACTATTTGTTGCTAATGATAGTGTATTTATTCCCATTGTTTCATTTTCGTTTGTATATCTTAATGTTATATTTGATTCTTTGCTTGGTAATAAATTATCTAATGTTATATCTAATACTATTCTTATTACTGTTCCTTTTGATACTGCTTTACTTGCATATTTTGTTTGTGTTCCTTTTAATTTTAAATATATCCTATTTCCTTCTATTCTAAAATCTTCTTGTACTAATTCATCTTCATATAGTAATCTTGCATCTTTAAATTCTATATTTTTTATTTCTTCTGGCATCTCTATTACTAGTTCTGGATTTTTATATAGTCTATCTGTTATATCATTTCTTTCTAGTGTTACTGTTATTACTACGTCTTCATTCTTTACTACTGTAGATAAGTTTGTATTACTTATTTCTATTCCTGCTTTACTACTTGGTTCTTCTAATTCTATTTTACTTTCTGTTTCTCCATTTACTTCTATCTTTGATGTTAGTGTATTAAAGCTTGCTATCTGCTCTTTTGTATATACTACTTCTCCTCTTATTGCTTTTTCCACTTCTAATGTTATTGTTCCTTCTTCTATTGGCTTACTTAATTCATATCTTATTTTTGATTCATTTACTTCTATTTCTAATGTATCTTTATTTATTGTTCCTATTAGGCTTCCATCTTCTTTTAATACTTTTATTTCTCCGTTTTCTCCTAATATTTTTATTAATTCTTCTCTATTTACTTTTAATTTTTTAGTATATATTACACCTGTTGCATCTATATCATTTAGGTATTCTCCTGTTTCTTTTACTAACACATTATCTAATGCTTGAGCCCATCCTACCTCTATCTCATATTTTTGTGAGAATTGTGTATCCATCTTTCCTTCATTTTTTTCGATATTTGTATACATATATCCTTTACTTAGTTTTTCTTGATTGTTAATTATTTTACTATTTACTATCTCTCCTATTTTCCCTTCTATTTCATATTCGTTATTATCACTTTCTCCTTCTATTTTACTTCCATTTATTCCTTCTATTATCGTTTTTATCTTTGTATTTATATCTATATTCTCTTCATTTGTATTTACATCATATTTGTATGTTATTATGTATTCATCTGCTGCTTCCTTATTCCATGCTACTTTTCCATCTTCTCCTTCTTTATTTTCTACATTTATTTTTACTATTCCTGTCTCTGTATTATATTCATAATTTTCTTCACTAAATCCACTTTCATCTATTATTCCATTTGTATTTCCGGTGCTTATATTATTTACTATTACTTGTGTTGGTTTATTTCCATTTATTTCTGGTACTGTTATTTCCATTTCTTTTTTATTTATTGCTACTTTTGAGTCTTTTAATTTATTTTTCACTTTCATACTTATTATTGTTTGATTATTATATGTTAAATATCTTATTACTTCTTGACTTGTTTCTATTCCTAAGCTTTCTTCTTCTACTTTCCATGTTAATTTTTCTTTTATTTCTTTTTCTATTTTTCTCTCTTTATTTTCTCCATTTACATATATTGCATTTAGCTTTACTTTGCTTTCTTTACTATATATATCTTTTTCTATTCTTTCTGCTTTCTCTAATATTATTGGTATTTCTAGTTTTATATCTTCACCCGCATTTATTTGATTTAATTCTATTTTGTTTTCTTCTATATTTTTTATTCTCTTATCATTATAACTATCTACATCTGCAAATATGTAATTGTTTTCCTCTAAGTTTATAGTTATATCTTTTAGGTATCCTGTATTTTCTACATCTATTTCTATATACATTTTATTTTCTGTATCATCTATATTTGCTTCATATTCATACCCTCTATTTTCCTCTTTTGTCCCTATTCTTGCATCGAATTTTACATTTTCTTCTTCTGTATCACTATTTTGTTCACTTAATACATCTACTGCATACACAGTAGTTGTAATAGCTTGGATTCCTACAAGCAAGAATATACTTAAAATTGCTAATATCTTGTCTGTTATTTTTTTCATTTTTACCTCCTAAATGCTTAAATTGACATAACCATTTTCTTATTTATTAAGATATTTATGATGTCTTGCTTTTTAGTGTATTTTACAATATGACTATTTTATTATTTTAGTTATTCTATATCTTAATCTTATCTTCTTTCTAATGCAAGTATGCATAAGTTATTTTTCGTTTTTTTGTTGTTTCTTATCTTTTTTGCCTTTACGGAAGTAAATTTTCAGGTTATTTATATTAAATTTTTTTTACAAAAGTGTAATAAAGTGCGATTTTTTATATATAATTTTTACCTAAGTTCTTATTTGCGTAAGAGTTTATTAATTAAATATTCAAATAATTATATTAGTTAAATTTTTAAAATATATACTTTATATACATGATTAGATATTATGTAAATTTTTACTTTTTCTTCTTATACACTTTATATTATAAAATTTAGATACGAAAAAAGAATAAACTAAAAACTTAATGTATAACTAATAATAAAGTAATATAAATCAAGTAGGCAATAACACTTAATGCGTTTTTCCCCTCTCGCACAACCACTCAATCGGTTCTCTAAAGTAGCGGTTCAATTTGTACATTCAATATGTACTTTTGTATATTGGTCTAGTAGAAATACTAGACCTTTTTTCTTAACCTCTCTATATTAATTGCAAATTTCAGCCAATTCGTCTTACAGATTAATTGATATCCTTTTCTAGAACAAGTTATATTATGGGCTAATTCTCTTCCTACTCATAGTTCTTCTACTGCTTTTGCCTTTTGCTTATCTTTTTCCACTGTTTCCAGATTATTACTCTTATTCTTGTTCTTAATTGTTAATCAATTTCAATTATTTTGCTATTCTAAAGTAATTTATTCTCTCTCTTATCAAGTAATTTATTTTTTTATTCTGTTATCTAGGCTTATACTCCAGTTTCTGTTTGCTAGTTGTTTTAGTTTTCTTATCAATTTTTGATATGATTTTAGATGTGGTTTTGCTTTCCATTCTTTACCTTTTGACATCCAGAAACTAAATCCTAGATATTTTGTTTTTGTTAGCCTTGTTGCTTTGATTTTACTTGACTTGTAATGTAGCCTTACTATCTTATACAGCCTTAGTATCAAGTTTTTGTATATCGAGCCATGATTTTAATACACACTTCTCCCACTTCCACCTCACAATTGATAGCTTGTGTTTCTCTATGTAGTTGGCAATATCTACCTCTACTGCGGACTTTTACCGATTAGCTAAACGACATACCTGTCGCACATTAAATAAAACATCTTAAATATAGATTTATCTATAATTTAAGATGTTTATTTTTCATTATATATATTTTTTAAATATACAGATTAGTCTTTCTTTTTACCAAGTACTTTTTTCTTTATTAATATTATTGCTCCTCCAACTAGTATTGCTGCTATTATTCCTGTTATTATCCATATTGCATAATTTCTATTTGCTCCTGTTGGTGGTAATATTAATACTTGTTGTGAACTATCACTGTCTATTTCTGTTGGTGTTACTAAGTCTGCTTTTGTATATATTCCTTCTTGTTCATCTGTTACAGCATCTGTTCCTAAACTTTGGTCTGCCATTGGTTGATTTCCGGCTACTGAGTATTTCATTCTTCTTCCTTGGCTATTACTTGTTTGTACTATTTCTACTAAGTTGTTATATACCATACTGTCATTTCCTGTATCTGGTGCTAATGTTGATGATAACATCATATTAGTAGTTAATGTTGATGTTCCTACTTCTGCTTTTTCTGGATATATACCTTCGTTTCCAAGTGTTTTTGTTGTTACTATAACATTATATGTTCCTAATGTATTAATGTATTTACTATTTATTAGGTCTATATTTTGTCCTATATCTTTTCCACTGTTGTCACTTCCTGTAAGTTCATTTACTTGTCTTATTCCCCAATCTCCATTATTACTATTTGTTGGCAAGAATTGTAAGTTGTTTGATACATAGTCTACCACTGTATCTGCTGCTGTTGTTGATATATTACTTGCTGCTGTATTATTTGTTTTTCCTGTATAGTAGAACTGATTATCTAAGTAATCTACTTCTCCTATATTTGTTACACTAATTGTATAGTATAATTCTATTCTTGCTCCATACATTAATTCTTCGTCCATATATGTTGTTATTAATTCTGGCTGTTTCTCAGTATTTTTACCCATTGTTACACCTGTTAGTCTATATGCTTTACTAAACATGTTTGGAATATTTTCATAATTTCCTGAATGTCCTTCATGTTTTTTATATGATAGGTTATTTACTGAACTTCCTGTATCAAATAGTATACTTCCGTCTGCTAATGTTATTTTTAAGTTGCTTACTTCTTTATTTACTTTTAGTTGTGATACTGGTCTTTCTGTTAGTCCTAAATCAATGTCTTCAATTAAATATCCCATTTCATTTTTGTCACCTTGGTTTTCTGTTTTGTTTCTGTTATATTCTACTTCTACATTGATTACTCCTGTTTGTGATACCATTGCTGTGTTATTCATTTGTTCTTTTATCATATTTACTTGTTCTATAGCATCTTGTTTTGTTCCTACTTTTAGTCCTGCTGTTAATACTTCTGCTCTAGAATTTACAAGTGTCTGATGGTCGCTTTCTCCATCTATATCACTAATTCCTCTACCATATTCATTTACATTAGACCTTATATTTCCAACATCTTTTGCATCTGATATTCCACTATGAAGACTACTTTCTCCTATATTATAGTAGTACATTACATTTTTGTCTTTTCCATCTACTACTGAGATTTCTCTATTTACATAGTCACTTGTCTTTTTATTTGGTGTATTTATATTGTAGTTTTGTGCATTGTAGTCTACAAATCCTTTTATTCCATTGTACTCACCTGCTTGTTGATTTACTCCTGCTTGGTATGTTGTACTCTTATAGTCTTGCCCATTATATGATTTTGCATTTAATCCTTCTTTTGAAATAAATCCTTTATCATTGTCTACAGTTACATTGTCTCCTGATATTAGACTTACAACTTCTGCTCCTTCTCCATCTGCTTTTGTTAGGGTTGTTTGTGTTGTATCTCCATATATGAATCTTATGAACATATCTCCTGCTGGTACTGCTTTAAATCCATATTCTCCATCTTCATCTATTCCATATCCTTCTACACTAGTTGCACCTGGTCCTGATAATATTGGTGATACTGTTCCTTTTTGTCCACTATAATATCTTGCACTATTATTTCCTTCTGTACTTCCTGTATTTACCCAATTTCCGTTTTCATATTTTTTAGCAGTCCATACATATTCACCTAAGTAGTTTCCTTTGAATATACCATTTTCATCAACATCTTGTATTAATTCTACTAACTGTACTGTTACACCATTTATCTTTGTCTCGCCTTCATCATATTTTCCGTTTCCAACAACGGCTAAATCTGATTCTTGATTTCTTTCATCTTCATATACATATCCTGTAAATGTTCTTTCATCTTCATCACCTTCTGGGAATACAAGTCTTACATTTGGTGCTTTATCTGTATCATCTTCTGCCCTATTGTCTACTGGATCTTCAGATGTTATTAAATCTCCATCTTCATCAATATCTTCTGCTCTTAAGTTTCCTGCTATTGAGTCATTATCTACTAATCCTGCTACATCATTTGATACTGATTTATCTCTTTGCATATCACCTGAACCTAGTGTATTTGGAATAGTTGCTCCATCTTTATAGTATGTTGAGTATCCATTTATTTCTGCTAAGTTTCTTTTTCCCACTCCTTTTACTTCTCCAGTTTCTGTATTTACATCCATCTGTACTCTTCCATCCATTCCTGTCTCATCTGTATGTGTTTTTACTTTAAATGTTAGGTATACAAATGTCATTCCTCCACCTGCTGATATTCTTTCATCTTTTTGTTCATAATCCACCATTCCAGTTAAGTATATTGGTGTATAGTAGTCTGTTAGTTCTGTATCTTTTCTATTGTTTCCAAGTGATGATTCTGTTTTTACTGTTAAGTCTCCAATTTTATTTCCATTTCTATCTCCTACATATGAATTTACATATGTACTTGATACATTTCCACTTTTGTCATAATTGTTATATTCATTTAGGTTATATTTATTTCCATTTAATTCACCATCAAATTCATATTGGCTACTATCAAAATAGTCTACTATTTCTTCTACTTTTGTATCATATGTTTGTGATTGGTTTCTTACTATTAGTCTATATGTTACATATACTTGCATATCTTTAGCATCATTTTGTAATACTCCATATATACTTCCATCATATAGATATTCTGATTTTCTTATCTCTCTTGTGTATTTATATTCTCCATTGTATAAATAGTCTCCTGCTCTTACTTCTACATTCCATGTTCCATCATCATCTATATTTGCATCTTTTTTATTATACATATATGTTTGTGTTTTTCCATTTACTCTAACTGTAGTCTTGTATACGTCTTTTTGGATTGCTAAGTCTGCTGTATCTCTTACATATATTCCAAAGTCTACATTTCTACTTTGGTCTGATTTTGCTGTATATAGTGAATTATATTCTTCTCCATGTTTATATACTGTATCTGGTTGGCTTTCTGGATCTTCTAAATTCTCTGTTACGAATTTATCATATACTGGATATTTTCTTGTTTCTGCTGTTATCATACAATCTTTTATATATTGCACTACACCATCTCTATCTTCTTTTCCAACGCCTTCATCTCTTAACCAATCTTCTAATTTATCATATGCTCTATCATATTCTTTTTCTTCTGTAGCAAATTCTACAAATTCTTCCCATGCATCTCTATATGTTAATGCGCTACTTCCTCGTGGTATATATTCTCCATTATCTTGCATTAATTTAGTATCTAATCCATATGCTTTATTCCAGCCTCTTTCATCATAACTATTTGGTGAAGAGTATATGCTTTCAAATCTTTCATTAAATCCTTCTCTATCCTCATCTTGTGCATTTGAATATCCACCACTTAAATCATCTTTATAGTATGTATCTTCATATATCTGTCCATTATATGTAAATCTTACTATATATTTCTTTAATGTATTTAGTTTTTCAAATCTATATTCACCATTTTCATCTGTAGTTGTTGTTCTAATTACTCTTCCATCACAGATTAATTCTACTAGCATTCCTGAATAACTATAGTCTTGGCTATCTGTATCATTTGCTTTAAAAATACCATTTAGCTTATCCTCTTTTGTTGCAGGTACATCTACCCATACTTTTCCGCCTATTACCATTTCATCTTTTTCATGGTCATGTGGTGTTTTTCCACTTATATATGTAAATGTTGTCTCGTCCATTTGTGGTGTTGGAGGAGTTACTATTTGCATTGTACTTTGCAATAAGTTGTATGCTTCTGCTGATATTTGAGGATTTCTATCACCCCACTCAAAATTCCATCCTCTTCCTTCATTTAAAACATAATTTTCACATATTTCCTCGGCTCTTTTCTTTGCCGCACTTTCAGCTCTACTTCTTGTTGAATATTCATCACCATCATATACATATACTGTTCTGTATATGTCTTTTCCAGATGTGGTTGTTGTTATATATTTTTCATAATCATATATTGTGTCAATTTCTTCATCTGTTATTTTGTCTTCTAATTCTTGAACTGTTTCATATTTTTTTGATTTATAGTATATAAATGTGTTGAAATTACTGTTTATATCAGCACTTATTATTTCTCCATCACCGTTATTAAAGTGCGGCGTAGAGTTTTTTATCAATTCTAATAAATATTCTTTTAGTTTTTCGTCTAATGTATTTGCTGATATGTTTTTTAAATCATTATAACTTGAATATGTAATTACATTTTCATCTTTTAATTCTTGTATTGTTTTGTTTGTTTCCCATATAGATTCTGATACTGTTGTGTCTGTCCATTGTTCTAGTCTTTCATCTTTTACACTCAATTTTGTGTCTGTACTTTTATATAGGTTTGATAAACCGTCTAATTTTGTAAAGTATGTTAAGTTGAATTCATATGTAATTGATTCTACTTGTCTTGTTTCATTTGAAGGTATTGTTACTTTAAAATAATATTCTTTACCGAATTCAGGCATATCTACTGCTAAAGCATGTCCACTATCATCTATTATTTCTACATCATATCTTGCTGTTTCTCCATTTGAAAATTTAACTATAGCTTCTAATGCATTTTGGTCTGTTAGTTTGCAAAATTGGAATGAGTCACAACCAGGATTTAATCCTAAGATTTCATTATATACCAATGTTCCTAATGTTGTACCTAACTCTGAACCATATGAGTTTCCTTGTGTTGTTTCATCATATTTTGTTCCTGTTCTTTCATCTTCAAATCTAATATTTTTTGTGTATACATCATTTAGCACATTTCCATTACTATCAACAATGTCTGCTTTATATCTACCTTGTATATATGTTCTATTGTTTTGATCGACTTCAACTTCTACATCATCTTGATCTATAGGCGATGTTTGTATATTTAATTTCATTCCGCTCTTATTGAGTATTTCATAATAAAAGTTTGCCCACGCTTCTGCTCTTTCTATAATTTTGTCATCATAATATGATTTTAGCATTATATCAGTATTCCATGTTGGCATGTTATTTTTTGATTCATCTATATTGCTTACATATCCATTATTACTTGTAAGTCTTGCCATATCTGTCTTTGTTGCTGTTGCTAATCTATAAGTTGGCATTGTTACTGTAGAAGCTGTCTGATATAGCCAATCGCTATTTGGACTCCATATTTCTGAATACCACACTGCTATTTGAACCATCTTTCTCATATGTTCTTCAGTCACTGGTATTCCATTTCCATTATCATCAATGCCGAAGTTATATCCATTATTATTTTTATAATATTCATATGCCATATATGCTGCTGCTATACTTTGTTCTGTTTCTATATTTTCTTCAACTGGTTCATAGTTTATTATTTGATTATCATATTGACCATTTACTGTTTCTGTATTTTGTAGTGATACTAATTCCATATTTGATGCAGAACAAAATACAGGACGTCCATTTTTGTCATGAATACTATAATAGGTTTGTCTCATATTTGGTGTAAAATAATCTCCTGATTGAGTTCCTGTTTCTAAATCATCTAATCCACCAAGGGACATCGCTTTAGCTTGAGTTTGCATTAATATAATTGTTAATAGAGCTAATAAAACACTTACTAAAGTTTTTACTAGAACATTTAATTCTTTTAATTTTTTCATATACACATACCTCTATTTATATTTTCTCATTCATATTTTTTCTCTTCTGTTATGTATCTCCACATATATATTGTACCACATTTACTCTACATAATCAAGTAACTTGTTCGTTTTTCTTTCTTATTTATATGTATTTTCCATATATTTCATCGATTTACTTACGGAAATTTTATTTTTATGCCTTTTTATATTTTTTTATTTACAAAAGTGTAACATTTTTTTTATTTGTGAATATAATATTAGAGTAAAAAATAAGTATGCGTAAGCTATTTTATTTGTAATATTTTGTGGAGGTTAATGTTTATGAATGATAATGATATGGCAAGTATGTTTAAAAAGGCTCAGGAGATGATTAATAATAATCAGATACCTGATGAATTAAAAAATATTGTAGCTAATATGCAAAATAACTCGCAAAATACTAATAATAATTCTAGCTTAAGTTCTAATCAGAATTTATATAATCAAAATATATATGGTCAAAATAGAAATCATAATACTTCTAATACATCAAATAGTAATATAAGACAAGATTATAATAAATATGCTAATACTTATTCTCAAAGAAATAATAATTTTAATAATCATAACAATAATAACAATAATAACAATAATAATAACAGTAATGGATTTAAAAATAATTATACTTCTTACAATAATTCAAATACTGATAAACATATGAATTATAATAAGTCTAATCAGTCTGATGCAAATAACAATAATAGTAGCAATAACAATAATAACAATAATCAAAGTAATAATAATAATGGATTTAATAACATAAATAATATAAATAACATAGATATAAACAGTTTAAAATCTCTATTTTCAAATATTCAAAACACTAATAATTCTAGTAATTCTAATAATGAAAATAGCATGCCCGATATAGATATGGAAACTATAATGAAAATACAAAATATAATGGCAAAAATGAAAACAAATAATAATGATGATGATATGTCAAAACTTCTTATGTCTTTAAAGCCTTATCTTCGTGATACTAAAAAAGAAAAATTAGATGAATATATGAAACTTATAAAAATGGGTAAGATGACTCAAATGCTTGATCTATTTGGTGGTGATAAAAAGTGAATTTATTTCCAGTAGATGATGATGGAATAATTGATATTTTTGGCTTTAAACTTCATACTGATGATTTAATTATTTTACTTATTTTATTTATATTATATAAAGAAAATTCTAATGATAAATTTCTCTATATTATATTAATATTACTTTTACTTAGCTAAAATAGGACCTAAATACATATATATATTTAAGTCCTATTTATTATTATATCCTTATTTGTTATTTTATTTACTCCATCTGTATATTACCATCTGCTCCTATAAATGCATATGAATAACTTTCTACTTCAATCTCTTCTCTTTGTCTTTCTTTTATATTATTTGATATTCTTATCTGTGGTGATTCAATTATATGTGCAGCTATTATTGCACTATCATTTCCTTTAGCACCTGCATGTGCCATTCCTCTAAGGCTACCAAGTACTATTATATTATCCTCTGCTATTACTTCTGCACCATCATTTACATCGCCAAGTATTACAATACTACCTTCGAACTCTAACCTCTGACCTGACCTTAATGAACTTTTATAAAATTTAGTTTCTGATACTTCAATCTCTTTTTTAAATGTCTTTTTAATTCCATGTAATCCTAGTGTTCTAGGACTATCGAATTCAATTTTTACTTTTATTTCATGATTTATAAGTGACTGTATTTCTTCAATCTCTGCACTTTTTAATATTCTTCCTGTTATTAAAATTGGTGTTTTTTCTTCTTGATAAAATTTTTTTAGTTCTGGTAGTTTTTCTTTTAATTCTTCGATTATCTCACTAATTTCTACATCATCTTTTATTCTTAATACTATGTTCTCTTTTTTCAAAAATATATTAATGTTTCTAGACATTTTTATTCCTTAAAATATATTTAGGTTTTGGCTTTCCTATAACCGCTTCTTCCTTCGTATATTCACAAAGCTAATTATATCATTAAATGCAAAAAAAGTAAAGGAAATTTTTTCAAGATAGATGAAAATTAGCCAAAATTTCAACCAATGGGGACGGGCTTTTTTGGTTGAATTATACTCTGAAACTGTACTGTTTTCAATATATATAAGAAAATGTAGGTAAAAAGCTATGTAGCTTTTTACCTACATTTCTTACTCTAATCCTATGCTTCTAACTTCTTCTACAGAGAAATTAAATCTTTCATACAATATATTTTCTACCCACCATTTAGGATAATCTATATATTCTGCATTCTTTTGTAATATCTCCAGATAATCTTCTTTATTTAAATTATCCTTTAGATATACGCTAATAGGCCTATAATTATCATCAAAGTGATTACATCTTACAGCTATTGATTTTTTTGTTTTCACAGTTATCTCTTCATAACCCCACCAATCTCTTCTTTTTCTTTCTTCATCAGCTATTATTTTATGTTCTTCTTCGGTATATGCCCTATTTTCCTTTGGAAAACCTAAAAGTAACATCAGCAAATCATTGTTTGACCTTGGAAGCTTGAGAAGTGCAAAAAAGATTTTATTGGGATTAGTCCCTACAATGTATGCCTCTCCAACTTTTGCTTCTCCTTCATATGAATTCTTTTTTCCCCATTTAATTTTTAATCTTCCTTTTATATATGAATATTCTACATTTTTTGATAATCCAACTGGTACATTTTCACAATCTTCCCGTAAGAAAATAATCTTTTTGCCCATTTATTAATTCTTCCTTTCTTTAATAGAATTAGAAATTGCTCCTAATACAAGAACTGTTTTCCAAAAATACACTTGCATTATATCACATTATCGTCATATTGTGAAGTTGTTTAATTTCTAATTTTTATATTATTTAAGAGTGGTTTTGTCTGTTCCACAACCCATAAACATATCTAAAGTACTCTCTACATTAGATAAATCCCAATTCTCTCCTACATAAATTACAGTTAAATTAGTACAGTTAACAAACATTCTATCCATATTAACCATATTGATTGTATTAAAACTACTTAAATCTATATCTTTTAAATTAGTACATCCATAAAACATGCTTACTGTATTTTTTACATTAACTGTATTAAAATTATTTACATTTAGATTTGTTAAACTACTACAATCTAAAAACATGTTACTCATTGTTTCTACTTTACCTGTATCAAACCCATTTACATTTACACTTGTTAAGCTATTACATCTTCCAAACATTCCTCCCATATCTGTTACTTTACTTGTATTAAAATTTTCTAGCCCTTTTATTTCTATTAAATTAGTACAATCTAAAAACATATCATGCATATTTGTTACATTACTTGTGTCAAAACTACTTAAATCTATATTGGATAGACTATTACATCCTGAAAATAAAGAAATCATGTTTATGACATTTTCTGTATTAAAGTTTTCTAATCCTAAGATTTTTATTAATTTATTACATTCATAAAACATAGCATGCATATTTTCTACACTACTAGTGTCAAAATTACTTATATTTATACTTGTTAAACTTTTGCATTTTGTAAACATAGCACTCATATTGGTTACTTTATTTGTATTAAAATTTTCTAGTCCTTTTATCTCTATTAAATTAGTGCATTCCCCAAACATATTTATCATACTCTTTACGTTGATAGTATTAAAACTACTTACATCTACACTTTTTAAACTGCTACACCCTAAAAACATATTATTCATATTGGATCTATGTCAAGTTTTTGGACACTTTTTTTGAGAATTTTTTTATTTTATGA
>ERZ1643246.1763-NODE-1763-length-22646-cov-11.687663_pt1 | contig 22646 bp, 20 predicted proteins | sample MGYA00579265_ERZ1643246 | MGnify/ENA primary metagenome ERZ1643246 (study PRJEB29033, sample SAMEA4952261) | chicken gut metagenome | biome: Broiler Chicken; feature: Gastrointestinal Tract; material: Caecum | place: Ireland | collected 2018 | study: Broiler...
GGAAAACTGTTACTTTAGCTTCATACTTATTATGGAAAATGAATAAAAAAGAAAGCGAGGTGTAATATATGTCATCAAAAGGAAATGGCGAAGGTTCGGTATATTATAATAAACAACGAAAAAAGTGGAATGCTCAATATAAAGAATATGATACTAAAACAGGTAAAATGAAATATAAAACTAAAAGTTTTAAAACGGAAAATGAAGCACAAAAATACTTGAATACCATTATGTATCAAAAAGAAAATCCTATATATATTGAGCATAATGGAATACCTTTAATTGAAATATTAAAAGCGAATTTGGAACTTAAATATAATACTAATAAAATTGGACCTGCACAATATGGTAGACTATTAAATTCAATAAAGCGATTAGAAAAATACCCTATTGCTAATAAAAAAATTGATACAATAAAAACAAATGAATTACAAGCTTATTTAAATTCTCTAAAAAATTTAAGTAATTCAATGATAGAAAAAGCACACCAGCAATTAAATCAAGCTTTTACTATTGCTATGAATAAAGGATATATAGTTCAAAATCCAATGGTTGATGTTATTAGACCAAAAAGCAATAAGGAAAATAAAGTTGTACGTGCATTAACGGTTGAAGAACAAGAAGCTTTTACTAATTGGCTTGTTGATAAGCCTATAGATGAATTTAAATATAGAAATGTATATTTGTTACAAATGTACACAGGTTTAAGAGTTGGAGAAGCTTTAGCTCTTACAACACACGATATAGACTTAAAAAATAAAAGATTAAATATATCTCGTACATTAACAACTGATGAAAAAGGAAATATTATTATGGGTAATAAAACAAAAACATATAGTGGCAAAAGAACTATCCCTATTCCCTACTTTCTTTATCCTTATATTAAAGAACAAATAAAAATAGCAAATAAGCAAATTAATAATGATGAAAAATTACTTTTTAAGCCTAATAATAGTAAATATTGTAGACGTTCTACAATAAATAATGAGCTAAAGCGAATATTCAAACAAGAATTTAATATTACTGATATTTCTAGCCACTCTTTAAGACATACTTTCGGAACACGTTGCATTGAAAGTGGTATGGCTCCTGTTGTAGTTCAAAGATTAATGGGACATAAAGATATTGCAGTCACATTAAATACATATACTTCTGTTTTAGAGCAATTTAAGGAAAGAGAATTTGACAAGGTCAATCAGTATTATCTTAATGAAAATTTAATAGGAAATAATTTAATTTCTGAAAAAAATGATAATGAAAAAGAAATATAACTATTTTTATTTTACACTAACTAAACAAAAAAAATTCTGTAAGCATTGATATTAGTGGGCTATCAAATTTATTAATTTTTATGTTTGAGGAAAATGTCTTATACTAACTAAACAAATAAATATTTTTTTATTGTTACAAATAGATTTGTTTAGTTAGTTGTTAGCAATACTAAAAATTAAAATAAATTAAAAATCGTGAAAAGCTATGTAACTCTAGTGAAAATTAAATATTGTAAATTTTTTAAAATTATAATTAGTTTTAAACAAGTAAATAGCCTGTATCTGTTGATACAAGCTATTTACGTCGATTTTTTAATTGGCTGGGCTGGCTAGATTCGAACTAGCGCATGCATGAGTCAAAGTCATGTGCCTTACCGCTTGGCTACAGCCCAATATAAAATATAATTAGACATTTAGTTTTAATGGGGTGGAGGATGGGACTCGAACCCACGGTCTCCAGTGCCACAAACTGGCGCGTTAACCAACTACGCTACATCCACCATGCTAAATGCACATTTATTATTTTACTCCATTTTCTCCCCATTGTCAACTAAATTCTGCAATTTTAATTAATTTTTAATTAATTTTTTTTAAAACTGATTTTATTGCTGTAATGCACTCGGATCTATTCCATATTGGCTAGAAAACCATTGCATATAATTAAATGGTGTTAAAGTCTCTGGTAAACCATAATCAACTCCATAAGTTTCAACTGAAATTGAAGTTATTTTTGGAGGATTTACTGGCGTACTTACTTCAGTATTTCCTGTACTTTCTGCGTCATCAGCTGCTTTTACTTCTACATTTTCTATTTTGTGTACTACATCCATTCCTTCTGTAACTTTACCAAATGCTGTATAATGACCGTTTAAAGAGCTAGTTGCTTTTGTCATAATAAAGAATTGTGAGCTTCCTGAGTTATATGATTCTTCAGCTAATGATGATGAGTATGAGGTGTAATCACTTCTTGCCAAGCCTACTACGCCTTCTTCGAATTTTAGAGGATTGTCTACTCCATTGTCATAAAATTCTCCTTTGATAGAGTAGTCTGTGTCAGCTCCTCCGTCCTCTAAGTCTGCTAATGTAGCCATGCCTTCTCCTGTTCCCTTTTTATCTCCACCTTGAATCATAAAATCTTTTACAATTCTGTGAAATGTTAGACCGTTGTAAAATCCTCTATTGGCTAAAGCTATAAAATTGCTAACTGTTTCTGGAGCATACTCTGGGTATAACTCCATTTTGATTGTTCCAAAATTTTCAACTTCCATTGTAGCAACTGGATTTTTTACTTCTAAAGTTGCTTTTTTATAATATCCATAAGCAACTGCTACTATTAATACTATTGCCAATATTAAAACAATTATCCATAAAATATTTTTAAACTTCTTCATTTTTTATTCCTTACCTTTCTTTTTTTCTGCATCAAAATGTATTGATTGCATTATATCAGATTATCAAAAGCAAATTGTTCTTGCATCCTTTTCAGCGCTTGTTTTATAGTCCTAGCACGTACTTCTCCAATTCCATCAACTGCATCTAGGCTTTCTATATCTGCTGCTAAAATATGTTGAAATGACTTAAAAGATTTTACCAAATTCTCAACTATATTTGATGGCATTCTCGGTATTTTGCTTAAAATTCTATACCCCTTTGTATATACAGTAATATCATCATAATTGTCAAGTACTTCATATCCTAATATTTTAGCAATTGTTGACTCTTTTAGCAAATCTTCATAAGGCAGCTCTTCCAATTCGTCAATTACCTGCTCTGGAGTTTTTATAGCTTTAGACTTTTTTTCTTTTACAACGTAATCCTTAATTATTAGCATCTCTTCCTTTTCTAAGCCGCCAATCAACTCTTCTAGTTGCATACTTACAAGCCTTCCATCATTTCCAAGTTCATATATTTGCCCTTGAATTTCTTCAACAATTCTCATTACCATTTCAGCCCTTTGAATTGCTACCAAAACATTTTCTAGTGTAACTATATCATTAAATTCATATTCATTCAACATATTTAACTTGTTATCAAACACCTTTTTATATTTTTCAAGCGTTTGTATTGCTTGATTAGCTTTGTTTAGAACAACATCTGTATCCTCTAATATATATCTGTCATTTCCTTTAAATACAGTAATAATACCCCTTCTTTGTGAAATACTTATCACCAATTCTCCTGTTTGCTTTGCTGTTCTTTCAGCTGTTCTATGTCTAGTCCCAGTTTCTAATGTTGGTATTTCATAAGATGGAATGAGTTGTGCATTTGCGTATAAAATCCTTTTTAAATCTCCACTTAGCACAATCGCCCCATCCATTTTAGCTAGCTCGTATAACTTAGAAGATGTATAATCTTCATTGATATAAAAACCGCCATCTACAATTTGTTTTATAACATCATTATTATCAGTTATTAAAAGGAGTGCTCCAGTCTTAGCCCTCAAAATATTATCTAATCCATCTCGTATTGGTGTACCTGGAGCTATCAACTTCAAAATACTTGTAATATTATTTTCTTTGTGCTTTCTCAAGGATTTTCTCTCTCCTTTCAGATTTTTTGCCATTCTGCTACGTCCCTAGTGGCAAATTTTATTTAAAGATTTTTTTTATTGCTTCTTTTATATCACTCACGCCTATTATATCTAATTTATAATCATCTTTCAAGTCTTTTTTGTTACTTTCAGGAATTATACAAGATTTAAAGCCTAATTTTTCTGCTTCTTTTACTCTTTTTTCTATCATGTTGATTCTTCTAACTTCGCCTGTTAAGCCAACTTCGCCCATTATTACTGTGCCTTTTGGAATTGGAAGATTTTTATAGCTTGAGGCTACAACGGCTACTATTCCTAAGTCTATTGATGGCTCGTTTATTTTTATTCCACCTGCAATGTTTAAGTATACGTCTTGATTGCCAAGTGGAAGTCCTATTCTTTTTTCTAAGACTGCAATTAACAATGCTAGCCTATTGTAGTCAAAGCCATTTGCTGTTCTTTTAGGTATTCCATAGATGCTCATTGTTGTTAAAGCTTGTATTTCTACCATTAGTGGCCTTGTACCTTCTATGCTAGATACGATGCACGTTCCTGGTGGGTTGTCTTTTCGTTCTGAAATTAGTATGTCTGAAGGATTAGTTATTTCCGTCATGCCTTCATTTTTCATTTCAAACATGCCTATTTCATTTGTTGAACCAAATCTATTTTTTACACCTCTCAAAATTCTATATGAAAAGTAACGCTCGCCTTCAAGGTATAAAACCGTATCAACCATGTGCTCTAAGACTCTAGGCCCTGCTATATTTCCTTCTTTAGTTACATGGCCAATTATTATCGTAGTTATTCCCCTTGATTTGCATACTCTCATGACCTGTGATGTTATTTCTCTTACTTGACTTACACTTCCGGCAGCTGCTGTAAGTTCGTCTGAATACATGGTTTGAATAGAATCTATTATAACTAGTTTTGGATTTAGCTCAATTATGGCCTGATTTACAATATCTATGTCGGTTTCTCCTAAAAATAATATGTCATCATTTTTTATGCCAAGCCTATCTGCTCTCATTTTTATTTGCTCTGCTGACTCTTCGCCAGATACATATAGTACTTTTCCATCTCCTTGCACTTTATCACAAATTTGGAGAATTAAAGTAGATTTACCTATTCCTGGTTCTCCTCCAAGCAAAATTAAAGAGCCTTTTACAAGGCCTCCTCCAAGTACTCTGTCTATTTCACCAAAGCCTGTTGAAGTTCTTATAGTTTCTTTTCCTTGGTATGAATTTAATTTTTGTGGCATATTATGTTTTAAATCTTTTGACTTAGCTATTCCATGCTTTTCTTCTACTACTTTTTGTTCAAAAAAACTATTCCAGCTACCACAAGCAGGGCATTTTCCCAGCCATTTTGCAGATTCGTATCCACATTCATTACAAACAAATATTGTTTTATTTTTTGCCAATTTACATTTCTCCCATCTTTAAATAATTTAAAAAAGACTTTCAGGGTTATCCCCAAAAGTCATTTATTGATTGTTTTCTCCTCTTCCTTCTGGTAAAGCAGAATAATCTAATACTACTCTTATCTTTGTAATATATCTTAATGTCCTTACAAATTTACTATTTTTAATTCTTTGCCATAAGCTTGGTTTTGCTTCAAATGTTGTTTCTTGAACATATTGTTTTTCTTGCTCTTTAATTGGCTCTGGAGCCTGCTCTTGAACTTTTGCCTGCTGTACTTTAACTTTCTCTTTTGGTTTTGCTACTTCAACTTGAGCATTTTCAACTTCTGGCTCTTCTATTGGTTCAACTGGAGTTGGAATTGTTTTTAATGCATCTGCAATTTCTATTCCTATATAACTTAATGCCTTTGATCTATCTTCTATTCTTTCCATATCTATTTCTATGTGCAAATTGGATTCCAAATTATTTATTCTTGCATGTAGTAATTTGTATGCATCTTTATAATTTTCTGAGTCTTTTTCCTTTGATTTTCCTATAATATTCAATGGCTCAATTATGTCAGTGTCAAAAGTTGATTCAGCTTCTTTTACTCTTTCTTTCCAGTTTTCGTCTTTGTTCTCTACTGCTTCTAGTAAATCTTTAAGTTTTCCAGCTAAAGCTATGTTTTCTTCACGTTGTCTTATTAGGCTCTCTATTTTACTTGTATTTTCTTCAAATTGATTTGTTGCGTATTCCACTAGCTTATAAGCTGATCTATATACACTTATAGGGAAATTTTTCTTTTTTGGGTATTCTATTAAATATGTTTTTACTGATTCTATTAAATCCTTGAAGTATGTATCATCTTCTAGTTGCACTATTTGTTTTTTGCTCTTTGGATTTATTAATCGCTGTATTTTATCTATATTTGACAATATTTTCTCTTCTGTGATAACCATTCTCACATTTACTATGCCACTTCTTGACATTGTAAATTACCTCCTTTATCTTACGCATCTTCGCTTTCTACAATATTAATTATACATTAATACAGGCTAAACTTCAAGTGCATTGAGGTCTTTTTGTTTTACATTTATGTTACGTTTTTGTTACACGTTTGTTACATTTTTTTCGTCTTTTCGACAGCTCTATAAGACAAATTATACTTATACGTTTTTCATTTCTTCAAATCTTTTTACTTTTTGTGTTGTAGTTTTAATTAGAGGTTTATTTGTTATAGTAATTTGTCTTACATATTTATATGCAGGCATTTCTTTGTTAACCTTTTTTACCTCTTCCCAAATTAAATCTTTTAATTTTTCTTCATCAGAAGTTCCATAAATTTCTGGTGCTGTTTCCTCATCATACACTATTTTTGCAGAAATCTTATAATCTCCATCATCTTGCAATTTTCCATATACAAAACTCTCTTTAACACCCTCGATTTTATTTAACAGTGCTTCTAACTCTTCAGGATATATATTTTTTCCATTTTTTAAAACTATAACAAATTTTTTTCTTCCTGAAATAAATATAAATCCATCATCATCTATTCTAGCCAAATCACCTGTATGTAACCATCCTTCTGAATCTAAGGTCTCCTTTGTTGCTTCCTCATTATTATAGTAGCCAAGCATTATTGAGTCTCCCTTTGCAAGCAATTCGCCAATACCCTCTTCATTTTTATTTATAACTTTTACATCAAGTGTTGGGAATGCTTTACCAATTGAACCTATTCTTCTGTATTTATCATCCTCTGCTGCTATAACAGGTGAACTTTCTGTAAGCCCATAACCTTGATACATTGTAAATCCAAGCTTGTTATAGCCTATTTCAACTTCTGGGTCTAATGCAGCACCTCCAGAAACAAATAGTCTTACTTTTCCGCCTAAAGTATCATGAATTTCTTTAAACAATTTTTTTCTAACATCAATTCCGAACTTTAATAAAAATTGACTTATTTTCATTCCTGTTTGTAGTTTCTTTAGCTTTCCTTGTTTTTCTACTGTTTTCATTATTCTTTTATACATAGCCTCATACAATATTGGAACAGAAATCATAGTAGTTATATGATATTCTTTTATATTTTCTGCAATATGTCTTATTCCATCGCAAAAAGCTATTCTTCCACCTGTTGAAATTGGATATAGAAAACCTACAGTGCATTCAAAAGTATGATGCAATGGCAAAAATGAAAGAAATACATCATTTTCATCAACTTTTATTGTTGATGAAATATCAAACAAGTTTGCACAAATATTTTTGTGTGACAACATTACAGCTTTTGACATAGCTGTTGTTCCTGATGTAAACAACATTATGCTCATTTTTTCGTTGTCAATCTTAGCATCTAAGAATTCTCTGTTTCCATCTTCTATTAATTTTTTGCCTTTTTCAATCAATTGATGCTGAGAATACACTCCATCTTTTTCTTCATTTAGATCCATTGAAATAAAATACTTTATTTTAGTATTTTTCTTTTCTCTTATTTCATCCATTATTTTGTCATATTTACTTGAATAAAAAATAGCATCAACCTCTGAACGAATTATTGAACTTTCTATTTCTATCTCTGGCAACGCTTTATCAAGTGGTACAATTACTCCCGTACCTGTAACAGTTGCAAGATATGCAACTCCCCATTCATATCTATTTTCAGATATAACAGCTATTCTTTTGTCTTTTAATCCCATATTTATTAAAGCTGTTCCTAAATTATTTATATCATCTCTAAATTCCTTATGTGTAATAATTTTAAACTTATCTGGCACATCTGTTTTAAAAATATAAGCTGGATTGTTTCCAAATTTTTCTCCGGTTTTTTGTAACATTTCTTTTAAATCTCTATATTTTGGCATATTTTTATATACTGGTTCTCTCATCTTATTCCCCTCTTTTATTTTATATTTTCTGCAAAATAAATATATCATTTTGCCCTTAAGCTTTCTACTACTGTACTTTCGAACTCTTTGTACAGTGTATTTACATTTATTTCTCCTTTATTTCTTATTTTATATACTAGACCTGAACAAATTAAACCATAAATTTCTGATGCAATTGCCTTAGGATTACCTTTTTTTATTTGTCCTTTTTCAATTCCTTCTGCAACAATTTTTTCTATTTTATCAATATATTCCAAAACATGCTTTTTGCATTTTTGATTTCTAGCCTCTGTTCCCCAAAATTGGCTAAGCAGTATTGTAATTAAATCTTCATATTTTACTATTATTTTTATTTGTATTAAAACAATTGCCTTAATTTTATCTATATAATTTGGAAATTTTGCTGTTTTAATGTCTATGCTGTTTTGTAATAATTTTATTCCTTCTTCAATTAAAAAATTAAATATTTCCTCCTTACTTGAAAAGTGATAATACAGTGTTCCTTTAGCTACCCCAACTGTTGCAGTTATTTCTTCTATACTTGTTGCCTCGTAACCCTTTTCTGCAAACAATTTCATAGATGTCTCAAATATTTTTCTCTTGGTTTTGTTCATCTAATTCATCATTCCTCCAATCTGTGCCATCTACAATTTCAGATATTTTCAACGTTATTATATATTGAATTTGCTATTTTTGCAATAGTTTTTTTGCTTTATAATAAATTTTAAAATTTTGCTTTACTTTTTTATATAACTAATATAAAATAGGAACAAAATGGATATACTAAGAAAAAAAATGGAGGAAACAAATGAAAAGTAAAAATGAATTAAGTTATAAAGATTTAAAATTGAGTTTTAACCCAAAAATATTTAATTTTGAAACTACAGAGGAATTAGAGCCTCTTTATACTGGTATTGGCCAAGACCGTGGAATTAAGGCTTTAGAGTTTGGCTTGCAAGTAGATGTAAAAGGATATAATTTATATTTGGAAGGTCCTAGTGGAGTTGGCAAAACTCTTTATACTAAAAATTATTTAACTAAAATTGCAGCAAAGAAGAAAACACCTTCTGATTGGTGCTATATTTACAATTTTGACAATCCAAATGAACCTATTGCTGTTGAGTTGCCTGCCGGTCAAGGAAAAGAATTTAAAGAAGCTATGGATGGCTTTATTAAAGAAATTAAAAAAGATATTAAGAAAACTTTTAATAATGATGATTTTGAAAAAGAAAAGTCTTTAATAAAAAAAGAATATGAAACAAAACGTTCTGAGCTATTAGATAAATTGAACCAAAGTGCTTCTAAATATAATTTTCAGGTTAGAGCTGTACAAAATGGAATTTATATGATGCCTGTTGTTAATGGCAAAATTATTCAAGAAGACGAATTTGAACAACTTGATGATAAAATTAAAGAAGAATATGAGAAAAAGTCTGAATTAGTGCAAGAACAAATTATGAATGTAATTGGACAAATTAAAGAAATAGAGCGCCAATCTGACAAGAAAATTTCTGAATGGCAATCTAATATTGCATTACTTACTGTAAATGTTCACATCAATTTTTTAAAGTCCAAATATAAAAGAAATAAAAAAATAAATAAATTTTTAAATGGTGTTCGAGCTGATGTTTTGAAAAATATTCCCGCATTTTTGGATGAAGAACCTACTAATATACCTAATCAGCCTCCTATAAATCCAAATATGCGAAAGCCAGACCCTTGCTTAAATTACAGAGTTAATTTATTTGTTGATAATTCAAACCGCGAAGGTGCTCCTGTAATTATGGATTCAAATTATTCTTACAACAATATTTTCGGTTCTATTGAATACGAAAATTATTATGGTGCTTTAAAAACTGACCATACTATGCTAAAGTCTGGTCTTATGCAACAGGCTAATGGTGGTTATATTATTTTTCAAGCTAAGGATTTATTATCTAATTCAGCTTGCTATGAAGCTTTGAAAAAAGCATTAAGAGTAAAAGAGCTAGGTATTGAAAATGCAGTAGATCAACATTCTTCAATGGTTTTAGTTTCTTTAAAGCCTGAGCCTATACCTCTTAATTTAAAGGTTATTTTAATTGGTAACAGCTCTATTTATCAAACTCTTTTGTCTATGGACTCTGATTTTAGAAAGCTTTTTAAAATTAAAGTTGAGTTTGAAGATGATGCGCCTATCAATAGCGAAAATGTTAATAAATTAGCACGTATTGTTCATGGTTTTTGTGAACATGAAGGATTGCCTCATTTAGATAAAGAAGCTATGGGTCTTTTAGTAGAATATGCTTCTAAAATTGCAGGAAGTCATCGTAAAATTTCTACACGATTTGATGATTTGATGCAAGTTGTTGGCGAATCCGCAACTTGGGCTAAAATCGGTCACTCAAAGGTTGTAACTGCTCAATATGTAAATAAAGCATTAGCTGAACGAATTGAAAGGGTAAAAAAATACGACCAGCAATATCTTGAGATGATTAAAGAAAATACACTTTTAATTAATACTTCTGGTTACAAAGTAGGAGAGCTAAATGGTTTAACTGTTATGACTGTCGGTGATTATACTTTTGGAAAACCAGCTAAGATTACTGTTAACACTTATACTGGTAAAAGTGGAATTGTAAATATTGAAAGAGAGGTTGAAATTTCTGGTCCTTCACATTCGAAAGGTGTTCTAATTCTTAGTGGATACCTTGGTGAAATGTTTGCTCAAGATATGCCTCTATGTTTAACTGCAAGTATTTGTTTTGAGCAGCTATATAATGGTGTTGATGGAGATAGTGCTTCAAGTACAGAACTTTACGGATTACTTTCTAGTCTATCTGGAATACCAATTAACCAAGCAATAGCTGTAACAGGCTCTGTTAATCAAAAGGGACAGATTCAACCAATTGGTGGCGTTAATGAAAAAATAGAAGGATATTTTCAAATATGCCAAGTACGTGGCTTAGATGGTTCACATGGTGTTATGATTCCAGTACAAAACGTAGACAATTTGCAATTGTCCGATGAAGTTATTGAAGCAGTTAAAAATAAAAAATTCCACATTTATGCTGTTTCTACAATAGAAGAAGGAATTGAAGTTTTAACTGGCGTTCCTGCTGGTACAAAAGATAAGGACAATCACTTTCCAGCTGGTACAATTAATTATTTAGTTTATGAAAAGTTAAAGAAATATGCAGAAGCTAGCAATATAGGTGAATAAAAAATTATAGAGGGCGTTTCAACGCCCTCTTTTTTAAAATATATTTTTTAGATTAAGTGCATATTTTTCTTGGATATGCTTTAACATAAATTCTGTTTTTTCTAGTTGGTCAACAGAGTCTTCATAATTCCCACTTTCTGATGAGCTTTTCAAGCTAACTATTGCTGAGTCAATTTTTTCTAATTCATTGTGTTCAATATAATATGACAATCTTTCATTTCTATCTGTCCACCTGTTATGAATTTCTTCAATATCTGTTTTTAATTTTTCGTTATCAATTTTCTCAGCATTTTTTAGTATTCCATCCTCCAATAAATCTTCTCTAATCTTCGAAAGTTCTCCTGTTATCTCACTTACAGTTTCATCTGTGTAATCTTGTAACTTATAGTTTCCAAATACAATAAGTGCTACAATTATTACACAAATTATAGTTTCTTTTAACATAATTTCACCGCTTTTCTCTATTTGTTTTGTTTCTTTTGACAAAATATTTGACCTTTTCCATCAAAGGTTACTATTAGTGCTTCTTCTGGCTTCATATTAAACTTTTCTACTTGAGCTTTCAGCCATGCATAATTTTTGCCTATTGCTTTTAAATTTGCTGTCATAATTTTTCCATCAACCACCAAGTCATAAGGAATTCCCTCATATTCTGGCTCTATATTAAAATCTTGTGGAATTGTAGTTCTTTTATCAGGCTTTTGAATTACTGTTACTTGACCATTTGTTTCTAAAATTGCGTATTCTACATCTCCTAAATTTACAACATTGTTTCCACGTAACCTTTCCTGCAACTCATTGACAGTAAATCTTTCTTTTTTTAAGGCCTTTTCATCTATTTTTCCTCTATATATTAATATTGCTGGTTTTCCACATATAATTTCTCTTGCTTTTATGCTTTTTAAATTTATAATAGAAATTATTAAGTGCATTGCCAATAAGCCTAAAATAGGTATTATTCCGTTTGTAATTGGTATGCCTATTTCTGCCATTGGAATTGAAGCTAGGTCTGCAATCATAATTGAAATTGCTAGTTCAAATGGCTGTAATTGTCCAATTTCTCTTTTTCCCATAAATCTCATTACAATTAAGACAATAACATATAAAATTATTGATCTAAAAAAAATTATTAGCATGGCACTTCCTCCATTTTCATCACATTTTTATTTTTTACATTTTTTGTTTTTATATACGAATATATTAAAAATTTTTGAATAAATATTTTCTTTCTGTTCATAATATTTTTAGAGCCTTTAAAAATTGACTTTTAAAATTTTCAAAAGGAGGATTTTTCTTATGTCAGAAGCTCAGAACACTAAAGTTAAAAGTGGAACTTCCACTGTATGGCAAATAGTTGGAAGACTAGTTGCTTCAGCAGTGGTATTAGCAATTACTGCATTTTTCACTCCAGGATTTACAATAAATAATATTTGGACTTTAGCTATAGCTGCTATTGTTTTAACTGCAATAGATTACTTAGTAGTAAAATTTACAGGATTGCATGCCAGTCCTTTTGGTAAAGGCTTTGTTGGTTTTGCTTTAGCTGCTATTGTTTTATATGTTACACAATTTTTTGTTTCAGGCTATTCTATTTCATGGATTGCCGCAATTATCGGAGCTTTAATATATGGAGTTGTAGATTATTTCATACCTGGAGGAAATCAAGCAATGTAAATTAAAAAGTCACTTTGGGAAATCCAAAGTGACTTTTTCTATTTTTTTTCTACTATTTCGTTTTGATTTTTGTAAATGCTTCTAGCTGGTATAACTCCTCTTACTGAAGAAAGTGGATAAATATTTGTGTTCTTTCCTATTACTGTACCTGGATTTAAAACACTTCCACATCCTACCTCTACTTCATCTCCTATCATGGCACCTACCTTTTTAAGCCCTGTTTCTATTTGTTCACTTCCATCTTTTATTACAACTAATTTTTTGTCAGACTTTACATTTGAAGTTATCGCACCTGCACCTAAATGCGCCTTATAACCCAAAATTGAATCACCTACATAATTATAATGTGGCACTTGTACATTATTAAATAATATAACATTTTTTAGCTCTGTAGAATTACCAACCACAACATTTTCTCCTACTATTGCTTTACCTCGTATAAAAGCACAATGTCTAATTTCAGCATTTTCTCCAATAATTGCTGGCCCTGCTATATACGCAGTTGGAGCTACTTTAGCGCTTTTGGCAATCCACACATTTTCTTCTTTTTGTTCATATTTATTTTCATCTAAACTTTTTCCAAATTCTATTATAAATTTTTCTATATTGGGCAATACTTCCCAAGGATATGTATATTTTTCTAACAATTTTTTTGCAATAGTCTCATTCAAATTATATAAATCACATATTTTGCAATTCATCTTCATACTTCCTCTCTTACTTTTTTAACTTGCCTTTTCCAATATTTTTCGTATAGTTCTTTCGCTGTTTTAGGGCTATCCACCCCTTCCTTATTTTTTACAGGGGCAAAATCATCCTCTCTTTTTCCTCTTAAAATAGCCATGTCATCAAAAAACTCAAAAGCATCAAAAATAAAAGATTCAAATTTATAAGAATTTGGTGCATCTGGTATAACTTCCTTGCCATTTTCGTCTATATAAGAATTCTTTTTAAATGCACTATGATAAATTAGTGGCTCTCTACTACATTTTTCAATGGCTTCTATCGTGTACAAATTGCACATTATGTGAGATTCTCCATATTTTAATTCCCCATTTTCGTCCCTTTCTTCAGCCATCTTTTCAGGAAGTTCAGCATATTCTATAACTTTAGGGTGACCATTCATTTTACAAAAAACTCCAACTTTCTCATGAGGATTTGATTTAACCACTGATTTTGAAGCTATCTGCACGCCTTTATCAATTGCCACTCCAAGTAAAGTAACATCTGCCATTTTTAGCAGAACATTGTCAACTCCACCTATAAATACCCATTTTATGTCTCTTTCCTTCATATCAGCCAAAGCTCCGCTAGCCCTTAAAGAAGAATAAGTTCCGCCATTTCCATCTGATGCTTTTTTTATTCTAAAATCTTTACTTATCAGCAACTTTCCTTCTGTATCAACAAGTGGCAAATCACTTTGCTCAAAAATAAATATGCTATCTTCATCATATCCAAAATAGTTGTGCTTTTTCAAAAACTCTACAGTCTGCTTATTATTTTCGTGACTAGTCATAATATACCATGGTATAACAACGCCATACTTATCGTTTGCTTCTTTTAAATTATCTGCCAGAATTTCAAAAAGATACTTGCCTTTCCCATACACATCCAATTTAAAAGTTCCCTTTGGTCCATTATGTCCTAGCCTAGTTCCTTGTCCTCCAGCCATAGTTACCACTGCATATTGCCCACTTCTTATTATATTTTCGCCAAGTTCATTATATTTTTCTAAATCTTTTTTGCTCAACTTAGCCTTATCTAAATAATCAATATTTTCGATTTTACTTTCTTTAATATCTATAGGTTTTTTTGTATTTTCATATAACTCCATAATTTGGTGAAAATCTATATTATATATATCATTTATTAAATTTTCTTTATGTTCTTCATCTAAATTTTGTAATAATTTAATAATATGTTCTTGATTATAAGCTTTTAATATATCTACAGCATCTTGTAATTTGTCCATATTCTACCATCCTTCCTTATTGTCTTTATCGTAACACACATTTAAAAATTTTTCAATATTGCTTTCAAAAAATGAACTTTAAGGAACGTCCCCAAAGTTCATTTAACTGAAATTTAAGTTATGAACTTTAAAGAACGTCCCCAAAATTCATAGAATTATACAAATTAAGCCGCCGCTTCCTTCGTTGACAATTCTTTCAAGCGTTTCTTGGATTTTGATTTGGGCATCTTCTGGCATTTTTGCAAGTTTTGCTTGAAGGCCTTCATTGACAAGCTCATGCAAGCTTTTTCCAAATATGTTTGATTCCCAAATTTGCTTTGGATTACTTTCGAATTCGGAAAGTAGATAGTTTACTAGCTCTTCTGATTGTTTCTCTGAGCCAACTATAGGTGATACTTCGGTTTCTACATTTGTTTTTATTAGATGAATAGATGGTGCTGTTGCTTTTAGTTTTACGCCAAATCTTGAGCCTTGTTTTATCATTTCTGGTTCTTCTAATACTAGGTCATCGATTGATGGTGTGACTATGCCATAGCCTTTTCTTTCTACTTCGTCTAATGCGACTGCTACTTTGTCATATTTTTTCTTTATTTGTGCAAGTTCAGAAATTATGCTAAATAGGTCTCCTTCATTTTTTATTTCTACTCCTGTAATTTCTGAAAGTATTTTATAGAATAACTCTTCTTTTACTGTAATTTCTATATTTACATTACCTGAGCCTAATTGGATGTCTGTGATTTTCGTTTTTTCTATTATTTCTGTTTGTGCAATTGTTTTTGCACAGTTTGAGACGTCTCTTAGAACATTTACGTCTGTAAAGGCTGTTTGAATTTCTTTGTATAGCTCTGTTTTTAATGGATGTTCAAATTCAAGTCCCTCTATCCATTTTGGAAGTTTTATTTTTATTTGCTCTACTGGAAATTCATATAATAGCCTAGAAAACATTTCATTTATATCTTCAACAGTTAAATATTCGCAGTTTATTGGCATAACTGAGACTTTGTATTTTTCGCTTAAGCTTTGAGCTAATTGTTTTGTTTCCTCAGATTCTGGATATGCAGAATTTAATAAAATAATGAATGGTTTATTAATGGCCTTTAGTTCATTTACTACTCTTTCTTCTGCTTTGACATAATCATCCCTTGGAATATCTGTTATGCTCCCATCGGTAGTAACTAGTATTCCAATTGTAGAATGTTCTTCAATTACTTTTTTTGTTCCTATTTCTGCTGCTTTTTCAAATGGAATTTCTTCCTCTGACCATGGCGTTTTTACCATTCTGGGCATATCATCTTCCAAATAACCTATTGCATTGTCTACTAAATAGCCAACGCAGTCAACCAATCGTGTTTTAAATTTCAAGTTATTATCTAATGTAATTTCTATTGCTTCATTTGGAACAAATTTGGGTTCTGTGGTCATTATTGTTTTTCCACCTGCGCTTTGTGGCAGTTCGTCTTTTGCACGTTCCTTTTTGTATTCGTTATCAATATTGGGAATTACAAGTAAATCCATAAATCTTTTAATAAACGTAGACTTGCCAGTCCTTACAGGGCCCACCACTCCCACATATATATCACCATCAGTCCTTTTTGCGATGTCCTGATATAGTTTTGTATTTTCCATTCTTTGTACCTCCTTTATTTTTGACAAGAAATGTTTGTACTAAATTACTTTTATTAATATATATTTGAGGTACTTTCTGAATATGACAAGTTATTAAAAAAGATTTTAGTATATGCCATTATACTAAAATCTTTTAATTAATTTTCGTAATCACTTATACTTAATTGTGGATATTGAAAAATTTTTCCGCCATCTGAAAATTGGCCATTTGCAAAGTGGTCTTTGCTTATTTCTGCTGAACCTTTCAAAAAATATCTATATTTTGATGATGTGCTTATAAGTCCTCCTGTAAGTGAAATTGGATCATCCCATGTTGTGTCTATTGCATACCAACTATTCCCCAATTGCACATAATTCCATGCATGACTTTCAGTTTCACCTTGAGTATTTGTAGCAGTACCTATTATAATGACACAAGGTATTTCTAGTTCATCCATTAAATATTTAAAAGCTCTGGCATACCCTTCACAAACACATTCTTTTCTAACTAGTGCACCATATATATCGTAAATGCTAGGCTGTGAAATGCTTGTATCATAAGCTATGCTTTCAATTAGATAATCATGTACCATTTTTATATCTTGATATCTATTTCCAGTTCTGTTGCTTAAAATTTCATTTTTAACATTTTCTATTTGTGCAATTGCATTATTTACAGCTGATTCTGAAGGATATTCATCAGCAAGATAGTTTACTTGAGTTCCATTATCTATAAAGGCATTGTGTGTAGTGCTTGATCCTCTTGTTGTAGATTCAATGTTCAAATATAGTTTTGTTGGCTCTAAGTAAAATACATCTGGATTGTCATAAAGGTATGCTTCTATTGCAGATTGATAGTCTGCATTTAATGTATCTTGCCCACCTTCTGTATTTAGCAAATCTGAAAATGAGTCTCCTAAATCTATTCTGTATGTGCCGCTTTTCATATTTTCTTTATTGCTTTCTAGTGCTTTATATATTAATTGGGAATATTCATCTAATTGATCATAAAAAAAGTTATCTAATGTTAAATTTTGATAGTTTACTTGAGTTGTGCCTGGGCTTGTAAATTTATCCAGAGGATTTTCTACTATTTGTGGTGTATTTATATTTTCATCTACAGTATGATTATCTGTTTGTACATCCGAAACTACTGTTTGCACATCTGGAATTGTACTATTTTGCATTGTTACTTCTTGCCAAACTATATATCCAAAAAAGCACAATACTAAAATAATTAAAAACATGATTATAGTTATAATTATGCTTGAAGCTCTACTCATCTATATTTCATTCCTTTCTACTTTTTATTCTACATATTTATTATATCATTTTTTTATTACTTACACTAGTATATTTTATAAAATTTTTACAAATAATATCAGTAATATATTACCAACTCATAAGAAAGGATTGAATAAATTTATGAAAATAATTGACCAATTAAAGTCAGCAATTGCATATAAACCACCACAAGAATATAACTTCAGTCTTGGCAATTATAGTAAACAAGATTCAACACAAGATACTATAAATGACGAAAAGTTTAAAAAGGTGTTTCCTAGCCTTAGTGTGAATTTAGAGTATATTAAAACTAAATACAATTTGCTAATAAATAGTGATATTATTTTGCGTGAATTTACTCTAAATGCTAGGGGAAAACAATATAATGCATTTATTTTATATGTTGAAGGTATGGTTGATTCTCCCACTTTAAATGATTTTGTTTTAGAGCCTTTAATGATGCGAAATAGAAACAATCTTTTTGATGGCCCACAAAATAAAATTATTTCAGAAGCAGTAACAAATAATATAACAGTAAGAAAAGTGAAAAAATTTGATTTGTCTAATTATATTATGAGCTGTTTAATGCCACAAAATTCAGTTAAACAAGAAACAGATTTGGCCAAGCTTATTTCTGGAGTAAACTCTGGAAATTGTGCCTTATTTGTAGACACGTTAAATGTAGCATTTGATATAGATATAAAAGGGTTTAAACAGCGAAGTGTTGAAAAGCCAACAAATGAAGTTGTTATAAAAGGTCCACATGAGGCTTTTGTGGAAAATATAAGGGTAAATACTTCTTTACTAAGGCGTATTGCTAATAATGAAAATTTGATTATAGAAAATATCGAAGTTGGTAGCCTAACAAAAACTAAGTGTGCAGTTTGTTATATGCATAATATAACAAACCCTGATTTAGTAAATGAAGTAAAATATAGATTAAACAATTTAGATGTAGACTCTGCTTTATCTTCTGGTGAAATTGAACAATTAATTTCAGATTCAAATGTATTAGGTATACCTGAAGTTATTTCAACCGAAAGGCCTGATAAATCTATAAAATATTTGCTAAATGGTAGAGTAATAATACTAGTAAATGGCAATCCTTACGCAATTATTGCTCCTGCAATATTGATTGATTTTTTGACTTCTTCTGAAGATACTAATTTACGAGTTGGATTTGCTAATTTTCTACGTGCTTTACGTTTTTTGGCGGCTTTTATTACACTTCTTTTACCTGGCCTATATGTTGCAATGACCAGCTTTCATCAAGAAATTCTCCCTACTGGCTTACTATTTTCTATATTAGGTTCTCGAGAGCAAGTTCCTTTCCCTATAATTGTAGAAATACTTGTACTGGAAATTTCTTTTGAACTAATAAGAGAAGCAGTCCTTAGAGTTCCTACTGCAATTGGCTCTACAATTCGGAATAGTTGGTGCACTTGTGCTGGGTCAGGCAGCTGTTAGCGCAGGTATTGTAAGTCCTATTTTAATTATAATAGTTGCAATCACTGCAATTGCATCTTTTGCAATACCAGACTTTTCTTTTGGTTTTCACCTAAGATGTTTTAGATTTGTATTTATTTTACTTGGCTTTATATTTGGGTTTTTAGGAATTGCTGTTGGACTTTTTGTGTATATTTCTATTTTATGTAGTTTAACTTCATTTGGAGTGCCATACACTACCCCTCTTGCTCCATCTGTCAACTCAAATAATAATGGCTTCTTTTTACATCCTGTTTGGAAACGAGAAAGTAGGCCTTCTTATGTTAATGCACAAAAAGCTAGTTCTCAAAAGCACATTTCGATGAAATGGAGGTTTGACCCTAATATACAGAAGAATAAAAATCAATAAGTAAAAAGAAAGGTTGTGCAGTATATGTCAAAGTCTAAAATAGGTACAGTTGAAGCAATAATGCTTATTTTAACTATAGTTGTAACGCATACAATTTTGTCACTTCCACGTGATTTGCTTACAGCCACGAAATCAGCAACAATACTAAATCTAATTTATGTAAGCATTATTGCTGTGCTTATAGCCTATTTGATTTTTAAATTATTTAAAAGATTTCCTGGTTTAGATATTATTGATATTGCAAAGTCTGTTGGTGGAAGTACTTTTCAAAAAATAATCGGCATCATTTTTATTGCATATTTTTTGTTTAGTTCAAGCATATTGCTTAGAAATTTTTGTGAAGGTTTAAAAACAATATATTTCCCAATGACTGATATTACATTTATAATTTTAGTTTTTATCATTGCCCTTTGCATTGCAAATAGACTATCTTTTAATGCAACATTAAAAACAAATCTGCTAATTTTGCCACTTGTGCTTTTTAGTATGGTATTTTTATTTTTTTCAAATATGAACAAATTTGTGCCAGAAAGAATTTTTCCTATTTTAGGCGACGGCGTTTTCAATACTTTTGTATTAGGATTAACAAATATTGCTTCATTTGGAGGAATTGCCTACTTGTACTTTTTGCCACCATTACTTAAGAATCCTGAAAAATTTAAAAAAGTTGCCATAATTTCAATCATCCTTACTGCCATATATTTAATATTGTGTGTTTCTACATTACTCTTCATGTTTTCATTTGTAATAGATGCAAATGAAATTTCACCGCTTTACAATGCTACTAGATATGTAGAATTAGGTACTTTTTTCCAAAGGCTTGAATCCGCCTTTCTTTTACTCTGGATTTTAGCTTTTGCTTGCTACTTAAGTATTGTGTGTAAATTTTCTATGAATATTTTTGAGAAAATTACTAATATAGAAAATAAAAAAGCATTAGTAGATGTATTTGGATTACTTATACTTGCTATTGCATTATTGCCTAAAAACTTAGCAGTTTCACAATATTTTGAAAGTTCTGTATATAAATACTTATTTATTGGGCTTGTACTTGCTTTAGGACTTGGAATTTTAATTGTTGCAAATATAGCTGAAAGGAGAAAAAAAGTGCTATGAACAAAATAGTAAAGATATTGTTTATTTTAACATTAATCATAATTTTTACACTTGCATTTTCTAAGTCCTATCTTTCATTAAGCATAGATAATTTAGCTTATGTACTTGCCATTGGCATAGACAAATCTGATATTCCTGGCAAATTAAAAGTAACCTTTCACTTTTCAAACACCAGCTCTTCTAGTGAAAGTGGCTCTAGTCAAAAGACTTCTGCATTTGTAAACTCTGTTGATGCCTCTTCCCTAAGTGCAGCAATCAACCTCATGAACTCTTATACCGGAAAGCAACTTAATTTATCACACTGTAAAGTTATAGTCTTTTCAGAAGAATTGGCTTATGAAGGAATTTCTGATGAAATTTACACTCTAATCAATGACACGCAAATTAGACCTTCTTCAAATATAATCGTTAGCAAAACAAATGCAAAATATTATATTGAAAAAACTAAGCCAGAACTCGAAAGCCTGCTTCCTAAATATTACGAAATATTCACAAATTCCAGTGGATATACTGGCTTTATGCCAAATGCCACAATTGGTGACTTCTTTAATGCCTTAAATTGTGATACATGTACTCCAATAGCAATACTAGGTCGGCGTAGAATCTGAAATGTCTGAAAACGTTGGCACAGCCGCTTTTGTAAACGATAAAATGTGTGGCGAATTAAACTCTATCGAAACCATTTCACTTTTAACAACTAGAAATAATATTGATAGATTTCTCATTTCCATTCCCGACCCTTATGACGACGAAAAATACATTGATATCTATATTTCACCGGAAAAGTCGCCAGACATCAAAGTTAATACTTCTAACTATTCTCCATACATCAAAGCCAAATTTACATTTACCGGCAGAATTTACTCAATGACTTCTGACTCCAAATATCTATCACCAGAAGTTTTAGACAACATCTCTGAATACTGTAACAAATACCTTGAAAACATATTCTCTGAATTTTTCTACAAAACCTCAAAAGAATTAAAATCAGACATTTGTGGAATCGGCAAATATGCATTAAGCAATTTTGCTACAACTCAAGAATTTAATGACTACAATTGGGAGAAAAACTATCAAAATGCTTTTTTCAAAGTAGAAGTAAATACCTCAGTAAAATCTGGCATGCTAATTACTGAAACTTAATTAAAACTTTTAGTATAAGCATTCTTCCATAATTCATAATAAAAAAGTTCAAAATTAAAAAATAGAAAGGAAAATAAAAAAATGATTTACAACATAATATTTACAATCATAAGCATATATATCTTAGCAAAAGCAATTGTATACGGAATATATGAAAAAAATGAAAAAAACAATATATTTGGTAGTGTCTCCATATTTACTCTTTCTCTCTTTTCCATAATATTCTCAAACATAATGATTTGGATGCACTAAAAATTGCCAAGAGGGACGTAGCAAAATGGCAATTTTTTGCCATTTCGCTACGTCCCTCTTGGCAATTTTTTTGAACTTTAAGGAACGTCCCCAAAGTTCACTAATTCGAAATCTATCTGGCGCAATAGTTTGCTAGCAGATTTGACTCTGATTTTTAGTTTATCACCTATTTTGTATATTGTTTTTGTTTGCTCGCCAATTAGTTCTTTTTTGTTTTCGTCATATATAAAGTATTCGTTTCCTAAGTCTTCGAACCTGATTAAGCCTTCTACGGTGTTTTCTAGTTCTACAAACATTCCGAATGATGTTATTGAAGAGACTATTCCTTCGTATTCTTCGCCAATTTTGCCTTCCATGTATTCTGCTTTCTTTAGGCTTTCCGCTTCTCTTTCTACTTTTGTTGCAATTTTTTCTGTCTCAGAAGCTTGCTCTGCGCTTTGCTTTGCCTCTTCTCTATGTT